>Ga0307930_1002372_pt1 | contig 14446 bp, 12 predicted proteins | sample OrgLakmetageno46_FD_203161 | JGI IMG/M metagenome (GOLD analysis project Ga0307930, IMG submission 203161) | Saline water microbial communities from Organic Lake, Antarctica - #46 | ecosystem: Environmental > Aquatic > Non-marine Saline and Alkaline > Saline | place: Antarctica: Organic Lake... | reverse complement strand
TTGGCGGTCTCTTTTAAGTTGACGGATAACCGTATCGCTTACTTGAAGAGCAAGCAGACGCTGTTCTGCCGCTTGAATCAAACGCTGGTCATCACGCTTTAAACCAAACAGCAGTTCTTCTTGTGCATTAACCAATGCAGGAGAGTACAGAGTATACAAACGCTGACCTTGCTCAACCGGCGCGCCTACGGTGTTAACGTGGCGATTTGCCTGCCGCATCACGGCGGTAGTTTGGATCCATAGAAGCAACCCAGTACGATGGCTCGTCGGCATCATTCGTGGCTGATGTCGCTTGCATATCTGTGACGTGCTTGAATAAATCTGGTCGCCAAATAGACAAAGCGGCAAACATAAGCAAAGCGCCAGACAGTAATAATGCCAGGTTCTTAAACAGGTTCACTGTTTCGTCCCCCGCTGATTACCAACCAGTAAATAGTCCATTTCAGCGATCTTCCTGGAATGTTCAAGTTCGATGAATAACAGCGACAATTTGGCGTTGAGTTCACCAATCCGAGCCTGCACTACGTCTGCAAAATTACCATCATCAACGGCGTACGCGTTGATCGCCGCTTCAGCACTCTGCTGAAGCCCGGGCAGTAACTTTTCTCGACACAGCTCTCGCCGTTGATCAAGACGTTGCAGCTCTGCTTCTAAGGTGCGGTAATTTGCCAATAAACTGCGGAGCTTCAAGAGTCGCTCTGTGCGCATAGCCTCTTTCTCATACGTTTCTGCCTGCACCTGGCTGTCTTGACGCTTGCGGGAGAAAATCGGCATGTCGACGCTGACACCCACGCTTAACAGATCAGGGCGGTCAGTGCCTCTGGCGTCGTCACCACGAAAGCCGTAACTGACATTGAACGCCCATTCAGGTTCATATTGCTGTTCGGCGATATGAATGTCGGACTGCGCCACTTGTGTCATTTGATCCATCAAGCGGAGGCTGGGGTGCTGCAGGAGTCGTTGCGTCAAATCATCTTGCGATAGAACCATAGGCGTAGACCGTTCCGGCATGGACTGATCCAGTGCTGAGGTCAGCATCGAAACATCGGACGGCATGCCTTCAAGCCACTCGTCTAGCTGCCGTACAGCACGTGTTTGCTGTTGCTGCACTTCCGTTAGGCGTTCATCTAACTGATCCAATTCCACCTGCGCCCTGACTAAATCGAGCTGACGGGTCTGGCCAAGGGCGCTGCTGTAACTACTGCTGACAATGTCGGTGAGTTACTCGAATAATACTCGATTTCCTTCAATCAACTTTATGCTGTAACTGGCTTTCAAAGCGTCTAGCCAGAGTTGCGTGACAATCGGGCTTACCTTGGCTTTCCTGTCTTCTCGGAGCAAAGGCATTTGATGACTCTGTAAGCGCAGTCTGTGACTGTTCAAAGCCAAGGTATCGCCCCTTGGCAACATTTGCGACACCCTAGCGGATATCTGGGTCATTGGCTCTTGTGCGTAGTTAAAGGTGTCTGTCGGGAAGTTCATTAACCCGACATTAAACTTCGGATCTGGCAGCACTTCAGCCGCCACAATCCTTGCCAGGATAGCGGCTTCATTGTTCTGATTGGCTATCAACCAGGGATCATTAGCGATGGCTTGCTGCACAGCCTCGTCCAGCGTTAAACGACCGTCAGCTGCCAGCGTCTTGCTCGTTGTTACAAACAGCAGCAACACGGCAATGCACACAACATAAAAATTGCGAAGTACAAACATGGGGTAATACCAGTGGATGCAGCATTGTGTATGACTGCACAGGAACTTCAGGGACAAACTGCCCCCACCAGACTGCGAATGTCTAGTGGGAAATCGGGTGACTCAACCACTTGGGACATCATTAGCACTGGACTTGCTTGCGCGTGTTCACCAGCACAGTCCTGTTGCGCGGCTGCGGCTGGATTAAGGTCTATGGCTACTGGCATAGTCATCGCAAACACCTGCATAGCGCTGAAGCTAAGCAAAAGAACCAAGACCAATTTATATTGAAACTGCTGCTCCCCCGAAACCGATGCGGACGGGGCGCCGATCTAATCTTTGACCTGATGGCAGAGCCGCCGCTGCGAGCAGATTTGGACGGCTACTGGACCTGCAACTGAAGGAGGCTTTATGCCCAACGATACTCAGATGAAGAAGGCCATTCTGTACCGGATGGTTATGCCCGGGCATACCTGCCCTTTTGGCCTGAAGTCCAAAGACCTGCTGGAGCGTGAGGGCTTCGAGGTTGAGGATCACTCTTTGGAGACCTGCGAAGACACCAACGCCTTTATGCGCGAGTATGACGTCAAGACTACGCCACAAACTTTCATTGATACTGAGCGGATCGGCGGCCATGACGATCTTCAGGTCCATTTCGGCAAGAAGGACCCGAACGCTGACGACACAACCTATCAGCCGATTATCGCGCTGTTCTCGATCGCGGCACTGCTTGCGCTGGCTTTTGCCTGGTTTGCCCTACCATCGGTGTTCGCATGGCAGACGCTGGGTTGGTTCATCTCGATCTCCATGGTTCTGCTAGGGCTACAGAAGTTGAAGGACATCGAGAGCTTTTCGACCATGTTCCTGAACTACGATCTGCTGGCGAAGCGCTGGGTGCGCTATGGCTATGTCTATCCGTTCGTCGAGACGGGCGCGGGCCTTCTTATGACGGCGACAATCTTGCCGTGGCTGTCGATTCCAGGCGCGCTTTTTATCGGCACATTGGGCGCGGTGTCGGTCATCAAAGCCGTCTATATCGACGAGCGTGAGTTGAAGTGCGCCTGTGTCGGCGGCGACAGCAGCGTTCCGCTGGGGCTCGTCTCCCTGACCGAAAATCTTATTATGGTCGGCATGGCGGTAGTGATGACCATCGTAATCTTAAGTTAGTGCCCGGCTCACATCGTGTTACCAGACATGTTCTGGTTCATCATGGTATGCCCTCCCTTTCAAATTGTAGATATCAATGATGTTGCGAGTGACCCTTTCTTCAATGAAGTCCTCCCACTGAATCTCAGTAAGGCCTTGGACTGCGAGTATGCGTTGGAGAAAAAATTGAGCCTGGCTTGTTACTTTATGAGATTTCATCAAATTGTGCAGAAAAAAAAGCCGAGGACGAATGTCCAGGGCCCGCCTGTAGTCAGAAGAGAAGCCGTGCGCCAATCACCGCAAACCAGTCTTCTGTGCCGCCGCCGTCTGCTCTGGCAAAATCGGCCGTATTGCCGTACTTGCGTTCGTGAACAACACCCACGTAAGGCGGGAAAGCCCGGTCAATGAGGTCATAGCCTAGCCGCAATCCGGTTTCTGTCGATACCAGGCCCGTTCCAACCCCAATCTCTCGGTCTTCACTGAACGCCACGGTCGCATCCAGGGTGGCCGAAAGTATCCAGTAATTAGTGAAGAGCAGTTCATACTCAGCATCCAGAGCGGCAGACGTGTCGCCATCCTTGCTTACGTAAAGATTCGCATCAATTTCGAACCACTGAGGCGCAAGGCCCGCGACACCCAGAACGGCGTATGTGCGATCAGGGCCTTCGGGCGTGTCAAATCTGACTCCGGCTTTGGCATCGAAGAAATCAGAGATGGGAATTTGACCGACCAGCTGGTTTTCCAGCTTTTCGTAGGCTTGTTCTTCAAATGAGTACTCGCCGCTTGTGAGCAAGCGAGCCTTCAGATTGTCGGTGCCGTAGAAAAAGTCCGCATCCCAAACGCCTATTTCCTCATCGTTGTCACTGTAGCGGTATTCAAGCTCTTCAAATTGCGCGCCCCACACTTTTAATGGCGCCTTCCGTTCAGTGGTGTCACGCATCGGCTGTTGAGCGAATGCCAGAGTGGGCATAACACTCAGACCCAAAACGGTAGCTACCATTAAAGGTGTCCATAGCTTCATACGTCACCTCCAACATCGCCCGGCTGGTCTCCAGATGCCGCCTGCGTGGAATCCGGCCCGCCCTCAACAATGACTTTGCGGAACATGCCTGCTGCGGCGTGATAAGACAGATGGCAATGGAACGCCCATTGGCCGGGTTCATCCACTTCAGTCTCCATGTAAACCGTTGTGCCAGGCTGAACGCTGATGGTGTGCTTGACCGGGTTCAACTGACCTGCGCCAACGTCGAGCATGGACCACATGCCGTGCAGGTGCATGGGATGAGTCATCATGGTTGTATTTACAAACTTGAATCGCACCCGCTCGCCATACTGAAGGCGGATCGGGTCCGCGTCTTCATATTTGACGCCGTTAATGCTCCAGGTGTAGCGCTCCATGTTGCCCGTCAGTTTTAGTTCGATTTCCCGGGTTGGTTCGCGTTCGTCATAGAGTGGTTTTTGCGCTCTCAGATCGGAATAAGACAAAAACTTACCACCATTGGCCGCCGTTGGCACCAAACCACTGCCCGCCGCATAAAAGGGGTCACTGGCGCCACCCGCAGATGCCATCGAACTCTGGCCCATCGCAGAATGATCCATGCCTTTCATGTCAGACTGATCCATACCGGCCATTTTGGAGTGATCCATTCCCTCCATTCCCTTCATGCCGGAGTGGTCCATGCCCTTCATGCCTCCCATACCGGCCATGCTCGAATGATCCATACCTTCCATACCTTCCATGCCGCCCATGTCGGCCATGTCGGCCATGGTCAATCGGGCCGCTTCGCGCAATTCTGGCACCGCAGCGACCATTCCTGCCTCAGGAGCCAGCGTTCCCCTGGCATACCCTGAACGCCCCATGGATTCGGCAAAAATTGTATAAGCCTGTTCCTCTTTGGGCCGCACAATCACGTCGTAGGTTTCCGCCACACCAATGCGGAACTCATCCACAGTCACCGGCTGAACATTGTTGCCGTCCGCTTGCACCACGGTCATTTCAAGGCCCGGAATGCGGATATCAAAATAGGTCATGGCAGACGAGTTAATAAAGCGCAGCCGAATCCGCTCGCCGGGCTCGAAAATGCCGGTCCAGTTCTGGTCGGGACCTTTGCCGTTGATCAGGCCGGTAAAACCCTGCAAGTCTTCAACATCAGCTTTCATCATGCGCATGTCGCCCCAGGCCATCCGATCCTTGATGGTGGCCATCAGACCGTTTTTAGACGCTTCCGAAAAGAAATCTCCGACGGTTTGTTGCTCACGGTTGTAGTAATCCGGCATTATTTTGAGGTTGCGCATGATGCGATCGCCAGAATGCGGGTGCTTGTCGGTCAGCTGAACCACGTAATCGCGATCGTAACGAAACGGCTCGCGGCCTTCGGGTTCAATCACAATGGCACCGTAGGCGCCATCCGGCTCCTGAAAGCCGGAGTGGCTGTGAAACCAGTAAGTGCCTGACTGGGTGATGGGGAACTCGTAGGTGAAGGTTTCCCCCGGCTCGATACCCGGGAAACTGATACCGGGAACGCCGTCCTGAGTAAAAGGCAGGATCATGCCGTGCCAGTGAATGGACGTCATTTCGTTCAGGTTGTTGGTCACGTTGATCGAGACCTCTTCGCCTTCCTTAAAACGTAAAACCGGCCCGGGAGACGCGCCATTGTAGCCGATGCCCTCTTTGACAAAGTCGCCGGTGTCGATCTGAACCCGGTCGACCGTCAGGTTGTATTCACCCGCTAGGCCAATAACCGGTAGAAGCAAGCCTAAAGCACCTACAAGAAGGGTTGTTTTCATGGTCAACGACTCCAGAATTATTTTGCAGTATTCAAAGATTTAGATGCGTCGGCGAGTGAGCGAACGCCAGAGTCGCCGGAGTTAAAATTCACGTCGCCATACATGCCAGCCTGATAGTGCCCCGGAACGTTGCAGGCAAATTCAATGCTGCTCTTTTCCGAGAATTTCCAAACAACCTCTTGGCTCTCGCCCGGCTCTAACAGCACGCTGTTGGGGTCGTCGTGTTTCATGGACATGCCATTTCCCATGTCCATTTCCATCATGTCGCGATTCAGTTTGCCGCCCTGAATAACCCCGTGCTCGACCATCATCATCATTTCCTTCTGATGGGATTCATGCATGGCAGGCGTACCAATATTAAATTCGTGCACCAGATTGCCCTTGTTTTCAACGACAAAGCGCACCGTTTCCCCTGGTTTGACCTCGATGAACTCAGGCTCGTAGTAGTTGTCGTACATCTGCACAGTAATACTGCGCTCGGCGTCCGAGGCCTTACCCGGTTCACCGCTCTTTGCACCTTGGCCGTGCCCGTCTCCGTGAGCGCCAGCCCCAAGAGCTATCGCTGAAACTGACATGGCTAAGGCTGCGACTACGAACTTTGATGCGCTCATCAAACGTTTTCCTGTGGTGTGTCATGGCGTGCATTCAAAACCCACTGGGTTTATCCAGCAACGTGAGTATTCGGCTAAAGCGCTTGATACCATCGCTCATCAACCTGAATTCTTTCTGAAAATATCGAACTGTTTTTTAGTTCAGGCCGAATTCAGGTGAATAGCGGACACTGCGTCAGCCGGTGTGGTCTGAAGCACCCGTGGGTGTGGCACATGAAAAGGAACGACAGATGAGACTACTGCTAGTAGAGGATGACCGTTTGTTGGCCGAAGGGCTCGCCAGCCAACTTGAGAAGGCCGGCTTCAGTGTCGATGTCACCGGCACGGCCAAAGAAGCGATGCTGCTGGGCGTGCAGGAAGACTACCGGGCAGCCGTGTTGGACCTCGGACTGCCCGACGGAAATGGTTTGGACGTGTTACGGAAATGGCGCCGGGATAACGCAAACTTTGCGGTATTGATTCTAACGGCGCGAGGCGACTGGAAAGACAAAGTCAGCGGCCTGAAAGCCGGCGCCGACGATTATCTTGGTAAACCCTTTCAGGCTGAAGAACTGATTGCCAGACTGGGCGCCATCGTGCGTCGCAGCGAAGGGCGCGTTCTCTCCTCAGTAAAAGTGGGACACTTTGAGCTTGACGAGAACCGGCAGTGCCTGAAAATCGACGACGGTACAGAACACAGTTTAACCGGCACCGAATTCCGACTGCTCAGGTGTTTGATGAGTCACCCCGGGCACATTTTTTCCAAAGAAAAACTCATGGAGCAGCTCTACAATCTTAATGAAAACCCGAATGAAAACGTCATCGAAGCGTATATTCGGCGCCTGCGAAAATTAGTGGGCGCGGAGACCATCGCAACGCGTCGTGGTCAGGGGTACGTGTTCAATGACGCTGTTTAAAAAACCAGTGTCGGTAAAAGGTGCGCTTCTGACCCTGTTGTTACCCGCGGGTATTGTGCTTATGACTATCGCCTGGTTTGTTCACGGATTACTTCTGGAGAGGATGTCCCGGGAATTCGTCGAAAGTCGTCTGAAAGACGAAGTTGCGTTCCTGGAACTCAACATCCGGCAAGCCGAAGGCAAGATAGATACGCTGAAAACCGGTGACTATTTTGAGAAAGTGTTTCATCACGCCTTTGCTATCCAATCGCCAAATCAAACGGTTATATCGCCGCAAGCCTGGCAGCCGCTGTTAAACCCTTTGCTGCAGTTTGATGGCGACGGAAGTATCCGAGTACACAATGCGAAAATAGCCAACGCGCCCTCCGACATTCTCGCTTACCGGAAATCATTTGTTGTAAACGACGTTGCTATTAAAGTTATCGTGTCAGAAGACATGGGAGCGCTGAAACACAGCCAGGCAGAACTGCATGCCTGGACCGCGATCGTGTCGATCTTGCTGATCTTTTTGCTGGTGGGAATCATCTGGTTTGGTATTAACCTGTCAATGCGCCCCGTTGTCTCGCTTCAGGCCGCTCTCAAACGATTACAGAGCGGCGAAATATCGCGGATCGACGCAAAGGCCCCGGAAGAGTTTCAACCACTGGTGCAACAGCTCAACCAACTGCTTGATTCCCTGGATCAACGGCTTGAGCGCTCCCGCGAAGCGCTGGCGAACCTGTCTCACAGCGTTAAAACGCCCATTGCAGCGGTTAGATTGGTTCTTGAAGATACCGGCCGACCGCTGGATAACAGCCTGAGGCACGAGATGGGATCACGCCTGGGCGACATTGACAGGCAATTAGAAGCAGAAATGCGACGCGGTCGGTTTGCCGGGCCCCAGGTTGGTAAAAGTGCCTTCCCCGTCAAACAGGCCCGCGATCTTCTGTGGATGCTGGGCCGGCTTTGCCCCGAAAAGTCATTTGAACTGTCTACCTCACTCACCGAGGAATTTTGCTGGCCGATTGAGGAGCACGATCTCAACGAAATATTGGGAAATTTACTCGATAATGCCGGGAAATGGTCTGCGCAATGCGTTGAACTTTCTTTAGAACAGCGCAATGGCTTGGCGCTGATTATCGTGACAGATGATGGCTCTGGCGTATTAGAAGATGATCAGGTGCACTTGGGTCAAAGAGGGCGACGGCTCGATGAACAAACCCCGGGGCACGGGCTTGGGCTTGCTATCGTTCGTGAAATAGTCGCTCGGTATGGAGGTGAGATCGCTTTTTCAAATGGGTCAAAAGGAGGTTTGAAAGTACTGATCGAAATCTCTATTTAGTGCCTTTGTCAAAGACCAGACTCCGGCGCATTGCGCTGTTAATACTGACGCAAGCCCACACAGGGTGCCATCAGGCTGGCAGGGCAACCCGTGTGTGCTCTACCATAGAGACATGACCAACACCTCGACACCCAAACAGCCCGGCGCCGTTACCCGCCCTGATGATCCTCAGCCCCAGGAGGCTCTGCAAAGCCACATAGCCCACCTGCAAGTAGCTCTGGAGCACAAGCTGCTTGGCCAGAGCCTGCCGGCCCAGGCAGATTCCTTACGGGCATTCTATCTGGATCTGAATCAATACCGGCTATCCACGGCGCAGGTCCACGCCATGCTTGACAACTTCTACGCAGGTCATCGGGGGGTGCTAATAATCGCCACGACACATCGGAGGTTGGCGCAGCAGCGAGTTGTCTGGGCTATAGCGACAGGCGTTTGCCGGACTGTTTTTACGAGGTAAAACAGCGTTTTCGGCGTGCCGTCATGCAGGCGCACCCCGACAGGGGCGGCAGCACCGAACAAATCCAGACGCTTAACGCAGCCTTTGCCGTTATCAGAAACCACTATCGTGGGCGCTACTAAGTGCTGCCGTAAGCGGCGTGAAAGTAACCCTTTAACAGGAAAGAATTTTACATGCGCCGACAAGATTTTGTAGCCGCCACGCTGGCGATCTCACTGGCATTGCCTGTGGGCGCCCACGCAGATCTGGCCGTGTTGCAATACCACCACATCAGCGATAGCACGCCGGGCGCCACCAGTACGTCGCCGGCACTGCTTGAAGCCCAACTGCAACTGATTAACCAACTCGGGCTGGCGGTTGAACCACTGTACCAGGCAACACAAAGAGCCTTGGCGGGTAATGGCGGCGATGCCGTTGCCCTGAGTTTTGATGACGCCTACAGTTCCGTGTATTCCACCGCGGCACCCATACTGGCGCGGCTAAACTATCCCTACACCCTGTTTGTTAACACCGACACCATCGGCAACAGAGGGTTTATGACGTTAAAGCAGCTGCGCGAACTGGCGTCTACGGGCCTGGCGACCATCGCCAACCACAGCGCCGGCCACGAACACCTGGCCAGAACACCCAACGAGAAAGTACAGCAGTGGCAAGAGCGTGTTGATCAAGGCCTTGATGGCGCGCAAGCGTTGCTTGAAAAAGAGTTTGGCAATGTCCCGCCAATGTTCGCCTACCCCTACGGCGAATTTGATGCAGCGCTGGAACAGCAAATAAACCAGCGCGGCTGGCTGGCTTTCGGGCAGCAATCCGGCCCCGTCGGCGCAACTTCAAGCCGCACCCGACTGCCACGATTTCCCATGGCCAACGCCTATGGGCAGCTACAAGGCCTGGAAAACAAATTGCTGAGCAAGGCGTTACCGGTAGCGGCCGAGGATCTTCCAGACGGCATTGTCAGCGCTAACCCGCCGCACCTGCGGATCACTCTGCCAAGTGGATTGACGTCCGATAAACTGACCTGCTTCGGCTCCGGCCAGGGCCGAATCAAGGTAACCGCCAACGCACAGCAGGCGAATGTTCAAGCGCCCGCTGCCTTCAGCAGCCGCCGCTTTCGCTACAACTGCACCTACCCCGCAGGCGATGGACGCTTTTACTGGCTGTCCCAACCCTGGCTGGATTTGTCCCGGCCAGAAGATTGAATGCCTGAGCGCAGCCACAGTCATTATCTGGACATCACAAGCCAAACACCCAGCTCATCAACCAATAGCTGGCCACAGTAACCACGACCACGCCCATCAGGTTCAGGGCGAAGCCGGCACGCAACATATCGCCAATCCGCATATGGCCGCTGGAGAATACGATGGCGTTTGGCGGTGTAGTCACCGGCATCATGAAGGCACAGCTGGCGGCAATGGCCGCGGGAACCGTCAACAGCAACGGGGAAATATCCTGGGCCACTGCCAAAGCGCCCAGCAGAGGCAAAAAGGCGGCAGCGGTGGCCGTGTTGCTGGTGACTTCGGTCAGGAAAATAATTATCAGGGTGACCAACGCAACCATCAGTAACGCCGGTAACAGGGTTGCGGCACCCATGGTTTCAGCTATCCAACTCGCCAAGCCGGAGCTGCTAATGGCGCCAGCCATGGCCAGGCCACCACCGAACAGCAGTAATACACCCCAAGGCAGTTTTTCAGCGCTCTCCCAGTCCAGCAAAAATTTGCGCTCGCGGGTGTTCACCGGAATCAGGAACAGTGCCAACGCGGCAGCAATGGCAATGCCGGTATCACTCAGCCAGGGCGTCAGGTTCGCCGACAGCAACGGGCGGAATATCCAGGCGCTCGCCGTTAGCACAAATACCAGCCCGACCAGTTTTTCACCGCGGCCAAGTGGCCCAAGGGCCTTGAGCTCGCGGCGAATCATTTCACCGCTGTCATCAGCGCAACCAATACCAAAGTCGACCCGGGTCAGCCACCACCACACCAGCAATAGCATCACCACCGCAACCGGCAGTCCCAGCAGCATCCATTGGGCAAAGCCTACTTCAATGCCTTGGGTATCCAACAAATAAGCCGCCAACAAGGCATTGGGAGGCGTACCAATCAAAGTCGCAATGCCGCCAACACTGGCGGAGTAGGCAATTGCCAGCAGTAGCGCTGTGCCAAAGCGGCGCAGGCCGTCTTCGTTGTCGCTCTGGGTCATGGCGATAATAGACAAGCCGATGGGCAACATCATAACCGCCGTTGCCGTGTTGCTTACCCACATACTCAGAAACGCAGTGGCCATCATGAAGCCGGCAATCTGATTTTTTGGCTTAACACCCATGGCCCGCAGCGTTAACAGAGCAATGCGCCGGTGCAGACTCCAGCGCTGCATGGCCAGGCCCAAGGTGAAACCACCCAGAAACAGAAAGATGATGGGATTGGCATAAGGCGCTGTAGCCTGGCCAATACTGCCCAAACCTAATGCCGGAACCAACAAAATGGGCAACAGCGCCGTGGCCGGAATCGGAATCGCCTCGGTAGACCACCAGGTGGCCATCAACCACATCATGCCAGGGCGGCCCAGGCATCGGCCGACATACCACCAGGCGGCGGTATAATCAGGCACGCTAAAAAGCCCGCCAAACCGATCACCAATCCGATCACCTGACTGCGCGGCAAACCTCCCGGCTGCGCCACTGACAATGGCTGATTACTCATATTATAGCGTCCATTTCACGTACAAACTCCCGAGAGATTAATGCGACGGGCATAGTAGCTATGTTGTGGACATGGGTAAATCAGAAGTTAGCGGTCAGACAAAGCCTGTTCGTGGGCCAACAGGGCTTTTTTGATAGCAGCCCCGCCGTTATAGCCGCCCAGGTCGCCGTTGCTGCGCAGCACCCGATGACAGGGCACCAGCACCGCCACCGGGTTGGCTCCGCAGGCGCTGGCAGCGGCGCGCACGGCCTTTGGCCGCCCTGCCCGCCGCGCCAGCTCGGCGTAGCTGATGACTTCACCACTGGGGATGCCTTGTAACGCTTGCCAGACTTGCTGCTGAAACTCAGTACCGCGCAAATCCAGGGCCAGAGGCTCCGCACCGCGGCCGTCTGTCAGCTGAGCTTTCACTTTCCCAAGCCAGTTTGGGCAAACACTTTCTGCCTGGCATAATTGGGCACGTGGGAAGCGGCTGCGCAATCGTTCCATAAGCGGTGGCAGTGATTCCCCGGCCATAAGAGCGCACACACCCGTATCACTGCAGGCCACAAGCACCTGGCCCAGATAGCATTGCGCTGATTGCCAGGTGATGTATTCAGTGACTTGAGATGATGACACAGCGACCTCCTCTTCATACGCCAGCGTAGAAACGCAGTATGGCGCAAAATTAGGCCGCCGCGTAATCAGAACAGATAATCCGTGGTCAGAGTTCTGGAATATCGCTCACGCACAATGCTGGTGACCAGATCGCGGTTGGATTCACTGAATTTGGCGACAATCGTGGTGCGAATTGAAAACACCCGCAGCGAATGGCGCCAATACCGGGATAAAAAGCGTGCACACCCAGTTCCTGTTCTATCCACGACAAACGGTTGTATTTGGCCACTCGGTCAGAACGGCACAACGAACCGGTTTTGATCTGTCCGGCGCGGGTGGCAACGGCCAGGTCGGCAATGAAAGTGTCTTCAGTTTCTCCACTGCGGTGTGAAATCACCGCGGTGTAATCCGCGCCCTGCGCCATCGCAATGGCTTCAAGAGTTTCAGTCAGCGTGCCAATCTGGTTGAACTTAACCAGCACGGAATTGGCAATGCCTTTTTGGATACCTTCGGAAATCAGCTCGGTGTTGGTCACAAACAAATCATCACCCACCAGTTGAACCCGCTTACCCACTTTTTCGGTCAGCAACTTCCAGCCTGCCCAGTCGTTTTCATCCATGCCATCCTCAATGGACGCAATCGGATAAGCTTTGGCCAAAGACGCTAAATAGTCGGCAAATTCTTCCGAGCTGTACTTTTTGCCGGCGCCCTTAAGGTCATAGCAACCATCAGAGTAAAACTCGGAGGCAGCACAATCCAACGCCAATACAATGTCGGAGCCTGGGCGGTAACCGGCTTTCTCAATAGCCGCAAGAATCAAGTCAAGAGCCTCTTCACTGAATTGCAGATTGGGCGCAAACCCGCCTTCATCTCCCACGGCGGTAGACAGGCCTTTTTCTTTCAGCAGTGCTTTCAACGCGTGAAAAGTCTCAACCCCCATACGCAATGCTTCGCTGTAACTGGGGGCGCCCACCGGCTGAATCATGAACTCCTGAATATCCACGTTGTTATCCACGTTGTTATCCGCGTGGGCACCACCGTTGATGATGTTCATCATTGGCACCAGCAGCACGCTGGGCGACGCACAACCGTACAGCTCTTCAAGGTAGCGAAAAAGCGGAAGTTTGCGGGCTTTGGCCGCGGCGTCAGCTACACCCAATGACACGGCAAGAATTGCGTTGGCACTAAATTCGGCCTTGTTCGGCGTACCGTCCAGTTCGCACATCCGGCGATCGATTTGCGACTGTTCAAACACCACCTGTCCCACAAGAGCCGTCGCGATGCGTGTATTAACAGCGTTGACCGCCTGCAACACGCCTTTACCGCTGTAACGCGGGCTATTAAGGTCACGTTTTTCCAAAGCTTCGCGAGAGCCAGTAGATTCGTCTGATTGGCGATACCATCGATCACTTCGGTAATTCGACCGATGTCCTTAGACGCCTTTTCAAGCTCATGGAGCTTAGCCGCCGTGTGCCCGGATTGGGTTTCGAGCTCAGCCACACAGAGGCTTCCGCGTTCTGCATCGGACAGGTTTTCGGCAACCTGCTGATTTATCTCACCCACCAGATCGTGAGTTCCCCGAACTGAACCCACTACCTCACGAGCAGACGCCTCCATCTGGGTCATCGCCGCCGCTATGGCACCGAGTCCTTCAGACTGTCCGCGCACCCGCTCATTAAAACCTCGGGCAAAGCGGGCGTTGCCTGTTGCAACAACGGCAATGTCACCACCCGCCTGCTGCAAGCTGCCCAGAACAGTCGCCATGGCTTCTGACAACTGGTTCACGGAAGTCTTGAGGTCAATAAACTCACCCTTGGCGTTGAACTCCAGCCGGCGCGAACAATCACCCTTTGCCATGCCGGCCAGGTGCGAAAGTGTGGCCCTAAGGGGCAGACTGATCATTCTGGCAAGCAGCACCGAGGTGCCCAACACGAACAAAACAACCAGCGATAACAACCAGTAAACCAGCTGTTCCGACTGCCTTCAGGCGATTCTGACGGCAGCTCAGATACTGATTAATGATGCCGACGTCTTGATTCACCGCCGCCATAAAATGACTTATCAATACGGGAAGCCCTTCCAGTCGCGGAACTTCCGACACTAACGCATTAACATCCGGTTCAATAATCTGGGTATTAACCCGCAGATTCTCGATGACGCTAGTGTCCCGTTTGGTTAATTAGCTTATTTATTGTCAATAGCACTGAGCTTTGCCCGCGTCACCGATGTCATAATGGATTCCGCACTTTTATGCC
>Ga0307930_1002371_pt1 | contig 14448 bp, 24 predicted proteins | sample OrgLakmetageno46_FD_203161 | JGI IMG/M metagenome (GOLD analysis project Ga0307930, IMG submission 203161) | Saline water microbial communities from Organic Lake, Antarctica - #46 | ecosystem: Environmental > Aquatic > Non-marine Saline and Alkaline > Saline | place: Antarctica: Organic Lake... | reverse complement strand
GAATAACAGTGTTTGCAATTTTTCTTTTTGAGCCACAAAAGGAGACGGAAAACAAATACGCCAAAGAGAGATATAATCGCGGAGTTAAAAAAAGAAAAAGCAAACCTTGTAGTTGTCTTTGATTTGTTGGTTGACAATGGCCTCCACTTTTTCGATTTGCTCGCCGGTTAACGCGTCGTCCCATGCGAAGTCAAACCGCAGCCGGTCGGGGTTGCAGTCGCTGCCCTTTTGGTCCAATTTCCCGCTCCCAATGTCGTCGCCCGCCAGAGGGCCGCCCTGTAGTTGCATACGACCAAGAATATAATAATAATGTGATACAAAATAGAATAGACTCATGGCCACATGAGCAATGAGAAACCGTCGTTTTGGCGCACTGCATCTGAAGGTCACACGGAGTGAGCCACCTTCCTCCCTACATCCGCAAGCGGCTCTTTTTTTTCTTTTTTCTTTTTGAACTGTATGACATGACACGGACCATGAGGACTTGGCGCAGCGCGTAGTTGAGCACGTGAGTCATGGTGTGGTTGGGCACCACCAGCGCGCGCCGCTCGTAGTCCACCAGGCAGGTCGCGCCCTCTCCCAGGGTGGCAGTGCCGCCGCTCAAGTTGCCCAAATGCAGCACGAAGCCAGCGTAGACCTAATGTAATACACATAGAATACAACCGCAGAAAAGGAGAAGCGATCATTGTTTGGACAAAAAATGCGCAACAGCAAAATCGAGTGAAAGCCTACGTAACGAATTAAAGAAGAGGTCTCTTTCTGTTCCGTGCGTGCAGCGATCGTTTTATCTCTAGTCTTCCTCCCCTTCCACAGATGTTATCCCCTATTCATCTCAACCACTTCATCATCATGTGAACCCATTCTTTTATTACCTGCACGTTGGTGACCTCTAGCGTAGCCCCGTTGGCGAGCGTTACTTTGCCCGTGTCCCACACTTGGCCGCCAGCTTGCGCGTAAAACGAGGTTTTGTCCAGCACCACCCCGACCAAACCGTCGCTGGCCGAGGCCGAGGTGACGAAGCCCTACAAAAAAAAGGCATTTGAAAACAAAAAGAAAAGAAGAAACGAGAAAGACAGAAGAGCGGAGTTTGATCATAAAATAACAAAATGGGGACAAGGAGTCAATTATGCGCCACAAGATGCCTAAAAATAAACACACCCTCCCCACACCCAAAAGAAAAATCAGTCAAATGAATACCTGCTCGCCCGGTGAGTCCCCGCGACCGGTAAAGATCGCCATCACTTTCGCCGGCAGCGCAAGCGACGCGTTCCCACCCCCACCGCTCTCGTACTTGGCCGACTGCTCGGTGGGCTGCACTTGTTCCGTGGCCAAGTGCGCGGTTTCTTTGGCCATCAGAACCATGTCTTTGCCGCCGTCGCCGCCGCCCACAGAATTCTTGGCTTTTTCTTCTTCCAAGCACTGCTCAAACCCGGCCTTGTCCACCTGTGTAGATGCGCAGATAGCACATGAGAGTACATGTAGTAGGGGCCGATAGATGCACGAGAAACAGGAGACGTGGTTGGAGTATGAGGCATTTTCCATCGCACTACATGAAGTGGATACATGAGTACGTCATCGAAGAGAAAAAGAAGAGTGTGCGTAAAAACGGAAGAGGAAAAAAATAGACGCACAGGAACGAAAAATAGAAAATGGTTTTTTTCTTTTCAATTTACCGTGAGGCCACGCTGGTCGCACATGATTTCCGTCAAATCCAGGGGAAAACCCATGGAGCTGGCCAAGAAAAACGCGTCGGCGCCCGAGAGCTCCTTTTTGCCCGCCGCCTTGAGCTGGGCTGCCTTCTTCTCGAACACCTTCATGCCCTGCGCAATGGTTTTGTTGAACTGCGCTTCTTCGTCCCGGATCACCCGGGTGATCTTCTCCTGAGCGGGGCCGAGTTCTTTGAAGAAATCGCCATAAGTGTCCACCACCACCTACAATATACAATGTGGACGGTAAGACGAGAGGTGTTATTGACGGTGAGTGCAATTCAATTTATGAGAAGAAGGAGAGTAGAGACACATGAATGAGGAAGAACAATTTCCAATGCAAGTGACGATTTGAATAAAAGATGGAGAAGGAGAAGGCACGAGAGCGGTGGCTAGCCAGCAAGCTCAGAGCTATCAGCTAGGTACAAGAGCACTCCTCACGTTGACGAGCTTGGAAAAGAAGGGTTGACCCTCGGGCACCCCCAGGAACCGCCCAAAGTACACCGCGCGCCGGAGGATGCGCCTCAGCACGTAGCCGCGGCCCACACTGTCGGGGCGAGCGCCTAATTAGTGGTGGTGGTAACGATGGTGGTGGCGGTGGGTTGGGGAGCAGAGTAAGAGTCAGGAGCGAATTCTAACAGCGAAGCATATCATAGGAAACAAATCCTCCATCCAAGAAAAAAAGCATAAGACTTCTGTCCAATTTCTTATTCTCCAGCAACTCTTCTTGTTCAATCTTTTTTACTTCCTCTCCATGATCTCTTCGTCGTACCGTCGGCAATGGCAAAGGACAGGGTGCGAATGTGGTCAGCTAGCACCCGGTAGGCCATGTCCTTGGTGTCCACGTCGTCAGCCCCCACGCGCCCTTGGTAGGGGGAGGCTCCCGTCACGCTCTGAATCGCCGCAAACAGGGGGGTGAACACGTCGGTGTCGTAGTTGCTGCCTTTCTCCTGGTAGAAGGGGGAGGGGGGGGCGAATGAGAGCGAGAGAGCACGAAAGAAGGTAAGAGGCGAACCAAGAAGAAGGGTGAAAGTGCAGAGAAGAGTGTCCATATCTATAAACTAAAATCCACCCCTCCATTCATCATCAATTGAACACCGCAAAGGTTGCTCCTTCTGCCTACACTTTAGAAACTACAGCCCACCTGCAAGATACTGGTCAAGCGCTCGAAGCCCATGCCCGTGTCCACGTGTTGCGCGGGCAGCTCTTTGAGGCCGTCGACCTCCCGGTTGTACTGGATGAACACCACGTTCCAAATCTCAATCACGTCCGGGTCGCCCGGCTCGATGTTCACCTTGGAAAGCATGGGAGACACACAAGAAGAGGAAGAATATTAATTGTTTGTTGTCTTGTATATTAGAGCGCGCCGTTGGCCAGGTGTGCTTCTTCAACGACAACAGGTACATATATTAGAGCGCGCGGGGTGCGCATCTAGCACCACTGTCGACCCCTTTAAATCCAACCCCTTCCCTTCTCAATTCGTCTCCTCCTTGTTCCATCTCACCAGTTTGGAAGCGTCCCGGTTCCCGATGCGGTCGTAGTGGATCTCGGTGCAGGGGCCGCAGGGGCCAATGTCGCCCATTTCCCAGAAATTGTCCCCCGCGTCGAACGGCATGAGGCGCTCTGCCGGCACGTACCTACACAATTGGTTCAAGAAGAAGCGGTAGGTGAAGTAAGAAGAGGAGGGTGAAGCGAAAAAATATATGCACACGACAACAGAATTGAGATGTTGCAGCTGCAGGTGTCGCGTAAAGAAAAAAGAAACACAAATACGTAGAAGCATGAGACATGCCGCTATGTTGTAGAATACTCACTGCAGCCAGATTTGGCGCGTTTCTTCGTCGGAAGGCACGCCAGGCGCTTTCACTGGATCCCCACCGAAGTAGGTCACGTACCTGAAGTAGGGTGGAGGACAGTGTTAAAAAGATAATAGCTAGTTTTCATGTTATAAATCAAAGGAAAAATAAGCAAAACGGGAGAAGGCTGACGAAAGCACGACTGTTCAACCCAATGGTGCTTCCAAATGATATTGATTTGTGCTTTTACTGTTTCTTTGCATGCACGTGTGCGGTTCTCATACAGGCGTTCAGGGTCGAGGCCAAACTTGACGGTCAAGCACTCCCAGGCCATTTTGATGGCTTGCTGCTTGAAGTAGTCCCCAAACGACCAGTTGCCGAGCATCTCGAAGTAGGTGTGGTGGTACACGTCTTTGCCCACGTCGTCCAAGTCGTTGTGCTTGCCCCCTGCCCGGATGCACTTCTGCGAGTTGACCGCCGATTTCATCCCGTACCTGAAGAAGAAGGAGGAGGAGACATACGCACACCACGGAATGTACACCAGCAAAACATAATTATCGCTCAAAAGCATTGTGACGAACAAGCTGGATGCACGCAGTATGAACGAAAGCTAGTACGCTGCATTCATATGTAAGCTTTGAATAGATATTGATGAAGAGAAGATAAACCAAGAAAAAGACTTCAGATGATTTCTCAACCACATAGTTTCTTTCTCTTCGGTCCAAAATGGCCTGCGCAGCTCCCAAGGAAATGCATACAATTTTAGGCAACAACCAAAAAGGTCTAGCATACAGACGCTGGACAAGTGCGCTAAGACGCAGTGTGCAATAGCACACACGCAGAGAACACCCACGTACATGGGCATGGAAGGGTCGCACTGGCCCAAAAAGAGCGGCTTGTACTGGTTCATGCCCGCGTTGGTGAACAACAGGGTGGGGTCGTCGTGGGGCACGCAAGGGCTGCTCGGCCAAAAAGTGTGGCCGTGCTGCTCCCGGAAAAACTCGATGAAGGCTTCGCGCACGCGCACCGACGGCCATGGTCCCGAGTAAGGGGCTCCTGCAGTTGCAGCTGCTGCGGGCACCGCAAGAGCTCCGCCTGTGGTTGCAGCAGTTGTCAAGACGTGTATATATAGGGCTGAAACGTGAGACGGCATGAACTCAAAAAGAAAACACACCTCCATAATGACTAGATACAATATAAAAAACAAAGATTGCATTGCTATGCACAGGCTGAAACGAAGAAAGCATTGAAGCTTGGAGAGTTAGCTATGCCCTGAATTCAAACGACAGGCCACGCGAGCGTCGACAGCAAGCAACGAGGAAAAGTCTGCTAAATCGCGTACCAGCCTGTTTCGCAGCCAGCTTCGCCTCTGCAACACCTAGAGCCTTTTCCAGGGACGTAATGCGAGCGTCCCGTTCGCTTACCAGTCCCTCCATCGCTTCGACGCGTTTAGTTAGAGCTGTCCGTGAAGTACGCGAGTGCGTGAGGGATCAGTGAACTACATCAAATAAATCTCGATAGTAGAGTGAGCATCTTGAGGGGAAATTTTGACATTACTTCTGAATAAACAATGCCATCTATCATGAGCTTAAACAAACCTTCGAGAGTCGCCATTGTTGCCTTGGGTTCGCGAGGCTTGAGGTTCTTCGATGACGATAGCTTCGGGATCTGCAGCGATTCTTGGACCTTTTTTTGCATTTTAGTCCAAATTGCCAAAAATAACGATTTTTGCCTTTTTTGACGTCATCAATCCTCATTGCAGTCGACCTAAGTTTAGCTCGGAGCTCGGTCTGCTGCATCGTCCCCGAAAACAGTGGCACCCATGATGCGAGCGCTCCAAATCCTCACGACCATGACGCTTGTGGGCTTATCAATAGCCTTCACTCCAGTAGGAGTGGCTGGACCTGCGCGGCATGGAGTAGTGACCTTTGAGGAAAAATCTACCAAGGTAATGCATCCTTTAGAGCACTAGACTAATGTGCACGTCGCCGCATTTCTCTTAGCTAGAGACACGTATTCAAATGAGCCTGGCGATTCCTCTGTGTTGGATATTTTCTGGATCCATATAATGCCTAGCAGCTAGTTTTTGAAACAGTTTGATCGCGATCAGCTTTATTGCGCATCCTGAGAGTCCGCCTTCTATACACGTGCGTGATTACCCACGCACGCACAGTGCGCGCATAGTGGTTGCTCCTTTCGGAATTAGGCATTCATAATCTAGCTCAAATTACATTCCAATCTAGGTCTTTGGCTTCGGCCGTACGGGCTCTCCGTGGAAGAAGAAGGCCGGCACTCCTTACGAAGGCCATGCAGTGCGCGACGGCCGTAAAGTAGACGTGTTCAAAATGCCCATTGACGTGCAGGTAGTCTATTGTTGGCACACAGCTTTTGTTTTAACATCGTGTTGGAGGCCCGAGTGTGTGACTGCGTGCCAAAGTTGGGAGAGTTTAAGCCTGCAGAGAGTCTTAGCCTCGTGGACAATGGCTAGCACTTCATAGTGTGTAGAACGGAGGCGCGCACACATGTACCCACAAGTCGCGTGCTCCAACTGATGTGCGAATGACCCACCAAACCCTATCTTAGGCGGGTGTCGCAAACGCGTTTGTGGTCGCTGCAGTGGACGCCCTCGCGACGAAGGGCACTTTTTCGGTGGCGATTCCCTCGGGTAGCGTGGTGACTGCTCTGGCGGGTTGCAAAGACCGACTGGACTTCGAAAATGTTCACGTGTTCTTCACCAACGATAAGGTGTGTGTGAATTCTGTGGAATGTGTGATGCTTACGTACACGAGCATACGAATTACTTTTGATGGTTAACCGTGCTTCGTAATTGATTGGCACCCGCATGTGTGTGCGCGCATGTGGAGCATCGGTTTTTGTTGCCACTTCATACACTTACCTCCTACATCTGTCCAAACGCATGCGAATACTACGGCTGCCACTGCCGCCACTACTGCTGCTAATGCTACATGCGCGATATATTGCACAATAGGTGGGGCCCGACCAGCCGTCGTACGAGGGCTGCGTGAAAGACTTTGCGGAGCCGTGCGGCTTGCCGCTGGCCAACATTCACCGCGTGCCGCAGAGCGGAAGCCCGGAGCAAGTGGCCAAGCAGTACGCGAGCGAGGTACACGCGAGCGTGTGTGGGTTTGAGTATGCTAGTCAATGCGCGCGTTCTTATGGCTGTCTTACCTGCATTGTTGAACTTCGCTAGTTCTGCTTGTGTAACGAATTCGAACGGTGGTGGTTTCTTTTTATGCATACTTTTCATTTTTTTTGAGGAGGAACATTTTTTGAGAGAAGGACACCGCACTCATTTCACTCATTTGCTTTCTTTGTTCCTTTTTTTAAATTTGAATGTGGAACTCATTATAGGTACTAAACCACCCTTCGGTGGAGAAAGGTGCCGTCGACTTGGTGCTCTTGGGCACCGGCGCCGACGGCCACTGCGCGTCCCTTTTCCCCGACTCCCCCGAAGCCTCCTTCAGCGGCAACGACGCCTACGTGGGCAAGAGCGGCGGCGAAAGCGCGATTACGTGCACCCTGGGCGGGTTGCTCAACAACGCCAAGCAGGTGGTGCTCTCCGCGAGTGGCAACGGGCGCGCCCTCATGGTGCTGGAGGCCCTCTCCAAGGGGGCGTCGAGTGGCATGCCGGCGGCACAAGTGCGCGGCCGCGACGTGACCTGGTTCGTGGACGACGATTCCTTTGCGGAATACGCTGAAGTGGTGCTCAAGCGCCGGAACTAAGCGTAGGAATCGACTTGAGGTTTAAAGCAGAGGGAAGGGTTCGGCTACCTCGTTAACTTAAAGCAATGGGCAATGGGTTGAAGTCGGATGTTCGAAATTCATTAATCATTAATCATCAGTGGACAGTGGTAGAGGTCAGTGGAGTAGAAGCAGCAAGGGCGAATTGAAACGCATAACCGAAGCCCTATCCGTAATCCAGTGTTTCTAAAGATTCCCAGGGGCGGGATTGGAAGTAAAAACTCGTTATGTAGAGCGATGGGCCTTCGTTTTCGGATTATGCGTTATTTGTGGATTTGGATTTGGAAATCAGTTGAAAAATATTTTTTGTAACATTAGGGACATTGAACATAGAAGCGTTCAAAGGACGCATGTACGCGACTTCGATATGCTTATATTTGGCTTTTTTCCACGTTCTTTTCTTCTTTCTCCGTACTTTCACTCTTCCATTGAAAAAGTCGCCGCCCCAACGCCCCAACCCCGAACCCCGCCATCATCAACAATAATCTGCCATCCGCGCCTATAAACCCCTTCCTTCGGGCCACTGCCCTCCTCCCCACAGGAAAAGCAACCCGCTCGCCAGTGCCACCAGCGCAGCCATCGAGCCACGGCTGAGTGGGGACCCTCGGCTTCGGGCCCCCGGGGAGCATTGGTCGGTGGTTGTGGAGCGGTTTTCGACGCCGTTGCAAGTGTACAGGTCGTAGTCTGGCCCCATGCCTCGCCGTAAAAAGTCCACGCTGTCGACGGTGCACCTGTCAAGTATAGTAAAGTTTAACGCAAGCAGGAATATTTGTTGCTAGGAGGTGCTTGAGTGAGGTGGGAGGATGTGGGCTCATCGCTCGCCAGAGGTCCATCACAGCTATGTTGCCTTGTCAGAGTTCTGTTTAGTGCCAGAAAGCCATGCAGCTTCAGCATCCGTCCCGCTCCACAAATAGAATTTAAGATATAAAAATAATTACACTCCCGAGGATTGAAAACGTGCATCTTGATTATCGAATTCGAGAGGTAGGCAGACTCGAATATGATACCTATTTCTTCTAGCTTACCGTGCATGGTAGGTTTGGCACATGCCTAAGCATAGCGGCGCGTCTACTGTATACCCTTCTTCGCTGCCGCTTCCCTCCACATAATCGCACCTATGAAAAAGGAAAGGAATAGAAAAGGGCGTGAGAATTCGTTAAGCGAAAAGGAGGGATTGCATGGTGTTTGGGTGGGAGCGAGAACAAGATGGCACGATGAGAGGATGGCCGTTTCTTGCATTCTTTCACATTCCGGCCCGCAGAAGCCACCAATACCATATGTACTCTATTTCACCATAGTATACGCGGCTAAGGATGCAGTTTTCTAGAGTCTCGTGATAGGGAACAGTCCACGCTGCACAACAGGAACGCGTGGGTGGATATATAATAGGGAAAAGGGAGCGTGTGTTTCGTCCGGTGGTTACCGTGGGATCGCGCGATGGCAAGCCACACGCCGTGCGTAGCCCAAGCAGTCTGCGAGCTGGGCTTTGTCTACGCCTGCTTGAGTTTGTAAATCGTAGACGTCGTAGTACACGTTGTCGCGCACGGACGTATACTCGGCTTGCGCTGCAGCTTCGGCCTTTGCGATGGAGATGTTGGCCGAAATGGAATACGCTGACCAGTACAGAGGCTCAGCGCAGTAGTCCAACTGATGGAAATAACGTTTGTACTCCACGCAGGAGTCTGCTGCTGAGCCAAATTGCGCGGCTGCCGTCACTACCGCGACGAGCACGAACGGATGCATTGTTTTGGTAAGGCCTGTGCGACAATGAAATCTCGGCCAATCAATGATCAACGACACCTTCACCAATATAATAGATCAACGTAGTTTGATGTTTTATGCAACCACGACCAAGCGCGCCGCTGCAGTATTGGGAGTTGTCTGATCTGAAATGCTTGACACGATTTTGCCATCATTTTCGTATCAACCATGTTTCGAGTCCTAGCCCGCCGCCTCGTGCGCACAGATTCGCTCGTCGTGCCCACTCGAAACTTCGCAGGGTCGTCAGAATCTGCGGTAGTCACTGTGTCAGACCTCGGTGATGGCGTTGCTCAACTGACCTTAAATGACCCTGATCGTCTCAACGCTTTGACGGTGACTATGGGCGAACAGTTCGTGGCGCGAGCTGAGGAGCTCACAGCCATGGCTCGAACTGGAGAGGTGCTGCGTATATTTAATGATTCGAATATCGTTGAATTTGAGTTCCTTGATCGATGCTCTATAGTGTGAACTGGGTTCATAGTGATCGAATATCTATTAGAGACTTATTGATGATACTTTCTCTACTCGGTGGCGCAATTCGCCTGCTAATGGAAATTGAATGTTTGAGTGCTTCATCATCACAACCACCACCATCATAACCACCTCTACAGGTGCGAGCAGTGATTCTTACCGGCGCAGGGCGGGCCTTCAGCGCTGGGGGCGACTTAGCTTGGTTGCAAGAGCGCCACTCCACGCCACCTGCTGTGAACGAGGCTACTATGGTATAACACAAAAGAAAACGAAACATCGCAAATTACTTTACTTCTGAATCTCAACTACTAGTCTAGTAGATTGTACGCTCTCATCATCGTCATGTGCGTGCATTTTTCTCCACGGCAACAGGTCGCTTTCTACGGCTCATACTTGGGTGCTCTGAGGAGCTTGCCCGTGCCAACCATTGCGTGCCTGCAAGGCCCAGCGATCGGCGCTGGCATGTGCCTCTCGCTGGGGTGCGACGTTCGGGTCGCTGCCAAGGACGCCAAGTTGGGCTTCACCTTTGTGGGGCTCAATTTGCACCCAGGTACAGTACAGCAGCAGGAGTAGTAGTAGTATGTTGGGTTGGTAATACACACGCAAACTCCAGTATGTGCCATGCTTGTTTTGGTTCTTTGCTTGCTTGTACACTCCTTTAGCTAAGGTTACGAACACAACGGCACCTCATTTTTTAAATTCATTGCTTGCATTACGCGGCACTGCTTCTCTGTAAGTTCCTAGCCTTTGACCTGGGCTCCAATTCTGATCACCAGCGATTTGCGCGTCTTCTTTCCTCTAATTCCATCATTTACATGTATCATTTATTCCGTGTACGCCAGGCATGGGCTGCACCCACTACTTGCCGTCAATTGCCGGGCCAGAGACTGCAGCGCGGCTGATGCTCAGCGGCGAGGTGCGAAAGACATTCTCTGACGGGCATGCCTTCTTTGATTTTGATCTAAAGCTGCCATTCTTTTTCAAAGCACTTCAAATTTTTTCATTCGTTTCTATTTGGGTTAGTATGGTGCTGATTTGTTTTGAAAGTGTACTAATAACCGTGTTTTTTAAATTTCATTTTTGCATCTTATTTCGTCCTCTCTAGGTCGTGCGCGGCGAAGAAGCCTTGAAACTTGGCTTCGTCTCTGAAGTAGCGCCTGACGCAAGCAGGGCTCACGAAGCTTCTCTGCGATGGGCGAAACGGGCCGCAGCCGGTGGCCCCGCAGCTACCAGTGCCCTCTTGGCGACGCTGCGGCAGAAACAGGTGCGTGTAAAGAAAAGGAAGCTTTGTGTTCATGAAAATGCGTACTTATACGAATGGAAGTACAAAAAAAGGCCACAGAACGACGAAAAGCACATCAATGCGATATAGTGTAAGCTAGGAGTTATTTGATAAGTTGAGAGCCGGAACTTTAACACGTTGCTCGTATGTCTGTCCGCACTGCAGGATGCGGGTTTAGACGCTGCCCTGCAACGAGAAGCTGCCTCGCAGGCCATCTGCTACACTACCAAGGACTTCTTAGAAGGGCTCGCGGCGGTGAGCGCGAAACGTGCCCCCAATTTCGAGGGCCATTGAGACATGGGGTTCTTAACCGCTTATATGGACATGAAGGCCGTTCATTTGCTTTATCCGCTTCTGTGTCGAATTGAAATGGGCGGTTCCATTTTCCTATTTTAAAGAAATAAAAGCCTATTATCTCTAGCCACACAAATTTAATAAAACCTACTGATTAGGACTTGAGGGGAAATACTTGGAACTAGAACCAGAAAAGCACATTCGCCGTATTATATAATATGGGATTGCTCAATATCCACCTACACACGCATCGTCCTCGCTGCTGTTTATTTATAAATGCGCGCAGTTATAAGTTATCGGCGATAGCGGCTATGGCTATGGCTTATTTATACTTTACAATCAGGATTCAAATAGGTTGATGTTGAAAGGAGCTTAAGAGTCAAGTTGAGTCATGGAATTGGAATTAGAGCTTTTTAATGCAGCATTCATGGCGTTTAGCCGCACGAAAAGCACGCACGCAGGTGCAAGGGCGACCATGGAGCTCACAGCAATGTGAGTCGCATGTGGAAATGGATATCCTTACCGCCTTACATTCAGGAGGATAAGTGAGCTATTCCTAATTTCCTCAGTATTGGCCTTGTCCTCCTTCTCAGTACAGCGCCCGCACGCCGTCCTCGTTGTACTGCTCGCCGGGCTGCTTGATGACGTTGCCGTCGTCGTCAATGTACTCGGACTTCTCGCCCTTCACGAATTTGCCGTAAAACTTGCGCAACACGCGGTCCGTGGTGAGAAATTCCACCTAGCCGTTCACATGCATTGACGCAAAAAAAAACACGATGAGCGCGTGTGAACAGATGAGGTGTTGCGAGGAGGACTGAAGGCTTGCGCATTTTCGAGCAAATCAACTCTGATACCCAACTTTGAACATTACGCGCAACAACAACAACTAATCTCCATGATTAAACGAACAAGTGAGCAACCCAAGGTGTAATCCAAAACCTCGCGTGCCGCCCTCGCGCGCGCTTTGCCTACCTTGTTGCCGTTCCCCTGCACCCCCAAAATCTTGGGCACCAGGTCCATGGCGACTTCTTCCGGCTGGGCTGCCAGCACCCCAAAGGGGAACTTGCGGAGCTCCGGAGTAGAGTCGTCCAAGAGCAGCTGGGTGAACACCATGCCGGGGCTCAGCGTGTGGCAGTTGACCTGATGGAAGGAAAGATTGTTTAAAAAGGAGCAAGACAGATAGAGAGAGAGAAGAAGATATTGAAAGGGTAATTCAGCGCAACTTGAATATCGATTCCTCGTCAAGTAGGGATAAAAAGGTATCAAGCTTTATGAGGAAAAAAAAAAAGGAATGCAAGCAAGCAAGTCATCCACACTTACACACGTGATACCCTTGTTTGGGGAAAAGTAAAACTCTTCCAGAGGTGAAGGCGAACCACGCCAAGAACTTCCCGACAAGCATTCAACCATTGTTATTCGTTGAAGTCTTTGTGCTAGAGTTATTACCTTGCCCTTGATTTTCTTCTTGGGGTACCCCTGCACGCCTTTCTCCAGTTCGGCCACCAGGGAGTCGGTCATTTGCGGGAGGCCGCGCTTGGTCGCGCCGTAGCACACGTAACCTGGAGTGCCGCCGCCCTTCACCCCACTGCCCACCTTTGAGAAAAAAAAAACATTCGGGGGGAGGGGGTGAAGGATTGAGGTAAAGGTGGTCGTAAGAATTAAAAAAAAAGAGAGGAATCGCGTCTTCTAACCAATCGAATGATAGAATAATCAGGTAGGAAGCGTAGGCAAGTTGGTTACAAGAGTAAAGAAAGAGAATGAGAACGAAAATGAGGAGTTTGAGTGAGGTCGAGCAGAGTATTCTCGTGCACGCAAGCAGGTAATCTTTATAATGGGGGATACTCTTCTGCTTCATCTGTTCCTACGCTTCAGTTTGAAGTACCGTGTTGAAAATGTGGCCAATCACGTCCTCCTGCTCGGCCATCAGCTTCATGGCCTCTTGCGTGCAAAACAGCGTCCCAAGGAGGTTCACCTGACCACGAAATAAGAAGCACAGCAGTGAGGAACAGGCTGGGCATTAAAAAAACTCTCTTCAAGGAGAAACATCTTTCGTGGAGAAAGTTTCCAACCAAGGAGCAGGAAGAAAGCGATGTAGGCAAAATATTCACCCAAGAGAGCAAGTATTGAGTTCTTAAATTGAATACTAAAAGACTAAAGAAGCTATTGCAAACTCTTCAATACACACGAACGTGTAGGTGTTCAGACTAGAGGAAGCGGCTAACAACGCATATGTGTGTAGGCACCTTGACCACTGCTTCAATGGTGGCTGGTGACAGCTCCATGAAGCTTCGGCGCCCACCGTTGATGCCTGCGTTGTTGATCCAGTAATGCACCGTCCTAACAAAGCACACATGCACGCGGTGAAATGACACAGCAACGTCCCAAATTGAGTGAACTTCAGAGTGATCATAAGAACAAGAAAAGCCTGAGGGCACAGTCGTCACTTCTAATTCGAGCGTTTGTTCTAACAAGTCAAGGAGAGGTTGCACCCAAAGCAGCGAACATGCCTAGACAATCGATCCTAGTGCGTTAGGAATAATAGCCCACCCGAGTTTTTCTTTCGCAAATTCTGCGAGGGCGTGGCACTGTTCAGCTGACGCCACGTCGCATTGGGTGCCATAAATTTGCCCTTCTGGGTTTCGCAGCTGGAGAGCCTTGACTGGCAGGGCCGTGTCCTTGATGTCGCAAATCACCACCGAGTGGCCACGCTTCAAGAATTCGTCCGCGTACGCAAAACCGACACCATTAGAACCGCCCGTGATGACCACGCCAAAGCCCATGGACACGCTGCTCCGCGAAGGCGCACGAGTCGAAGCGGTCGCCACCGTAGCACGGCGCGAGTAGCCTTGAAGGCTAGGCGAGACGCGTAGCCGAGGCGCTGAAGGCAACACGAGCGCCATAGCTGGGCTTGCTAGGCATGCTGCCATAAAGACATTCAAAAGGGGTCCTAGATACAGCGCCATGAAGGACAAATCTAGCTTGTGAGCAGCGTGGTCCTTCCCTCACTAATAATACCTTTTTGCAAGATTACTTCAATTTTAGTTTTAGCATCTCATCATCACGCGAAGGGGTGAACACGTGAGCACTCGTCGGTTCCTCTGTCATCACCGTCATAATGTCCTCGTCTTCAGTCGTCGTCACCAACAACGGTGGCAACGTCATCGTCATCAAAATGTGGAATTATTTTTGCACGGATTTGAAAATCTGCACCAAGCATGTAGCATAGCCAATATTAAAAAGATTCACCGGGGGGGGAGGACAGGCGATGCTGAGATCGGCTGGCGCCCGACGCCTGAGAAAAACATTGAGACGATGCCCTGCTGGGGCAAAAAAATAGCCCAGAGAATTGCCTCGTGGACCTGGGACGTGACACACG
>Ga0307930_1002370_pt1 | contig 14450 bp, 9 predicted proteins | sample OrgLakmetageno46_FD_203161 | JGI IMG/M metagenome (GOLD analysis project Ga0307930, IMG submission 203161) | Saline water microbial communities from Organic Lake, Antarctica - #46 | ecosystem: Environmental > Aquatic > Non-marine Saline and Alkaline > Saline | place: Antarctica: Organic Lake... | reverse complement strand
ACGGTCAGTACAGGTTTTTTTTTTTTTTTTTTTTTTTTCGAACGGAACCGAACGGAAAGTTCGGCTACTCATCTCTTAACGAATGGAACGGAATTAAAAGTTCCGCTGCAAAAAGTTAGTGAACCAACCCGGAACCGAAGGGAAAGTTCGTTAATTCTTCGGTTCCCTAAAAGTTCCCGGAACTGCACTAACGAAAGACCGGCACTGGAATTCCCGAGGAATTCCCATCGATTCCCGACCTCGGGAATTCCCGGTTTGGGAATTCCCCCCCACTAGTAGTGAGTAGAGTACCCTACTTTTTTAAGGGGTAGACTAGTGAGTAGTGAGTGCTGAGTGCTGAGTCGCTGAGTTCGTGTCTCTTTGGTTCGGCGTTGCCGGTCTCTACTAGACTATACTATGAAGGCATGAAGGCTGTTGAGTGTTGAGTATAGCTTAAAGGATTATGCATGAATAGTTATAGAGGCAGAAGTTATCTAGCTCGCACAACAAGCATAGAGGTGCCCAAAAGATAGTCTTTGAACCCGTTAATACTACCGTATTATCTAGCTAGGAAAGCACAAATTATGTCACCTAGAGTCTCGTTAATCTTCGCAGTGCTCTCGTTGGAATCTCCCTCCTTAGTGCTTGGAGCATCATTTTCCCTAATGAAGTTGCCTTATCTACTCTTCGGGTCCCGCCCTGAGCGCTGGGATCCGGTTGAGGCGTTCGCACGTCTAGAAAAGCCAGCTATGAGCCGTGACGATGAAGAAGAGAGGCGCCTGCATATGTTAACGAAGCGGGCAGTGGAAGTGACTCGGCACCGCGATATTGTGACTCGGCATCGCGACGATGATTACTCTGAGCATCGCACGTTTGAAGATAACGGTGCCTGCGGAGTAGCAGATGATATGCCCCCTTGCTGCAACCAGACGTGCTTCAACCTCAACTACTGCACAGCGCTGAACGGCCGGCGGATTGAGGACAAGTATTACCCTACTCTCCCGTTCATTCAAGGGTCGTGCGACAACTTTGACGACCGGGCGTCTCGGCTCGACATTTGGGGCGACTACCACACCAACAAGCCCTTTCGAGACACGGAAGAGTGTCGGCAACTGGTAGGCTTTCCTCTTTTCTAGGCACGGTGTAGGAGGTTCGAACAATATGCAATCAAGGACTGCTTTTCGTTAGAAACCCTCTTGTGTAGCGCACTTAACTACATTTGCGTTTTCTATTCTTGCATTTTCCATCTTTCGTTGGGTATGCGTTGTTGTCAGGTGTTGGATTATACATGCCTCACGTGGGCTACCATGTACACCGACCGTTGCTTCAACACCACCAATGCGCCGCGCACGCCATGCCGGAGCTTTTGCGTGGATGTGGCAATGACTTGTGCGAACGACCCTTTCGATTGGGTGAATTTGTGCCACAACATCGAGTGCCCGATGAAGGAGGGGAAGTGCTCCCGCAACAGCAACGGCACCGACCTTACCTCTCCAGGCCCCAATGGTCGCAGCAGTGGCGAGGGGCCCGGGCAAGGGCAGGCGTGGTCCAACGGAAACATCATCACTAGCAAAGAGGGAAGCTATGTCGAAGACGATGGTGACGAGCGCACCAAGGACTGCTGGGTGGTGAAAGTGCCGAGCGCGTACAGCGCGGCCTATCCCTCAATGAAAGGGGTGGCTTCTTTTTCTGTTCTTCTCGCCTCTGTGGCGTCAGCGCTCGTGTGTGCGCTTGCCCTGGCCTAGGCTGAGTACTGTTTGGTGGCATGTTCGGGTCTTTGAAGTGCACAGAGGTGCCTACGAGTGAACGGGTAGCTCTGGGTATTTGGCCTCTCGTAGTGCCTGAGTGCGCTCACTTTTTCCGTAGGGCCGTTCCATGCCTCCAGACGACGGCACCAGCACCTAGTCCAGTCTAGTTAATACTCTCCCAAAAACAAAGAAAGGCAAGTACACATCAGTCACAAAGGCACATAAAGAATTCACTTGAGCTGCACATGCGCCAGAAATTCGCTTCAGAAGGCCGATTAAGGCTCCAACTGGCGCATTTCCTCCGAACAAGTCGGCGGGACTGAGTGCTGAGTGCTCGTTCGTGTGTCACGTCCCAGGTCCACGAGCCACGAGGCAATTCTCTGGGCATCGTCTCAAAACATATAACAGATATTATATAGCTAGAGTTTAATTCGCAAGCAGGACTATGCTAACACGGATAGCAGCCGCATGCATTCATCTGTAATTGGTGGAAAGCCTTAGAGTCCAAGGTTACCTGTTACCTTTTGTTATATCTATATTTGTAATCGATATCATATTTGCATACTTTATTTTGAGACAGGCCCCGAAGGGCCGGAATTAGAAGACTAACAGGTAGAGAAGAAAAGCAAAGCAGCGCAAACTAAACCTAAGAAGCTAATCAGGCGCACATGCCCGAGTGACCATGGAAGTTTCATGATTTTGATTTCGATGCCCTACGTTAAAGCGGTAGCTGCAGTTAGAAACATGTTTTCTGGGCCCTGGCGCTCAGCAAGCAGGCTTTGCCAACGCATATTTGAACATCTCGACCGCTTATCTCGCGTGTTACGAGGTCTAAGCAGAAGACGCCCTTTCTCACTGCGCTTTCAATCCGACTCCGAGCTCCACGGCGTTGTTGTTCCAACCGCTACACCAAGACCCTTGTTGGGACTTCGGCGGCATTTCTTTGCCTTAGAGGCGCTGCTGGCGCGCAAGAAAGGTGGGCTCCTCGGACTACATCGCCCTTCTGCAGGCGCCATAGCCAGGATTCGCTTCGCTGGAGCTGCCGGTTCTGCTTTTCTTGGGGTTTTAGCCCAGGGGAGTCGCATGTGAAGGAGAGCGTCGTCGTCGTCGATTTCGTTGGATGAGGAATATTCACGGCCCACCGAGAAGGGCTCTCTCACTAAAGACTTAGACTTCAAAGGCGCCGCACGATCACGGCACAAGCTTCTCCTCGTAGGTTTCTTTGGGTTCTTTTGGTGGCTGCCAGGGATTTGTACCGGTGGTTTACGGGTACGAAGAGGCGACGATACAGGGGGAAGTAAGGCATCGTCATCGTCACTGCTACTGCTGCTGCTCACGAGAAGGCTCTTGAACTTGAGCTTTTCTCTGCGGTTGCCGAGAGGAGAAAGATTCAAGGGTGAAGATGTTTGAAGTGCCGCTGTCATCGAATTCTTGCTCGCACCCGCATCCTCCTCTTGTGTACATCCTATGGCTGAATCACTGTCGTCAGGCTCCCTTGGGGATTGGGTTGAAGAAAGTGAAAGGAGGGACGTGCGTGTGATGGGGCTTGGCATTTTGGACACCTTGGTACCCGCTTTCAGGATGGCCTCCACACTGTCGCTACTGGTGCCTTCGTCTGAGTCCCTAGTCCTTTCCTCTCGTTGACGCAAGGAGGCATTGTCGAGTGCATGGAGTTCAGTTCCTATTGGTGGAGGAATGTTTCCGGTCTTCTTCGTGTTTGTGTTGTGAGTGGCCTTCTTGTGATGACCTTTCTTGCCAACTCCTGAGGGAGCTCCGTCTTTGCAGTCGCATTTCAGGCACACTCGCGCTCGTTTGGCGTGAGGAAGGTCAACTCCTCGGCACAAACGACAATCACGCCACTTGCACTCGGAGGCGTTCTGATAAGAAAATATAAAAGCAAACGCCGATGACATCATAACAAAATATAGAAAGCAGTACTACTCTCATATGCAAATAAACCGTGCTACAAGGAAGAGCGAAGCCACGAATGAAAACACACGCTCTACATGTGCAGAGTCACCTGAGGAATGCCAATGGGCTGGAGTCCCGCCTTGGCCCAGTCTACGTCTGTCACCCATGAGATCGTCTTCAAAATCGACTCAAAGCGAGCCTGCGGACAAGAGAGAAGAGGCGACTTAGGATCATCGAAATAGCATATTAGGGCAGTGGGCAGTGGGCATTTGCAACCAGACCACAGCACAAGCCTACATTGTGATAAAGCCCTCAACTTGCCTGCCTGCTCGCGTGTTTCTCAAGCCTGTTCTCAGCGGCTCGCCTGCTTGTTTCACGGCTGGTCTTGTCTGCGTGGCAGAACGTGCACAGGACCTGGGCGTTTCCCTCAGCGGTTGCTAAACCTCCCCCGTCCCAGACCTCTGTGATGTGGTCCGCTTGCCACACTCGGCCTGCGAGGGTCCTGGATTTCGAGCTTGCTTCATCTGGCGGAGAGTCGCTATTCGATCCACTTCCTTCATCACCCCATTCTTCATCTTCTTCTCGGTTCGGTGCCACTCCAACGATGCGCTCTAATATAGCGCGATGCTTCGCGGTCTCAATCGGTTTCTTCACTGCTTCTCGAGCGGCCAGTACTAATGCGCGCCCGTCCTGTAGAATGAAAGTTCGAAAATCAAAGTAAGAAACATAAAAAGAAGGTACACACACGAGCTTCAAAGGCAGCAGCACGCATGCGACACAAGCAAAACCAAAGTACGATTGACAACAATGGCAACAATGAGGGTTGTCTAGTTTCCCCCCTGAATGAACATGCCTCTCATCGAAGCGTCACGCATACCTTTCCAAGATCAGGAATTGCCTTGAGCTCTGAGACCAAACGAAAGCAATCCAGACCGCAACATTGGCATATTCCCTTGTCCTGAGCACCGGTGGCTTGGCGAAAAGTGCCTCCAGCGCCTGTCTGCTGGCACATCACTTTAAAGCAAGCGCCGTTGCAAAACAATGTCCGAAACTTGACCTGTATAAATGTTACGAAACAGAATGCCGTTGAGAACAAAAGCACTTCGTTCATTGAGGAGTTGAGTACAAGCATGTATATTGGCTGAGATATTCGCTCACTTACCCCATCTCTCAAGCCCTTCGGTGTAGTGGCCCAGCGCGCCATGTGACTTGGCGAGCTTAAGCACGCTTTGCAACGGTAGCACAGCGGGTGCAGTTGCTTTGTGTTGTTGCCTGATGCTCCCCACGGCTGATGCTCCTCGCGCACGCCCCCTCGTCGCGACACTACTCGCACTTTCTTCAGAGTAAAACCCGCCTGCATGCTACCCGCCAGGACATCGCCTGTGGTGGCGTGCCTCTTGGTGGTGGTTACAGAGAGAGAAGAGGAGGAACCTTTCAGGGTCTGCACACGATCTTCAACGCGCCGGTGACTGACCCATGCTCTGAGAGCAGCAGCAGCAGCTGTTGAAGATGAAGGCGAAGAAGAAGATGAAGAAGACGATGACGACGATGATGACGAAGCAGCTACTAGCACGGACGAGGGGACCGGCTGTAAAGCGCTACAGCGGCCAAGGACATTGCGATCGGCCGCCGTCAAGGATTGCAAAGCGTGAGTGAACGTGAGAGCCTTCATGCAGGTAGAGTTGCAATGCAGGAGAGCCTGAGGAAGGTCGAGGGCTTTACAGGCTTGTGATAAGCTTAAACCACACGGCAACAGCAGCTCTTTTACTCGATGAATCGAATCTTTAAGAAGATCACCACCGGCCTTGCTTTTGGCATTGCTCTCTCTGTGGCTTGTAGCGTTGTCGTCTCTTCTTTCATTGTCATCGTCTTCATAATCATCGTCCTCGCGTGTGCTTTCGTTGCTGCAACTGCTCTTTAAGCTTGGCGCTGTGGTGTAGGCCGCGATCAATGCTTCAGGTGTAAAGCTGACTCCGCAAGGCTGAGAACCGTCCGAAGATGCATGCAAGTGGACTCGCCCAGTGAGGCTACGCACCTGGGAGCACATGTACACATGATGCATGAGGCGCAAGGTTCCTTTCATGTAAGGAGAAGAAAAAGCTCTTTCATCAACAGGGGTCACTTTCAATTATGCTTATACAATACGGGCTGATTATGGTAGTCACCCCCACCTCAAAGAAGCACTCCTCAGGAATGGGCCGTAACGGCACGTCTTTGTTCTTGTTCGCGCTTGCAACGAGTGTCTTGAGCCTGGCTTCGAGGTAAGAACCTAGAGAAGTCTCAGGCCGCTCCTTCGGAGTGGGAGCTGCTTTCAAAGGTGGCGATGGCTTCGCGTCACTCTTCGAGACAGGGTCATGAGGAGGTGCATGCGACGACGACGACGACGATGACGACGACGAAAAGTTGTCGAAATGGTGCACAGGCAGCGCGTCCCTTTCTTTCTCGTCTTTCTTTTCGTCCACTCCGTCGTGTAACGAATCAACTGCATTCCCCTGTGCTCGTAGCCGCTCCCACGCCAGTGTTTCTCCGTCTTCAAACGCTGCGCTGACCAGGAAGTGCACTTGACAAGGGTGCGCTTGCCCCTTGCGGTGAATGCGCGCCTCGGCCTGCTTCAACTGAGCCACGTCTTGAGGCAGCTGCACGAAGAGGGCTTCCGAGGCAGCCGTTAAGTCGACTCCCACCGCTCCGGCCTGTAATGACATGAGCATCACTCGACACTGGCTTCTCCCTTCGCCTTGCTTCTTGAATTCACGCAAGTAAGTGGTTCGAGTAACATCATCCACGTCGCCGCGAAAGAGGCGGTGAATCGGGGATTGAAGGCTAAACCTGAATCATGCAGGAGCAATAAAGCAAGAAAAAAATGTTCTCACTGAATGAATGCTCGCCTAGTTTGAGATCTTCTATTACATGTCTTACCTTTGGTTCAGCATGTGATGCAAAGCATTGAGCACGACCAAATGCCGTGCAAATACCACAACTTTTCTGCCTCCCCTGCCACTGGAGGAGCTTGTCTCCTTCAACCACGTCAAAAGCCATTCCATGGCTGCGTGTACCTTCGCAAGCCCCAACCTTTGCTCGTGCGATAACGATGCTAGCAAATCCGAACTATTCATCTCTTCAACGCAAGATTCTTCTTCGTTCTCCTCCTCTTCTTGAAGCCCCCGCCGTCGCCGCAGTAACCGTTGCCTCTCTTTCTGTGCTGTCACTTCCTGGCGCAGGATGAGCAAGGCAGATTCTTCGCTCAACAAACCTACATTGCAATACTTTTCATTGTCGTTATTATCTTCAAGCGCAGCAGAGTCCTCGGTGACACCCTTCATAGAAGAGGATGAGGAGGAAGAAGAAGAGGAGACCAGTTTTCCCGTAAACGTGCGGTCGAGATGTTCGGGCAGCACACGCACTACGGTGCGGGTCAAAGAGGGCAAATCTAGGATGCACTCTTCTCTCGTTCGTCGCAACATACACGACCCTCTCAAGATCGCGTGCAGTTCTTGCGGGTGACTGTTGCCGTTCCAAACCTGCAATTAAGAAGGGCGAGAATAAGTATGGCAATTTGGCATATTTACTTCGTATATCAGACTTTAACAGCCACGCTCACAATTACAATCATCTTTGCGCAAAGTTTCGAGAAACAATTTTAAAAGCCAACACACACGTACCGGTAAAGGTTTCTGAGGGTCCCGTTTGTCGACGTGCGAGTAGCAATTGTGCCGTTTGAAAGTGGCTCGTCGCAACTGCCACCCTTGCTCCAGGGCCCACGAAGAAGGAGAGGACGATGAAGAAGAAGAAGAAGAGGTAGCTGTTTGCGCGGCAAGCGGAGGTGAAGAAGAAGTAACGCCAAAGACCTGGCCAAAGGTCAAAGCATCGCAGGCTAGGAAGGCATCCAAAGGTCTGCTGGTGGCCGGAGTGCCGGTGACCACCTGTAAAGCCACACACACACATTGACAAGGGGGTAGAGTCGAGGGAAACAAGTACTGCTTCATGTTTTTGCTCCTCATTTCTATTCTTTTTCTCACCGCAGCAGCGTCGGCTCGGAGAATGAGGTCTCGGAGTAGGTGTAGCAGAGTGCGAGGCCGCAGAGGTGCGCTTGATGGGGTGCGTAATGGCTCATGGGCTTCGTCCAAGACCTAGTTAAGAGAGGAAAGGGAGGGCAGCTGAGTTGATGGTACACACGTGTAAAAAGAAAGAAGTCAATTCATGACTCGCGAGGGTGAGTGAAATGGAAAGGAGGGAGTTGTAGGATCCAAACAAAAGAAACAAGAAGTGCCTTCTCAAGACCACCGCACCACGAGCGCCCATCTCCAGGAAGCCATTTCGGGCAAGTGGCGGAGCATGGCGTAGGACGTCACTGTTACAGAGGAGGAAGAGCCGCTTCTCCACCGGTCTGCAGGATCATGCCAGGCGTCGAATTGCCCTTCTATCCCTCGCAGCGCCGCCACACCATCACCATTACCACCGCCGCTGCAGCTGCTGTCGAGCCATTTGTCTAACTCAAACATCCACATGGGCCGCACCACCGCGGGGCACAGCACCAGCACCGGTCCTTGCTCCAGTGCCGTCGCAATCAACGCAATGGCTTGCAGAGTCTTTCCGCAGCCCATCTCATCGGCGAGCAAGATCCGCCCCCACCGGCGCAGCGCATACACTAGCCCGGCGCGCTGGTAAGGATACAGGGTAGCCATGAGACGAGACGGCACTCTGCTCATGCACTCCATGATAATGGCATCGTCTACTAAACTGAAGCGCTCGCGAGGTCGCTGCGGCACACTTTGATGATGGGTGCCTTGTATCTGCTCATGGATGGACTGCTGCTGCTGCGGAAGAGGAGGAGGAGAAGGAGGAGGTTTTCGATGCAACGCCCTAGCAAGCGAAAGATAACCTCGGGGAATGGGGCGAACCATAACCCCTGCTTTATCCATGGACGATGCGTGCAAGTGCTTCAAAGTAGTCTCGTAGGCTTCTAATGGCAGCACGAAGGACGAAGCCGGAGCACCAGGAGTGGGGATGGCGGCTACCAATGCCTCGGGAATTGAGAGGTGTGCTCTGGACAAAGAGGAGGCAAGGCCACTGGAAATGCTAGTAAGAATGGTGCCTGCATCCACCCCAACGCTGGTCGACGACACTTTCGTGAGCGTTATTCGAAAACTCGCGTGCTTGCTTTTGTTGTCAGTGCAAGGCGCTTTCTTGTTGTGAGGGCATCCCGTCGACACTAACTCCAAGTCCACAAAGTGTGGCCACGGCCACCGCTGAGAGTAGCAGCAGACCCCATGGCTCGCTTCATTGCGGCACTCGTAGAGCTGGCCTACCGTGTGTAGCAATGTGCGGCAATACGGGCAGGTGGGGTGGGGTGGCTTCACAGCAGCTGCATCGTGTTCCTCGGCGACTTCGACCGCTCTCGAGAGCGCTTCCTCTTGACTGCTCGTCCACCCACTTGACAAGACTTCATGCTCACTTGTTGGGAAAGGGTGGCACTCTTGTGGCGCTATACTTGTCCTTGTTGAGAGAGCAAGCTCCGACTCTTCCAGAGCTTTCAAACATATGGCATCATCGTCCGAGAGAGTGTTCGAATCGAAGCACCTCGTTGTAGATGAGGCGGCGGTCTCAGAAGGTCTGACAAGGCCACCTCCCACCACTGAATCCGTGACATCATTGTCAGTCGAGGCATTCTCGATGCAACCTGTTCTTGAACTCGATCCAGCTGCCACTTTCTTCGAAGTAGTCAATGTCTGCAATTTGAGCAACGCACGCTGGCGATTTTCATGCACCCTACGCCGCTGGTCATCTGTCAACATTGAGGCGGCCAAAATTTCGACGTTTGAATAGATTGCAACTGCGTGCACTTCGAAGCTGGAACTTAGCGTATTACATCTCTAGCTAGCTTTGAGGAAACGGAGCTAAGTTAGCTCACAAGAAGACTAGTGTTTTGTTCTCTTGTTTTTACCACTTTCTTCTCTTCACGGTTACCCCATTGGTTACCCTACTCATCACTCATCACTCATCAAAAGAATCTTTCTTCCAGTGTTCGGAACTCGTTCAGTGGTGTCCGAGTGAGTCCTCCGTCCTCCGAGTTGTGAGCGAGTCCCGAGTTTTTTCCTCGCTCACTCGAGACTCGGCCGTTTGCGGCTTGGGCCACTCGGGGCTCACTCGGGACTCAGGTGCAGCAGGAGGAGGCCACTCGGAGTTCGCTCGGAAGTCGTTCTTTTCTGTCGCGGCGTGTACTTGTCTTGGGCTGGGTGCATCAAAAGACATCAAGCCGGTGTCGTTATTTCCCAGGTCGATTAGTAATCAATTCAGATGAAAGCTCTCCTCTGGTGCCTACTGAATTATCCTAGCCCCCTCTAAGGAAGGAGCCAGAATATGTTCATACAAACAATACAAACCACAATAACTGCCGTTGAGGAGATGTATATAGTTCGAGTATAACTCCAATCAGAACAAGACCAATAAAAAACCAAATGTAACAGTGACAGATGCCGGTGCTGCGGGCTGAGATGTACGTAAACGGATATTACAATACACACAGGCAGGGCCTTTATGCATATAGGAATGTCTCACCCCTCTTATATTTCAAACTGTGAGTGTGGAGAATCAAGCGACTTACTACGCGGCTATCACGCAGCTATCAGAATTTCCTGAATCAAACGTTGCGTTCGCGCGACACACAACTGACATTAAAAATGGCGTGTGCTCGAACTCAATAGCTCTTCTATAGCGGCATAACCCGAAGAACAATGGAACTCTATACCTCAATTTGTTACTGTGGACACACACTCGAGGTCGCCATGTACGTTCAGTGGGGTCCGAGTGAGTCCTCCGTCCTCCGAGTTGCGAGCGAGCCCCGAGTTTTTTCCTCGTTAACTCGGGACTCGGCCGCTTGCGGCTTGGGCTACTCGGGGCTCACTCGGACCTCGGGCGCAGCAGGAGCCCACTCGGAGTTCACTCGGAACTCGGCCCGTAGATTCTTGGTCGCTCGGACTCAAAATCTCACTCGGATTCCTCGGACGTCCGAGTTCCGGCCCCTGGAATCTTCTCTTTACAGGGGGTAGATCTAAGATATCGCACTATATATCGCACAAAAAACGATAAAATGGAAGTCTCGACTGTCCCAAATTCCAATAAGCGCCAAAAGTCAAATTGGTGTTGCCCACTTGTCATATGCATGGTAACAATAAAATGGCCCCGTGTCTGACTCAACCCTTGAAGCGGCCGCAATGCGCTCGGTGGCTTGTGGCTTGATGAAATTCCGGCGGGGTCCTTTGAGGCCAGGTTCGGTTTCCCGCGGGAAATTCCGCGGGATTCTCGCGGAAAGGGATTTTTTTACAAATCAGACGTGATTTCCGCGACGGGGATTTAGCAGTGCCTTTATGACTACGGCACAGAAATCCCGCGGAAACCCGCGGAAATACCGCGGAAATACCACGTGAAGTGAAATTTTTAGCCATCGCGCGGGAATTCCGCGGAAACGGTTACCGGAAACGGGAATCTCAACCCTGCTTTGAGGTATGCGATTATCCTTATCTTTTAAGGAGGTAGCTGGACTAAGTGCATTGCAGCAACAATCGGCTTCCTTTTGGGTCAGGGTTGAGATTTCCGTTTCCGCGGAATTCCCGCGCGATGGCTAAAAATTTCACTTCACGTGGTATTTCCGCGGGATTTCCGCGGGTTTCCGCGAGATTTCTGTGCCGTAGTCATAAAGGCACTCCTAAATCCCCGTCGCGGAAATCACGTCTGGTTTGTAAAAAAACCCTTTCCGCAGAAATTCCGAGGAATTTCCCGCAGGAAACCGAACCTAGTTTTGGGTGGAAGATGGAGTTGTCGCCGCCAACTCTCCACACGCCAGGAGGCTGGGGCTAGGCATTTTGAATGCAGGGGATATCAAATAAGGGAGAAGGGAGGGCTAGGCATTTTGAACCGTTATCGTTATGGCAAAACTCATGTCACTCGCCAATTGAAATGGCTAACTAACAACTGGCCATCAAAAGGGAGGAGGGCTATGCGCTCTCAATTTTTTTTGCATCCGAAGTCTAAACGATTACTGGCTGCTGGTACCTCCCTTTGTTGGACTTGCTGGTTTTGATTTGGCACCTGCCGGTATCCCCTGCACTGACATGGCCTCCTCGCTTGAGGCTCCTTGGCTTTGTTCCCTGGATGTCCGACAGGAGTGGCTTTTGGAATTGACTCCCCATCCCCATGTAATCGCGCGATCGGTGTCACATGTACGACGTGTAAGCTCCTCGAGCTGCCTCCGCGAGTTCGTTTTGCGAATACGAGTAGGAGACTTATTCCGATATGCAGCGCCGTTGCTCGATGAAGAAATCGCCGTGGCTCCTTTTGTCTTATTACTAGCGCTGCAGTCAAAACTGTTCATCGAAGCACCCCGGAAACTCCCAAAAACTTCCAGAGCAGTGTCTGTACTCTCGTCCGAAGAGGCTGAGAACGGCGACCGAGGCGAGTTTTTTGGAGAGGGCATCGGAGAAGTAGAGTTGGTTGAATCAAGTTGCCCGGTCCGCAGTGCAGCTCGCAGTGCATCGCCTTGTTTCCATAGCTCCATCTGCGCATTCTGCACGAACTGCTGTTGCGGCCCCACTACACTTCCCGGTCGGCATATCCGCAGCCACGCTGTTGCTTCAGCGGCCGTGTAGCCCCAGTGTTTCATCATGTAAGCAGCGATGTTAGTGCCGGTGCGGCCAAGACCGGCTTTGCAATGCACTGCCACCGCACCTTTCTCCCCCTCACACAGCTTGATGAACTGTTGCATGATCTCTTCACTTGGATTCCCGCCGTCTTCATAGAATAGGTCATAATGATTGATGCCTGCGTCGATGAACTTGCGGCGATCGTACTGCTTCTTGTTGAATCGAACCACAGCGGTGACGCCTAGTGTTTGAAAGAGAAGCGCATAATCGTCCGCATCCAAAGTATGCACGCCAGGCTCAATTTCTCGTCGCTGAGACAACGGTCCACTGAAGGCTAAGAATTTCCCAGGCACGATCCAGCTCACGTCACCATTTTCGATCTTTTCCAAGCGGAGATACTCCTCGACGTCAAAAGTCGAGGGCTCGAAGTGGCCTAATGACATCGCCCGCGCCAACCCACGCACCGCTGATAGAAGAGTCAAAGGAAATGTGTTGATGGAGAACGCTGCATCGCGAAAGGGCGCAAAGTCAAATCCCAAGAATGGTGAATATGCTTCCAGGACATTTCGCTTTAATTCGATGATGGAGAAGCACAGGATGAGAAACGCTGCGTTGGTACGCCGGTGGGGGTGATCACTCGAGAAGTAAACGATTAACTTGCTTTCGTGTTCAGGGTCGCTTAAAAGCGCTGCCAACTGTCGAGTGAATCGAATCACGCATGCAATGTTGAGCGGGCCGAAGTCAGCAAAGAATTGCTCGTACACCAGAGATGCATCCGAGCATAAATATACTCGACTAGGATCGTCACGGCGTTGATCTCCTTCGGGAAAAGAGCAGAATACGAGACGGTCTTGGAGAATTGTTACCGGATCTGTTAGGTCCGAGATATTTTGCTTCGCTGAAGTTGACATTTGCATAGGAATACCCGTTCTGCCTCGGGAAAATGGCCGAGCAGCAATCGCAGCTACTTACTTATAATTCGAAAGAAAGCCTAGACTAGTGCCCCAGAGCTTCGATGCCCCGGCGACTCCTTTCAATCTTCTTTCGAGATGTCTTTGAACGTGGCATGCGAGTGGGTAGAGCATCATCTTATTAACATCCTCGCATACGTCTGCTGTATCTATTAGTAGCCTATCAACTACTAGCTAGCACATCATCGGCACCTCAGCCTTAAAGGACAACTAAATAATATGCACTACCCAGGAAAGCTAGAACAGTCTTCTTCTTACTCGGTGGATCTGATTGTGCTTCAGATGCGCGCTACGCAGTTACACAGCTGAGGAAGAAGACCATTCGACTTCTCGCTTCTCGACTCGTCAGTTCTCAGCTCTTGGCACTCGGCAAGCGTGCGTTGTTGGCGGTTGGCGGTTGGCGGAGCTGTGGCGTCGTTGTTCGTGCTCCGTGCCGAATTTACAGGGGAGATCAGGTGAGTAGCCTGCCGTCGGCCGTCGGTAGTCGGTAATAAGAAATAAGAACCGACGAACCGCCCCCTCGGACCTGGGCTCTTTCTCGTGTATCGCACTGCGGCCTCTCGCCCTTGCCCACCCCCCTATCCGCCCTGAAACGCACAGCGACATAATAGTACTATACCTCGAACACGCATGAGTGGGCTGAGTGCCCTTTTGACACAGGCCCCTAGGGGCCAGAATTAGAAGGCTAACAGGCAGACAGGTAAACAAAAATAACTTTTACTAGAAGGAAAGCCTTATCAGGCACGCAGGCCAGAGTGGATAAGGAAGTGGTTATTGGGGTCCAAAGTTCCCTTTTGCATAGAGCTGCAGCAATCGCTTACTTCCGTGGCGCCCTTCAGTGATCAAGCATCAGGAGGTTTGAGAGTAAAGATAGCCGCAGGGCGGTAAAAGATTCCAAAGTAGCGTTTTTCGCCACGCTATCATAGCCGCACGTCCATCATTGAGGATTTGCTTTGATTTTCCTCCCCGATTGCAAAGAATCACCAGTAGACAGCACAGCAGCATAGACCTCCGTATTAATAAGCCCTTCCTTGGCGTGTGAACCTCCATCATACCTTCCGCCACCATATCACTTCTTCGAGTCTCTTCCGTCGCTTGGGCATTCTTGACATCGACAGTTACTTTCATAATCGTATCCTTCGTTGGGCTGGCCACGTCGCACGCATGCCCATGAGCCGGGCGCCACGGCAATTACTGACTGGTTG
>Ga0307930_1002369_pt1 | contig 14458 bp, 23 predicted proteins | sample OrgLakmetageno46_FD_203161 | JGI IMG/M metagenome (GOLD analysis project Ga0307930, IMG submission 203161) | Saline water microbial communities from Organic Lake, Antarctica - #46 | ecosystem: Environmental > Aquatic > Non-marine Saline and Alkaline > Saline | place: Antarctica: Organic Lake... | reverse complement strand
TTCCTCAACCTAAAAATACGTACCAAACAAAAAGATGAATGATTGCTACAATAATCATGTGAAAAATATGGATCAATGACTTATTCTTCTACCCTCCTTCTGCTTAAAGATAGATAAAGGAAGAGAAAAAATAGAGCCAGATTTGTCAACATGATAGCATGCCAATTGCACGTCCCATATATACAGGACTATTGAATAGTAGGACTATTATAGGACTGTCCTTATCATCGCATAGAAAAATATAATACTCTACGGTACCAATACCTCATCAGCTTCTTCTTCGCCATAGGGATCTTCGCTGCTAGGCACGATGACGAGATCGTTCATGGCTTCCCACGTGATGTCGCCATTCATCCAAGCGACCTGAATAGATACACACGCCCACATTCAGTACAGCCACGATGTGAAATTTTACGTAGAAACAACATGAAAAGAAGGCTGCAATTGCAACTGACTAAAATGATTAGGAACAGAACGCCAACTCAAGCGTAGACCCCCCCCTTAAATGGATGAAAAAGGCGCAAAAACGACGAGACGCAAAACAAATACGAACCTGAACATAGCCTGGGCGCTTGCTATCGAGGGCCATCAAAGTGCCTGGATTGCATACAGGAAGGACTGGGCTCTTGCTCTTGTTGTCCTCGTTACTGCTAGCAGCGCCATCTGCAGCAGCAGCAGCAGCGGCAGCAGTATTCGTAGCAGTGGTGGCAGCAGTATTCTGAGGTACTTCATCCGTGAGGCTCAGCTGCATCGCCTGCGCCAATTCGGCCGTATTTCTGCTCAAGCACACGGGCAATAAGACCCCTCGGGCGGCCAAATTCCTCGCGACATGTTCTGAGTAACTCGCCGCATCGAATTCTGCTGCTTCAGAACCTCCTCCTGCGCTTGTGCCTGCGCTTGTGCCTGCGCTTGTGCCTGCGCTTGTGCCTGCACTTGCAACTGAATTTTCAGCACCTGCGACAGTTGAACTTCCTCCCTGTAAAGACGACGACGATGTCAATGATGACGACGACGACGACGACGAAGATGACGATGGCGGAGGCGTAAAAGTCAGGGCCGCCACGTACAAGGAGGAGCTGCCGCTCCAAGTGCTTCCGCCAGCGCTGACTTGCGGGTGTGAACCTCCTTGTTGGTCGTCGTCGGAGTGACTAGGATTTGAAAAGGAGGGCGCACAAGGAGAAGCGGCGATTCCAGAAAAATAAAATAAAAAGTAGGAGGGAATGCACGAAATGAGAGTGATTTTTCAGGTGGGTTAAGAAAGGAGAGTAAACTAAGAAACAGCTTTCCAATCTTTCAATGCGGAAAAAAATGCTTGAAGACTTTTTCTCCCTCCTTACTTCAAGGTGATGAGGTGCGCCGATTGGTCGTATTTCAGCACCGTTTCGCCGACGTGCATCGGCAGAGGGTGCGCTTTCAAATCGTACACCGCGACCTGCGCATATATATTAGAGCATGTATCCAGTATATGAAAGAAGATAAAGACGAGGATACAATTATTGAAGAAACAGTAAAAGAATATTTTAAAAAAATAAAAGGATGAGGCAATATATTCTAAAGACACCCAGAGGAGATCATCATAGCAGACATCACAGGAAGAAGAACACTTTCTCGTAAGAATACCTCTTCTTCTGCTTCTTCTGCATTTGCAGTGTCCGCCCTATTCATCGTCGAAGCACCAGCAGTTCTAACTCCCCCGAGGACAGGCAGCCACCTTACGGTAGCCGTCCGCGCTTCGGGGGAGACTGCCACAATCATCCCGGGCGTGTGGTCGCTGCTGCTGCTGCCTAGAATATAAGAATCAAATGCTCACGTTCAACCCATATGTTTTAAGACAGTTTCATGCACTTTATTTCTTGAAAGGATGACAGATTTTCTTGTTGATGGAAGACATGCAGACGCTTCTTGAGTTAGCAGGAATCTTATTCGCGCCTTTTTTCAACAAACCAACCTCACTCTCAAAGATGGGCAGCACAGAAAGAGAAAGAAACCAAAACGGCAACGTGTTTCAGGTTCATTACCTGCCCCAGCACCGCCGTCGTTGTTGTCATCGGACTCCGTCAGACCCATCGCGTCAGTGCGTTGCACAAAGTCAAACGGTAAAAAATCTTGGTCGCCCAGTAATGTCTTGGGCACAATGCTGGTCGCAGGAATCCACTCATGCTGTTGCTGTTCTTCATCGTCTTGTTCTTGATCTTGACCGTGGAGTAGTGCTTGCGCAGATGGTGATGCTGATTGATGGCTATCGCTTTGATGCTGTGCACAGCTGGCATGCTTGCTCTTGTGCCTGTCGTCCTCAACATCTTGGGCCCATTTCACACTCACTTCCGTATGTGAACCGGTGATTTGCACAGCCCCCCATTTTTCATTGCCCAGATTCATTTCTGCAATGTCCCCTACTTGCCAGTCGCGCCGCAAGGATTCGCTGATCGCAAACGCGCTCTTCTTCTTCTTCTCTTGGGCTTTGTCACCTAGAGCAATTTGTGGCAGTGGCAGTAACAGCAAAAGATGGTGATAATCCTGTACGTAAGTAGTGATGCTAACAAAAATAAAACAGCACTATTCCAATAACTACATCTGTAGTACTGTTCCTACAAGTGCCACTCTCACTGTTATTCCCAGTGCCAACACAAGCACTACCACCACCACCACCACCACCACCACCACTACCTCCTGGTCTGTTCAGCAGAGGAATGACGTCAGTCACATCTACCCACTCCGGCGGTGGCGCCTGCCGTGCCGCGACTAAAAGCTCTACAACTGACTCCGAGGTTGGCGGAGACGCAGGTGCATTCGATGTTGAGGTTGGAGGGCGCACCTACGTAGTAAATGAGTTGAAACACAGGGAAGAGAGGCAATCATTACACTTGAGACACAAAATTCGACTTGAAGCACATCCATTAGCATCAACGAACGACGTGTGTAATAACCCTTTTGCATCACACCCATTCACCCACTCACAACACCAACCACCTACACTTACAATCCTTACACACCCACTAAACCACTCACAACACCACCCACCCACCTCACAACCATTATTCACCTATCCACCCACTCCACTCCAAGACCCACTCCAAGGCTCACCTGAGCCAGGCGCCACACTACGCGCACTCGCAAGGTGCGCACAGAAAGCACGGTGCCCGTGCGGCGCTTCTTTTGGAGCACACTGAGGCGGTCAGCAACAGTCATGGCACCGGTCATGACGCTCCCTGCGGCGACCCCTAGCATCGAAAGCACGGCGTTGCCGCTGCTGCTCTTGTTGTTGTTGTTGTTGTTCCGGCCTTTTCCTTTCCCTTTGCCTCCTTTCTTGCTTTGTTTGCTGTTCTTCAAGCTGTTTCCAAGACCACTGTCACTGTCACTGCCATTGCTGTTGGCGCCGTCTCCAAGAACACTACCACCACCACCGCTGCCACTGCCATCGCAAACAGGACTGCCATCGTCGACCAAAGTAATGGAGGCGGTCTCAAAGGACTCAGAATCTACGGCAACCGATTGGCCACCGTGGTAGAGGCACAGGGGAGATTCTTCGCAATAATCGACTGCTTGGCGCCCGACCTGAAAGGAGTCAGAAAGAGAGATATGGAGGGAAGGAAAGGGAATTGGAGTTAAAGAAGGAATGAAAGAGGAAAAGAGAAGTCAAGCGAAGAGACGGAAAGTACCCAATTGATCTCGTATAAAACTTCGCGTTCTGTTCATTTTCTGTAAGCAGTTACCCGGTTTGCATGAACATTTTCGAACTTTCTCCTCACCAGCTCCATGGGCTCCTGTGGAGTGCCGTCGTGCTGCATGGAAGTTTCGTAAGTCACGTCCACTGTACCTAGGCCATGGTCCAATTGCACGCGCACGCTCACTTCGGCGCAGTCCACCTGAAGATTTAAATTGAAAAAACAAAGAGAGAGGGAGAGGAATTGTAAAAAGAAGTGTGAACTTCAGTCAGACTTACCGTATTAAAAGATTCATCGGAATGCCCGGCTACCTGGCGTTTCTTGCAGTGATCAAGCTTATCGAATCCAATCTAACCTAACATCAAACCTAAGCTAATCACCTGCCCCAACCACTGGCTCGGAGAATGCACCACCCAATCCTGCGGCATGAAACCTCCCACAGGGGAAAACTGTGAACTGGGCACGCTCCGATAGCAGTACGCTTTGTCGCTTTGACGGCTGCTGCCACCACTACTGCTGCCACCGCCGCCATCACCATTTGCAGGAGCAGCGATAGCCATACGCTGCCATTCACCACGTATGAAAAAAAGTTATGCATGCTCGAAATATGAGCACCTAAGTCGATTTTCCCGATTGCAAATGGAAATCTAGAATAAAAAGGCAGAGACATCAAATACATGCGCCTCCCAACACAAACACTCCAACCTTGTCCAGCAGCTCGCAGTCCAACAGGCGCCGCGTGCGCAAAACTACGCCCAAGCTCTCCAGCGGAAATACGGCTCGGGCCACTCCGTCGCTGGCCACCACCAGGCGGTCGAGCAACGCCAAGTCCGAGGCGGGCTGCCGGTTTTCGATGCGCTGGGGGAACAGCCACGAAACTTGAGCTTCGCCGGGAGCTAAAGGGCCTTTCATCCCGCTGCCGTCGTCGTAGCCTTCGTCCTCGTCGTCTTCGTACTGTTAATCAAGTAGCAAATTTGATAACGACATGATAATTGCACTTCCATATCTCAATTTCGCACCCTCCAATTTCCAACGAGCTATGCTCTCAAGGCAAACATGGGCCTAATCTTTGTCTATTTTAGCCTAATCTATCCTACTCATTCCTATTCTGGACAACCCATAATTGCGATTCGATTCATCCCAATACCTGCTCTCCCACGAATCCATGCACTTTCTTCACCAAACCAATCCACTGCTTCCCCGACCCGGTTCTGCCCCCGCGCTTCACTAATGTCACCAAGTCATCCGGATACACCTGTAAGCACATGTAGAAAAAAAAATGATTGGAACGTTTCGCGCCGTCTAATTTCGATGAATCTTTAGTAAGTTGTATAGCTTCCACCCTTATAAAATGCGCCGCAAGGTACTCACAGAAGTGATAGAATGATTAAGAAACAGCTAAACACACATTATTGCGCTACCTCAGCATCAAATCCTCTTTTTTTAAAAAAATCAAATATTTGGCCAAGTGTACCACAAAGCCACGTACCCCGCCTGCGGCTGCAATGCTGAGGCCAGCACCACCTCCGCCTCCTTCTCCCATGCCACTCCTGCCGCCCCTGTTGCGACTAGCGCCGCCGCCACCGCCGCCACTTGCGTCGGTCTTGTCTCCACGCCGCCTTCCTCCGTTGCCTTTCCCGCCACCAACAGTGCTGCTAGTGCTGCTGGCAATACCGCTCTCAATGCCAGTATCACTACTGCCGCGACTAGACTTGTTGCCTTTGCCTTGCTTAGCGCTGGCTCCTTTCCCGCTAGCACCGTTAGCACCATTGCCGCCTTGACTGCTACTGCCGCTTCCAGCACCTTTGCCTCCGTTTTTGTCGACACTTCCTTTCCCTGAGGGCCCTTTACCAGGGCCGCCATCATTGTGCCCTTTTCCAGCAACACCAGAGCTAGCAGGTAAATTCCCCTTCCTCTTGCCTTTTCCTTTGCCTCCCATAGGCATCCCTGAAGGTGCATTTATCGCTTCACCCTGAGAAGCACACGTGAAGTAGGAGAGGCAGCAGAAAAAGGTAGTTGACGAGCAAATAAAGAACAAGAATAGCAGGGAACTGACAGGCTAGTTTTACTATTCACAGGAATTCTGGCATGCACGACGAGCTGGCTTGTTGCTCGTTGTTGAAATGTTTGAAGCAGGCTGCAGCCGAATATGCATAGTACAATAGTCTGTTCAACATACACCCAACACCAAACCATGCACAAAATAATAGTCTCTTACCATAGGCTCCTCCGCGGCGGCACCACGATTGCTAGCACGAGCACCAGCACCGTGGCTGCTTCCACCAATGCAGCTCGTGCTAGCGATAGCAGCTTTAGCTTCCCGCACAACCTTACGAACACGCCTGTTAAAGCGCAGGCGTGTAACACGAAGGCATAGCAGTGAGAGCCTATCAAAAATTACTTTTGCCATTCTTATTAAAATATCAACTTACGGTTCTGCCAATACCCACGACTCATGGGCGCTCTCAAGAATAGTTTGCAGTCGACGAGCCCCTATCTCTGGATTAATGCTCAATTGCGCTGCGACCGCAGCGCGCAATTCTTCTGTTGTAGGACCCTGCCGGCTCGCCATTTTTGTACTGTATCACAAACAAGCAAACAAGTAGGTAAGGCGAAAATACCCTCCCTGTTTTCACAGTCCTTTTTTGTACACCTCATTAGAATTCTGTAGATTATTCTGCACATTATGTATTTCAGTTGTCTGATGTGAGACAAGTGAGCAAGTGAGCGGCGAGGGGCAAGAGTAGAAAGCGAGAAGGGAGACTGCGAAGGGACGTAGAGAGCAAAACAGAGGAGCCAACGAGGCGACACCACTTTGATACGCTCTTGACTTTGGGCAGGAGGTATTGAGAGTTACCAGCCGATAGCAACATGGCCTCTAGGCCGCCTGTACCTGCCTTTGAAGCTCCGCCTCCGAGGCCCAAAGCCAGTGCCTTCAACGATGGGGCAAAAACTGTAAATGCGGCAGTGGCCGAGCGCAAAACTGGCGACTTTGATCCAGCACAGAGAAGCATCGGTACTGATTCTCACGCTGGCGCTAGAAGCGGTACCAGCAACAACACGAGCAGTGGTGCATCGCGAGAGATGCCAGAAGCTCTCCTACGGTACAGCCCACCTGAATGGGCAGCAGATGTCGCGCCAACTGAAGCGGCTGCCCGCACGCAAGCTACCGCAGCCGCTGCTTTTAAAGAAGCAGCCGCTAGTGCAGGCGCAGATGGAGCTAGTAATGACGACGAGGACATCGAGAGCTCAATGGACGCCTCCCAATACATGGAAGCAGCAACACCTTGGCGGTTGGAAGTGATGAAAGGAGGCATGCCCATGGGCGAAGTAGAGCTCGGTGGCAAGACGCATTTGTCCCTGGGGCGCCAAGGCGGCGGGGCTTGCGACGTTGTATTAGAGCATCCTTCAATCAGCCGGGCACACGCGGTAACTGGTTCTTCTGGCGTGCACGTCTTACTCTTACTTTCTCCTTTTCTTAGCTTACAAGTCTTCGAGAAGAACACTGGCATTCTTTTAGCCTTCAAGTAGAGCTGTTTTCACTCTTTCTCACTGACAATTTCCTCGTTGGTCTCTCTTTTTAAATGTCTTATTCCTTTTCATTCGGTCTCAATTCCTCTGTTTACCTTGTCCATTCTGGCGAGCAGGTGATGCAGCACCATTTGAACGGCACGCTGTGGATCTTCGACCTTGGGAGCGCCCACGGTAGAGTATTCTTATAGTCAGGGTTTTATCCACTAGCTCTACTGTCGCTCTTTTACACGTGTCCCCGACTATTATTACCAGTAAACTAACCGTGGTAGTGTAGCTGCTAGCAGTCTCAAATCGCTAGACCTATCTCAAAGTGGCATTCCATGTGCTTCCGTTGCCATCACCACCACCACGATGATATGGGTGATTGTACAGGCACGTTCGTCAACAAGCGTGCCCTTGCCCCCAAAACCTTCGAACAAGTGCGCCCAGGAGACGTGCTCAAGTTCGGCGAATCGCAACGGATCTATTTGCTCACGGGCCCCGAATACCAGCGGCCCCCCGAATTGGAGTCGGAAACTTTAGCAAAAGTGCGCCAAGCGTTGAAGGAGAAAGAAACCCGGCGGGAAGCGCGCAAGCAAGCCCTGGAGCTAGCGAGACAGGGCAGCGGGGACGCAGCAGCAGTGGCGGCAGCAATTGCAGCACGGGTGAGTGTGATTGCGCCAGTTTACTTTTATTCAATGACAGCTTTGTTCATTCTATTTTGGACTATCTCGAAATATACCTTCTTAAATATTCGTCCTTGGAATTCGAGATGAAATGCTTTGGTGGTGCCTTAAACTTGCCCTATTGAAAATTTTCTGTTATGATTGTGCGTGTGTGTGTTTGTGCTCTCATATCCACTCCACGTATATTATTTCCTCCCCTCTTGAGGTGGGGGATGTGGAAAACAGTGGGGTGAGCTGGGGCATGCGAGATGATGGCGAGAGCGGCGAAGGAGATGGCGAAGGAGAAGCAGGCAAAGAAGACGACGTAGAACTGCCGGAGTACTTGAAAAACAGCAAGGGCAAAGGTATGATAAAGACAGTGTTATGTTTTTCAATAGTCAAAACCCAATACCCAGAAACGAGCTTATTCTGAGCATGTCTCTTGATCCATGCTCCTCTTCTCTTCATTTGACCTTTTGACCTTCTCGTTTTTCTGGCCATCGTATTGTTTTCACTGTAAATTAGGGGCCCGCCCCGAGCACAGCACGAGTTTGGGCGACGGTGACAAACATCAGCGGGACGAAGCACTGTGGACGAAACTTCAGGCCAAAGTGACCAAGTTGAACAACTTGGAAGAAGAAGTGCGGCGCATCATGAGCAAAGAGGGCGGCACCGTAGGTTTAAGCGACGGGCAACGGCGGCAAATGGTATAAACAAGGAAAATGTAGGGCTGAGATGAAGGAAGATGGCGAAAAAAACGCACAATAGAAGTAACTTTAATATGATAAGCTACATGTGTGTGTGAGCTGTTTTTCTTTTTTTTTTCCCTGTGCTTTTTGGCTTCCACTCTGACTTGAGCACTCGCTTAATTGTCTTAATTCTTTTGTGTGTGTGTGCTCTGTGAACTTTAGACCCAAAACGAAGCCCGCATTGCCACTCTTACGGACGAAGTGGCCACTCTCGAGCACCAAATTCGAAGCAAAAACTTGCAGCGTGGCGCTACCAAAGAACAGCAATCTGCTGCTGCCAGCAAAAAGAAGTCTTCGACAGGCAGTGATAGTGACAGCGACGATGGTAATACTCATGAATTTTTATTACTGTGCTGTTTCTAAAGCTCTGCCCTTTCTTCTATGATCCTTTCTTTTCTATATTTTGCACCAGCAACATCTATCACGTTGCATCCCCCCCCTCTATTTGTGCGCTTTTTTATTCATTGGGCACTAGAATGAGTGTGCAGTTAATTACGCCAGCTTATTCTCAAGTTATCAAATATTTTGATATATGTATGGTACTATATGTTTATCTATCTAAATCTGATTTTGTTTCGTAAATGCAATGCACCCCACGCGATTACAGGGAGGGGCGACGATTATTTGGACCGCACCACGGTGACTACCGGTCGAGGCGCGGGAGTGGCGAAAAGGCGGAGGGGGCTCGGTGCACTCAAAGCAGGTATTGTTTAGTGTCATATAATATTGTAGAGTACGTCTACTGTACCTTCGTTTCTGTTCCCTTAATTCTTTAGGAAGTTTTCTTTGCTTTGTTGCTATACCACAGTGTTACTTGTTTATTGCCACCTCTGCTATTGCCTTTTCCACTGAATCTCTAGGCACCCTGGCTACAGCCAACACCGCTGGTAGCAACAACGGTGCCAACAGCAACAATACTAGTGGCAACAGCAGTGGCCACGGGAGTGCACATGCGTCCTTACCGCCTCATCTCGCTGGGCAGGACCTTACCGAGGAGGTCTTGACGGCGGAGCTGGCGCGTCTGCAAAACCGCAGCCTTGAAGTGATGTCACTGCTGGCAGCCACTGCTGAGAAGTGCAGCCGCAGCAGCAGCGGCAGCAACAGTGGCGGTAGTGATAGCGGCAGCAAAAGTGGCGGCAGTGGCAGTGGTGGTGATGATTTGGAGGCATTTATGGAGGCCAACGCAGCGGCGGAAGCAGCGCAACAGCACCAAGCGCTGAGCCGCGAACAGGAAGAGGTGAGCACTGCGTAGTAATGCTAAAAAAAAAAGAAATAAGAGAGAAAGAGGTGCTTTTGTTAGGTTGTGTTTGTGTGTGTGCGTGTTTGTGTGTGTGTTTTTTTTGTCCTATCGCTGTGTCCTTGCTTTTCACTCATGTTTTTTATTTCAGTCTGATCGTCTGCGTTTGAAACGGCAAATATGCATGCGCAGATCACCGCCTATTTAGGCACTGTCCGCTCCCTCCTGCGTGTCGTTGCGCCTGCGCTGAAAGGCCTGCATGCAAAAAACACTCCAGCACAAGCAGCAGCAGCAGCAGGTGTTGCAATTCCTGTGACAGGTGCAGCAACAGGTGCAGCAACGGCTACAGGAACAGCCACAGTCGCATCGGGGACACCTTCTTCTTCGACTCTTGATGTGTCGATTGAAACGGCGGCGCCAGAGAAGGCCGTAGCTGGAGCTCAAGGAAATAGCCAATCTGCTGTAACGTCAGTAAGAGCAGCAGAAGCAGCAAGTGAAGGAGGAGAATTACGCAATTTAGAGGGACCATCGACAGGGACTGAAGGTAGAAGCTCAGCCAGCACAAACAGCGTCCTTGACTCTGCTTCATCTACTGGAGCAACGGCGGTCGAGTCCGCACCTCTTCCCAAGTCAGCAACTGCTGCAGCAGCTGTAGGAGCAGCTGAAGCCACAGCACCTGAGCCGAAGAAACGGCGCGTGCTGGGCGCACAGAGGCCTCCTGCTAGTGCAGCCGCTTTAGCAGCTACATCCTCAGCAGATTCCACGGCTGTGCCGTCTTCTTCGTTATCGTCATCTTCATCAGCAGCAGACCAAGCTTCACCGCCGTCCAAGCGAACTCGATCTCCACTCGAAAAAACAACAGCAACAGGAGGTATCGAAACCACGACAGCAACCACCACAACATCGACGAACGCTTCGGCTGCAGCATCCAAGGGCCGCACTCCGAAAGGAGCAGCAGCAGGGACAGCAGCAGCAAGTGCGGGCACTGGAGCCATGGACGAGTCCTCCGCTGAAGTTTGGGTGCCTCCGCCAGGACAAACCGGGGATGGCAAAACGGCGCTCAACGCGAAATTCGGTTACTGAAGCACGCGAGACGCGAGGCGCGATGCCATTTAAGTCCTGTATTTCGCATCTTTCAAAAACATGAAGACTGTCCTTGTTTTATGCACCCCCTACTGGCTGGCATTTCCCGCGTTGTGTGCTTCTTAACGGTTTCGCAGTGTACTTCCTCCTTATGTTTACCTCAGCTACCTTATCAATAGAGATATTTCAGGTATTGCTGTAATATCAAAGAAATCGCCTAGGTGCTAGGTGCTGTGTGCCACATGGCAATGCCTCCCTATTGCCTGCCCTTGAACTGCTAGTAGCTGAGATATAAAACATGAGTTAAACCAATGGCTAGAGGCAGCCGGATATTCAAGCAATTAACCAAAACCAAGCACAAGAATGCTCCCCTAGGGTTCCTAAGCGACGTCAATTCGTGTCTTGAGCTCTGTTTCCACCATAGGATTGTTCATGCTAGTGGATGCTGAGCTGAGGTCCGCTGTGTAAAATGCTTGGAGAGCTTCCTGAAGTTTTCTGTGTTTATCGCTCATGAGATTTTGCTCATTCTGCGCACTGAACCGAAGAGCTTGAACAAATGTTTTGCAGTCCGCAGCAATATCGTCGTCACTCACCGATGTGTCAACATAACCCGCTCGGCCGGCCAAGTACATGACCGTGAGCATGAATATCGTAAAGAAAAGCGCTGCGTTGCCCATCGCAACCCCAAGGGAGTCGAAGAAAGCAGTTGCAGGATCAGAAGTGCACTGAAAGTAGTCTTCTTCCAGCCGGAATGGGGCATGCTTAAGGTGTGTTTGAAATGTCGCTGCAGACGTAGGCTCGAGAAGACCGAGGTCTCCACCTGACCCTGAGCTCGAGGTAGCACAGCCAATAAAACCCGGATCCATTTTGCCTTCGTTGATGGTGGAAATTTCTGTGCCCTCCAAACGAATTTTGAAGGTTCTGTTGGTGCCTTGTTGCGTGTACTTGAAGACGAAATCGGGCATCGAACAGGGGTTGTCCGCGCCCGAACTACACGCGTTGGGGCAGTAGTAAGGTCCTGTGTAGGTTGGGTCCAGCCAATTGTCGCCATTGGGTCCAAACCACGAATAGGCAAAGCCGCTAAAGTCGACATCCCAAAGTGTGTCGCCGATGCGTTGTAAGTAATTTTGGGCGTTATGTTGGCCTGAATTACTAGCGTATAAAACTGCCATATCTGGAAATTCGGGGTCAAAAGAAAGGGTGTAATTCACAAAGACATCAGCGTCGGCCCAATTTGCATCGTCGTATTGGTGGTATATGTACGACATCGTAGTCATATCCGCGAGGTCAGACGAATTAATAACCTCGGCATTTAGTGCCGCGACTGTGACGGAGGAGTGCAAATCTACTTCCAAGTTGAAGACTGAACCTGACTGCAAAGATGGTACAGTTTGAGAAAATAATGACGATGTGTTCATAAAATAAAATCGTGTGCATTTTTGAATTGTATGCGCTGAACTGTATATACTTTACATCGTAGCCACAGTCGAACATGTTGAAATCGTCGTCATTGCTGCAGAACTGCTCCGGAACGCCCGAATTGTTAAACTGGACGTCGTAGTTGACCGTCAGAATACCATCTTTTAGATTCCAAAAATCGAAATCTTTTGGACAACTAGACGAAGTTGGTCCGAATATCACGCTGAGGGAATTGCCAGGATTGTCAAGTATGAATGACGGATCAGCGTTGAACTTCAAGAATAGGGATCCAGATTTCGTTGCATTAATGGTCTTACGCCATGAGGACAAATGTAGAACTTTACTGGGGAGATCCGAGATGGATCTCAGATAGTCCAGCTCAGTGTTCATCGTGCTGTACAGGGCGTCCATGTCTGAATTCCAAGACGACGTATTCCCTTGATACTCGGTGAACTCCACGTTATAAAGTGATTCCTGAGACAAGTACGTGGGCTCTACATCCCAATTGCCGTTTTTGTCAATACCGTGCGCCTCGCCCTGTGAAATCGTGATTGAACTGCACACGCCAGCTGCGCTATCGAGGGATAGAAACTTGGTGGCCAATTTCGCTGTGAAGCTCGTGTACAGGAAGTACACGACAATGCTGGAATGCACGACGAAAGCAATCAAGCCCATGGCTAGCATTGTGTGAAGGTTGACAAATTTCTTGATGCAAGGGTGCATTGCTTTCGCACAAGATTTCGCCACATCAAGCCTCGAGGGGCACTGCAGCATAACCGGTAGCAACACACAATCAAAGAAGTAAGCGTCAGATCAAATGGTAGCATAAAACTATGGAAGATCTTTATTGTAGGAAAGATGTAACGCAGCTATCTAATTAAGGACTGCCTATCCTCTTGCTTATCTGCAACCCTCGCATCCTCACCTCGCAAATATCGATGTTTGGCATATAGTTCTGGGCAAAAGGGACTCAGCACAGACTAGCTAAAGCAGGTAGATTCTCTGTTGAGGAGAAGTAGACTATTGTGAAGTGCTCGAAGCCAAAGTCACAGTGTAGTGAACACCTGAGATTGACACGCGATCGAGGACATCAGTTAGAGCGAGGATATCATTTCTGAGGAAAGACGAAAAATTAATGTGCATCACGCAGCGCACCTTTGAGCTCGAGTTTCTACGCGTACGAATGATTGCTGAAGAACTATAATCGAGCGAAGATACGCTGACCTCGCGCGACCAGCGAGGCCAGCTTCATTTGTATCATTTTGCTTCTCACTGCTCACTGCTTCGAAGTCAGTAGCTCAGCTAGCTAGAAGGGAAACAGTCGAAACCAAAAAAGTGAGATGAAACGAAACCCCGGTTTTTAGGGGCTCTGTTCTTCTAGTTGTTTCGAAATGGAACACACCGAGAGATGGGATTATTGGGGGCGTTTCGTTTCTCGAGGTGAAACAAACGCAACATATCTATCATGCTTCTGTACAGCAAGCCGAAACGAAACGGACTTCATTCCAGACCCCCTCGGGGGTAGTTCCGTAAATCCACTATAATTTTTTTCAAAACCCCTCGAGGGGATTTCAAAAGAGATCAAGAATGATATTTCGAGGGCCGATTCACATCAAGAGTTAACCAGTTTTCGAGCTGGCCCTTTTTAAGTCACGTAGGACAACCCCGCCTCTTACCAAGGCCTTCCCGTAGGGGGCCCATGGGGCGATACAAAAACACGGATTAAGCGAAGACATCGAAACAAACCGAGCGATCTGTACCTTCGTTTCGTTTCGCGAAACGGGGAAACGCCCGGACGCAGGACGAAGTTTGTTTCGGAGAAACAAAACCGGCGCTAAAACCATGTTTGTTTCTGATTTGGTTTCGTTTTGATGTTTCGACTGTGACCCTAATCACAGTGGTACGTGTTGTTACAGGGATTCCCCGTAAAAATATCCCGTAGGGATAGCACACAATGAAGTAAGTCATTTTGTTGAACTCGAAAAAGCTGACAATGATACTCTCTGTCTTTGCGGTAGCTCTTGCACTGGTAGGCACGGCTGCAGCCAGTGTTCTCCCTGGTGGAAAAGTAGCTTTATCCATTCGTGGCGGCGGAAGCGGTGAAATCCTCATGCGTGAGGCGGCTGC
>Ga0307930_1002368_pt1 | contig 14462 bp, 10 predicted proteins | sample OrgLakmetageno46_FD_203161 | JGI IMG/M metagenome (GOLD analysis project Ga0307930, IMG submission 203161) | Saline water microbial communities from Organic Lake, Antarctica - #46 | ecosystem: Environmental > Aquatic > Non-marine Saline and Alkaline > Saline | place: Antarctica: Organic Lake... | reverse complement strand
GGACACCACGACTTGCGTCCGTGGCGTATGAAGGAAGATTTATGGGTTTAGCTCTATGATAGGGAGGGACCGCTAGGCCACAAGCGGCCCGCTTGCATGTTGCTGTTTGTATTTTTGAGGGGGGGGGCTTTTCTATTCACTGCCACTCCGCGAACGAGGAAGGAGTTCCTGTCCCGTTGAAGCCTCTTTTGGCTCAGGGGCAGGACAATAGGCGCCTTGCGCGCTGAAAGGCACATTTTTACCTCTGCCGAGTGGACCTCGTGTTCCGCATGTCACGAGCTTCTTTGCTCGCGCGCCTTCCTCTTTATTGTTCTGCGGAGTGCGCAACACCCACAAATTCCTCGCTTTTTGCAAAGTTTACAAGGAATTTGGCCAAACCCCTCTCCCTCCTGAATCATTCCGCACTTGCGTTGTTTGCGCAACGCACGCGCATTCCCACTTCTTCCCGCAGCATTGGCTTCTGTGCCATTTGGGTTTGTATTCGTTCGAGTTCGAGTTCTTGCTCACCCATGTGCACCCAGGAAACAGTCCCTGAAAAGCCCGTGTTTCGTTTCTTCCAATTATTCGTCTTTCATCTTCTTCCCTAACTATAATGCGACTCTCCCCGTTAGGCCCTACTTGTTCCCGCCATTTCGTATACGCCTTCGACCACCATGGAAGGTGACGAACTTGATGACTGCGCTGCTGCTAAACGTGCAGGCCATTCAGCCTATACAAACTGCCGCTTTTGTTGAGGCAAAGTCTGCAACTATAACCTCTAGTGCCACCACCACTGGCACCTCATACACCAGAGATGCGGAATGCTTTCAGCTTGATCTGATAGAAAATGATTAAGTCCCAGACGCGGGCAACAAGAACTGCATGGCTTAATTAAGTACTCGAACTCGAACTAATACAAACCCAAATGACACAGAAGCCAATGCTGCGGGCAGAAGTGTACGCGTGTGCGTTGCGCGCAAGTCAACATTGCAAATAGGAGGTGTGTCGAGGCCAGGAAGTTTGGACCCCCCTCTCTCTAAAGCGGAAACTGTTCATGAAATAAATTCGGGGCCAGCCTTAAGTCCCTTCTGCGTCTGCTTCTGCGTTGAAGAGTGCGCACCGTTGGCTTAATTAAGTTATCCTGGTCGACGATTACAAGCAATCCTGGTCGACTATTACATGGAATGAATACGACAGTTGTTGTCAGCAGTGGCTAGAAGCATTCTGTGCAAAGGCACTACAGGTTTCGTGCCTTCACTGCAAGGAGACCTCCTCCCGCTAGGTGTATAATGTGTGGCTTTTATCTAGTAATTTTCATTTTACAGCTCACAGCCTTGAGCGGCTTATTGTCTTCGCGATCTTACTATACTTTCTTCTTGATGGTAGGTAGATTACGCGGACTATGATCGAGAGGTCCGTGTTTCTTTAGCATCACATGGAGTATGACTTCGGTGGCACTTTCCTCTAAAGTTTAAAGTGGATAAATACAGTCCGATTGACTTAACTAATAAATATGATTTCGTAAAAGGTAAAGAGGGTTGTGTGTAATAGAGGGCAGGAAGCATAATATTTACATCCTCCTCTACGAGGCGCCGAAGCTTGTCGCTGCATCCACCGCACGGGCCTGTAGTCGCGTTTCGAGTTAGAGCCCCTTATGGTCCAGTGGCAAGATAATAGGCGCCTTGCGCGCTGAAAGGCACACTTTGACCTCTGCCGAGTGAACCTCGTGTTCCGCATGTCACGAGCTTCTTTGCTCGCGCGCCTTCCTCATTATTTTTTTTCTGCGGAGTGCGCAACACCCACAAATACCTCGCTTCATGTCAATTTTACAGGGAATTTGGCCAATGCCCCTCTCCCTCCTGAATCATTCCGCACGGACTCTGTTTGCGCAACGCACGCGCATTCCCATTTCTTCCCGCAGAATTCGTTTCTGTGTCATTTGGGTTTAGTTCGAGTTCGCGTTCGAGTTCCACCCGCCTGGCGACAAGTCTGCCGTGCAGGTTTCCTTCGGTCTTCCTGTTTAACACTCAACTCAAGTTGCTTACTTTGCTGATCAGCTCAATGGCAAGAGCCTCCTTATGTGCCTTTGACGTCGTTTTATCCCTATCCGGCAAGTCCTTTCCGGTGCTCTCGCGGCCATGCAGAAAGGAATCATCGCCTACGGAATACAAGCAGAAAACAACGTCACTGGTCTGCAAGACATAGATAGAGCATAACTAACATACACAAGAGCCAAGATATGATATGAAGGAGGACGCTGGAATATTATTACCCGTAATTCCTTCGCAGTGCGACACATTGAATATCGACAGGGACGCACAATTGGCCAGCTCTTCGTAGGAACCTGTAGAACATTCGGAACAGCAAGCATCCTCAGCTCTCTGGTCTACAAATGATCGGTTCAGGGACGCTCTTACCATAGATTCCCCGGCAATTCCAGGCGTCAAATATCGAGAGCGAATTGCAATTGGCCACGACTCCAATGTCACCTGCAGAACACGTGTATACCACTCTCGTCAGCCGACTGGGCCGCGGAAGGAAAGCAAAAGTGTGTAAGCATGATCTTACCAGAGATCTTTTCGCACCCGCTGCTATAAAACTCCGAAATCGATGTGCAATGAGCCAAGACGCTTATGTCACCTGAAAAGATGTGCAGAGGGATGTGATTTCGAAACGATAGAAAGTGCTTTTGAAAAAGAACACACAGTACAAGCTTGTTCTGACCGTATATACGCCAGCAATCCGTCACATTGAAAACCGAGAGAGCCTTGCAATTGGCCAAGGCACGTATGTCTCCTGCAGACAGCAATCATGCGCAAACACATTTCACATTATCTCATTCACCGGAGTGCGTCGAAATATGCAGCCAGAAAGATGCAAGAGAGTTCTCACCGTTGCAAGCGGTGCTGGTTAGGTCGACGTGCGTCACTTCCGGCGTGTGCTCGAACACTTTGATGTCACCTTCGGGACAAAAGCAAATGAACTCATCAGCACAGCGACGCGCGACAGAAGGGCCGGGGAAGGTTCTTACCAGTGCAGAGAGTTCCGCCAAGAAAGACTTTCTTCAACGACAAAGTGCACTGCAGCACCTTCAGATCGCCTGCGGAGCATTGGCGGAAACATTCTTTTCACAACACTGGCCCGTACAAGCAGGGTGCGTCACAGATCTTACCGGAACACCAGGTGTCCTGCAGGTTGATTTCCTTTAGTGGCACAGTAGTTTCCTCGAACACCTTGACGTTGCCTTGAGAATATTTTGAAAGTACAGCGAAGTTCATAAGTTGGCTCACATGTTTTTGAAAATAATAAAATTCTTTTTGATTGCTCTCACCTGTGCATTTTTTTTGGCCATTCACGTCGAGGCAAAATAACGCGGAGCCAAAGACAATAACGATGTCATGCAGTGTAATTCCGTATTTTAAAACAAAGCCGCACTTGTTATCGCCCCTTACGCCCAATCGCACTCCGACGCCATCCGCAACGATATCTACGCAATTCCACGATGCCATAGGTAGTTCATGCGACCAATTCAAGTGACCATCGCTTGCTTGCACGATGCGCTCAATGGCTCGAACTTGCGTTATTTTGCATTCTTCTGCATCACTAATCTTCTCTTTTCCTGCGTGTGTCGTCATCATACTGTTCAGGAAGCCCTCACCGTTGGTATGCCAGGTGCGAGCCGATACTTGTTCGAACTTTACGGATTTTTTCAGAAGGGAAATATCGCCTACCAGGTATCGAATGTTGGGAGGATATCATCGATATTGCAAAGGTGTCCGACAATATGCTTATGGTACTGACGTTAAAGAGAGATGCTACTAATTGTATTTTATGAGACAAAAAAATATCTGTATGTTCACTTATGTTTGCAAAGGGATATATCATAGTCATACCTGTGAGCCTGCAGCACCAATCAACATCGAGCACTGACAGCGACTTGCATTCAGCCAAGATAGCAATGTCACCTGCGGAATGTTCGCATTTGACTCGTAAGCGGAATCGACCTCAATTAGAGGGTACATGCATCTGCTTACCGCTTATATGACAGCAACCTTCAGCATTAATTTTTGATAACGACTTGCAATTAGCCAAGGCACCTATATAACCTGTTTATGAGGCATTGTCAGAAGCAGAATTACCAAAGTAGGGTCGGTATGCGAATATTCTACCGGAGCACTTAGTGCTGTTCAGGTTGATAGCTGTCAATCCTGGTATGTTTCCGAACACCTTGATATCACCTGTGAATAGATCGCAAAAGCAACATCAGAGGAATGGTTCGCGATATACGAGTGCCGTAAATATAGTTTATACCCTCAAGTGATTCAATGTTCGATAGGTCGATGTGGGTAATGTCCTCAACACTCGAAAGATAATGAGATAGAAGAAAAGATCCGCAGCCTTGAAGATTCACAGCATCTGCGCCAAACTTTAGGCGAACGTTGCTGACAGGACCTCCGACAGGGCCGGGCGTGTCCGGGCGCCCACCCACGCCCACCCGGTTTTCGACGACAAAATCTCGACGCCCACCCGCCCGGCCCGAGCAGAAAAACGAAAAGGACGCCCACCCGCCCATTGGGCGTGTGTCGCAAATAGGCCGGGTGGGCGCCCGCCCGGCCCTGTCGGTGGTCCTGGTTGCTGATGAGACGAATGGTCTCGCCTGTGAATGAGCCTGCACAAACAAAATTAAATATTGGTAAATAAAAGCAACAGAAAAGTGCGGTTGAAAGATAGTAAAAAGTCTACTACAGTGGAATAGCGAGGGAGGTCGTCAGTGGGCAGCAGATAAGGGACAAGGGTTGCAGATAACAACCAGTAAACGTACCCTCGAGCGAATCAATGCCAGACAAGTCTATATAGGTGATGTCTGCGATATTACTGAAGTCCTCGGTCAGCACAAAGCGTCCGCAGCCTTGAAGATTTACGGCTGCTTGACCATGTTTGAGGCGGAGGTTGCTGATGTAACGAATGATTTCAGCTGTAAATACACCTACCAAGAACGAGCGAGATAGTTTCAGACAAAATTCGAGCTAGTCTGAAGGAATTTTCTTACCAGTGCATTGAGTCCGATGTAAATTGATAGCTGTTACTCCCGGTGTGTTCTTGAACACCTTAATATCACCTGCGAAATATTCGTGGAAGCAACATCAACGTATTGTTCCATGCTGGTACTTAGTATTGAGCATAACCGTACCGATGCATTTGGTTCCGTCTAGGCCGATTAGCTGGAGAGATGTAGTGTGCTTGAATACCTTGATATCACCTGTGAAAACAATTTCCATGGAGACGTAGTCAGTGAACACATTCTTCTCTGGAGACTGTTGCGCACGAAACCTATATACTAAGTTGCTCTCAAAAGGTCCACAAGGAGAATAGGATAATGTTCTGACCGGAGCAACTGGTGCTAAGATTGATTGAGTTTATCTCTGGCGTGTATTTCAAAATCTCGATGTCACCTATTATAAACATTTGTAAAAATGTTATCAGCAAACACCTCTGGCCGCATGCAGTAAGTGTCAAACTCCACTTACCAGTGCATTTCGTTTCGGCAATCCAGATTTCCTTTATCAATGGAGTATGCTTAAAAACCATTATGTCACCTATGGAACACTCGTGTAAGCATCTTCAGCAAACAAGAAATTGATACAAAAAGGATTGTACAGTACCAGTGAGGCTGCTGCTAGCATGAATAACCGACAGCGACGCACAATTCGCAAAAACACTGATGTCACCTGGGGAAAATAGCCGAAGTTTTATAAGTGAAATCACTCAACAAAACGGCGCACGTATCAAAATAAAAACTTATTCGAATGAAGTTACCAGAACAATTGGTTTCGCGTAGGTAAATTTTCTGAACTGACGGGGCGCGTTTCAATACATTGATATCACCTGAGATCAATATGGAGGAAATATCATCGAAGTTCGATAAAATAGAATAAGAGAGTGTCAAGTTCTTACCGGAACATTTCTTTTGTCCATTCACATCGAGAACAGTTAGGATTGCGCCGAAAATGCGAATCAAATCACAAAGCTCGAATTCAGATGTAAATTCAAAGCCGCATTTGTTATCACCAAAAAGGCCTAACTTCACTTCAAAAGCGTCGGTCATTGTAATGACGCAATTCCACGATGCCATTGGTAGTTCATGCGACCAATTCAAGTAGCTATCGCTTGCTTGCACGATGCGCTCAATGGCTTCTCGCTCGGCCTTCTCATCTGCGTTACGCCTCGATAATCGTTCCGCCTCTTGCCTTGCCTTCTCCAGTAATCGAGTTTCTTCGGCCTTACGGGCCTCTTCTGCCTCGCGAGCTCCTTGTTCTTCTTCTGCTTTTTTCAACTCTGCAATGCGCCGTGTCTCTTCAGCCTTCTTCACTTCCTCCATCGCTTGTCGCTCGCTTTCAAATTTAGCTTTAAATTCGCGTGCCAAGCGTGCTTCTTCCGCCATCTTGTCTTCAGCAATCGCTTTGTCGGCCTCGGCTTTGATAACGGCATCGCGCATTCTGCGTTCTGCTTCTTCCCTATCCAACCTGCTCTTCTCCTGTTCCTTGAGGAGATTGCTGAAGAGCGCGGATTGTTTGTCTTGCATATCTTGGCGCTCGCGCAATTCTCCAGCAAACTTTGCCATGTGCTCCGCCTTGAAGGCCTCTACTTTATTCTTAATTTCCTCAGTATTCGCACTACTCAACTTATCTTCGAGGGCCTCAAGATGCGCCTTGTCTTGCGCCATGAGTCTGGCTGTATCTTCTGCCGCTTTCGCTTTAAATTGCGCAAGTTCGCTCTTCAGGTCCTCTTCTGCCTTTAGGGATTCGCGCTGCAGTGCCTCCGCTACAGCAAGATCACGTTTCAGTGAATCGAGGGTCGAAGTAACTTCTTCAGTCTCTTTGCTCTGCCTCTCCCGCCGGGCCATCTCTTCGCGGCGAATTTCTATAGTCTTTTCGATAGCGTCAGCGCGTGTTGCGAGTTGACTCAGATCAAGCATATTCCTTACGGCTGGGGTCGCGCTAAACGGCATCAAGATATTCCGAAATTTAGCCACGAGTACTTCAGCACCCTTCAAATTATCAGTAAGCACATAGGTTTGGGCTTCAAATGTAATATTAAGCAAAGTTTGACTGACTCGAACTTTTGCACTCTCAAGGAGACGCGTGACGGTCACATGGTCCACCATATCAAGGCGTTTCATGTCACTTAATGCCTTGACTGAAACCTCGTAGTTGCCAGAGTCAAGCGCCGCCTTGAGCCGCTTAAAGAGTGCTTCAACTAATGCTCGCAATTTGCTTTCATCTGCAATGCTGAGCACAATCTTAAAAACTTCAGCAGGGTCGTATATAAGTGGACTGGCCTTGATACATTCCGACAGAGGTACAGCGGTGAGCCATGACTGGCCGCCTTTATTTTCCGGGTGAAAAATACAAACGCGATCCAGGAGAGCATCGAGCAATGTCGCCATATTGAGGCTCAATCCGTCTGTGCTGAACTCGTCCTTCACATCCTCTAGCTCCACATAGCCATCGGCCGTGATTTCGGGCACATGGCTCACCACGAGGAGAATACTCTTGGCGTGAATGATTGCACGGTCAACAGAGCCAAAGAGGCCTATAAGAGTGTCAAGCAGTTCGCGAACACCGCGGCCACGATCAGCTCCGAGGGAATGATAATTAAGGACAGCCACCAAAGTGACTCCAGTCGCTTGAGTCATCACAGCTTTGATGTTAGTGGCGTTGGCAATGCTAATTTCAGCACCTCGATTGTCAAGAAAGCCAGGGCAGTCGACCACAATAGATTCCAAGTCGTGAGCCTCAGCCAGATCTGGCACAAATGAGTGAGACGTTTTGCTGTGGCCAATCGACATAACCTCTTTAACTGGAGAATTCTCGGACACCATATACACAGGCTTCTTCTTTCCTTCCAGAAGCACTTTCTCGAAGACACACTTCAAGATATAGTTGACAAAAGTGCTCTTTCCCGCGCCTGTGTTCCCGACAACCATCACTGCGGTTTTTCCCACAGCCATCTCCGCGCGTTCAACACCAATTTCGATGCACGCTGTGAGAATATCGAGGGAATCATCCTCTGAAAGACTCCCAGAATATTTGTTGAGTCCTTTGCCAATGATTGCTTGAACGCGCTCGGGGAGCTTGGAAAAGAGTATGCGCTGAGCTTCTTTGTTGTCCGTTAAAGAGTGCACTTCTCGTAATGGAGGATGAAGTCGCGGATACGGCGACGCAGTGAGTAGAATCTGGTTTCAGAGCAGATTGATTAAACTAGCAAAGAAAATAGAATTGTCAAGACAAAAAAAGTACTGAAAAGCCTCGATGATCACCACTTAAGATTAGGTTCAAAGTATGAGAGAAGCAACAGACATAACAGCGAAGGGAGGAACGGGCTATTGATACAAATAAGATACCACTACTGTGAACATAAAATGATTTTGAAGATATGCAAGGGTGATATATGCTTCTTCACTATGATATTCCCACAGCGATGGAATAATAATCCTACATTAGTTAGCTCGTGGTCCTCTCACCTCATCTTTGTGTCTGGCGGCATTTGCACCAACGGTGATGGCTTTCTTCACGAGGCCGTCATTGTCGTTCGAAGCAGCAGCAAACGTGTTCATCGTCGCGGGCGCCTGTGCAAGGGCCAAGACCATTTGAATACATGCAGAGAAGAATATGTAAGGTGAGTTCAAAATATCAGTGCCCCAAAGCGAAGCGTGTAATAGCCTATTTACCGCTGCTCGATTATCTATTTCTTCTGCATGTCGTCGAGCATCCCGATGGTCCATTTTTGCAAATTCCAACATGTTGTCTTCCTCGGTCTTGCGTGCCCCTCCTGCCTCCATAGCCTGCAGTAGGAAACGTAGTTAAAACGAAGTGCGGCACAAAGATATGGACACTTTATTACTGAACAGATGCGTAACTTCACGCTATCATTTTATGCATGAAAAAAATATTCGCCAACCTTGAATTTATTCGCAGAATCGATTTGGCTCAACAGCATATTTACTTGGCGGCCACCAAAATCAACCATTATCATACCACGATCAAATGGTTTGCTCCAGCCCATAACTGTGCCTGAATGCCCTGTAGAAATGCTATGATCTATTTCAACGTTCGAGAAACAGGTCTGCTTTACGGCCCAGCCATTGGGCAAATCCGCTGCACACAGTGATGCCAATTCGTAAATCGATTCGCCCTCCTTGAAGAGCACTTCAACTTTACCAACTGGCGTATGCCCAATAACCTCACCTGCTGTGTTGGCTGGCACGTTGAGGCCAGGTACAGAAGCACAAACAATAGTGTTAACTGGGAAAGCATCCTGGGCGATAGCCACAAAGATAGTAAATGCAGGCGAAGCCTTGAGAGCTGCATCGAGCTCGTTACAGCGAAGCAAGTCTTTTCTTTCATGGGCTTTAGTCAGATCGTCTTGCATCTCCGCGCGTCTTTTGTCGAATTTGCGAGCTTTTATCACTTTACTTTTAAGCTCATCAGCTTGCTGGGAATTATTTTCTGCGCCGGCTCTGCTCAGCGCTCTCTCCAAAAAATCAGCAGCACCGCCATCTCTGACATCCGCAGTCCCTATCTCTTCAAACTCGGCCTTCTGCGCGATCTCTCGCGCTATGGCGCTCTCAGACTCAGCTTTTGTCGCTGCTGAAACGAATTATTTTATTATGAGGCCTGGTACCGCTTTGCAGGTCGCACAAAGGCGTTTTGGGCCCGTATAACCGACGACAAGAACCTTAGGAGGTGGTGAGCAATTTGCACAGACAACTATGCCACAGCCCCTGCATTGGTGCTTGTCGAATCCCAATTTCCTCACCGCAAAAAGGTAGCCACAACCCACCTGGCACGACTTTGCCCATAGTTTCTTATTCAATTCAGACTTAGGTTTGCCTTGAAATCCTTCTTTCGCTTTAGCTGCCTTTACCGAGGCTGCTGCCTCCGCTTCAAATCTGGCCACGCCCTCAGCAGCTCCCGCAAGTTGACTGCGTGCAACAACAAGCTCAGACGCTTGACGCGACGCGGCTACAAAATATCCTTCAGTCCAGAGCTTAGTCAAAGCGACCTCCTGTGCAATGACATTCTGCTTGGCAGCTTCGTATTCATGCGCAATTTCGTCGGCCCTCACCTTTGTGTTGCTTGACACGGGAAGTAGAGGCACACTACTCTCTTGGTCTTGATGAGCGGTGCTCGCATTCAACAGGCGGTCTGTGTGTGCAAATGCGTGAGCCTTGCACACCCAATATACTCTACCATCGGTCTGGTCAGCGACCTTCAGCAGGCCTTGACAGGTGTTGCCCAGCGGTGCCACCCCGCTTTGTGAAAGCAAGGCTGCCAGTGCTGCGTAGGCTGGGCCGTAAGCCCGGGTCTCAGAGGTCGCCGAAACTTCTTCTTGCCCACCATATTCAGCCCCCTTGTTGTCGGCCGCCTCCACAAACGCATTCACAGCCTCCGCAAACTGGATCAAATTGTTCACACCAGGCAGCTCATACGGAAGCTGTACGCCGGTGGCATTGCTTGCAATTGAAATTGTTGTGTAAAGCAATGCTGCTGCTTTGAGCACTGGAGTGAGCTTCTTCAAAATAGCGCCAGGCATTTGAACCCGCACAGGATTATTGAGCACCTTTCCGCATGAGCATGCAGTGGATGGAAACAAAGTACAACCTTCGCACAGAAGAAACAAATCGTAGAACTTCACGGCCCCAGTTTCAGACGCAAGACGTTTGAAATAGTCCTGGATATTCAGCTGGTGTTTCGAAATATGACACGGCACCAGAACCGCTAAGCGGGGCACCGTCGTGTCTCCATATTCAACGATCATGCGCTGGGTAGCCTTAATCGCCTCCGCAAGCGTAGCCTGCCCAGCTAGAAGTTTTTCTTGCCCTTGATTTACTTTATTCATTAATGTGTAGGCACCAGTTTGAAAAATGGGTTCTTTAAGCACTTGGGATGCGCTCCAGCGCTCCCATTCGTTGAATTGGAGCAGCGCTTCGACAGCATCAAAAATGCCTCCCAACCCACGGATGCGTAAAGCAATAAATGCCATGGGCTCACCAAGGAGTATTTCTTTTGCCTCTTCGTCGTTCCTGAAGACGGGCTCAAGATTAGGGTGGAAGATCTGCGCCAGCATGATCCCGAGCGCCCACAAGTCGATACCCTTTGTAGGTACAAAACTCGAAAGTTCGCCTGCCGCTGCCGCACGGACCACTTCTGGCGCGGTATACATTATCGTGAAGCGGTCCAAGGGTGCAACAGGCTGTCGGGCTTTACGCGCCGAGTCGAAGTCGATCAACTTGAAAATAATTCCGCGACGAGTCAAACACAGCTGATGGGGCTTGAGATCACAGTGCATCACACCGGCGTGGTGCAGAGCTTCCGTGGCCTGCACGAGGTTGAGTGCTAAGGCAATACGGTTTTGCTTGTTGAGGTCTGGATTATTGCTCAAAAAGTCGACCAAATTGTCGCCGAGCTCTTCCATCACGATGCAGTAACGCTGTTCGCTGGATCCTTCAATGGGTTCAATTGAGTCCTTAAGCTCAACCACAAAACGACTCGCGTTGGAGTTGTTCAAATACCTCAGGAAGCCTAACTCATGGTCGTAATCAGTTCTGCTCTCAACAAGCTTCAGCACGACGTCTTTGCCAGTTTTTGTATCTTCAACCAAAGCAACGTTGAACTTGGAAGACACAACCCAGCACTTATGCTTGAATTTTGTGTTTTCGAAAGGAATTCCCACAAAACTGCGCCAAAAGTACGACGGGCGAAAACAATGATAGAATGGTAACGCGTTGTGAAGTGAAGGCTTTTGGGAATTGGTGCGCAATGAGCAAATGTGTACCTCTTTCGAACGAAGGCCATCCTTAATCGTTACCAATATTGGCTTATCAAAGTAAGAAAGGCAGCAGTATTTACGAAGGTCAGATAAATGGGGCTTCAATTTAGAGATGGTACCTGTTACATACGTGAGAATGCGAGAGAAGTCAATTCTCGTAAGCAAGTTCGAAAAAAAAAAATCAGTAGTAATCCCTCGTCAAAAATGTGATAAACTATTCATAAATCATTCATCTCAAGTAACTCAGATGGTTCCTTAAATAATGGCAGAAAATTATCGACATATACTGATCACAATTAATCTTCGTAGACTGGCCAGAGGCGAGAGCAATTAAAATTCGTACCGTATAATTGCCTCCTCTTCAATATTCGTCATCAGTGAGTGAGAAAAAGAATAGAATAAAGAATGAATAAATTGTGACGATCTAGGTTTTACTCACGTACTGGAATCAGAGGAATCTATCGAGCATAATCATCCTCCAATCTACTCATTAGGCGAAAAGCACTCACCGAGGACTAGAGTATTGGAGTTTATGACATGAATGCCGAGAAATTCTCGATGTGCCCGCAGGGCGGCGATGATTCTGACTGAAAGTGAGACCTGGTATGCACAATTTCGAGAAGGTTGCAGCGAATGAGAATGGTCACAAGAGGCATCATGAGAAAGATCGCTAACAACGAGTCACACACGTGATAGCGACGCTGTACGAGTACCCAGTGTTTGCTACAGAACACTGGAGCTTCGGGGCCCAAGCGGAAAGGGAATATTCAAGTCTTGCATGAAAGTAAGCGCGGCGCCACAAACGTCAAGAAATGATAGAGTGTTTGATGGGATGGCGCCCTAATGGTTGCACCTGACACCCAACACGGATCACTTCTTATCTTCTTATACACCCGTAAGTCTATTTTGCCACTTTTTGGGGGTTGGAAATCTTGAGTCGATATTTTCATATTTTTGGACCTCCGTTTATGCGGCAGTCGCGCGCAGAACATCTTTTCAAATGTTTCCTTTTGCCCCCAGCCACCATGTCGAGTAGCGACAGTGACAGAGACCTTGAGTTCATCGGTGAATTGTCGGATAGGTTCGTTAGGACATTGAAGAATTCTTCCAGTGATTTGTGATTGCCGCTTTCATCGCATCGACAGTATCTGAACCTGCACAAGGACAACAAAGCTCAGAGGCTCATCTTGGTGGGATCAACACAATTCTAGCGTGACCCTAGCGACATTCAGGCCTCGTTCTCGCCTCTCTGCTGACTCCTTTGACAACAACTTGCACGAGCGTGAAGCTGTTGTGTCCGCGACCGACGATTGCGAGAGATTTTGTTGTTGTCAAGTGTAGTTTGGAAAGGAAAACATGAATGTTTGCAACGCCAGCTCCAGTCGCGCCTAGGCCTCGTTGCTAGCAGCACAAAGATGCGTGCGTCGTTGTTCCCAAGCGCTCGTTCCATCTACTTGTCGTAATCTTTTGAGTTGCTAGTTTATGCTAGTCTGTGCTCTGTGTCGTTGACGGCATTACAAATAACGTACCTCTCCCTCCCTTGCGCGTGCTCCATTTACTCATCACAACTTCTTGAGTTGCTAGGTCACGCTGCTACAGCGCATGAAGGCCACGACAAAGAGCGATGTAGTGTGAGGCTATACACCGCACGTTGGCTCATCATTTTAGAGGCAGGACCAAGTGACGGCGCCTCTAGAATTTTACGTAGAACTGCTTCGCTGCATGCATAAATATCGGTGATTAAAATTGTTTTGACACAGGCCCCGGAGGGGCGGAATTAGAAGGCTAACAAGAAAATTAAAAAAGCAAAGCTAAGCAGCTCAAACTAGAAAATGGCTTCAGTCCAAAGTGGAACGCTCCTCCGTGCTTTGAGAGTGCTGCTCAAAAGAGAAAAGAGGAGTTATCGACCATTCCGCATTTCGACAGCCCGCGGAGGAGGGGGCCGCTATAAAAAGTCTCTCTCAGACGATGAAGTTTTTTTGAGACAGGCCTCAAAAGGCCGGAATTGGAAGGCTAGCAGGTAGAGAAGAAAAGCAAAGCAGCGAAAATTAAACCTAAGAAGCTTTTTAAATATTGAGGCCCATATTACTTGAAGCCAAGTACCTAGAAGTTTAGAAGCCCGACTGACTAAAACATTCAAGAACTACTAAGCACGGCAAATGATAATGAGCAATCTTCTTCTAATACATGCACAGATATAAAAGTTTAGCTAAAGAACTGACTAAACGTCGGTGACTGCCCCTGGTTAGTTGTGAGCGTGCAGGAATCTTTACTCTGTGAGGGCGCTCGAAAAAAAAAAAGCCTTGAGGTACACTACACTAAGGCAGTGATAAGTGATATATGTAGTAAATGACGCCTCATGGCGGCATAAATCGGTTTGGTTCTAGGGCATGAGGACTCAAGTGATCACGTCAAGTTTCAGGCCAACGGGTGCACGCCCCGGGCTAGCAAATGCGGCAACGCGCACATGGTCTGGGCAAGTTGAAATTTTTGACTCCGCTTCTGTTGCTGGGTGCGCCAGAGTGTACTATGCGAGCAAGCAAACCCCACGTGGGGAAATAGCCAGCCGGCGCGGAGCGCGTCCCCCATCTGATTGGCGAGTCAAAGATTCATAGCTCTGTAATGTGCAGGCCAACTTCAACTTCGGCGTT
>Ga0307930_1002367_pt1 | contig 14462 bp, 17 predicted proteins | sample OrgLakmetageno46_FD_203161 | JGI IMG/M metagenome (GOLD analysis project Ga0307930, IMG submission 203161) | Saline water microbial communities from Organic Lake, Antarctica - #46 | ecosystem: Environmental > Aquatic > Non-marine Saline and Alkaline > Saline | place: Antarctica: Organic Lake... | reverse complement strand
GAGTCGTTGTTCACCTGTTTGTGGGGGGGTGAAAAAGAATGGGAGAAGAATCAAGCATAAAAAGTGGAAGAAGACAAGAAGAATTTTAGGGTAGGGCAAGGATATGAGACAGGCAAAAGTATGAAGGGAGCTACAACAGTGTGAGTAAGTGTACGCTTCTTTCACAGCAGGAATTGTCAAACATGTAAATGTTCAGTTGCACAAAAGCAGCGCGTAATACTACTGCGCCAGATGCATTTGCGATGTGGTGTGTGTGTGGAATTCATAAATGGACAATGTATGAACCGAACCTGGCGCCTATAGAGCCCAAACCACAGGTCGTGCAAGAAATCCTTGAATTTCCCCTCTTGGGCGGGTACGAGGTTCTTGGCCACCAGATAATTGTGGCAGTAGCGCATGGCGGGGCTTTTCATGCAGTGCGTTAGAAAGAGGTCTTCTTCTTGCTTCTCAGCCTTGGTGACTTTTTCGGCTTTGCCCGACTCGAATTCATAATTGTCCAACAAGGCAATGAATGCCGCCCAGGCTGGACGTTGCAACACGTCCTAATGCAACAACAAAAATAATACGGTAATAGGGATTAGTACTTCGACTTGAAACAATCGACAATCGAAAAACTACATTCAGTTCATACACAGTAGGGAAGAGCGTGCCAGAGCATTGCAATCATACAACGAGGACGACGACACAGAGAGGATGACGACGAAAGGCTCGTACGTCAATACGCTGTCTTACCTGGTCCACGAAAGTGAAAAGGGGATTTTCGGCACGGTCGCCTTGTTCGTAGGGCTTTTTGCCTGTGCGAGAAAATGACGTCAATAAAAAGCAGCGGGGAACATCCACATTAGCCCAATAATATCAAAAGTTATAAGCGCTGTGTAAAGAAATAGTGGATTCTTCATCTCCCACGACCAAGTTACTGTATCAATTATTTGAATTTGAAAAAAAAAAAATGCACATGTAGTCGCAACCACCTGTCTGGAGGTCGATGGCATAGTCCACGCCCGGCACCAGCCGATCGATGTCCAAATCCCACAGTTTCGCTGACGCCAGCGACAAGTCTTGGAGCTCATCGTCGGTGGGGACCGCCTTTTTTTTACAGAAAGTTTAAATGGGCATATGTATCAAAAGAATGTCTCGAAGTATTTTTGTTAGTTGTTTAACAAAAATGCAAGTGTACGAGTAGTATTGACATCGAAACACATCAACATTCGGAGTTGGAAAGGTAAAGAAGAAGAAGAAGAAGAAGAAGAAGGAGGCAGGATTACTAAAAGTCTTACGCTGGCGCGCATTTTTTCGACCAAGCCCTTGACGTTTTCTCCAGCCTTCTCCAGAAAGTAAATGACCTGCAATGTAAAAAGAAAAGTTAGTGGAGGGCAAGAGAGCCGTCAGAAGCATCATAAGCCAGTCAGTCCAGTGCAGTCCACATGAGCACAATCGAAAAGGGGTACTCGTTGCCAAATTATCATGCGAAATTTTCAAACGCTACAGAAAAGTCATCGGAGCCTGGAAACAAGGACACTTATTCTGTCATGGATGCGAGTGGATATTGGAGTGTAAGGAACGGCACCTTGTCGATAGGAGGAGGCGACGCTGAGATGCATCGGTTAGTTTTGACGTCCCTGGCATCACATCAATTTGAGACAGCGTAAAATGACAGTCAAAAAGGCACGCGCGTAGAAACGAAGGCTAAAATGGCATACTTAAGACGCTTTGACTTGCATACTTGCCAAGTGATTTGTTGAAGATATGCTTAAGAGCCCGGGGCAATGGAAAGCAGACAACAGTTAAGGAGCTATGATGTAGCACTTTATATGGTATGAAAAAAAAAAAAAAAAGATATGGAGATCAGTGATTCATTTGTTCTCTCTACAGATAAGTTCATTTAGATTTTTTGAAGTTACCAGCCGACAAACGCGAAGCCTTTCTTGAGTTGCCGCGAGACTTCAGGAGAGCATTTAGCTAGGACTGGGCCCAACTAAGTAGAAGCACAACACACGCAAAACGCAGAGGCGCAGAAGCGTGCCATGATATGCACGCACAGACAGACACCGCATACAAAACCAAAACATTAAGTATAGAACACTAGGAAAAGATCGTGGGGCGTGGATTGAAGGGAATAGGCGGCTGAGAAGTTATGGGGAAGCTTTACGAGCCATGCGGCGTGGGGTAGCTAAGGAAGTAGAGATATGGCCTCTTGAGAGAATCGATTTTGAAGACCATCAAGGGCGGTAAGCAATCAAAATACAACCTAAGATAGTTACAGTCATCCTAAGATCAGTTCGCTTTCTGTACATGAATTTTTTTAAAGACTGAATGTCAACCTCGAATCTTCTCGAGGGGTCATTTTTTTGGTTCATGAGGTACCTCGTTACGAAGCGCGCTCAGAAACGACGAAAGTTGCGCGGGGGAGGGTGCTTGTCCTTTAGAGACATTTCCTTTTACGAAGGCCGCTTTTGAATCGAGAATCTGCACGACTTTCTCCATTGCGAATATTGGAGGTTGCAGCCGTGAGGCTAGATGGGCTTTGTGATGTCAATCAGTCCATCGATCTTTCCTTTTAAGGATGAAGAACACTCCGAACTCCGAGATGGTGACGTTTGATTTGTCCACCAGTATGAAAATATCATAATAGAGCGTTTTCTGAAGTTCAAAAAGAGAAGGAGGAGGATACAGGGAAGGCGCCATTCGTTCTGTCATTCATTGAACTATTGGGCTATTCGCTATTCGCTTCTCTCTACTCTCATTGCCTCTCGTTCGGTACCAAAATGAGCGCTGAGTCCACAACCGCTGACCAGGAAGCGCCGATTGCTGAAGGCGCGACATGCGATGATCAAATAGAGGTCCGTAGAGTTCACTGGACTAGCTTACTTGAAGGGTATGGCATCAGCGTGAGGAAATCAGAGATCATTATAAGCTCCGTCGGAGCTAAGAATGGGCTTTTTTGCTTGCACGAAGATGAGAATGAAACACTATAACTTTAGCATTGGGTAGCTCAACGCTCTTGAGTTTACTAGGCATTTTCTGGACTAAATCCGGCGCGTAAAGCTATGTATTCCATGCTCTCTTTGCAACTGCGTCATCCTCAAAACAAGTGTGACACGCAACCCTTCTGTTTGCCAGGTGGAGCATGCGGCAGTGCATAGCGTTGGTGAACGCGTAGGCGCTGCCAAAGCTAGCGTTGAGCGAAGTGCCAAAGCGAACCTCGGACGTGGCCTTGAGGCCACGAACAAAGCTAGGGAGATGGCAAAGGTGCGAATCATTCTTGAGGTCACCCTCGCACGGTTTATACGCCCCCTTAATCCCAGAAATTCCACTATTATGTGAAATGAAAATTGAGAAAAAAAAAAAAAATGTGCTGGGTTTCATGTGAAGATATGCAGCCATCTTTTTTTTCATTACTTTGCTCAGCTTAGAAATTGAGTTGTCAAATCGAGCGATTCCTTCTTTTGGGTTTTTATTAAGATTACATTCTTACGCTGCCCCTCACCATGCTTCACTCCACTCTCCAATGGTGCCTGTGCTTCTCTGTACATTCGCATGAATTTGATATTAGGCGAACATTGGCCGGAGTCTAGATGCAGTGCTCGAAGCTCCAACGTGGCAAATTTCCCTGGGCACTACTGGGCTCCTGAGCTTCGGGTATTTTTTCATACGAATAAAAATGGGATGAATAGTTGAGTAGAGAGCGATAAAATACGTATTCCGAGTGGTATTTGAGCTTCTCTGCCACATGCTTTTTGATATTGCCCAATTCAATTTGAAACTTTTTATTCTTCACACTAGTACGCCTTCCTTTCTGTCTTTTGTGTGATCTTCCTACAGGGCTTTCCTGCTCTTTCTCTGGGTTGGGTCTCGCCAGTTCAAAGTCGTGCCCTTGGGGCCCAACGACAAGAAAGCCAAGAAAATGAAGAAAAAGAAAGAGAAAGAGAAGAAGCTGGCACGACAACGAATGTTAGCACGTTTTTCGCCGGTCCCGAAAGGCCTCGCGCGGCGCTTGCAACGTTCGGTGGACGACGCTGGTGTGTCTGTGATCCCATGAACTTTCTCAGTTGACATAAATTTCTCCCTTCTGCCTTCTTCTATTTCCACCGTTTGTCTCGCTTTCTCTGTTTAGTTGTTCTTCTGTATTCCTGCCTTCTTCGCGATTGTTCCTCTCAATCTTTGCCTCCTCTTGTCTGTACAACCTGCCTGCTTAACCACCACTAACCGCGGCACCATTTCCGCACACTGACGCGCACCTACTTCCCGTGTTCTCTCTTGTGGCGGCGGCATCTATATGATCAACAAACAGTGCTGGCACTGCCTCGGCGCTGGCGCGAGATCGCAACCAGAGGCCATTCTGTGACTCGGGATCGCAAAATTCGCTCCAATTCGTATTCTGCAGACCGCCAGTCCGCTCGTAGGAAACACGTGTTGAACCTCCGTGGTAGAGCATTAAGCATCAGCAGCAGCAGTAGTAGTAGCATTATCAATGCTACAGGGATTCGGCAGAGGACGACCCGAAGTAGCAGTACTGGTGGCGATGATGGTAGCAGCAGTAGCAGTAGCTGCAGCGGTGGCGTTGGCGACATTGCCGGTGTAAGCGTGGATGATATGCTGCTACATCCTCAAGTAGACTCCCCAACGGACAGCACGGACAGCAGCAGCGGCTATGACTCTCTCAGTGGTGGCCTTCCCTTCAAGAAAGCCTGGTGAGCGCTGAAACAAGTTGAAATTTTCACTAAGTCAGGCTATCTTTTTCACGTGGTATTCTTGTCCTCGCACATAGTACGAAGAACACTGTTTTGGCATGATGTCTCATTTTTTCCTCTACATTTTTTTTTGTTTGAATGTAACTACACCAGGACTCGCAACCCCTTGAAGCAATCTTCCAACTCGCTGCTGGCACTAGCGGCTTCGAAAGCGAACAGAAACGTTGGAGATACGGATGGAAGAGAAAATGAAAGAGGCATTCATAGTGGGCTGAGGGACAACAGTACATCGCGGCGGCGATCGCCAGAGACCAGTTGTGGTGCAAGTGGAGAAGGAGGGTTTTTGGATGTAGTGTTTGCTCTGACCAAACAGGTAAGATACACATGTAGACTCTCATATTGTTCGGCTGTGTCTTCGTTCTTGAGAGATAGAATAGAGAAGGGCATGAAGGATGAAAGAAAAGCGTGAAGTAAATGAAGAACGTGTTGTGAAAAGGAAGGCTTTTGGAGAATTGAAGGGCATTTGCATACCCGTCTGCGGTAATGCTCTGGCCGTACAATAAGCATAGCAGTATAAGATCAAGCAGAATTGAATTATCGGACATAGTTGGTGTTACCTTAGCATCTAAACTCCCGTGTACCTTCCTCGCTTTTTGTGCTCCGTGTTTTTTTCCCTAATATTCCCGTGCTCCTACACGTGCCCAAAAAACTTTTTGTATTCTTAATCTATATTCCAGGCCAAACTCTTGTCCTTTTTGGACCCGATTCCATTGCGCGAAGCTTCAAAGCACTTGCAACGACCGTTGCATTTAGCCCCTCATCAAGTGCTTTTTACCGACGACTTCAAGGGTCAGCAGCACGATGGTAGGAAGTCTCCTTCGTTACCGTCTTCACATGCATCTTCTTCATCTGGGACTAGTGACAACGATGGCAGTGGCAACAGCACCAGTGAACAGCAGCAGCAGCCGTGCGCTTGTGATGGTTCTTTGTACTTCATTCGTCAAGGGTCTATAGTGCTTTCAATTCAACCACCAAATGATGCTACTGCTACCACTGCAAATAGCACTAGTAATTTTGGCGGTGCTGGCGGTGCATTTACAGCCGGTCGAGAAGATAATGAAAATAGTCTTGGAGGCACTACAAGTACTCAAAGCAGCAGCAGCACTCGAAATGGGTTTGACACGATATTAGGACAAGGCGACACAGTGACAAGCCTCTTGTGTTTCCTAGCTGCAGTGGCCGATCAATCTCTAGTCATGGTCGATGCAGCAACCGCTGCTGCTGCAGCTGCTGCTGCTGCTGCTGGCGGCACTGCTGCGAATGCAACCGGCGTTGGTGACACAACCAACGAGAACGACAATACCTGCAGTAACATTCCCAAGGAAACCCTGGCGTCTCGAGTCGCTCGAGGAGTGAGCGCTCGCGCAGGCCCACAAGGAGCGACTCTGTGGCGCTTGCCTCCTAGTGCGGTAGCGCAGCTTTTACACAAGTACCCCGGTGACGTTCTGAGGCTGGCCAATGCCATCACAGCAAGGTAAGCGCATACCAGGACTAATTTGGAAGGAAATATTTGCTGCCATTTTTTCGTTTACATTGTTGACTCGTGTACATACCTTTCTCTGTCGTATTGTATCGTTTTCTTCATCGCCTGCATACCTTCAGTGCGTGACGTTGGGACTATTGCTATTGTTAGGTTGGAACGAGTCACGCTTCGCACTCTAGTCGACTCCTTAGGCCTGGGGCCCGATTTGTTCCTACCCATGCCTCAGCCAGATCCAGCTCTCTCCTTTATTGGGGGTAGTGGAGGTAGTGGCAGCAGTGGAAGTAGTTCTGCTCCTCTTTCTTCTTCTTCCTCCTCCTCTGCTAAAGAGTTTACAGTAGGATTAGAGGATGCTGACGGTACATCATCATCGACAAATTCAAGCTGGCGTTTGTACGGGTTAAATGTATTAGCAAATGCAGCGGGCTTAAATCGTCATGGTACTGTTAGCACTATGGTTCCTATGAGCAGTGACAGGAACGGCAACGAACGAGAAAAAGCAGGAGCAGAAGGAGCAGCTGCCACAAGTGCAGCCTGGTTGTTTTTCAAGGCGCAATCATGGCGCGACGTGCCTTTGGTGCATTTGAAACCGGGTGAAACTTTGGACACCGCCGCGTATTTGTATATGGTAGTAGATGGCATAGTGGAGTCTTTTTTCGCTCGTCCCACCACTGCCTCAACCTCTGCGGCTACTAGTAAACCATCACCTACGGCAGCAAGGACGCCTCACAGCAGGGAACGTGACAGCGCGCCGTACCGAGGCACAGGCGCGAGCAGGGTGTGCAGCATGTCCACTGGACCGGGCGAGGTGGAAATTCTTCACAACTAAAAAAAAAGAGACAGATTGGTTTTACAGAAGAAATTACTTATAATATTTGCTTTGTCTCAATTTCTGTATTTTATTGTATCAACTGAACGAACGTGCTTCTTTCTTGCATATGTATCTTCAGATGGTCGGTGCCTTCGAATTTTTCAGCCCGCTAGCTCCCTTGTTAGTGCATCGAGCAGCGGTAGCTAATAGTGCAGTTGGAAACAACTCATCATCGGCAGAAGTAGGAGCAGCTGGAGTGGTAGCGCTGGCCGTGCCAGCGAGCCGAATCAAATGGCTATTGGAGAAAGTGAACTCACCGGTGTCTCCGTCTGCCATTCCAACTGCATCGCCGTCTTCTTCTTCGTCGTCGTCGTCACCTGAAGCTGAGGCCTCGTCGAATGATTTGCAGCCGTTTCCTCTGCAAGCTTCGTCTCCTCCTCCACCTTCTGTTTTGTCGTTGTGTGGGCCTGCCCTAGCATCTTATTTACTGCGCTCGGCGATAGACCGCCTGTCCCCTGTAGTCTTTTCCTTAGACTGGTCGCTGGAGTGGCAACATGTAGAAGCTGGCAAATGCCTCGTAAAGCGAGGCGGTGCTCCGGACTCTGTGTTCATGGTGATTTCCGGTAGATTAGGCACAAGGCCAGTAGACGACGATAACGACGATGACAGTGATGAAGGTATTGACAACGGCGACGAGGAAGACAGCAGCAGTGAGGATGGCTATGGCGTAGGTGTAGGGTTCACTAGCAGCAGTAGCACTAACGGTGATAATTCCGGTGACAGTGACAGCAGCAACGAGCTCTCCAAGAGTGACACCGACGACGATGTCAAGACTGCCAACAGAAAGAAACGGCAAAAGGTGCAGCAGCGGAAACGGCGGCGGCAGAAGCGACTAGAATCGAACCGTACTGCTGCAGCTACGAGTGGCGCGGCAGCAGATGAGAGCAGTAGCAGTAACGGTGCTCATGGCATGCAAAGGCTTGACACTGGGCCCGGTTTTGGCCGCGGGAGTTTGATTGGCGAAGCGGAAGTGCTCACCGAGCGCCCCTTTGAAGCAACGGTCTATGCGCGGCGGGACTCAGAATTAGTGGTGAGATTTCGGACCTCATATATATATTGATGAAGTGCATTAAACTACCGTAGGGATAGATGGGTGGATGGGTGGAACTGTACAGAAGTGAAGTAGTACTCGTGATGTCCGTTTGCAGTGTTATGGATGTGCGCGCGCCGCATCGAGTTCAACCATCAAGCTTCTTCCCAGCAAAATATCCCTTATTGTCCTGAAATAAGCCACGTTTCTCTTGACCTCTCAATTTCCTTACAATTTGCCGTATCTCTGTCATGATATCATGATGACGTACCAGGTGATGCGCCGCAGTGCTCTGGAGCTCGTCGCCAGGATTCACCCGGCTGCTGCCTTGAACTTTGCTCGCCGAATCGCGCAAACGCTGCACGACAGCCGCAGCGCCATGATGATGCTTGGGGGTAGCAGCAGCAGCAGCAGCAGTAGCAGTGGGTACGGTAGCAGTGGGTACTACGGCGCTGAAGATGACCATCGGCCGTACCCGAAACCGTTTACTCCTGTGGTTCAGGAAGATGCGTCTTTCGTGCCTGCTTCAGATCTGCCGCTAGGAACTCCCACTACAAATTCTGTTGCTTCTTCTGGCCTTGGTTCTGGTTCTACTAGTAGTTCCAGTCTTGGTGCTCGAGCTTCTTCAAAGCATCCTCTCTCTGCCAACAAGGCCACGAACGCGATGGCAGCAGCGGTGGCTGCTGCAGCCGGAGGCCAAGTGCCCCCCGGGCTGAGGGGTTTACACCCGTCGGACGTGCTGCCGCCGGAACGCCGGGCCGACGGTCGGAAATCCGGGCCGTCGGAACCTCGGAAACCCGAGCCGTCGGAAAAACGTGCCGACCCAACATCAACGACTGCAAGTGCAGCTGCGACGCTGTCACCGCCAACCTCACAGCTGCTACAGGCACCGTCACAGCCGAAGCCGCAACCTTCGCTGTGGCACGAGAACATTCAATTGAAGCGTTCCCCAAGTGGGCCGTTGCGCATCGGCAATTTAGCAGTTTTGCCGGTAAGAAGTAGGAAGAGCAACGACTGATATTTATATTTTCTGTTTTCGGTTGAGTGAAGCCGCCAATTTTGTATTTCTCCAAATCACCCACGCTCTCTTCCTATCTCGCTCTTTCCTGTATATCTTATTCCCTAGAACTCCTCGCCTTCACCACACGCACTCACTAATCTTACCCATTCTTTCCCATTCCCCTATCAGGTGGGGGTTCGGGCCTCGAGCATGGCCTCCTTTTCGTCGAGCTTGACCGAATCCCTGGAGGCCATCGCTCCCACCGCCAAAGCCACTTCTCGCACGGCGCTACAGCGGCTCGGGCCTGCATGGTTTGACCGGAAGAAGTCTCCGATGTTTGACCTGGCTCTGAGTGCCTGGTTGAGTAAGCTAGAAGAAACCCATCGGCTGTTGCTGCTGGAAGGTGATCCCCCAGACGACAACGACGACGAGGAGGATGACGACGACGATAACGAGGATGAGAGAAGCAGCAGGAGTGGGACGAAGAGCAAGAGCAGCAGAGGGTACAACAGCAAGAAAGGGAGGCTCCCAAAGACATCGAGCACGGTAAATTAGGACAAGAATTGCCAGAATGAAGGCAGACCACAAGAGACTTAGCGATGCGATATGACCTTTGCTAGTATGTGTGAAAGCTGTTCCTTTTTTGGGGGGCTTTTGCTATTAGTTGCTCAATTTCATTGATTATTGTGATGCTGACTTGTCCTGCCTTGCCTTGTACTCTTGTGTTGTGCACTTTCCCGCCAATCAGATTACGAGTTGGACGCGCCGCTGCTTGAGAGCTGCTGACGCTGTGCTCCTCGTGGTGGACAGGTGCTGGGGAAATAGTGTGCTCTTGTCATTTCTTTTTTGCGAACGTGACGTTTCCTTTTAGTTAGTGTGTGTCTTTGGAGAATACGGAGTTTGCATGTTCTAATTTCTTCTTCAACGTGATCTGCACTGGCATATTTTTTTTACGATTTCATTGCTGCTGCTCCTTGTGCTGTTGTCCACACCTGTCCAATCAGCGACAACGATTTGATGAAACCTGCCACAATGGGCCCTTTCGCTGATTGGTCCATTTTCGCGTCGGTGGCAGGCGCTACTGCAACTGCCGCTGCAGCTGCTGGCGGCGGTAGTCGTGGTGGTGGCGGGCGCTCTAGGAACAACAAGCACAACAACAACAGTCCCGAAACCTTTTCCTCGTCCTCGTTGAAGGTGAACACAGAATCTGCAGCAGCAGCAACAGCGACAGGAGCAGCAACGGCAGCAGCAGCAGCAGTCAACGAAACAAACGAGTTGCCCACCAGCCATTGGGCGTCGTCCTTAGGGGGTGAAATGGGCCGTTGCTTGCAGTGGTCCCACTCGCAAATGCACGTGCCGATTCACTTGGTGGTGTTGCACGCGGCGCCTGTAGACGAACCAGCATCAAAAGCGCACGCAGGCTGCAACAGCAGCAGCAGCGGCAGCAGCAGCGGCAGCGGCAGCGACAAAAACAACAGCGCGCAGCAACCGGCAGCACAACAAGGCCACCACGGAGGAATCAACGGAGAACAAACCGACGAAGGGCAAGGAGGCGAAGGAGCGGCAAGTGTGTCCCCAACAGCAAAACAAGAGCAGCAAGGCAACCGTCGTCATCCACAGGATGATGACTCTGCTGCGCCTTCAACGCCGCCCCTCTCGCCGATGTCACCGCCTCTGTCTTCACCGTCGCAGTCGCCACTGCCGACCCCTGGTGCACTGTCCCCTACTAGCATGCCTTCTCCACGGAGTGGAGCGGCCACTCGAGACATGGCGACGCGAGCAGCGAAAGCCACCAAGGAAGCGGCCAGCCAGGCTGCTACCAGGTATAACTACTACAGTTCGTACAAGGAGAAGTAGGAGGAGTTTTGAGGGGCGATGTTAGAAAGCCGTTGCTTGCTTAACTTTTTCATAGAGAGAATTCGTTTTAAAAAATGTATTTTTTCTTTTGTTTACTTACGAGTGTGACCCTCTCTTGTATTGACCACTTATTTTGTCCTATATTAGAGCAAAGAGAGCCGCCAACGATGCCGCTGCCCAAACCGCCGCCGCTGCCAAAAAAGGCGGGGCTGTAGTGGCCGATGGACTGAGAGCGCTGAACGAGCGCATTGCCGCTCATTTTCGGCTAAGAAGTGAAGCAACGGTATGAAGAAATGAGTTGGGAGTGGGCTAAATGAGAGGGGCTGGCGTGTTTGTTTTTGTTGTTCTCTTGATCCGTTTTTATTCCAATTTTCGCCGTCGTCGTCGTCGTCCATTTTCGTTTTCTTTTTCCCCCTTTCTGTCTACCCTAAAAGTAGCGCGCCAATTGATAACTTGGCCAAAACTAATCAATACCCCCCTCCTCCTCCTCCTCCCTTTGAAAATGTTTTATAACTCCAGGTGTGGGCCGAGCAGTGCGAGTACATATCCGCCATTTTCCACGTGCGCCTCGGCCGCGTCACGGGCCTGCCACCCCCCAACGACGGTTTGGGCGTTCAGCGGGCGCACACGGGCCGCCTGGCAAGGCAGCTCTGCGGCCGCGCGGTGTGTACGAGTCGTGATGAACATGATGAGATAGTGTATAGAATGAAAATGAAGGAGAACAGAGAGTGCCAGCGCGTGTGAAAGAGGTAGAATAAGTGCACGAAATACGATGACTCGCAGTTTTTTTTAATAATAATATTCGTATTCGTTTGGCATTAGCAGCTGTATGTTTCCGCTTATTTTGTGTCTTTCCTCTGCTTTCGGTTACTCTTCCTGTCATTTTTCCTTGGCTTCCTGGTAATCGATATCCACTTACTCCTCCTTCCATTCTTTTTGCCTCCCCCCTAAAAGGTGGGATTGACTTTGGGCGGTGGCGGGGCCAGAGGCCTAGCGCATTTGGGAGTGATTCGCGCACTAGAAGAAGCTGGGATTGCGATTGACATGGTAAATGCAAACGGGCGACTTTTTACCGTTGCTCATGTTTTTTGTTCAATTCTATGAACAACCAAACTAGAGAAGAAGGAATGTGTAAAAGCACTGCCGCGGACGTGGCGACGAAAAGTCGTATTGAGTTTGTCAAATCACCCTCCATCATTTGTCCATCATTTGTCGATTCATTCCTATCCATTCATCCATTCGTCCATTCAGCCTAATCCATTATATTTCACATTTCCTTTGTTTCCATGCTCTACCTCCTCGCTCAGGTGGGAGGCACTTCTCAGGGTGCCCTGGTTGGGGCGTTGCTCGCGCTATACCCCGACGACCCGCTTGCTCGCGACGGGAAAGCGAGGCTTTTTGCCCTTTCCATGAGCTCGATCTGGGCCAAGCTGCTCGACTTGACGCTGCCGATTGTCTCGTACTTCAGCGCCACCCAGTTCAACTTTTCCATCCGGTGCGCTACCAGTAGCCAGCATATGCGAGAGAGAGCTTAGTATTTATCAACCACAACATGCCATAATTTTTCATTCGTTCAAATATTTTAAATTATGTGCTTATACTTACTGCACGACTCTTGTCTTGGCTCTGCTTGTGGTATACTCAACTCAACAAAATAGGTTTGCGCTCGGCAATAACACCCGCATTCAAGACTTGTGGCTCCCCTACCACGCAGTCTCAACCGACATCAGTTTCAACCGAGAAGTAAGAACACAACGTACTACATGTGTACATGTGCTTGTTGCTGCTGCAGTCGCTGGGTATTTTTCTCTTTTCAAATGTTTTTATTTCATTTTGGTGAATTGCTATACAGTTGAGACAGTTCAGCGGGTTATGCTTTCTTCTTTCTTGCATTTGCAGTGCCAGTCTCTCTTTTTTTTTTGCTCTTCAACTGACTGCCCATCCACCTACCCATCAGCCACCTTCTCACTTGAGGGCACCCATTGCACTCACCTTGTCCGCCACTGCTACGACTACTTATACTACTGCTACTACTGCAACCACTCCTCCTTACATGTGCGTCAGGTGGTGCACACCAAAGGGAGCCTGTGGCGGAGCGTGCGGGCTTCCATGACGCTCGCGGGGTATTTGCCGCCCATGTGGCTCAACGGATCCCTGCTGGTCGACGGAGGCTACCTCAACGTGCTGCCCGGTGGGTATTTTAGGATGATATGTATCATATTAGGTGATATGTTATATTATTGCATGCAGGGTACAACTACGAGATGTGTCTATGCGTGTGTCTGTGTGTGTGCATGTATGCGCGAATTGATATGATGCGCTTGTGCACAAACATGCATGCATGCGTATATGTATGCCTCCCCGCATACGTCAAACGGGCTTCCGGATTTGTTCCTTTCTGGTGTGTGCTCATGCGGTGTTTTTTGTTTCCACCTTCCTTTTCTACCCTTGCCTTCTAAATTTCCTCCTTTATTCTAATACCATCGTCCTCATTTCTTCTTCGTCTTCTTGTGCAGCCGACGTGATGGCCACGCTCGGTGCTGACGTCATCATTGCCGTGGACGTGTCCCCCACTTCCCCCCAAGACTACCACCGCCCGCCAGCTGCTGCTGCTGTTACCGTAACCACCGCTACAACAGCAGCAGCAGCGCTTCCTCCTGGCATGAAAGGGAAAGATGGAAGAAATGCTGCTGACAATGCTAGCGCTGGCAATAGTACCAGTACGAGTGCTAACGCTACCACGAGCGCCAGCACCTCTGCCGCGGCAGTTACTGGTGTTGTTCCTGGTGCAATGACGACTACTGTATCCCCTTCTTCAAGTGCTCCTTCTTCTGCTGCTGGGAAAAAACTAGAGCAGCAGCAGGAGAATCCCCACAGCGGTAGTAGCAGGAGCAGCAAAAAAGGACGGCGAGGAAGAGGAGGAGGCAAAGGAGACAGAATAGTGCCAGCCGCACCGCCGTCGGCGACACTAGGTACTTTAAATTGGTTCAACTTCTTTTACGGCTACAGATTGAACTCCTTCCATACTACAAGAATTTTAGCCTGGTTTGAAGCATCTCTACTTGTGGTAAACGCTGCTTGGTTTTTTGTATCATCTTATTACTTGTTTCTTTTCTTTTCATTTCTCTCCTGGTCTTTCTCTTTCTCCTAAACACGCATACTCTCACAAATCCACGCGCTCGTACATCTTAGGCATGTTTGATTACGGAGCTTCGCTGAGTGGCTGGTGGTTGCTCTGGAATCGCCTCAACCCTTTCTCCACGACGGTATCAGCGATGATAGGATAGTGCGCATACATGCAAAATTATCATGAATTAAGAGAGACAAATAGGGTGGCGCGGAAAGCTCATGTGTCTGCAATAGTGATATAAATAGGAAGATTGGTATATTCCTTGCCTCTGCCACACTTCTTTTCGCGTGGCTGAGCTATTGCTTGTGTTTCTGTTATCACGTGTTACGTAGGTTTACTCTCA
>Ga0307930_1002366_pt1 | contig 14463 bp, 11 predicted proteins | sample OrgLakmetageno46_FD_203161 | JGI IMG/M metagenome (GOLD analysis project Ga0307930, IMG submission 203161) | Saline water microbial communities from Organic Lake, Antarctica - #46 | ecosystem: Environmental > Aquatic > Non-marine Saline and Alkaline > Saline | place: Antarctica: Organic Lake... | reverse complement strand
CCATGATACGTATGGAGGACGTGGTGCATACATGCGGCGTCAACATTCACCTTAACCTCGTTCGGTGCCCTCATCCAGGAGATCAGAACGGGCAGATCGGCACGTGACGGCGGCCGAATTAGGCCAATTCCGCATCACCAGACACCCTTACCGTAAGCCTTACCACGGCCAAGACCGCCGATAGATGTGACGGGGCAATGCCCATGATACGTGCGGGGGACATGGTGCATACATGCGGCGTTATAAGCTACCTCGAGGTCATTATGAGATCTAGTTATATATTGCTCTGGTGTACTGCACAAACTCCACTACTTGTGTACCGTGCACCACTTACGTTTCTCGTGTGCCTTGGAATTTTTATTATGAATTAGAGTAAGCATTGATTCTCAACGCATGCATTTGTTGCAAACGGTTAATTGTTCCGGCATAAAGCGCGAGTCTTTGGCGCCCATTTGACTTCCAGAGCGCGTATGCATACGCGGCCTTATTTGCCGCAGCAACGCAGCAACGGGCAACGGGTGCAACAGCCTTGAGCGTTGAGCGTGGCAGTAACGGGTGCACCAATAATATTGGGCTAGGCAGCTGCATGTACGACAGCCCTGAACCCGCGAACACTGATAGTAACATCTAAAACGACAACAGGCGAAGGCGAACGTCAGCGTTTTTGCGGTACGATGGAACGGAAATCGATGGGTGCAGCAGTAGCAACAGGCCTTGGCAAAGTTGAGTAGGCAGAAGAGGAGGCTACTACGCATGCCCAGATGAGACAGCAGCAGATGCAATAACAAGAAGGTGAAGCTCCAAGAACGGATGGACGAACGTTAGGTTCTGCTCCACCGGTGAGCGCAGCCGCGTTGGATGAGGCTGCAGTAATGGACGTGGTAAGATTGCGCACTGCACTTGCCACGGCGGATCTGACTGCGGAACTACCCTTCATTCAAGTGTCGAATAGGCGATAATGAGCGCTGACGCAGCAACCACCATGGTTACGGCAGCTGCGGTGGATGCTTCAGCATTCGACGTGGCAGCGGTGGACGAGGCAACCTCAATGGTACCAAGCTTGGGTCAACTGTCACGGCTGATGACGATATTCATCTTCGCCGGGACTCACACTCAGCCCCATACTTATCAGAGCCAATTTCCATCTGTAAGCATTTGCCATATTTTGGTACGCAGAAATGCAGCAGCAGGAGCCTCTTTGAGTTGGTAACAAGGGAAGTGTAAGTCCTCTTGGGGGTAGTAAAAGCGGACTTGTATTGGTCATGAGCGCCAGCACTACGTACTAGAGCGGTGAGACCAGCCTCCAGGCGACCCCATTGAAAATATTCATTGATACATAGATTGTACAGACATAAGACAGCCCCTCCGGTCCATTGAGCACGGCGAAGGCGTCAGAGTAGGGCTGATTGTGCTGCCTAGAGACTACTAAAGCTTTTTTTTTTAACGAAAATCAGCTGGAAAAAAAAAGACAACAAGAAATTTTGGTATCGGAACATACCCAAAATCAGGTCAATTTTGGGAGGTATTAGCTAGGGTATATAAGATAGCAATCCTGAAAGCCCTTGAAGAGTTCGTTTCAACACCGTTTTTGTTGCGCTCGTAAGTGCTCATGGTCAAAAGTTATGCTCGTGTAAAGTTGGGGGGTTGTGGGTTACCTCCAAGATCGCGGCCTTTTTGTTTAAATTTTTAAACATCCATAAATCTAGAGGACGACCTTGGATTAAGACACCGTAGTGAGATAAGTTTGAGCAAATATTATGTAGATACTATTGCAGGTCTTAATTTGTGGATATAGGTTTCATTTAGCCCTTCAATTTGGCAATTTATGGAATATTAAGGTTTCAAAGTGCTTTTAGAGCACTTTATCCCTCCAAAAGTTTACATAATAGCGCCCAATTGGACTTGAAATGCATACCATCAGCAAATTATGTTAAGGAGAACAAAATCTTATCCTATAATGACTTATTCAGGTGGACGATTTGCTGTAGGTGTGTTTTTCATCTCGCGGCGTATATGGAGCCAGCACCCGAATTCGATCAGGATTTGACCAGTTGACCACCACCTGACCACCACCGTTCCCTCTCAAATGCCCTGAACTATTAGGCGACTTCTTAAAGCAACTAATAATAATCTATTCAAGAAGACAAGTGCATTTCAAAGTGCTGCTTTATTCTACGGGTCACCCGTAAACTAGGCGGTTTAGTTCCGCGTTTTCGTTATCTTTTCGAACAAGTGCAGACCTGAATCCACTAAAGCCGTGCCTCGGTAGGGGCTTTACTCCTCCATTCTCAGCAGCTTTGCAACCAATCAGAGCTCGGTTCTCGGGGCCGAATAAAAATGGACCAAGAATAAACATTGCAGCAGTTGAACCAGCACCCAATTGAAAATGTGATTCCCCTTGTACGTCTGCATGATGATTTCCGAGGAATTCGAGGATACGAAGCGCGCCCCAAGAAAATTGATCCAGATATTTTAGCACCGCTGGCTTCTTTTTCTTCTCTAACCTTCCATGATCGTTGAAACACCACTGTACTTCTGTTACTTCCTCTATTGCCTTTAATCTCTGCTTAGTAGATGTAGCTTCAGCTATTGTCGCCACGTCAAGTGCTGATAATGCACTAAGCGGCAACCGAGTAGGGAGCAAGCACGCCATGATTAGTTTAGTCAAGCTATTTGTCGGCCAAGTACCTTCTTTTGTCATAGCGCGCAAGCATAACAATACCAAAGGCAAGTGGCACTGAAATTCAGTATGCAGTCGGTCCCCACGAACACTTTTATAAGCTAGGTCAAGTCGACGTCGAAGTGGGATCGCTTCCGTGCATTCAGATGGCAAATCGAAAGTCAACACTAAGTCGTTTGCTTTCCTTTGCAACTCACTTAGAGGAACATCACGGCGGTAATGTTCACTATCTGTTACGAGTGTTTCAGTCCAAGAGGTAACAATTGCTTCGTCCTTGGCCACGAAACCATCACCAATTTTCAAATCCTTGCGAACCAATGGTGCATTCTCCATTTTATCTGGAGTAAACATGGGCAAAAACTTGTCCTCAATCTTCGCCAAAACTGCTGCGCACTGGCCATGAGAGCGACACCACAACTTCACACCAGTCCGGGCAGCAGCACTGGTTGGGTCTAATGCATCCGTATTTTGGTTGCTGGTCAACTTTGTAGCGCGTGCGTTCTCTCCAAATTCCCGACCAACCTTTCGAAGTTCAGTAAGAACGTTGGAATCCCAAAACATGCGCTCTTCGGAAGCCGAACTTGTGAGCTGCTTTATTCTGACACGGCCTTGCACACTGAATTCAGCCTCCCTTGATGTCGTATCAGTTAAAATAGGGTCAACGTTGAGTTGCTGACGTGCATGTAATATGGGAAATTGGTCAGCAAAGTGGTCATGAATTAAAACGTCGTCCTCTGGAACCGTGCACGTGTTTTCACTCAGACGTACCCACTCATCCATGAGCTCTGTACGTTCTGCTGCATTGCCACCAAAGAGATGAAACTGGCGAGCAAAATGAAGGACGTTTTCTTTGTCAGCTCTGATGAGACGATGCCAGTATTCATCAACTTGAAAACTCGACGATACCTCGGCAGCAGAGAAGGCGCGTTCGGCGCGTTGCTTAAAACTTCCTGCGTTGTCACCGATAAAAATTTCATCAGGGAATTCATTCACAAGCCCACGTGCAACTGCTCCAGAAATCCCAGACGAATTAATTTGCAAAACGAGTCCAAATGCACAATGTATCCACCCTGTGTGCTTTTTGAATGTTGAAGCCCATGCCTTCGCACCAGCAGGGACAAGTGCCTTCATGATATCCTGGGCTTCTTGACTAAGTGCTTCTAAAGCTACCGTAGACTCAGGAAGCACACTCCAAACATTCGACTCCATTTTTTTCACAAATTGTGCGTGTGCATGCCCATGACCAGGGTATTCTCGCAGCTTGCAGTCCGGTGGATAGTTTTTCAAATATGCCCGTGTAGATCCCGCTCTACGAAGCCAGTTGAGTTCACGTTCGTAAAATACTCCAAGTTCAACCTCAACCAAAATCATGAATACAATTTTTTCATTCATTGACCAAACCGCCACTTCGTGGCAGGCAACTATTTGCCAACTGTTTGGTTTAATGCGTCTCCGTATATACATCGCTGCTGCAGCCAAGCAATTGCCTCCTAGGCCCTCTCGACCTTCTGGAATGGGCAACTTGATGAATTCAAGAATTTCTTTGCGAGACTGCAATGACTGACCCCACCTCCCTTCATTTTCCTCAGTCGGAAGTTTACACCAGAAACCCTTTTGCCCATTGAAAAAGTCAACCAGGAGACGCAGGTAAACAGATGAGACACCACGAGCGGAGGTTCGCTGATCGCTAGTTAATATTTTGCGCCACTTGTAACATAGTTGGCCAGGTGATGCGTCACCAATGCCACCAGATTTCGCACCAAATGAATCTTTTCTGAAATTATTCATGCAAAGATGGAGAATGTGAACGAGGCTTCCAACCCAAACAACGCGCCTCTCCACGCCATTCGTCACAGGTCGTACAATCTCACCATTTTCATCGCGACCGTTCGCGAATTCATCCGCAATATCAACAGCTTCAAATATAGCATTTCTTGCATTTGGAGCATTGTCCGAGGAACCCCCAACTAATCTACCATCTGTATTGATTCCAATGCTTCGAAGTGACTGATATAATGCTTGCGCACCAGCTGAAGCGGTCTTTCGATTCGTTGGAAAACCCGACACACGTACTGTGCGTGGTGCGTGCAAATTCTCGTCGAAGAAGACTACATTCCGAGACCCACAGTTCGAGCCAAAATGATCTGTATCATCACTGCTGGCAGAAATAAGGCTTTTTGAACTGTTAATGTCGCTTACCTCTTGCTGCTTCACTGCCCACGTCAGCTGGCGATCACGCTGCACTAAGGAATCGCCTCCAATTGTCAGCCCAGCTGCTTCCTCTTTCGTTAGCGGTACTCCCACGTAAAGAAAGTGCATGAGATACTGCATTAACAGAAACTTTTGATCAGATATTCCGACAGCATGCTTCAATACTGCCAAGATGAAAATTGATCGGTGTGAGAGAAGCACTTGATTGCGACGGTTGGGGCTCCGCATGTTCTCTCTAGCAGCACCAAGAGCACGTAGCTTCTTAGCTTGTCGAGTGCTCTCATCTGATGCTGGTATTACTTCGTTCTCACTACTCCTGCTTCGGAATAGTAAAGACGATATCGCCACAAGCATTTTCACTCCAGCACTATAATTTGCAGCATCCGTAAAGAAGGTTTTTAGCGGAGGATTTCTCGGCGGACAGAAATATTGAGTGGCATAGAAGTCCTTGCGTAATTCGCCTATCTGTTGAAGTCTACGCAGAGCATATGTACTAGCTTCCCGGCCGACAAGAGCTGGTCTAAAACGACGTACGTAAGATCGCAAGTGAACCCCTTTCAAAAGCATCGCGGGAGATGGGTAGGGTGACTTCGGAGTGCTGGTTGAAGATGATGGACCTGAATGCTTCAAGTCGGCGTGAAGTAAAGCTGGAAAATTGCGGGCATGAATGCTGGAAATAGCTGCACGCAAAGTCTCAGTAAGATAATTTTCAAGAGCCCGGTCGGGGTAGTTGTCAACAATTTCTCTAACGTCATCTTTTTGTAGCTCTGTGAGCAGTATCTCCTCCACCAGCGTCATCATGATGCAGCCCCCATCAGAATGGTTCATCATAATTCGTGCGAATTCAAACGCTCCTCTAGCTTCTCTCGACATTTCGTAATCAGTCGGCATTGGAGCGAGGCCTTCCAATAAGTCGCATGACCCAGCAGAGCGCCGCTTAGGGCCGTGGTCCGTGGCGCTGGGCGGTACTTGAGGCGGTAGCTCACTTCCCTCTGGCTCGTTGCGCTTTTCAACTGGCACAATTGGAGTCGGAAGAAGATCTTTCAAGCCCTCTAATATTTTTAATAAAGATAAGCGCGCACCGCGTTTTCCAGGAGTAATGCCAAACATTGTCTCAGCGAGAGTATTCTTGCGGAGGCCACCATGCAGCCACGTACCATGCTCATCGAACATTTCATCCATAAATTGACCGGGACGCGCGACGAAGTTCTTGACGTAGCAGCTAAGAAACTCTTTGAAATGTCGATAACACACATAGTCGGTTTCATTCGTCGCTTTGTCAATGATATAAAGTGAAACAATCTTCTTAGTCTTCATATCCACAAACACATCGACCCCGCTATGTTCAGGTGCCTTACCAAGCCCATGCTTCTTACAATTCGAAAAATCACGGCATGTAAGCTCAAGCAAATGCTTAAGAACAATATCTGTAGAAATCCACACCTTAGCGGACCTTCCAGTTGTCCATTGCTGCAACTTCTCCTCGAGGGCGGTGCAGTCAAGAGGCCTACAAGAGGTGTTACATAGTGCAATTACAAATCGACTAGTCAGCACCGAAAGTTTCGACTAATATCAAAAATTCATTCTATAAGTTCTAAATGTTAAATATTTGATAAAAGTCGAAACTTTCCTTGGTGTCGCTCACTAAGCTTTTTTCAAGTTACGTGAATGAATATTTTGTGTGTGTCGGGGGCGTGAGAACAAGATCATTATCTCCCCTAGACGACAATTTCAAGGGTCTTACCCGCTGGGAGATGTTTGAGCCATTGTATTTTCTGAAAGATTAGCTATTCACTTTCATAGTCTCAGTAGTCTCTGCGTCGCAGGCAGCCCTCCATTGCGGACAGAACGAAGCTAGCGATCCTTGAATAAATCTCGCACCCACGACCTGAAAATATTACATTAGCGAGTGTTCCGATACCAAATCTTGGGTGACAAAGTACAACATTTTTTTTCCCCCTTTGGAAAAGTATTTGTTCTGAGATGGACTGATGATGGATGCGAGATGCGATGGATGGTTTGATTTTCTTTTTCCAACTGCCTGCTCTTGCTCTCTTGCTTTGCCTTGTTGCGCTGCCTCATCAGGGTATTGGGCGCCAATTTCAAAGAAGAAGGTGCCCATTGCAGGCAGCGGTTTTCTTAGCTTTACTCGAAAGCAATTCGTAGTGGGATTAGCCTTCATAGCATTGACATTCATTTCGAAGTCCGCGATTTGAATAGACTTGAGCATTGAGTATGTTTCGCAATTCAAAGAATGCGTCGCCCGAACTCCTGCTGGCTACCCCGGTTTCACCTCGACCGCAACAAGAGGAATCACAAACCGTCGATTTGATGCGCCAAATGGCTGCTTTCGAGTCGTGGCCACCATTCGATGTGGCTGACTCTTCTTATTCCTTCACCTGGGGCGGATACGAAGCCTTATTTCTCGGCGTGCACGTGAGATTAGTACTATCTATTTGAGCAATCTTGGGGTTGATCTGGCTTGGCACTTATTTTAAAGTAACTAGTTCAATCATTGCAATCGATTGCGTGCAAACTTGCGTCTTTGTTCGGATCATTTACAATACCAATTCCTTTCCACATGCCTCTTCGTTTAGATCATCAACCGCTACAACGGCTTGGGACTGGAGGTGCTGAAAGTAGACAGCCAGGGCACTGCCGGTGCCAATGGTGTCCTGAAAGGCGACTACCTCGTGGCCTTAAATGGCCGCACCATCCCCACGAACATGCCTGACAAAGATTTGGCGGTAATTTATTCATATCTTCTTCGTGAATCTGCAGCTCATGAACTTGCTTTGTCGCTGGGCAACGTGAGATGAGGTTTAATAGATTTAACTCTGACCGCCAACCCTGCTACTTCTTTTCTCTTGTCAGCACCTGTTCCACACGCTGCCGCGCCCGTTCGTGCTGTGCTTTCGCCGGCCTCAGCCCTCGGAAGGCCTCTCGGCTGCGGGCATCACGTGGGAAAGCCCCACCAAACGGCCGCAGGGCTCAATGAATTCAGCGTCGACGCAGCAGCCTGGCGGCTCCGTTGGGTGGGAGACCTGGGCTGCGGCGTCGCCTCGTTCTGGCTCCAAGTCACCGCGTGGGCAGCAGCAACAGCTCTCTCCTAGAATGCCGCGCTCCCTAGTCAAGGCTCCTTCTTTTTCCTCTCCGGAGCAAGTTGACACCTTCGACCCGTTTGCGAGTCCACGCCACCAAGGAAGTCGCTCCTCGTCCTCTTCGGCATTTGCGGTCGGGGATGGCGTGTCAGTGGACAAAGGCTCAGCTGTGTTTGTGGGCGTTGTTGAAGCGCTGTCTTCGAGCGGTGCCGCGGCAGATGTGCGCCTTACCAACACAGGCTCCTTGGTACAGAACATTCCTGTTGCAAGGCTGAAGCCGAACCTTCAAACGCCGAAGAACCCTTTCGACGATTGGCCTGCCACATACAGCGAGTCGCCAACTGGAAAGCCAACCACGGCCCAGCGCCCTTTAACACCCAGGTCGCCCATTCGGTCACCGCGCGGGCTCGGAGCAGCAGCCAACACGACTTCAGGTGCGACAGCTTTCGACCCTTTTGCGTCATTTTCCCCCAAAGCTCAAGGCGGTGGAAGGTTAGCCAACCCGTTCGAAGCGTTTCCACCGACGCTGCTGCCACCTATGGCCCCGCCTGCGCCACCGCCTAGCCATTCGATGCGCGGCATTCCAGGGGCAGCTGCCGTGGCCAATTCTGCTTTTGACTTCGCCGAAATGTGCACGGTAAGTTTGAATATTTTTTTAACGCACAGCTTTTCGCTGTTACGCGATGAGAACGCCAGCTATGGGCGCGAACGTACACGTAAATGTTGGCGAATTCCAATCATATTCCTTGCAGCTCACAAAAATTTCCTTTGCTGGGAACAGGTGGATGGTGACACGGCGAGTCGAGCGTCTGATTCTTCAGCCCAAGACCTGACGCCTTTTTTTCCCGCTGCGACTACGACGAATTCGCAACACGACCCTTTTGCACCTCCCAATCCTCCTGCCACCGCCACAAGTCGCTCAGGAGCCTCGCCGCGCACTTTAAACACGGCGTGGCGGCGGGCGCGACGAGCGTCGGCCGTAGCGGAGGTGGAAGCGCAATTGAGGGCGGCGCTCTGTGCGACAGGCCAACCAATCACGGCAGCGGCGCTGGCGCTAGCGCTCACCGCAGAAGAAAACTTAGAGATGTCGCTGGAAGAAGAGGATGTCGATTTGCACGGAGTCGCGTAAGCTTGCTTCTTTCTTGAACCATGATGGAAGAACCCAATATGTGTCGCTGTACCACCATTATGCTTCACTTGCCCAACTCCGTTTGAGTTATCTCAAGCCATATTTTGGTGCTTGATTTATTCGTAGGTACGGCGCCGAGGTCGACAAAAGTCTGGTCGAAGCTGCGCATCAGGCCCTGACCCAACGACTCAATTATCCACATCGTAAACCTGCCCCAGTGGCGCCTATTGTTCCTGTTACGGCGTCTACATCTCGCTCCATCAAACCATTAGCACCGCCTACACCCGATGGGAATGCAGCTGATCGTGCAAAATCGCCACTCAGCCCAGGAAAAGCGGTATTCAACTACGCTCTTTCATGAAAGGATACGCTCCCCAATTCAAGCAGGAATTCTTACAGGAGGGGCCTAATTCAGGTGGCCCAGCTATAGCCAACTAGTTATATAACAAATCTCACAAGGACGGAGCCTCGGTGCTACTGTAATTGCTAATTGATTCCCAGTCCACAATCAGAAGCATTTACGAAGCAGAAGCGATTTAATATACTAGTTTACTATAATTCAGCAGAATTGGGCTACGTGGGAAGAATTCTAGCGGATAAAGACAAGTAGGTCTGTGGCAGATACTATACAGATACGATAGAGGGCCATTATTGTTGGGGGAGAAACTTCTCAGTTTTTAGGGTGTTTTTGTTGGTTTGTTGGCGGAACCAAGAACCAAGCTAGCAAGCGCGATCGCGATCAATAGCCAACAAGCAGACACCAGAATAGATTCAGCAAGCCATATACCCCACTTTGAATGGATAGATAAATGCCGGTTCGTCAAGCTTCATGGCCAGCTTTTAAACTATTTTTCGAGGTTGCCTATATACTTCAAAGCGCCGGCAGCTGTCACGTAAAAGCTTCATCGCTCACAATTCTTCGCACCTGTAAGGACAAATCTATATGAAAATGTTTCATAGAATGAATGTTTCAAAACAATGGCATAGTTGCAAAAATAAGTGGGACACAGAACAATGTCTTTTTCCTTGATTTCACTTCGAACTTACATCATGATGTCGTCCCTTGTAGGTGTAGCCAGCAAAAGGCCCAACATCACCAGCGACTACACTGCCTCCATGCACAAGTGTAGTTGCACCCTCAAACGAGTCGAAGTGTTGGGTAACGCTTGCCACCTGGAATGATAGAAGTAAGGTAAGGGCAAGGAGCTATCCATAATCATGGACACAAATGAACAATTGATAACGTTCCAGTACCAGGTGCGGGAAGCGTGGATCGTCAGTTGGACATGTGCGCAAATGCTCAAGCAGAGGTGCCATCTCAGTAGATGGCACGTGCGGGGCAGGGCCAATGCGCAGGTTCGCCCAATCAACACCCGCCAACCAGGGGTGCTGTGCAACCTACAATTAGGAATGTATCATAAGTAAGGCATGATTTAGGATTAAAATTTGAAGAACAAGACGAGTGACATGGTATGAGGCAGTGTATTAATCCTTTACCTCTGCTGCGCCAGATACACGGCCGAGCCGTAACGAGGCATCGTTCATCAACCGCAAGAAAAAGTCAATGCACGCTGGAGAGCAGCGCGAATGCACAGCCTCAGGAACCTTGTCATGGTCGGCAAACGATAGGAAGACACAATCAGAGATCTTAGTTTAAAAGAAGGCAAGTAAGATAATAGAATAGGGCTTAAGTAAGCTAAGTCAAGACATCAAGATTGAGCCCCACGCCTACACGGAAAGTCTTTCAAGAATACGATGCGGTTCCTAGCTTTGATACAGTTCGTAGCAGGATAGAGGTACCATGAGACTTCGGGGCCAGTCCAAAATTCGTCGACAGGTTTCTTGAGGCTCGTTGGCATAGAAAGGCGTGTGCCCAACAAGGCACTCGTACATAATCACCCCCAGCGACCACCAATCGCACTCCTGCCCGTAACCTCTCCTGTTGGTATCAGCACCCGCTGTTCCGACTGCAAGCACTTCGGGGGCGATGTAGTCTGGAGTGCCCACGACGGAGTGCGCAAGCTGCCGCCTTGTCGCAGCGCCAGTCTTGCCTTCCCCATTGTGCGCGGCTGCACTTCCGTGAGCCGTCGTGAAAGTGGCGGGTGGCAGTGAGTCGTCGTTGGCGTCAATCTTAGCGCACAAGCCACAGTCCGTGAGCTTCACATGGCCTTGCAAATCTACGAGCACATTATCGGGCTTCAAGTCGCGATGCACGTACCCCAGCGCGTGAACCTAGGTAGCACAGTTAGAGGTTTAGAAACATATATAGGGACAGCAAATTGTAACTCCTTTATTGTCCTCGTAGAGCTGGACTACGACACGAATAAGATTGTGTGAAGAAGCGAGTTCTGGTTGTTGATAAAGGCCGAGGAAAGGCGAACTACCCGCTCGTGCACGCATGGGTTAAGACGAAGAAGACGAAGAACGTGCTTGTAATAGTACTGGTTGCACTTTAATATTGCTAGCATTGGGAATGCACAAGCTCGAGTTGCTAGGTACCGTGGCAATAGCGAGGCATATTTCAGCAACATAAAACTTCGTGACAGGCTCGCTGAAGGTATCATACTTGATCAGCAGCTGCATGAGATCACCGCCAGGTAAGAAGTCAAGGACCTATTCGGAGTATGTCGAATCGATTTAATTTCTAGGCTTCATGAAATGGATGATCTAGCAAATTCACTTGCGAAATATCCACATGCCGAACACTCATGCAGCGAGAACGAGTAAGCAAGTGCACAAACCTGATACAAGCTTTGAGCGTCCTGGAAGGAGTAACGTAGTGGTACTATCCAAGGATTATCAATGCCACTACTATCATCATTCACCGCTACCAAAAGCTCTCGTTCAGCTCGCAAATGATGCACCTATTGCGAACGCGATTCCACGAGATCAAAGGATTCACTTGCCCTCTGAGATGTATCTTTCATGTCATGAGCGGATGGGGTTGGTGAAGACGAGGAAGACAGTGCCAACCAAGTGATACCAAGATATTTTTAATGCAAAGCTTACTTGATTTTTTTGAATCATAGATTGCTTGGTCATGGATTTGAGCGCGTAAATTTCCACGCTGCCGTCCGATGCCACTAGCAAACCCGACCCTCCGTCGCGTCGTTGCCGAACCAAACGAACCTGAACGGTGCAAAGTGTGGTGAAGCAAAGTAGATAGAGGAGATAAATGAAACGAAATGGGGCTAATGTCTCACTTGCTTTTCCGTTCACTTGATCTCAAGCACATGAGTGATCGCATAAGACTCAAGAAAAATGAATGCTGCAGTGACAGCAACGAAAGCATCAGTCAAATGTAGCACTTTCCTAACCTCTCCAAAGGCGCCTCGGCCGAGGATTGCTAGGCTTTCAAAGTCGCCAACTCGTATTTTAGAGCCTGGCTGAGCTGGCGAAGAACCCTCGCTGCCGCCAATATTTGGCAGGGAACTATCGGCAGCCATCATGGAGTATCACTCGATACAAAAATGCTGTATCCGGAATACGCCGAGACACGAGATCCAAATGACCCAATCGAAGTTCCTTGACCGAATCCAGTGCCAGCTGATCCAGTTTTGGCATTCATCAAATTTGAGTCGAACTCGAACACTCGAACTACTGTACTTTTTGAGACAGGCCCCGAAGGGCCGGAATTAGAAGGCTAACAGGTAGAGAAGAAAAACAAAGCAGCGCGAACTAAACCTAAGAAGCTAATTAGGCGCACATGCCCGAGTGGCCATGGATTTGAACACAAAAATACAAAATACAAATTTCAAATGGCTAATGACACAAAAGCCTCGAGCCTCGGGCAGAAGTATACGCGCGATCAATTTTGACACCTGCCGCGAGAGGTGCATATTGTTGGGCCAGGAGCTTGTGTTCTAAAAAAGATTTGTATGCTACTTATAGCAGTACGAGAAGACTTTCCGAGCGGCCATAGAAGGGGCAACAGCGGTTTGAAGTGGCCAATTCTTCCGTTCTTTCAAAACCCTGAGTGTTTTTGCGTTTTAAACTTTTACTCAAGAGAAGTGTGCCCACGTGCCCGCCCGCTTCCTCAACACCTCAATGTTCTTTAGGCGATACGGAAGTAGAGTCAGCCGCCCTAGAGAAGTCCTGTGACCCAGTTCGAGTGCAGTCTGTCTGGACACATGACATCTTTTTAGAGCTCCCCCTCCGAGGGGGTACTGGATTTAGTAATTAACAGAAAGGGCCTGGCGCCCGGCGCCTGAGAAAAACATTGAGACGGCACCTTGCTGGGGCAAACAAAAATAGCCCAGAGAATTGCGCCGTGGACCTGGAGACGTGACACACGAACGAGCACTCAGTCCCGTCGACTTGCTAGGAATTAGGAGGAAAGGCGCCAGTTGGAGCCTTAAATGGCCTTCTGGAGCGAATTTGCTAGCGCATATTTAGCTCAAGTGCATTTTTATGTGCCTCTGTGACTGCTGTGTACTTGCCTTTCTTTGTTTTTGGGGGAGTATTAACTAAACTAATTGGAGTTCTGAAGGCTCGTGCGTAACGATTCTTACGATTTAGGCTTTACGCCTCGTGAGAAAGTTTCCGCATTTTACTTACTAGTCTAAACTCTTCGTACAGGCCACATCCAAGTCGAACCAATTTTTGTTTTTAAAGTCTTTTGTCTGTAGGTCGGCTTTGCAGGGCAGGTGTTTATTTATGTCTAAATTCGACCAAGGTTGCGATTCACGTACCCGCGGGAATCACGCGCGAGGTCTTAAAAAATTCACTTCACGCGGTATTTACGCGGTATTTACGTGGGAATCACGTGCGGTATATATACGGTAACATCCTCAAATATACGGTAAATACGGGGGATTCGGTGTTTTTTTTGGTGGTGGGGGGTCGTCGTGTCTTCAAGTTTCGTGTGTGGTGCGCTTGCCTTTCTCATTATTCTCTCTTTCTCTCTTCGCGCCCTTTCCTCCCGCCTTGTGCGTGCGCCTTCAGCTGCAGTGTTCATCGCCATGGACCATGGTTGTGCGCATACAGACAAGTGCGAAATGTTACTGAAAATTTCGAGGAGATTCCATGATGACGCCACTCTATTCTGAGCCGATTCCCGTGACGGAAATCACGTCTGATTGGTGAAATTTTCACTTTCCGCGTGATTCCCGCGTAATTACGTGCGTGAATCTTAACCTAGAATTCGACCATGGACTACATGTGACTTAAGATAAGTACGAATTATAATTCAAGCGCGACTGGGGTGTGGGGCGTGCAGGCGTGCTCTCTCTGCGTAATGCATCGAACTCGAACTAATACAAACCCAAATGGCACAGAAGCCAATGCTGCGGGCAGAAGTGGGAATGCGCGTGCGTTGCGCAAACAAAGCAAGTGCGGAATGA
>Ga0307930_1002364_pt1 | contig 14466 bp, 21 predicted proteins | sample OrgLakmetageno46_FD_203161 | JGI IMG/M metagenome (GOLD analysis project Ga0307930, IMG submission 203161) | Saline water microbial communities from Organic Lake, Antarctica - #46 | ecosystem: Environmental > Aquatic > Non-marine Saline and Alkaline > Saline | place: Antarctica: Organic Lake... | reverse complement strand
TGGCAGTGGGCAGCGGTATCACCCTTCTCGTTGTTTGAGCCTTGAGCCGCATTAGCTGCGGCAGCAGCAGCGGCGGCTCGTGCTGCAAAAGTGAAGTCAAGGTCAGCCTGGTGAGGAGTTCGCGGCGAAGGGCACCGCATTCGGACCGGGGACCAAAGCGCTGCCTGGTGCATTTCCCCACCGCTGCTATTATCGCCCATCCTTCCACTTCCCTCATCTGCTTCACTGTGAAGCGCAGCATGCGCCGCCTGTGTGGCCGCTGCAGCGGCGGCTCCTCCAATAAGCGAAGCGTTGAAGTGGTTCTGCTGGGTGCGCTTCAAAGCGGCCACACACTCCTCTAAAGCATCCAATAGCGCTTCTAGTAGATGCCCGAACACGCGTGGAGGTGGAGATGTTGCAGCTTTTTGGCCCGCACTAATAGGACTACTCTTACCGCTGCTGCTGTTGCTGCTGCTAGCGAGCTCACAGAGAGGTCCAGCAAATGCAGCAACCAGGGCGTGAAGAGCAGGCGGCCTTGTCAAGAGCGCGTCAATAGGCATGTCACGGCACAGAGCTGCGAGGGAGCCAGCCGCAGCAGCCCGAGCACGCGCGTCACGGCCCTGGGCGAGGCCAGCCTGCTCAAAACCAATGAGAGGATAACAAAAGAAAGGTTGCAGACGTGAAGACTAAAAAGCAAGCTATGTACAAACAATATGGTAACTGGAAAAAATGATAGAACCACAAAAGCTCATTAAAAGTGTGCAGGTTTTCCTAATTGTGCAAATGCATGCTCCTCGAAAAAGTTGGTACTCCAACGTTACCCTTCCTTACACTCCTCACCTCAACTTCCACGACGCGTCGCATGTCAGCGCCATCAATCGGCAGCCCCGAAGGCCGCCACCCGTCGTGGTAAGCGCACGCAGCCCAAGGGTTTGTCGTGGCGGCAGCGGCCCAGCTTTCGGACGTTGCTTCATACGCCGTTGTGGGAGGTGAAGGGTTCGCACTCAAGGTCGAGGAAGAGTGCTCAGAGGTCGGAACAGGAGGATGCGGAGTAGAAGTCAATGCTGAAGCTCCAGAAGCAACAGCTGACGACATCGAAGGCATTGGCATTGAAGGCGTAGCACGCGGGCTTATTAAAGGAGACCATATCTCATTAGTACGGCTAGGATGAGCTCCCCGAGGCGCAGGGACTGCAGCTGGAGGGGGCGAGGAGGTCGCGGAAGAGAGATGAGAGCTCTGAGGCTGCGCCATGCCAATAGACGGTGAAGGCGACGCAAGCGCTGACGAGGAGCTTAATCCTGCGCCCGAGTAAATACCTTCTTCGTGCTGCAACTGCGCTGATGCATCTTCAGTCAGAGGAGTCGCAGACGGAGGACAGGGCAAAGCATCGGGGTGCTTGCTGCGCAGGAGGTCTGCTAAGGCACGCGGGTCCGATGGGCTGCCGATGCTAGGCCCAGGTGTATCCATTGTCTCGAGAATTCGGACGCCGCCCCTGGCATGCATACACAAGCATATTGAGTAAACATGTGAGGTAACGTGCAATCTCAATGGGCCGGATGGTGACTACGCGAGTATGTGAGCTCCCTCAGCAAGAAGACGCACCGGTGGCAGAGGGCAACGGCGCCACTAGGATGGTTTTGCGCTAACTCTAAGACTAGACGGAGAGCTTTTGTGACACTCGAACTCACAGGCCTGTACAGCAATAAGTATTGTTGTATTTGAATGGAGTAATAGAGCAAGAGCACAGAATGAAAAGGCCGCAAAGGAGCTCTGGTAGGAGATCCGTGCATATTATTCGAGGCTATACGAACCGGGCCTGAAGGAAACCAAGGAGAGCAACTGCGAAATCGTCCGCTGGAAAGCTAGAAGCTGCCACTAGGCCACTCACTACGACTTTCGAGTGGAGACTTGAGACACTCCGGTCGCGCACCTAATTGCATCGTGTCAAGATTCAAATTTGTGCTTAGACAGATGAGGTCGCGAACGACAGTGAAGTCAGGCACATTCAATCGTTGTAAATAAAAAGAAGCTGGAATACCTCTGGCAATTCATGCTGCAGCTTGTTGACCAGGTCAAGGACGCGAACGTCCATGCTCCCGCTCTACGAGCTTTCAAATTTGGCGGCAAATATGTTGTCGTTTTGCAGAAGAAACCAGAAAGAAAAAAGGCGGGGGGAAATGTATCCCAATCCTGCGTCAGACAAAAAAGTCGTCGTGTCGTCGTTCGTCGCAAAAGAGACGCATCTCGTGATCTCGCCTCGTGCCTGCCCAGAGCCCGAGCCCAGAGCCCAGAAACTCAAAAACTGCTCAACGAACAAGCGAGCAGTCTAGCCAAACGAGGAAGCGAAGCGAAGAACTCATCCAATGCTGGCTGCAGTCTACACCTGCGCCGTTCAACGCAGCCTAGCTTAGCAAATACACTATCAGTTTCATCTAGGGTAGAATTTGAATTGTACTTTATGTAAAATCCAGTAAAATTATAGGGGTCATTTCAGAGGGGCTAACTGTCGAAGCTCATTTCCTCTGGGCTAGTATTTCATTTTAGCACACCACACGAGCTCATTGAGAATACCATTAGGTACTTAGCAACAGCATTCACTAGTATTTGAGTCTTCACTTACACCTAAGCTCGCGCGATGAGCGTTCATGGAAGCGACGAGGAAGCTTCGGCTCTCGACCCTCGTTTTGCTATCAACTTGCTTCTCAAGTTTTTGGGGCCTGATGATGGCTCTGCTGCTGATCAGCCAACGATGGAGGCTAGTGCGTTTGAAGAACGCCCTGACACGCTGCGTGAACAGGCTGGCGTTCACTTATGGGATTTGTCGTGCAGCTCTCACGAAGCTACTGGGCTAATCGACCTCAATGCGCCTGAAATTTGTGCAGCGGTGTTACAAGCCTTCGAGGCACCAGATTTAGGAGCCCCTAGTAGTGCCAGTTCACAAGCGGTTACGCCGACCTCTCCACGGGCTCAGGAACTGGCAGCTGGTATCTTGGCAAACCTAGCGTCGCACCGCCCGCTGCGCAGCGCTCTGAGATCCGACAGCGCGGTGCTCCGTGCAACGGGCACTAATTTCTTAGCCTCGATGGATCCGCCTACGCTACGGGAGTTAACGCGTTTTTTTACGAATGTCTTGCGAGAAGGTGACGAAGCAACCAGGTTAGAAAAGGACTCGAGTAATGAAGCTATGCCGACGGGCGAAGAGAGTGCTGTTCCGGGTGCAGGCTGGGCGGTGACACCCAGCGTCCAGGACAGCCGCTTAAATTTGCGGCACGTTCTGAGCGGCGGTGTGCTAGACAAGGCCGCGTGGCTACTTCATGGAGCGACGGATGCGGAGCTGGTGGCTCAAGCTTGCCAATTCTTCAATGTTCTGGCTTATTTCGAGCCTGCACTCTTCAGGTGCGGTCTCATTTCAAGCGAAATCGTTTGCCTATGAACTACGTGTTCCTCCCATCTTGACCGAGTATTCCATTTAGTAATTTAAAGCTATCACCTGAATCCTTGTTTTATTGCTTCGCCGTCTTCTCTCTAGGTCTGCTGCTCTTGATCCGGACGTAGCTTTAGCCAGTGGCTGCGCTGGAGTAGCAGCAGAGCGCCTTTCCGATACAGATTTCAACCCCACTTCGGTCCTTCGCTTGATTGAAGCTTTGACGGACACTCTAGCCTCGCCACCACCTGCTAACGAGCTCGAAGGAACCTCTACTTCTGTTGATGTCAGTGCTTCTGTTGCACGGGAATCTCCTCCTTCTATCAGCAACGCTGCTGCTTCTGCCGCCCGCACGAGCAAAGAAGGTGTAAACGACTCCATTTCAGCAACAGGGAACGTAGACGACAAGGCGAGTGAAGGTTCAAATGCGGATGTGTTGCAAGGTAGCTTACTAGTGTGCTTGCTTCCTGCCCTGCCGGCAGTGGCAGACTTGCTATGCCGGGCTGAGAATTCGGCTACTGTACTGGGGGAGGCAGCTGTCGCGCTGGCAGCAGTGTTGCTGCCCTTAGATGAAGGTCGAGGTGGGGGCACAGGATTGAAAGCGGCGAAAAGCCTCGAGGTGCGTGCAGCTAGGCTGTGTCGTACGTAGAATTCTGGTATAATGTTTTAGTAGAACGAAATCACGGCTCATTCATCTCTGTATTTGGTGGAATGTATTCATAATTTGTACAGGTGGATTTGGAACTCGCAACGGCGCTCGTGCAGAGCATGCTCTCAGCTCCTGAGGCCAATGCTCGTACTGCTGCTGCACACTTGCTCGACCGAGCACTTGCTTATGAAGAAGAGAGAGGCTCTTCACAGAGCGATGACTTGTCAAGTATCGTAGCGACAAGACAAGCGAGCGATGCAACCACGCCTCAATCAATCGATGACATGCGTCCCATCAGGGATCTCATTCGCGCCTCTGGCCCCGCCATTCGTGCTGCTCGGCTCAAACTCGCAGAAAGAGACTTCGCTGCTGGAAGTGATTTCTTTAATAGTGGTGATGAAGCGTTGCCTCCTCGAGTTCAAAGAGAAATTGACAGCGCTCCAAGCTGAATCATCTAGGACAATAATACTGGCCATTGGGCATGGGAAGCTAAGGGTGGAGTTGTTATCAATAAGATATGAACCATTCCTATGAATCAAATTTCGTAATGATACTTGCTCCAGGAGCCGATGATATTTTCATTCGTTGAGAGGTGAATCCTTTTCTCTATTTTCTACTAGTAGAGTGTAGAGTGCGGACGAAGTTACAATCGATTCCGCTCGTTTCCTAATCGCCTCAACCTCTCGAGTTCCCCATGTAGTGTTATGCAAGCCACAACCACATGATATATGATACAAGGCTAGGTTCGGTTTGCCGCGGAATTCCCGCGGAAAGGGATTTTTTTACAAATCAGACGTGATTTCCGCGACGGGGATTTAGCAGTGCTTTCATGACTACGGCACGTAAATCCCGCGGAAATCCCGCGGAAATACCACGTGAAGTGAAATTTTCAGCCATCGCGCGGGAATTCCGCGGAAACGGGTATCTCAACCCTGATGTAAGGGCTAGGCAACATTATCAACCTTAACCCCATAGATAATGGGAATTATTTAAGGATTAGTGTTCGTGGCTGGTGGCTGATAGGAAATTGGTAATGCTTAATGCTTTTACTTACTAGAAGTCTATAGGCCACTCCTACACCTACACCGCCGGCTGCAGCTACAGAAGGGCAATGCGGGTCGAGGCCATATGAGTATTTACCAAATCTTCCAGCTCTCAATAGATCCGTCGGAATTGGTATTTGGCGCGCAAATTACACTGGTAGATTACCCCCACATGGTTCCTACGTCTCTTATAATTCGTCGCTGGTGCTCGGGAGGTGCTTGGGAGGGTGGTGCAGGACCGCGCCGTTGCGATGGCTCATGGACTGCACCGGCTCGTCAATCCCCATCGCCATCGGCTGCAGACCCTCGCCGCGACCCTCCCAGTAATCCGAGTAATAGCGGGCCAGGTTGTCCTCGCCTACCGTAGCCAAGTGGTTGGCGCGTTCCGCAGACACGGGTTTGGGCTCTAGGAAATCGGGCGGCACCGCGACATGCACGTCCCACCTAAGAAAAGAAGGGAGGAAGTAAAAGTAAGATTTTCAATCCCAATTGTGAAGGAGGGCCCGGAGTAAAAAAGAGTGCATTTTTAAAATATGCACTTTTCCAAAGAGAGACAGAGAGAAACGAAATTTCTTACATGGTCCAATTCCAGTTGTCAGCTGCGGGGAAGTAGTGAATAAACACCGAGCCGTAGTGCCGGCCGCGCATGGGGGTCAGCCGCGCGTGATACTGTTTCGCGGACTCATACATCACCATGTCACCCGGCTCCATGTTCACCTTTGCGATAGATGAAATGTAGGCAGGTAGGAATCAACGGCTTTTAAATACATTTTGAAGGGCACGCAATGGTAACGGTACACGTTTGCATTCAACGAAGGAAATTTCGATTGTAATGGACGCACACACATGCGTAATCACTTTTCAACACTTGAAACTTCAAAAAATGAATATCAGGGACGCCACTTGAAAGATTAACTAGAACAGTTACGTCAAACCATCGTATTTTAGTACGGTACTATATTCGCACCGCGTGCACCACGCCATCGTGGTCTTCGATTTCCAATGGCCAGGGCTCGTCTAGATCGTGGCCTAGGTGAAAGATGCAGCTCACTACGTGGGTCTCGCTGCGGTCGACGTGGTTGACTAAGGTGGACCCGTTTTTGTACACACGCACCCCATAGACCTGTTGGAATAAGAGGGAGAGAGCGAGAGAGTTTACAAGAAAAGAGAAAAGAATTAGCCAACGCCAAAGTACAGTAAGGAACCTTGAGGCGCAATGGCAGAGCCTACGCAATGTTAGTATCAATCTTGCAAGGCACGGATAATACAAAGGCATCAAGTAGTCGTCCTAGGACCTGTCCGTTGCGCAGTTTGACCCCCGCCCATTCTTCGTGAAGAGGCCGCAGCTCATCCATGGCTTGCTGGTTGAGCCGTGGCATGGGGGTGAAATTCGGCAGCAAGTTGGTTGGGGTCGTTGAGCCCGGCTTGTGGCTAAACCCCTCTGGGGCCTAGGTGACATCACACCCACGCACAACAAGAGTTAATGCAGCACGTTCGAAGGTTGGCGAATCGCATCGATTTTGAAACAGAAACAAGGAAGAAAAATGAAATTGACTTGAGGAGAGATAATGCTACGTACGAAATCAATGAAGCCTAGCTAGGTACAGGGGTGGCAGAGAAAAACACTGGAGTCAAAGGGGGATTATAGATTGCCAGAACAACTGCTTCTCACATCACGGGCATTCAATTTTTCGAGCCCGGCGTCGTAGGCATCGCGCAGCTTGTGGTACAGGGGCAGGGGTGCTTTCACTTTCTTAAAACCCGTGGGAGTGAAGGCTGGCATGAGTCGCGTTTGAGCCAAACCGAAAAACTCGTCCCTAGGAGCAGCATACATGTCCGAGAAAGCAATGAAAGAATCAGAAAAATACAAGCATGCTTGCCAAACGACAAAGTTATGTCGGTTGAAATCGAGATATGGACGAAATTGTCTCTCCTGACTACTATTGCTCAGTATTACCAGTGAAGCTTGTAGTCTGGGATCTGGCGGATGCGGTGCTCGATACGGTCGCGAGACAACTTGTATGCTTCCGACTCTTGAATCTATACATGATCAAAATATTGCCGTGAAAGGCTCAGACGAAGTATTGAAGCAGCTTTCATTCAGAAGCAGTATGCAATACCTCCGTAGGTGGCCAGCCCGAGGTGGCATGCGCCGGCGGCCAATGGTACCCATTCGAAACGAATGCTTCGGCGCGTTCGTCCTCTGACATGCCACGCCAGCCTGTGGCACATAAAAGAAATACTCTGATTGATTGTCATCGCAGCCAACAATAGGACGTGTAAGTTGTATGGATAATTAAGTTTGTCATCGCAGCCAACAATAGGATGTTAGTCATATGGATAATCAAGTAAACTCACCGCGATTGGCGCCTGGGTAGCGTGCAATAACGCCCCCCAGTGCTGCTGCTACGCAGATGACTACGCTCTTCCAAAAGAGACTCATTGCTTTTCGTAGGATATTCCTAGCTAGATGTTAGACTGTAGGATCGACTCCTTTCCAGCTTTCAGCACTTTCAGCAGCCTTTCAGTCAGCTTTCAGCTCTTGCGACTTGCGACTTCCAGCGTTTCAGCCAGCGGGTCATCATCAGTCATCAAGTCATCAAGAAACAAGACCATCTTTTTCTTTGCTTCCTTCTCTCTTCGTCAACAGAACCCGCAACAGAATTGCAGAAATTCCAAACCAGCTCATTTCCGCCGTTCATTCATTCCATCAGTTTCAAACAGCTTTCCATGAGCTCATCAGTTTTTGAATAGCCTTCCATTCATAAGAAGGGCTCCACCTGTGTTATGAAACATGCTGGTATTGCAGTCCCTAAGCTCGACATGGAAAGTGTTAGTCAAGCTCCCGAGAAGCCGCCGATGCCTCTATGCGAAGTAAGTTCAATGTCTTCTACTCGCCGGCTACTTCTTTGTGCCACTCAAATACGCACTTACCTGATACTGTATTCTGAACGCTGTCAGTATGAACTTGCCGGCAAGAAAATGGACGAATTATTCGTGCAGGTAAAACAGCTTCCAATACTGTTTTTGAGCTAGCGTAGATGCTTTATACCGAGTTCACCTCTTAGGTGGGTTAGGGTAATGTCATCGCTTTGACATGTATCTGCCATGTTTTTTCTTTTTGGCAGTGGCTTGCCCGCGGTGAAACGGCCCTGCTAGTGGGCGACCTCATTGAAGCCTTGCGCGCAGGCCGCCCGATTGAGACTCCACCTCTGCCGCCATCCTTGGCTGCTGTGTTCGGTGCGCCAGTGAGTGCAGCGTCTGATCAACAAAGGCCGGCTTCACCCCCTGGCGGAGGGAGTGGAGTAGCAGTTGCGCACGAGGGCTCGCCTGGCCGCCGCCCGAGGTCACCAGGGGTGCTAGGAGGAGGACCGCCTCGGTCGCCGACTGCGCGGTCGCCGCGGCAGACGCCGCCTCTTTCCCCCAGCCAGCAGGACAAGACCTCTCCGGTTGTGGGCAACCTTTTCCCCGAAAGCTTATTTTCGCCACCACAACCTTCTTCGCCTGCGGCACTCGCTGCCGCTGACGTTAGCGACTCTGGAAGCGGCTCCGAATCTGCTCATTCTCCAGGAGGGGTTGCTCCTTCATCAGTAGGTGTTCTAGCACCTGAGCTACCAGCCACGCCTTCCTTTCCGCATTCGAGCGAGGCTACCGAGGCTGACGGTGACTGTAAACACAATAGCAGCGACAACAGCGTCACTAGTAGCAGCAGTAGCGCTAGCAAGTCGGCAGCGGCAAGGGACAACCACTTACAACAGCAGCAGTCGAGTTCTTCTTCTTCTTTGTCTTTGGGTCCGCGCCTGCCGCTATTCTACGTGGCCGGGGCAGGCGGGCGGGGGCGAGGCAGGAGACCTGTGAACAACTCCCTGGAAGCACGGAAAGGCGACATTGAGAGTGTGTGGCGGGGCAGGCCGAGCTTAAGAGCAGTGGAGTTCGAAGAATGCGTGCGCGATTTACTTGGGTTGCCTGGCATCCTCACCAGAACCGTCATGCAACGTATCAATTTGCTCTGCGGTGGTGGCAACGGCGACGGCAGCAGCAGAGAGGGGCAACCACCACAAGAAGGCGGTGGCGAAGGCGAGTTGCGCGTTTCCTTAGAAGCCTTTTTGAAGTTTTGGCCCTTAGAAGTTGAGCCTTTCGACGAAGACGAGCGTTTCTTTCGGCTCATCAAACAGCCGGCGTCCAGCACTTTCGTGCGAGGTGAGTGTGAATGACGCATGCACACATGAATCTTGTATGAGTGTGCGCGCCCCTCCTCTCCTGTGGTTTTTGTAATTAAGCACGCAGCTGTCCTCAGCGCTTTACTAGGCGTTGCTTATATCTACTTTCTTCATATGAGACCCCGTATTGCTGAGCATGGTTTCTTTGCCGAATTGCTGTGTTCCCTCTTTTCGTAGATGACTTGGCTCCGCTGGTCAATGAACTTGTTGCCACACATCCGGGCTTGCAGTTTTTGCAGAGCGCAGAAGAGGTACTTTGAGTTAGGTGTTTGTGTCGAAGTACTTTTCGAGGCCTCGTTTATTGTTTGGCTTGTGCGATGTGTGCTTGCTTTGTGCGCGTGTATGCGTGGATTTTCGTTTTTTGGCATACACATTCTGATATCAATTTCTTCTTTCTTGTGGGATGCAGTTTCAAGACAAGTACGCGCTCACGGTGGCGACTCGTATCATGTACACGGTGAACACTAGCCGCACGGGGCTCGTCTCCAGCCGAGAGTGCCGCAAAGGTCAACTGCTGCAGGCCTGGCGAGAATGCGACGCGCAGGACGACATCAATCGGGCTACTCGATTCTTCAGCTACGAGCATTTCTACGTGCTGTATTGCCGCTTCTGGGAGCTAGATCATGACCACGACGGGTGAGGGTGTTCGCCGCTGCTGCTATTTACCCATTCTCTACACCCTCCTTAGCTCTTCTCCCTTGCTTCTTTTCCTCATTCGTGCTGCGTTTGTGCGTTTATTTTTGTCTTTGCATCTTTTTGTTTCCATTTGACCCTCTTTTGAAACGTTGTGTTCTGTGCGGTTTTCCCTGCTCTTCATATACCATTCGATTCATGTGAATATCTGCTTCTGGCTTTCTTTCTTGGGCAATGGTGGGACCAACGGCAGGTGCATTGGCCGCGAAGAGTTGTTGCGCTACGGGGGTCATCGCTTGAGCCACGCCATTGTTGACCGCATCTTTGCCGTAGGCCACCGCATCGGCCATTTGGCTTCGTCGCCTTCTGGCTTGACTGTAGCACCTGGAGGAGGAGGAGCGCGGCTGCTGGACCGGTGAGGATGAGACGGAATACTCAAAGTGTGGTTTGCTTCAAAGCATGAATCATGCCTGATTTATTGCACATAAGCTTCTTTGTTGCTCGGTGTCTCTCTCCGTCCTCCTTCAAGCCTTTCTCTTGACTCGTTCACGTTCTCTCTCTCAGTTCTAGTACACCCTTCCTTTTCCTCGTTCTTCTGCTGAAAGGTCAACCATGCGATACGACGACTTTGTCTACTTCATGCTTTCCGAAGAGGACAAGGCCACCAGCGCGAGCTTGCGGTATTGGTTTGAGTGCGTAGACCTCGACGCTGATGGCGCTGTAACGCCCCGCGACATGAGACACTTTTATGACACGCAGGTAAGTGTTTCCACTTCGCTATGGTGGTTGCTTTGAATGGTTTCTGAATGTTGGAGCACTTGGGCACATGTCTTATTGTGTTTGAATCACTGCCTTACGGTCCACCAATGTCCACCATCGACCTTGCCAACTTTCGCAGTCAGCACGAATGGAGTCCTTAGGGCATGAGGTGGTGCCTTTTGACGACGTGCTTTGCCAAATGACCGACATGATCAAGCCTCAGGCCACCAACGGCCGCCTCGTGCTGTCGGACCTCTTGAAGCCTCAGGCGATGGCGTCGGCGGGCGTAGTCTTTGACGCGCTCTTCAACTTGGACAAGTTCATTTCCTTCGAGCAGCGCGACCCGTTCGCCGAACGGCACAAGCGCGACGACCCTTTTGATTGCGAGTGGGATCGTTTTGCGTTTGCGGAGTACAACCGCCTCGCAGCCGAAGAAGAAGCGCGCGAGCAAGAAATGGACCTCGATCCCCATGGAAACGGTGGCTCAATGGGCGTGGAGGACTGGGGCGACTCGATGTGAGGGTAGGTGGCGCTTTGTAGAAGAGGCATGTCAAGATTCAAGGATTGAGGTGGGGGTTATTGAAGCAGAACTTTTGCTGAACTACAAGGAAACATACACAGGGATGTTTGAAATCAATCCTATTCAAGGTTTTCGTTACCGGTGATGCAGGAACGCCGTGATTTCACGTCAAAGGACGAGCCGCATAATAACTAATAAGACATAAGACGCACCTTCCTCGAGTTGGGTTATCCAGCTGAATAATACGAATAATACATAAGGGTATGGGTAGGGCAGCCCATAAGGGCGATGCGCACTGCGCACTGCCCTTTCTAATACATATATGCCCGAAGTGAAAAGGACCCCGCTGTACTTTGTAAAAAAAAAAGAAGAAGGGGGGCATTCGTTCAAATTTGAATTGCGAACCGAAATCTAGAGTATTCGCCAATTGCAATCGGAATTTCGGCTAAATCCAAATCCAGAACTAAACTCCGATTTAAATGAAGATGCTAGCAATATCAGCATGAATGCTTCCCGAATTCATTTAATTATGGGATCCGCAATACACGAAGCCACCGATTTGAACGGTAGCTGCCTGGCAGCTAAGTTATCGAGGCCGACGCATTTCAGATCTCAGTCGACTTCGACTTGATTTAAAACATGGACAGTCCGCCACCGCTGCCCTTGGGCTCCTCAATTCGCTTGGCGTTTTTCTCCACGAAGTCAGCCACGACCACGTAAGCAGAGCGAACTTTGTCGCACGATGCGTAAAGACGGAGGTACCAGTTCACGTCAAGCGCCACCGCATGTGCCACCTAGATGGGAAAAGGGACAACGGAAGGGTGCTACATGTCAAGGTACAGCAAAAGCAGTACTCGATAGTGGAGCTATGAGCGTGAAGCCAAAAAAAAAAGGCGCATAGAGAGAAAGAAAGTACAATAGAGCAGCCAAAGAGTGCTTTAAACTTTACGATAAAATAAACAGTTTGTTCTCGCATACCGCGTCAGGGCAAGGAGGTGAGAAGCTCGAGTCCTTCTTCGAGGAGGTTCCGGAGCCGCTCTTCGCCGTCGCCACTTCCGCCTCCGTGCCCTTGGTTTCTTTGCTAGAGTCCGTGGACGACGACTCGGAGCTCGAGGTGGACACTTTCGGCGAGAGTTTCTCCACGGCGCCCGCGCGCTCTTTGAAGTAGTCTGGGATGCCCTTGAGCTCGTCAGCTAACGCTTTCTTGTGCTCCGCCACTACCTTGATGGCCTCCATCACGATCCCCACGCCGAAGTTGTTGCCATCTTCCACCGAAGGGATGGACGTGGTCAGCCAAGTTTGTAAGATGCCAAAAGTGTTGATTGCATCGTAGAGCTCGGCCTGCAGATTGTGCCAGGCGAGACAGTGGAAGGAGAGAGAGAGAGAGAAAGAGAGGAAGTTTTTAAACAGGGTATTTGCCTAACAAATCCATTGGCAACTTCAATACAGAAAAAGAGGCGAACTGGTCTAGATGAATTGGAAATTCGGAAGTAATGAATAGGAGGTGTTAACAGCCGGCAATATGTGTGTCCACGCCAGTTCACCTGTGTGCGCTCGAGCGCCGCTGCGACGGCTGCATTCATTGGCACAGGTCCAGTCTCTGATGGAGTCAAAGCAAAGGTGCGGCTCAGGGCGGATGGATCAATCGATAAGGACTTCATGTAGGCATCGAGGTCGCTAAAGCGTTGAGGAATAGCCTCGCGGCAGGCTGCCGCGTCAGAAGAGTAACGTTCACGAATGGCGTCCATTTCTGTTCAAAAGACACACACACAGCCAAGCATCAAGTGATTAAACTCAAATGCAAGTAGAGAAAGAAAAGCTTATAAAGATATGTCGTTATGCAGAGAAATGTTGAAGAATGGGAGTTTGAGGAGCAGCCTTCAAGCGAAAGTCGAGGGTTCGAAGAGGCGCTATAGACCATGGATAAAGAAACGCATTTTTTAGAGCAACAAAATCAAAATTTCGATGCGCTTGGAACGAGCTAGGGTGGATGACAGCGTTATGAAGGTGGGACTGCTGAGAATGCATCCGTACAGCAACCCTAAGTCAACAGAGGCATCTCATGAGTCTTACTTAAGAGTTTATGAGAGCTTCCTATCTGTCAGTTTTGATTTCACGAGAGAAAGAAAGAAGGAAGGAGTAGGGCCAGAGTTGAAACAGGAAAATCGTGGAGAAACGAAACACCAACTTTTTGGGGGCTGTTTCGCATGGCACTCAAAAGTAGAAACGAAACAGGAAATTAGCTACGAATTTACGTTTCGTTTCACGTGAAACGCACGCGGAGGGCGCTGGGAATGTTTCTGTTTCCATTCTTGAAACGAAACAACGAAATTCGCGACGCTCTCTCCAAATTTCCCCCGATTTCACCCCCGAACGCAGGCAAATATCTACATTTCCGCCCACGACTCCATAGGGCCGTCTTCTATTTTGCCAATTACGCGGTTTCTAAGTGGGTATTTCGTGAATTCAGACTATTTTGTACTGCTTCGGATGTGTTTATGATTGTATATACCAACAAGCAACCCCCCCGAGAGAACCACGTATGCGAAATGCAAATCCGCGACCTGCGGACGAAGCTGAAGAAACGGGACTCGGTGCATCAGTGTTTCGTTTCTCGAAACATGAAACACCCAGGGAAATGCGCTGGTCTGTTTCGAGAAACGAAACGCCGGCGAAAATCGTGTTTCGTTTCTGTTGTTTCATTACCGACGTGTTTCAACTCTGGCCCTAGGAAGGAGAGCTTTCTTCGACAGTTCGTTTTGTGAGTTTTGTGAGAAGTGGAACACAAACATTTTGGACTCGGGTAACTTTCCCCCTGTAAAAAGAAGGAAGTTCAGTATGCGCCACAGCCACCAGGACACTGACTCGACTTGGAACACCACATGGTTCTCGGCATTATGGCGTCAACGAAATTCCTCCACTGGGACAGCTACAAATGCGGCCTTCGTTAACCGCCTACAGAGGGATTCTGTTTTTCAGCAAGATGGCCCTTCTATTGCCATGGCGCCACCTTACCCCCGTTTCTACAACTACGACCCCAAGCTAAACCGGCGATCGTGTAATCACCGGAACCCCCATTCAACCCGGGATAAAACTAGCTAGTAGCAGCACAGTTTTTGAGACAGGCCCCGAAGGGCCGGAATTAGAAGACTAACAGGTAGAGAAGAAAAGCAAAGCAGCGCAAACTAGACCTAAGAAGCTAATCAGGCGCACATGCCCGAGTGGCCATGGAAGTGATG
>Ga0307930_1002361_pt1 | contig 14480 bp, 10 predicted proteins | sample OrgLakmetageno46_FD_203161 | JGI IMG/M metagenome (GOLD analysis project Ga0307930, IMG submission 203161) | Saline water microbial communities from Organic Lake, Antarctica - #46 | ecosystem: Environmental > Aquatic > Non-marine Saline and Alkaline > Saline | place: Antarctica: Organic Lake... | reverse complement strand
CGCGCTGCCTCGCATGCACCCCCTCAAGACCTTGCCCGGGTTTGAACTGACGCATGCGGAAGTGGCCCGTTACGTGCAGGACGGGAACCTTCCAGCGCTGGCTGCGAGCCTAGGGGGGTTTGCTCGTCAGGCAACAGCACTGCCGGGTATGATGGGCACTTTCAAAGCTGCACTCTTGGCGGCGCTCTTTTTCGACGTGCTCCTCCTGAACGTGCTGCCTCGAGTCGATGCCCTTGCTGCCCGCTCCGCTGAACTGATCGCTTGGATCAACAGCCACCCTGCGGAACTGTCTTGCTGCTCGCCCCCCGAGATTGCCCTCTTAGCGCTCTTCGCCGGCGGTGGAGGCGCAGTGCATGTGCACGTGCTTCGCCTCGATCCCAGCAGCTCGCCCGAGTCCGTGATTCAGGCCCAACTTTTGGCCCATTTGGCTGCCAGTTGCCTTGCGGCGGCGCCGGGAAGCCAGCTGGCACTCTTTCAGGCCTTGGCCTTGAATCCTTCTGAACTGCACGGATCTTGGCTGCCAACGATGCCTGAGGACGCCCTCAAAATGGCCCAAAGTGCCCTCGGGGGGCGGTGGTACCGCTGCCCACAGGGCCACCCTTTTTACGTCGACCACTGCGGGCGCCCTACTCAAGTGAACCGGTGTGCCGAATGCGGTGAGCAAATCGGCGGGTTGAACCATGACCTCCTTGCGAACAACGAAGACATCGGAAACGTGGGCACTGGTTACCACCAAAGGACCGAGATGGAGGACAACTCGCCGGTTGGCTACAGTTTGAGAGATGCAGACGCGGAATCGGATCAGTACCACTCTGTCCGGAAGCTGAGCGCTATTTCGCTACGTGCCATGCGGTACTTCTTGCATGGAAGCATGATGCTGGGCATGTGCGCCATGGGCGAAACTGCATGGGGTACGCAAGCTGCCGCTTTGATCAACCCGCAGTTCGTGCGCGCAGGCGTGAGCGCCAGCGTATACATGTCGGCGCACCTCGAGAGCGCATGGACCCTACTCAAAGAGCTTCTCGACAAGTCCGCCGACGATCTCAGTGTTCTCTTGCACCAAACCCTGTTGGATGCAACTTCCTCAACCGCTTCTGCTCCCGCTGTTGCCACAACTCCCGCTGGATGCGATGCTACGTGTTCTCAGCGCCACAGTGGGCATGGGAACTGTCTGGTGTGTGGTCTAGACTGGGGCCATCATTCCGGCCATAAGTGCAAGGACGGCCGTCGTGGATCGTGGCCAATGGACGCGTCAGGAGCCGCAGAAGACGAGGATCAACCACCGCCGATGCGCCGCCAAGGAGCTGCCGAAGAGTCGAGCCGCAGCGGAAGCCAGGCAGCAGCAGCATTAGAGCCTGTGCTTGGAGCACCAGGAACAGTGGTGCTAACGTTGAAAGCGCGCAATTCGTGGGAGACTGCTCTTGATCGAGTCCTGTCGCCCGTGTTGAGTGCTAAAGATTTAGACGCCCAAGTAACCCAAGCTTCTGCCTTATTCTGCAGTGCGGACTTAGGGCAAGGCTTAGACGGTGAGCTTGCCGAGCGCCATTCCTCTGAGGCTCTGTCAGCGGAAGCGCGAGCGCAGTCAAGCCTAGCACTGTGGCACTATCGCCGGCCTTTCGAGCTGTCGCATTTCACTGGAGCCTTGCAGCGCCTCAGCAGTAACGTGAGCGACTCTTCACCGTTCCCAGTGCTTGCGACCTTCTTCGAACACGAGTCCAAGTTGAAAGCACTGGCTCATTTGCCAAAAGTGCTCGAGTGGATTGCGCTCTTGCGAAGCCGGTTCAACCGCAAAATGGACCGAGAAACGGCGCGCAAGACCACCATTGGGTCCATTCTAGAGAACCTCTCGCCTCAAGAACGACCGCTGTGGGAAGCGGCGTTTGACGGCTTTGCGGCTGCCTGGAATGCCAATTGGAAGTTTGTCGAGCGTTTTGAGTGCCTGGTCGTACCCAAGGAATACGCTGGTGTTGGCATGTCACGCGAAGAGTTCGTGAGTTTCTGCCTCCCCTGTGACACCGACGAAGGCATCTGCTCTCTCGCCCTCGTGCAACACCTTCGCACTGAACACAATGCTTTGGTGGCTGCAGTGGACGAAAGGAGCGTGACTTCTCAGCGAGCGAAGCGCGCCGCTGCCAGGACAAAAGGCGCTTCAAGGAAAAGTGCCGCCCAAGGGGGGGGTACAGGTTTTGAGGCCATCAGGCGAGATGGAGTTGGCACCGTGAGTTCGAGGCACTTGACGGATGCTCACGTGTTGACCTACGACTTGAGCGCGTTGGTGCGTTACATTTCACTCCAGTGCGTCGACTCGTCCTCCAGCAGTGGCAGTGGCAGCTACGATTTCACGAAAGCAGAGGCTCGGTTGGTGGAGAGGCACCTGCAGCACTTACCGGTGCTGGACCTCGAGCTGCCCGCGTTTACGTTCGCCCACGAGCAGCACTTGAGCGGCGGGTTAGCTCCACTGCGGGCTAAAGTGGCCCAAGAGCCGCTCTCACGGGACATTCAAGAAGCGCTGAAGCGGGAGTTCCAGGGCCAACCAGCAGCGGCACACCACCTTCTCGGGACCTTGGAAACCGTGGTAGCGTTCTTGGCCGCCACGGGGGGAAGCTTAGCGACGTCCATTGAAGTTGGCGAAGTTTTGCTGGAGGACTACCTTCGAGACACGCTAATGCTGGTCACCTACGAGCTCGCTCTCGGGCGTGCGGTAGCGGCACATGTGCGGCTGAAGCACGTGGCCGCCCTGTGGGAGTTCCTGGAGGCTTGCTCTGGCCTCGACCCGTTCGCGAAAGTCAGCGTCAAATTCAAGGAGCCCATGAGTCCGGAGCAAACAGCGGAACTAGAAGAATTCGTGGGGAGCAACCTCAGTGCTGAGGGGCACGAGCGTGAAATGCTCCGCGACGAGCTCCGGAAGTTCATTGCAGAAATGCTCGTGGAGGAGTCGCTCGCTGCGGGCATGCCGATCGTGGACGTGCTTGGGCATGTGACCGTAAACGACGAAAACTTGAACGACTTGGAGTGGTTCAACGCGTTCCCCAACTCCGTGCCCCTGGCGTGTGCCGTGGAAGCATACCGCGTCATTGAAGCACTTGTCTGATCACATAGTGGGCTTGTTTGGTGTGGGTGGTGCAATTGAAAAACACGTGCCAGTGTGTCGCTGTGTTGCTATGGGTAAACCGCATGAGAGAAATGAGAGAGAGAAAGAAAGGCTTTTGAAGTTTTAAATCCAGGGATTTGTGGTCTGTAAGGCAGGTCTCTTCTTTTACACGTACACGCCTGGACATCCTTCTACCTGTTACCAATGAAATGGACTTGAATTGAGCTATGTTTTTGTATAAAGTATGAGGTATAATTAACCAGGGCCCTAAATTCCAGACCAGCCACCAAAAAATAAAATTCGAAACATGAAGCTGCTCCTGGCTGGGAATGGTGGTTTTTACTTTACTCAAAACTCCACGTCTATTCGCGTCCTTGTTCTTTTTGCGTAACCGTAACCCCCTCTGAATGCAGTGCTAAATCCTAAATGGACCTTTTCCTTTTCTGGCGATTTATAAATTTACGTAATACCGAGTCGGCTCCTGCGTCATTCCCAGCCAAGGAGCCGCTTCTTCCTCGCAGCGCCAGTTCGCGCACCATACGTGGAGCTCATATCCAAGTTTAGGAGTTCAACGTGGCCATGGTAACATAAGCAATAAGCCGCTGAAAATGGCTGATACTTCAATCGCGGAGGTGCCTCTGATGTCGCATGGCCCTAGGAGGTTTATTATACTTCGAGTTTAGTGCATAAGGCATCGATATTTCTGCCCGCTCAAGGCCCATTCGTTCCGCCAATTGAATTATTGCTGAATGAGAAAGGTTCATAAACTTTTTAGTGATTTCAATGCTCGGCTAAACCCGAAAGTGCTTTAGATGTGTGCCGGCTCGATGACTTGAAGCGCAGAGTCAAACCGTCCTTTGCCTCGCGAACGGCACCACTTGTTTGGAGTGTGCTGCGCAAGTATAACAACAATACCTGAGAGCAGCAGCCGCAAATGCCAACAAATGTCAACTGTGCGTGCCTGCGTTAAAAAAATAACACGCTCCAAACAAAATTTTGCGATAAATGAAATAAAAAAAGCCTCACCTCGTAGAAGCGCACGTCGAGAGTCTCGCGCATCGACTCTTGTCGGTAAAGCTTCAGTCCTTTGTCGCGGTCCTGGCAGCGTACCAACAGGGCAAGCCGCCACAGGAGCCCTTCTAGCTTCTCGAGCGGCACTCCACCTTGGCTTGCTTTAGGATTCTTCTTGGCCTCGGGCAAGGCGCCACCTACTAGGCTCCAGAAGTCACTAGGGCTTGCTCCCCCCTCGCTGTACCCCAGCTTGGACCGCACGCGCGTGTCTCGGTTAGCTTTCGCTGTGCAGTGCGCGCAGCCCGAGCGCGCTTTGGCATGGCTGCAGACCTGCCTATAACCCTCCTTGTCGCCGGGCAGGTAGGTGAGCTGCTCCGTCTGCTCCCTGGCCAGCGCTGCCTTAGCTTTAGTGGATGGCTTCTTTCCAGAGGCAATGGCGGTGGTAAATGCACGCTCGCCATAATCATTGTCATCGTGGCTGACGTCACTCCTTGCATTTGCAGTAGAAGTTCCGCGGCGCTGCTTGTGCCAGAGTTCTTTGAGGTTGGGCAAGATGGCATTGCTGCGTTTTGCCAGGAGGCTGTCGCCTGGCGGCTCAGGAAATGGATCCAAGGGACAGTGCGCGTCACCTAGCAGCACTCCGCTCGCAATCAACGGGTCTCTGGATGACGACGACGACGACGACGATAGTGTGTGGTGGAGCGGTGCCGGCAGCGCTGCGTCACTGTCGTGCGGCAAGCCAAGCCGCCTCTGAGCGCGGTGGTGAAGCACCGCTCGCAAACTTTCGTAGGTGCGGAGGTACACCAGCATCAGCGCTTGCAATGGCCCCGCAGCGGCTGACAGTTTGCTGTGAAAGCGCTTCAAATGCGATGTGTCGACAGGGGTGGGCTGTCTACTACTGCTGGTGGTGGCGTTGTGGCGGCTGTGGCGAGTGCTGCGCACTTCCCGAAAGTCGCACTCGAGGGACGCAAAGAGGGATTCGCTCACAAGATAGACTTCTTCCGCTAAACGTGCTCGCAGGGAACCCATCAATGCTTCAAGCGTTTCTACGCCACTTTCAGCATCACCATCGACACCATGGTGCTCGTGGTAACTGGCAGAGGGGGAGGAATCGCGGGAGCGGGAAGACAAACGAGAGGCTGAAGGTCTACTCGCTCGAGGAAAGGGCGTCACACGAGGAGGCTGTACAGAGGTGGGAGCACGTAGTGGAGGTCGCCCTGCACTGAGTGGTTGCATGTATGAGAAGTGAGCTGAGCGGCGAGAAGTCTCTTCATTATTGAAATCTACAGCTGCTGCCTCAACTGCTGGTGGTACCCGTTCTCTGCTAGACTTATCGTGGGAAGACAGAGCGGATGACGATCGACGAGGCACTGAGGAGTCCCGGCTGCTGAACCCATAGCCTCTTGGTTTCTCGTCCTCACGAACGAAAGCTCCTTGGCGGAACCCAATCTCAGGGTCGCTCCATTCTTCCGGCAATGGACCTCTTTCACTTTCTTGATTGTTCTCAAAGTCTGCACCATTATAACAATTACCGTCCTCTGCGGTGTATTCATAAGCACTCTGCATGGACTCTAGAAAAAGTTCATTGGCCGCAGCACTAGCTTCTGCCCTCTTAGCACGCTCCTGAGCGGCCGTTACCCTGGCGGCGGCCTCCCGTGCAGCTCTCATGTTCGCCATAGTCGCTGCCTCACTTTCGCGCTTCTCTTTAGCAGCAGCCTCTGTGGCAGCAGCAGTGCGCATTTTCTCTTCCACGTCTCGACGCGCCATGGCAGCTGCTGTCGCCGCCCGTGAGGCTGCTGCGCCAGCGGCCGCCACGGCTGAAGCAGCGGTTGGTGTGAGAGTCTGAGTGCCCCGAAGGGCCTAGATGGATGTGCAAAGAAGGATGTAAACACGGAGAAGACCGCATACAAGAGTAAGTAGGGTATTTCCTACTGCATGCAGCGAAAAGTTTCTCTTTGCGATGGGAATTGTAGGACTTCTGGAAGCTGACCGCAAGGGTGGTCAAAATCAGAGCCTCGTGATGGACTTCTGAATGCTTTCTTAATCACCTGGCGCTCGTCGCGTGCTGAAAGTTGATGAGGCATCGTCGACTGATGCGAGCATTCGCCACTGAGAACTCCCCAATCAATAAGGCCTTTGCGCAATTCGGAAAAAGTAATGGTGCCTAATCCCAGAGCTGTGCGCAGAGAAATGCAGAACGAGAAAAACAATAGAAATTGCACGTGCATAAAAGTACCGGTAAGTGCGTAAATGTACGTACAAGAGCAAGTATAATTGAATAAACCGTCACTTTTAAAGTCCGTACCGTCAATGTGGTTGTAAAGGTCGGTCACTCGCCATCGTTCGGCTTTCATGAACACCTCAAGCTGACGAAGCACACGATGCGACGCTTCCATTGCGCTTTTCCTCGCGCTACCACCATCTTCAGCAGGTGTGCTGATGCCACTTTCGGTTGAAGCGGAAATTTCCCATTCGTTCCTTCTCAAATACCGCAAAGCGTCCTTGAATTGATCCACGTTGAATGCAATTCCGCTAGAATTGTCGTCGTCGTTGTTGTCGTCTACACATGCACTTCGATTCAGGATGCGATCTCTCAGGCACGCCATGAAGACAGTCAGGTCCTCATTCGAGACCGCGGCCGGCTCTGCACTTGATGAATCCAGGTGGTGTAGTGCATTATCCTTCGTCAATGCTTGAGAGATCTCAGCGGCTGCTGACGAAGCAGCACTTGTGGCCTGAGCTGCTGCAGAGGTTGCGCGCGCATTAATGTTGTGCCGCTCTGCCGCTGAGGCCTCGAGGTAACGCATTGCGGTCGTCGTAGTTCCATCTAGGGTAGTCTCGCCTCTTCGTCTTTGGTCCTCAGTGATGCCAAGCCCTTCTGAGGTACGAGCATCGCTAGCTGCAATCGCTCGACGCATGGGTGCGCTTTCAGCCCCAAAGCTGTCGTTGATGGTCAAAGAAGAGTACCGGGCAATAGTAAGCGCCGTTAAGGTGTGATGCGGGGTAGCAGGGATGGGATCTGCAAAGAAGGAGGTCCCAGTAGCAGCAGAGAGGCGCCACCGGAGGTGAGGCAGCTGGTACACCTGGGGATTGAGACTGCCGTAAAGCTCTACGATGCTACCTCTTGAATCTGTTGGACATTCAGCCGGCGCTAAATTGGCGCCCGTGGATACTTGCAGAGGTGCTGAAGAGGTTTCCACAGCTGCTGTCAAAGAAGGGCCAACGGATGCAGAGACTGCCTTCGCTAGTACCGTGATGACGGCGCGCAGGTGAGCATCTTTCCATGCATTAAAAGTGAATGCTAAAAGTAGAGACTCGGATGCCGATGAGGCTGCCACTGCCAGAAAACTACTTGTACTCTTACTGCAACTACTCGGTGGAGGTTGAGAAAGAGATGAAGCAGAAGGCTCTGCTGCTGCCACTGCTACTTGGTTGGCTACGAAAGCATCAATGGCAGCAGAGGCACCGGCCTGAACCAGATCGGCGTGTGCTTGTGGTGTATCAACAGCAGCAGCTGTGGCTTTTTCAAGCAAAACGTGAGCTGCCTTCAATTCCGTCTGGTGCATACAGAGAGCGGTATACGTCTCAATTAAGACAGATGAAGGACAAGAAGGTTGGCTAAGGAGAAGAGTGTGAATGGACTACTTAAGATGTACCTCAGCAGCATCAGCGCGTGCGTCAGCTGCTGCCAACTTTACTTCTAGCGACACAGCAGTCTGCTGGGCCGTCTCTAGAAGAGCTCGTTCTTCATCCTTTTGAAGGGCTGCATCTTCTCCTCTCCTAAGACCTCCATCCTTTTCAAGCTCTGCCTGCGATTCAGACGACGCCGGATGGTCTAGCTTACGTGCTCTTGCTTCAGATGCTGCTCCTATACGTGATGCTGCCACCCGCCAAGCAGATATCGATCGTGAAAGGCGGCGCTGTATTTGGCTTCTCAAGGCCTGAGACAAAAGCAAACAGCAGGCAAGGTGCCTTGGTGCTGTGCTCTCTTTCGCCTCTGTTGTCGGGGTACTGTCCGCCAGAGGTGAAGCTTCAAGGCTAGGCTCCGTTTGCGAAGCAGAGGAGCATATGTCCATCGGCGACTTTTCGACCGGTGAAGATGGCATCGAGACTGGACTCGGCTGAAGTAAGGAATTCGACAAAGAAGAGGCCAAGAAAAAGTAGTCTATTAAGGGAAGGTAATAAGCACTATAACGCCTTGAGATGAAAGTATATCATTACGTATCACCTGATGTGTCGGTGTCTGCGTTCGCTTGAGTCGTCCCAAAGCCACGCGTTCACATTCGAGGCGTCGCCGGGTGTCTGCCACCCGCGCATGGGCCTCCGCCAAGCTAGCTTCCAGGCTGAGCACACGCTCATGCTGCACCGCTTGCGCTGACAGCACGGACTGGTGCACTGCTCGTTCGCGAGTCAGCTGCTCGCTGCGGGCTTGCAGGTTCGACTCAAGCTCCTCGTTGGCTGCTTGGAGGCGGGCCACTTCCACGGCGAGCGCATTAGCGTCAGTTACTAGGTCGGTCTCATCGGCAGCACGCACCGAAGGCGCAATAGGTTGGTTTGCAAGGAGCTGTTGCGCGTAAGATCGCGTCGCCTCAAGCTCTGCCTGTGCCTCTGCGTACTTGCGCCGATAGCGACGCGAGTCAGCTGTGGCCTCAGCCAAGGCCGTTTCTTTCCCTTGGAGTCGACCTCGCAGTGCCGTCTCTTTCTGCTTGGCTTCTTCGTGGAGTCTTGAGGATTCTTGGGCCAACGCCTACAAAGGACCAAAACTTCAGCTTAGCGTCTAGGTTCTTGACGTAAGCGTAGTGTAATTTGTGCATGCGTGACCCAATCAAAGGATTTCAGCGTTCGTTTCGAATTCGATTACTTTCTAAAGCGCGCTTACGCCCCTACGTACAAGACACACCTGACACTCCTCGTAGTGCCTCTTTTCTAGCTCAGCACGTTCTCTCGAAGCCTTACGCGCTACAGACAAAGTTGCGGCAGCTTCAGTGTCACGAAGCTGAGCCTCCGCAATCACATTGTGGGCTTGATATCCAGGTGGCAGCGCCCCTGTGGAATGGGCTAATTCCATCGGCTTAGAGTGCACGAGAGCAGAAGTGGAGTGCACGAATAGCTTAAAGGATAGGTAGTATTAGAGCATCGTTATCCTATTGAACGGAGTAGGGGGTGAATGCGAGACACACCGCATGCTAATCTACATAGACAGTTATACAGTAGTCAGTAGTCAGATACAGTTTCCGCAGTCTTGGCAGATTTGAGCATGCAGTAGAATGCAGTACAGGGTCGTAGTGGTGCTTTGTTGTTGTTGTCGTTGTCCGTTGTCCTCTCATCACTCTTATCCTCTGTCCTCTGTCTCTATGTCCTTCGTGCTAATGTAAGTCTTGTATCTGTAGTAAGTAGCAATAAAGAGCTCGATTCCCGGTGTAAGATTTACCACAATGAGTTACCCGAGGACCTTCACCCGATGAGCCTCGTGGCTCCCCTACCCCTGGCCCCTATCGAGCCTAGCTGTGGTCTGCATCTGCATTCGGCCTAGGATAATGCCATTAAAAGTTATCTACATTACAAAGCAAAACTTTGGCTGTGTGGCTGTTATTGGTAAGGTACGTGAAGAAAGAAGAAGGCAGCTTTTTCAATTTTAGTGAGCTGCTTGTAAGTCAGTTCTATCGTCCACGCCTTTATTTTTTTGGTAGGGAACTTCTGACTTGGGTTTCAATGCCAGATTCAGGCGCTTGGTGCTCACCTGGGGAGTGGCAGTTCAAATGGACTGCCTGAATTCTCATCAAGGGGTTGAGAAATTTTCGACACAGCCCATCTCGGCCACGCGATTTACTTGGCCAGGGAAACTTCCTCGCCGAATTGCGCTGCATACTCCTCCACGAACGCGTCGAGCGTGGCCTTGGTTACAGAGGGGGTCACTACCACGTGCGCGATGTCGCCGGTGGTCGCCAGCTGGTACTTGACTTCGAGCTCGTAAGTGGGGCGCGCAAAGACCACGGTGGTGCTGAAGGGGTTGAAGCGGGTCGCGTTGCAGTGAGGCACCACGCTCTGCAAGGTCTTGGTCAAGTAACGCGCACGGTCAATGCACCCGCGCGCATCGAGCTCAATCCCAGCCATGCCTTCAATCTCGACGGCGTACCATAACGCAAGCGCAGCGAAACCGGACCGGCTCCCTAAAAGGAGAACGAATAAGTGACGCAGGTTGAAAACGAATGAACCTTCAGCGGCAGACGCAGAGTAAAACAAGCAGTTGTTATCGTAAACATGGCAAGAGATTCAACCGATAGCGATATATTGAGAGCTTCTGCGCTGCATTTACCCGCGATGGTGGAGTCCTGTGTGTTGACGTAGTCTGCTTCCGCGGGTGTGCCCGAGGCCCACCGGAGCATGTGCTCCTTCTTGGTGCACACCACGCCGCAAGGCAGTGGAGTGCCGAGCTGCTTGTGGCCAGAGACCGCAATGGAGTCAGCGCCCATGTCAAACCCAAAGTGCCAATCCTTGGCCTCCTCGATGAGTGGCAAAATGAGGCCGGAAAGAGCAGCGTCCACGTGCACGTACCGCTTCTCTGCGGGCACCTGAGCGCGGTCCAAAGCCGCTAACATGTGCGTCAGGCGGTCGTGCGCGCCTCGCACCGTACTGCCCGCGTTGACCACCGCCACCACGCTCTTGCCTTCGCTCACCAGCCGCCGGCACGACTCTTCGAAGGCAGCGTAGTCGATTTCACCGTCCTCGGAAGTCGACGCCACCCGTTCATAGGGCATTTTGTACATGCGCGCAGCCTTGGCAATCGAGTAATGGGACTCGACGCTGGAGACCAGAGTGGCAGGGCAGCCCGAGGCTTCCGCTGCTTCGCGCCCGTACAAGATGCCCAACAAATTGCCCTCGGTGCCGCAGCTCGTGACGGCGCCCCAGATAGGCGACTCTTGGCGGTTCCCGCCCCACATCTGCAACAAACGCAGACGAGCATTCGTCTCAGGCGAAAGTTCATCTGAGCTACATAACTGTGGTTCAAATGCCTTGTAAGCTCCCTCGAATAAACAATTGTGCCATTTTTATGACTCAAATATGAAAACGCTTGTACCTCAGTGAACTTCTCAATCACTTCGAGCTCTAATTCCTGGGTCGAAATCGCATAATTGGACTTGGCATATGCGTCGCCGAGATTGTTCAAGAAAAAGTTGAGGAATGGCGCGAGGTCGCCGTAAAGAGGCTTCACTGCATGAGCAAATCGAAAGCGGCGTAAGTGAAGAGAAATTTATAGCTAACATAGACGGATTCAGTGAAGCATCGAGCGCGTAAACCATTCAGAAACGCGAATCTCAGCTTCATACGCACTCACAGTTGTAAGGGTAGCCCAAGTGCGTCGCGGTGTTCGTTTTGACCTACAAGCACGACGAAGTTACAGGTCAATCGAACAAAAGTATCTGCAAACGCTTCTTCGAGTCCTAGTGCTGGACCTAAATCGGCGAATGCAGTAGTGTATTCCTGCTTCTTAAAGCACCTGTCCGAGGAGCTTGTCCAGTTTAGACTTCACAACAGCCTTATTGTTAGGCACAGCGGTTGAGAGAGTGCGGACGAGACTGCGGCCACGATTCATTTTCCAATTGGATAGATGTTAGAAGCTGATGGCGGAGGTGCTCTTGTAGAAGCTGTTGCTGTTGTTGCTCAGCAATGAGGAATGAGTGTAAGAACAAAACAAAATTGCAACGTCAACACGTCGACAACAGGCGACGGACGACCAAACAGACGCACTTCGAAATCATTCTTCCCTGTAGACGACTACGAGCGTGATTTTTTTTTCTCTTTCTTGGCGAGCGAGCGGAATCGAAAGGCCGCAGCGAAGGTGGCTGCTTCAGTAAGTCTCTTTCGATGTTACGATAGCCGGATGTGCTTTGGCGACGGTTGTGTCATCAGTTTGTCAGCCATCTGCCGTTTGTTCGGTTCTTGGGCATCCGCCAAGATCGCTGATTGGTCCGCGTGTGAGCAGAATCCTCGCCGTATTCGTATTGCAGATCGCCCTGTAGACGACGCCTTGCGCCACTGCTGCTCTTCTCCCCATATAGTGCCATTTGTTAGCATAGTATCTTTTGACGCACCCAGCAAGAAGCAACCAGCAACCAGGCAACTCAGACAACTACGGTAGCAACTACAGACAACCGCAAAACCATACAACCAGACAACCAGATCTAAAAACCTACTTGTACTTGCAGTAGGTATAACCTATAACCTTAGCCTTAGCCTAGGACCTCTGCTCTTCTTGCGACTTCGAGCAAATCCTCACTTGGGAATGATTAAGGGATTTTTTTTGCTATTTGTTGATGTCCCCTTGCAATTAGAGAGTATAAAACAGTATAATCGAATCCAATTCAACTCAAACCGCAGCTGCGGCCACCTCGGTGCGACACTAGAGTGATACCAGAGGAGAAGCGGAGCTTCCTGGTGCGACGTGCCCAAGAGACTGAACAACGGCGCGCTCTCTTCAATGCAGAAATAGACGCAGAAGCGACTTAAGTCCGGTTTCAAAATTATTTCATGAACAGTTTCCACTTTAGAAGGGGGTGGAAGTATTATGCTTCCTGCCCTCTACACACTATCCTCTTTACGATTTTGGCTTGCGCGCAACGCACGCGCGTACACTTCTGCCCGCAGCACTGGCTTCTGTGTCATCTGGGTTTGTATTAGTACGAGTTCGAGTTCTCTTATCCAATCTAGAATACAGAATCTAGTACTGCGCACATCGGAAAACCGGAATATATTCAAACATTTAAACGTCTGTAGCGCCTGTTTTCTGTGATGGCCCATGACAACCGACTACTAGCTGAAGTCTTAAGGGCCACATGCCACATGCCGAATGCGCGATACGGAGCTGCAAAGCAACATACGCAGTACTGCTCTTTGGGTTGCTTTCTAGGGGATCTTGGCTCTGCTGGCTTCGCGTGCCTCCTTGATCTTGGCTCGCTTCATTTCCTTCTTTCGGGCTGCCTTTGCCTCTGCAACGGCGCGAGCTTTGGCTGCTTGCAAGGCCTTGTCAGGTGAGTGCAGCACCGGAAACTTGGGCAATACTTCTGGGTCACAAAAGTTCTTGCCGTTGTCCGGTTGCCTCGGCCTTGGCTCGAGCGGCACCGACGGCTCGTTCAGATCCCGCAGCTGCCGGGCTTGGAAAGGCTCTGGTGAGGTTAAAATGGGCGGCGGCGCCAACTTTTCGCCCATGAGCTCCACGTAGCGCTTGATGCCCGCGTACTTGGCGTCGTGGCGGGCGAGGTCTCGGATCGCGGGGCCGGCGAGGCGGGCTTCTGGCGGTTTGTTGGGGTCAACGGTCACCCACCGAGACCCGCCGAGCACGGAGCCACCGGCGGGCACCTTGCTGCACTCGGGCCTCAGCGCGTCCTCCATGAAATCGTTCCAGCGCTCACGGCGCCGCGCGTGGTACTGCGCCATGTCGTTTGGCCGCCCAAACGCCGCCAAGGAAGGTGGCGTCACTTCCATGGTCTTCTGGAGCACCGGGATGTCCCGGTAAGGGTCGGGCTTGTGAGGCTCAGTGAAAATTTGCCGAGCGTTGGAGTTGGTGCTGTACAAGTAGCTGTCGAGTTCGAACGGAATAGGCCTATCGCTTGGGTCCGGCAAATTGAGCTTCCCGAACTGGTCTGCCATCAACTTTGCGCGGCCTCGCTCTAACGGGTCCACACGAACGGACTCCGTGGCGTTCTTGAGAGCGCCTCCTAAAGTTACTTGGGTCAGCTTGATTTTCCCCCACCGCTTTTTGGCCTTCTTGGCGCCCCACTTGCTTTGAGCTTCGGCATCTGCGCGCGCTTTATGCTCAGCTTCTTCTTTCGCGACTCGCGCTTCAGTTTCTTTCATTTCGGCTTCAATCTGTTCCTGCGACTTGTCCGCAAGGGCAGGGGCCGCCCCGTCGTTCCTAAGCTTCAACTCCGCTTCCGCCCACGCTGCCCATGATACGTCACCAGCTAATCGGCCATGCCGGTCGCCCTGATGGAAGAAGAGAGAGAATGGTCGCGTAAGGGTGTACGAAGAGATCAGAAGACATTCATGGAATTAGGATTCGTTTACACCCGTGCGCGCTCTCGCTCTCTCTCCCTTAATAGGTCCCCTCAGGCGCAAGTCTCTCACTTTGTTTCTTCACACACCTGCATCTTTACGAGCTCCAATTCATCGAGCCGCACCAACCGAAAAGCGTCTTCCAAGGCTGCGAAAGGCACTGACGCCACAAGAGGGTCCTTGAGCCAAGCGGACCAGCTCACGTAAAACTCCGACAACAAGTGGCTTTCCTTGATGCGTGACCAGCACTTGAGCAAATTGCCAATTTGAGTGCGCCGCCCCTGTTCCTCCTCGTTGAGCACCATGCTCGCTTGAAGCTTCCACA
>Ga0307930_1002360_pt1 | contig 14481 bp, 15 predicted proteins | sample OrgLakmetageno46_FD_203161 | JGI IMG/M metagenome (GOLD analysis project Ga0307930, IMG submission 203161) | Saline water microbial communities from Organic Lake, Antarctica - #46 | ecosystem: Environmental > Aquatic > Non-marine Saline and Alkaline > Saline | place: Antarctica: Organic Lake... | reverse complement strand
GACGCAAGGCCGCACCCCTGTGGGACACCGTCGCCAGGCAGCTATCCAGATTTATCGAGCCCGATCAATAGGTTAAGATGGTGCTGTGAGAGAGGATTGAACTCTCGACCTCACCCTTACCAAGGGCCGGGCCTACAGTTTGCCGCAGTATCCGGCGGGCTCCGCGCATAGCTTAAATCCCTTTATTTGCAGGCATTTGGACGCTATAGTTGGCTCTGGGGGTATCGGCCCGTAAAGCCGAATAGCCTGCCGATCCGTTACCCGAGCGTTACCCCGGAGCCGCATATGAAGAAGAAGCTGACTGAGATGGCCGTGTCCAAGATCGCACCAGAGGCGGGGCGGAGGCTTGAGGTGTTCGACACGCTGACGCCGGGCCTCGCCCTGCGCGTGACCGAGCGGGGCAAAAAGAGCTGGTCGGTGATGTATCGGGTCGCGGGCCGGGGGCGTGAAGGCAACCGGGGGCCGCTGCGCCGGATGACCCTCGGGGCCTATCCCCTGATCGACCTCAAGGCGGCGCGCGAGCGGGCGCGGGCCGCAATCGACCTTGCCGACCGGGGCGACGATCCGGCGGACAAGCGCAAGGATGAAATGCGCCAGAAGGGCGAGCGGGTGTTCGAGGTGATCTGCGCCCGGTTCATCGAGCTTCACGCGAAGGCCCACACCGTCAAGTGGCGCGACACCGAGCGGCTGCTGGACGCCTACGCGGTCCCCGCGTGGCGTGGCAGGCCCATCGACCAGATCAACCGGGCGGCGGCGCACGAGCTGCTGGACGACATAGCGATGGAACACGGGACCGGCGCGGCGCGCGAGGTGAGGAAGCACATCACCAAGCTGTTCAACTGGTCGGTGGACCGGGGGCTTCTCACCGCGAGCCCGGTGGCCGGGATGCGCCGCCCCGAGCTGGGCTACACGCCGCGCGAGCGGGTGCTGTCGATGGACGAGCTGCGCGCCGTCTGGGCGGCGGCGGGCAAGATGGGCTACCCGTTCGGCCCGATGGTGCGGCTGCTGATCCTGACCGCGCAGCGCCGGGCGGAGGTCGCCAACCTTGAGCGCGGATGGCTGCTGCCAGACCAGCAGGCATTCGAGGTCCCGGCCAGCCACTATAAGACCGACCGCCCGCAGGTGGTGCCGCTGTCCGCGCCCGCGCTGGCCGTTTTCGAGGGCCTGCCCAAGTGGAACAGCGGGGACTTCATGCTGTCCACCACGGCGGGCAAACGGCCCGTCTCGGGCTTCTCCAAGGCAAAGGCCCGGCTCGACAAGCTATCGGAGGTAGAGGGCTGGACGCTGCACGACCTGCGCCGCTCTGCCGCAACGCATATGGCCCGCCTCGGGGTGGCGCAGGAACACATCGAGCGCGTCCTGGGCCATGCGATTGAAGGCGTGGCGGGGACCTACAACCGATACAGCTACCTGCCGGAGAAACGGGCGGCGCTGGACGCATGGGGGCAGGAATGGGTGTGAAACCGAGGCTGACCAAGGCGGACGTGATGAAGGCCCGGCAGGCGTTCCATGCCATTGCTGACATCCCGGAATGGGAGCGGATCGCAGCCGCCACGTTCGGTGACGATGCAATCGCGCCCGCGACCGCCGCCGGGCCAGCCGCGAAGATTGCGGCGATCTGGTCCAACATGACGCCTGCCGAGCGTGACGAATTCAACCGTGTCCTGTCAGCGCAGGTCGGAGAGATACCGGACACGCTGGCAATCGACGTGGGCGCAGCAGCGCAGATGATTGTAGAAAATGCGATGGGACAGGAAGGGAGGCCGGATGAATTCCCGGGACTGCACGAAGCCGTGAGGGTGCTTTATCGTTCTTGGGAAGATCAGGGCGGCAAGGTTCAGGTGGGCAGGCTCTACACGACCGATGGCCCGAGCTACCCCGGCGAGCCTCCGATGCGCCCGACGCCCACCGTTCGTTTCGTGGCTGCTGGTATATTGAGAGCGATACCAGAGGAATATCGAATGATGGACTGGACTCAGGCCCGCCGCCGCCTTCTTCATGAGTGCTGGACCCAAGTTAAGCGCATCCGCTATCCGAAGTCGCGCTAATGGTTGTCAGTTTTTCCGCATATTAGCGCGACCGACTGCGAGCGTAGGCCCCCGTAGTCTCTCCCCAGATGAAGCCATATCCGGGGATAAAGATGATGCCTGAGACTGACACACTGCTGACGATAGAGGAGGTTGCCGTGCGCACCCGCCTCTCCAAGCCCACCATCTACAAGCTGATCCGGCAGGGGGACTTCCCACGCCAGCTCCGCCTCTGCGCCAACAAGGTCGCATGGCTTGAGCGCGAGGTAGGCGACTGGGTTGCCGCCCGAGCTGAGGCGAGGACAGCGGGATGAAGGGGGAAGAAAGGAACGCCCCCGGCGCGGGAAAGCAGGCCGGGGGCGAAGGGGAGCATGTCGAAGACATCCCTGACATCATGGGGGATAGTATAGCCCCGGATGCCGCCGGAGCCGACCAGAAAGACTTGTTGCCGGACGCGGATGCGGCGGTTGCGTTCCTTGAGTCGTGGCGTCCCGGTGGGCCTTGGCTCCTGACCGCGATTGAGGTGGACCCGCCCAAGGGCAGGGACGGCAAGTCCAAGCAACCCCGCATCCCGACCGTAACCCTGACCAAGGCTGACGAGGTGCGGCGCTGGGTCCTAGATTACAGCGGCGGACGCTGGAACATCTACTTCACCGTGAACGTGACGCGCGCCCCGGTTGGCAAGAAGCCAGAGAAGTCAGACATTGCGGCTGCAACGGGCCTCCATGTGGACGTGGACCCTAGGCCGGGCGAGGACTTCGACAGCGAGCGCGCCCGGGCGGAGAAGGTGCTGCGGGAATACAGCCCTGCGGCAACGGTCATCATCGACAGCGGGGGCGGGTTCCAAGGCTTCTGGCGGCTGGGCGAGGAGCTGGACCTGCCGGGCGAGCCCGGTGACGAGGCCCGTCACCTGCCCGTGGAGGAGCGGAACCTCAAGATTGAGACGGCCTTGCAGGGTGACAGTTGCCACAACATCGACCGCATCATGCGGCTGCCCGGGACCGTCAACTGGCCCGGGGAGAAAAAGCGCAAGAAGGGGCGCAAGCCTGCGCTGGCGCGGGTGGTGTCTTCGGACTGGTCGCGGACCTACGCGCTGGCCGACTTTGAGCGGAGCCAGATGGTGGCGACGGGCGCGACCAGCGGCGCGGCACGGGTCAGCCTGTCCTCGAACCTGCCCACGGTGGAGGGGCTCGAAAGCCTGCCCGCCGCCGTCAGCGACAGGACCAAGATGTTGATCACCAACGGTGACGACCCCGAAGACCCGACCAAGTATCCGAGCCGGTCTGAGGTCCTGTTCGCGGTGCTGTGCGAGCTGGTCCGGGCGGAGGTGGCCGACGACGTGATTGGGGCGGTGATCCTTGACCCGGACCACGGCATCAGCGCCCACTTGCTCGAACAGCCCGACCCGCGCCGATACGCCCAGAGGCAGATCCAGCGGGCGCACGACCAGGCGATTGACCCCGCGTTGCGCGAGTTGAACGACCAGTTCACGGTTCTTGAGAACGAGGGCGGCAAGTGCCGCATTCTTGAGTTTGTCGAGATGCCGACCGGCGTGAAGGGCAAGACCCGATCCGTGGTGACGCTCCAGAGCTTCGAGGACTTCCGCAACCGCTTCCTGAACCGGAGCGTGGTGGTCGGACGGGACAAGGACGGCAACGATGTGAAGATGGCCCTCGGCAAGTGGTGGCTCCAGAATGTGGCGCGGCGGCAGTTCCACTCGCTGACGTTCCGGCCCCGCGATGGCGAGGAGGTCGGGACCGGCGCGACCCGCCAGTTGAACCTCTGGCAAGGCTTCACCGTCCGGCCTGCGCCGGGTGACTGGTCCCTGATGCGCGCCCACATCCGCGACGTGCTGGCCAGCGGTGACGAGGCGTCTGACAGCTACATCATTCGATGGATGGCGTGGACGCTACAAAACCCGGATGAACCGGCGGAGGTCGCGCTGACCTTCCGAGGCGAGCCCGGGACCGGCAAGGGCGTGTTCGGGCGGACGATGGCGCAGCTCTTTGGGCAGCACGGCCTGCACACCGGCGGCAGTGAGATGATCACGGGCCGGTTCAACAAGCACTTCCGGGACTGCTGCCTGCTGTTCGCTGACGAGGTGGTGTGGGACGGGGACAGGAAGGCGGAGGCCAAGGTCAAGACCTTCCTGACGGAACCGACGCTGATGATCGAGGGCAAGGGCGTGGACGCGGTGACGTGGCCGAACATGCTGCACGTCATCATTTCGAGCAACAGTGAGTGGGTTGTCCCCGCTGGTCCATTCGAGCGGCGCTATGCCGTGTTCGACGTGTCTGCAACGCAGCGCCAGAAGCGCGGATACTTCACGCCGCTCTTTGCCGAGCTTGAGTCCGGTGGGCTGGCGGCGATGCTGCACGACCTGCTGGCGATGGACCTAGGGCGCTGGCACCCACGAGAGGACGTGCCAAAGACCGACGCTCTGAACGACCAGAAATCGCGCGGCCTTGACCCCATCCATTCTGAGGTGCTGGACATGCTCCACGAGGGGGCGCTGCCCTTCGACATGGCCGCCGACACGCGCGGGACCGATGCCTGCCCGTTTGTCGCCACCAACGACTTCAAGGAACACGTCCTGCGCCGGACGCGGGTTGCGGTGACTTCCGTCGCCGTGTCGAAGGTCCTCAAGAAGATCGGCGCGAAGAAGAACCGCAAGAGCCGTCCCTCTGGGTATGTGCTGCCGATCCTAGGCGAGGCGCGCGCATCATGGAATGCGCAGCCGGACCTGCCTGCCCAGATTTGGGACGAGGCGGCGGACTGGGCTGGGTCGGTTGAACCGTGGTGAACCGGGTCGATAACCGGGTTGTAAGTGTCCCGACTGAACCCGGTAATGTTTTTTTGTTCGAGAACAAACCATTAACCGGGTTAGCCGGGATTACCGGGGGTTTTCCGTTCCCCCGGCTCGCGGGGCGCAATGCCCAGAGGGACGGACAGTTTCGGCGGTTCCGTCTCCGAGCTTTTTGCCCGGTTATCCCGGTTAAGTCGGTTAAGTATAAGAGAGATAGAGGAAAAGTGATTACCGGGTTGAACCGACTGAACCGGGTTCGGGCATCCCGGGTCTCTCTGGGCAGTTGGATGGGGCGCGCAGTTCGTTGAGGCTGAAACATCGAAACCCGTGTTCTGCGTCCCTTCTAAAAGGTCGCCTTGCACGTGTGACCTGATCGCTTGATCCGCACATTCCAGTTCGTCGCCGCAAAACACCTTGGCGTTCCTCGTGCTGAGCAATGGCCACCCCGGAAGGTCCGCGCGATCTGGTCGCCTGAAACCCCACATTTGCAGGTGTCTATCCCCGCCCCGAAGGCCACCCCCGGAGCGACCCAGCACGGGGTGCTTTCGGATAGACGGCCCAACTGTGTTCGCGGTATGTTCTGCCTATGGTTGAGCGAAGAAATGGAGCAACAACAATGAACTGTCCGAAAACACCCCCGCGCCGCGCCGCGATCTATGCCCGCGTATCGACCGGCGAACAGACGCCCGAAAACCAGCTTATCCGCTTGCGAGAGGTGGCAGAGCGCGCAGGCTGGGCGGTCGTGTGCGAATACGTTGAGACGGCATCCGGGGCCAAGCGCTCGCGCCCGGCGCTGGACGCGATGGTGAAGGATGCCGCGCGCCGCCGGTTCGACGTGGTGATGGCGTGGGACGTGTCGCGCCTTGGGCGATCCCTGCGCGATCTGGTGGACCTGTTCGAGACGCTGCGCAGCGTCGGCTGCGACCTCTTTCTGGAACAGCAGGCGCTCGACACCTCGACCCCGGCAGGCCGCGCCCTGTTGCAGATGTCGGGCGTGTTTGCGGAGTTTGAGCGCGCAATGATCGTGGAGCGCACCAAAGCTGGAATGGCCCGTGCCCGGGCGGCAGGCAAGCAGATCGGTCGCGCCCCGGCGTCTGATGCCCTGATCGACGCGATCCGCGCCCTGCGGGCTGACGGCATTGGGATGGACCGGATTGCGCGCAACCTGAAATGCGGCAAGGGCCTGAGCCAGCGGGTTTGCCAAGAGTTTGACAAGGAGACGGCAGATGGATGAAGACAGGTTTGACGCGGTGGCACGCCGCGTGTCTGACGGCACCCCCGGCGGCCCGGCCTATCGCGTCGGGAAGCGCGGTTTGAAGGTGATCGAGGAGCTGGCCGCGCGCGGCGTTGCTGAGGCGACGATGGCCAAGGCCCTGCGGATGGGCAAGGATGCCTTTCGCGCTGCAAAGCGGCGCGACCCTGCGGTGCAGGAGGCAATCGACCGGGGCCGGGCCGTCGAGCACGACAAGCTCGTGGGCGTCCTGCATGATCTGGCGATGGCGGGCCAGTATGTCCCGGCGATGTTTCTCTTGAAGGCCCGGCACGGATACCGCGAGGGCGAACAGGTCGGGGTGAACGTGAACATCGACACCGGCGGCGTTCTGGTCGTGCCGAACAAGATGACGATGGAGGAGTTTCTAGAGGCCCAGCGTGTCGCGGGCCTTTACGATGGCCCCCAGCGCCCAGACGCTGTGGAGCGCATCCCCGGCCAGCGCACCATCGGGGCGGCGCTGGACCCTGAGACCAAGCGGGGGGACTAGCTCGGACGGGAGAATGTGCTATGGCGACACTCCAACACCGCGTTAGCAACCAGTCACTTGTCCGTCTTGAAAGTCCAAAGTCAAACCGGGCGCGCAAGGAAGTAAAAACAGGGGTTGCGGCTCCAGGCTGCCTTTGCATCTGTGTGTCAGATGCTGCGTTGCGGCCTGTCAAGCTGGCCGTTCACTGCCGGTGCAAATGGGTCGGGAGTTCGCGCGCCTCGTGCGCAACGTTTTCGCCAAACAAGTCGTGATGGCGATGCAATCCGAGGGCCTATTCAACAGCATTGGCCTGTTCTTTACCAACGACATGAGCTAGAAAATTGATGTAAAACTGGCGTTGGTCATAGGGTACTGAAATGAAGGTAATCGAGCGGATCGGGCAAGGTGGCTTCGGAAACGTTGATCACGTCGTGATGGACGACGGTTCTGAATGTGCCCGCAAGGAATTCTCACAAAACCAGCCTTTGTCGCCGGAGTTGTTGGAGAACGTCAAACGGCGGTTTGCGAAGGAAGTTAAAGTCCAATCAGCAATAGAACACCCCAACATTGTGCCGATTATTGGAAGTGATTTGGATTGTGATCCTCCCTATTACCTCATGCCACTTGCCGAAAGCAGTCTGGACGAGGACATGGCCGCTGATCGAACGTTGGATGGCAGCTTCGTATCCGCGTTGAGCGATGTCGTTGCTGCTCTTGACGAAATTCACTCAATGGAGATTTTTCACCGCGATCTCAAACCTCAGAACGTGCTGCGTTTCACCCGTGATGGAAAAGCGGTCTATGCTATTAGCGATTTTGGCCTGATTTCTATGAAAGAATCCAACCTGTCTGAACTCACAAAGTCCGGGATGGGCAAAGGGTCTGATTTCTTCACCGCACCTGAGATAGCCCATGATCTGCGAAAGGCATCGGTGCGGTCGGACGTATACTCCTTAGGCTGCATTTTGCACGATATGGTTGGGACAGAGCCTAGAGTACCTTTCCGCGAAGTCAAAGAAGATGGCGAATTTGGCCCGATTCTGGCGGGCTGCACGAAAGACGACCCGAGCAAGCGCTTTTCTTCGGCTAGGGCGGTGTTGGATGCCATCCTGACCGTCGAATACGAGCCAGTTGGCGATATCAGCGACGCGTCGGAAGATTTCTTGGCAATTCTAGCTGCCGAACAACCACCAGAAGTTGAAGTATGGCTTCGATTGGCCGACTATCTGGATGATCGTGCACCGAATTCGGACATCGCAGCAATCTGCGGTAAATTGACTGCCGACCGGATAAAGGCTCTTTGCGATGCGGACTCGGACGCAGCGAAGCGCATCGGCCTTGTTTTCGCAGATTGGGTTGCGACTACGTCGTTCAACTTTGAACATTGCGATGCAATTGCAAATCGAGTCGAAGTCTTTTTCGAAAACGGAGATTTAGAAACTAAGGTTGAGTGCTTGATGGCTTTCCTTGAAATGGGGACAAGTCATAATCGCTGGTATGTGGAAAGGAAATTTGTGCGGCTCTGTGGACCTGATATGAGCGAAAACCTTGCTAAGCGCTTGGTCGTGAAAATCCACATTGCGGGCAAGGACAAGGTTTCTGACAGTATTGAGCATCTTGAAAGGTCGATAAGTTTTGAGCGAAGCGAACTGCACCCTCGGCTTGCACAGGTATTCGAGGACCTACAGTCGTGAAGATCACTTTCTCCCAGCTTTCAAATCCGGGCCCCCGAGCGGTCAATGAGGACAGTCTCGATTGTTGGGTAGCAGAATCCGGCGAAACCGTTGCAGCGATTGCCGACGGTTTGGGGGGTATGGGGGGCGGCGACAATGCGTCAAAATTGGCTATATCGGAATTCCGCAAGTACCTTGAGAAGTTCGGCGTCAGTGAAGACTCAATGAAAAAGGGTGCACTGGAAGCACATCAAGCAATCCGCGAGGCTCAGTCCAAAGGGGATAGCAAAAAGCGCATGGCCACCACTCTCACAGCGGTGGCACTGTCGAATGGGGAAATCGTTGGTGTGCATTGCGGTGACTCAAGAGCGGCAATTGCACGAGGCAAAGGAATCAAACGGCTAAGCAAAGATCACTCAGAAGGCCAGAGGCTGTTTGATGCTGGCAAGTTGAGCAAAGAAGAATTTGCGACATACGAACGAAAACATATCCTCGAAAGCGCACTTGGCGACCGAAACGAGCCAACAATTGATATCTTCAACTTTGACCTTCAAGCCGGTGATCGTGTGTTGCTGACGACTGATGGTGTGCACAACCTAGTCATGCTTCGCGAGATGCAGGAGCTGGCTTCGATCTCGGCGACAGCAAGTGAACTCACATCACGCGTGGCAGTCGCAGTCAAAAATAATGGTCCCTCTGATAATTTCAGTATGGTTGCCTTGTACGCTGAATAAGCTCAACGAACGAAATGAAATCATTGTAACGCGATTGCAGGACAGTAAATATTACTGAGTTGTCAATCCTGTTACGTCCCCCCCCCAAGGCATTTGCCGAGCTTTGCTCGAAAGTTGGTGACGGCGTGACCAGCCAGCTCTGTTTTTCCACTAGCATTCATGAATGACCCTAAACACTATTAAATCCGGCTTTTTAGAATGTACTTCTAGTGTCTGCTCAAGCTTTGACCAATTCAGCCCATCGCACTCGCAGAGAACGTCGGCTTCCCGCCGCCTTCGACAAGTTTTTATGGCAGAGCTGTTTTCGGCGCATCTTGGTTGCACCTTACGCAACAACGAATAGCGCTCTGTGCGCAACACAACCCAAGGTATAGTCGCGGTGAAGGCGCACCAATGGTGGTGCCCCCGGCATGAGGAGCCCGACATGGCAGAACCTGCCCCCCAACTCCCCCAGACAGACAGCCCCGCGCTCGCCACCGCTGACGTGATCTCGCTTGCCGAGGTCGCGGCCCGCCGTGCCGAGAAGTTCGGGGCCATGATCGACACCCTTGACGCTGGCGTTGGCAAGCGCGCCGCCGATGCAGCGGACAGCCTCGCCCGCGCGGGCTTCGACCCCAAGGACCAGCAGGCAGCAGCCGACAAGGCTGCCGCCACGGCTCGGCGCGAGGTGGTTGCCAATTCATCCGACGCGCGCTGGGAGCGGCTCAAGGAATTGCAGGCATCGGCTGACAGCCTCGCCATGACGGCCATGCTCTGGGCATCCCCCGTCACCGTCCTGTCCCGCGCGGGCCTCGGCACCCCCGAGCGCAGCGCCTACCTTGAACAGCTTTCCGGCTCCGGCGTTGTCGAGTTGCGCAACATGGCCGCGCTCGCCACCGCGACCAAGAACAAGGCGCTGGGCGCGGCGCTCGTGACGATCATCGACCGGATGCCCGCGCGGTCCCGCCCGTTCAGCTCTGCCGAGCTTGCCGACCGCCTCGTGGGCGAGGAGTGGCGTCAGGTGGACACCGCAATCCGCGCCGTCCGCGAGGCCGCGCGCCGTTCTATCATCCGCAACCGCGAGTATGAGGCGGGCAAGGTCCGCCCCCTTGACCGGGTGAAGCTCGCCCTGAACAAACCCAAGGAGACAAACTGATGGCCCTATTTCTCGTGACCCGCCCCGGTGGCGCTGAACATCTCAAGAACCCCTCGGCAATCCATGCCGCCCTTGTGGACGCAACCAATGGCCCGGCGGCAATCACCGCTGCCAACGCCCTCGCGCCGCGCCTGAACGCGCCCTTCGCCGGCTTTGATACAACGCAGGTCGCGGCCACGGCGGCGGGTGGCTTCTCCCCCTGCGTGTTCCAGGGCGATGCCTTGGGCACGTCTTACACCGGCCCGGGGCGCGGGGCATGACGCCCCGCAAGGCCCGCGACCGGAGGATTATAGAGGGCATGTCCGCTGTGTTCCCGCCTGAGCTGCTTCTGGCGCAGGAGGCGCTACTGCGCTTCGCGGAACAGTGCGTCCCCGGCGCATGGCCGGACGTGCCGAGCGTGATCCGCTTCGCCCGCGCCTATGGCGTGGACGCGCAGGAGCTGGGCGCGTTGGTGGGCATCGTGTCCTTTCGCCTGACCCCGCGCGGCAAGGTGGTCTGGGCAGACAGCCAGCGCCGCCCCGAGATTGTCGTGCGCACTCCGCCGGGAAGGCTGTCCCGGCGCGTCCTCCGGGCCTATGGATGCTTTGTCGCCACCGCCACCCGAGCCGTGGCTGCGCGCCACGTCCACTGACCCCGCAATTGGCCGTGTAAAGGGTGGGGAGTCAGCGCACCCTCCGATTGAACAAAAATAGTGCCGCGCCGGGGGTAACCGGCGCGACCCTTTCGGTGTGGTGTCAGGAGCGCCGTTCGGCCTGAACAGCTTCCAGTGCCTTCATCGCCCTCTGGGCGCTCTGGAACACCTGATCAAATGCTTCAGCAATCTCTGGGCTTTCGGGGTCCGCTGTTTCCAACGAAGTTTCGTGAGCCCATGCAGCAATCGCGCCAAGGGTCGCGCGGTCGCTGCCGCAGTCTTCAGGGCGTGACACTAAGCAGGCCTTGACCTGAGGAGATATCATCCCGCCAAAGTGCCTCATCATGCGCGCGGTCTGCGCGCAGTCCCAGTCTTCATCGGCGGACATTTCGCCCAACCGATCCATCCGCTCGCGGATGACTCGACGGCTCGCTGCACGGCAGCGCATGAAAGCTGCGTTTTGGTGCCGGTTCATCTTCGGAATGTATAACATTTATATTCTCCATTGTTGGAGCACTGCCCGGCCCTGCGCCGGGCGGCGCGGGAGGTGTTATTCAGGGACAATCGAAAGATGCCCTGAAAGAGCTTCAACGGCAGTTGCCACGTCCGTGATCAGGCGCACTGCGACTTCATCGTCGCTGGAAGCGCAAAACGCCTGCCAATTGAGGTAACTGCTGACACTGGACAGAACCATCTTTGTTCCGTCGATCCATTCCCCTCCGGTCCCGCAGACTTTCGCTGCCTCCGCGACAAGCGGCCCGAAGTCGCGGATTATGGTTTCCGCGTACATGCACCCACCCCAATTGCCCCACCATCCCTCGTCGGACAGGGCCTCAAGGTGGTCCAGTTCGAGGGCGATGCGGTAGAAGTCGGGAGTGGCCTGCTCGCCTTCCGTCTCATAGTGCCGTTCGAGCCTCTCCTGAACGGTGATGTCGATTGCTTGTTCGATATTCATTGATTTTCTCCTTTTCCATCCGGCCAGATCAGCCAGTGGTTGGAGAAGTCTCATTTCGCGCGCCCCGTGTCGGTCGCGCCAATCGGGCGCTTAACCGACGGGGATTAGTGCGACGGTGTCAGGCTGCGGCCTCGCCCTTGGCAGCCATGAGCCGCATCAGGTGGTCGCCAACAGCCTTGCCCAAGAGGGGCGGGACCGCGTTGCCGACCTGCACATACTGTTCTGTCTTCGACCCGGCAAACTCAAACCAGTCGGGGAAGGCTTGCAGCCGCGCGGCTTCGCGCACCGATATGGCGCGGTCCTGATCCGGGTGGATGTAGGCCCCCCAGTGGATGTCGCACTTGGTCAGGACCGTGCAGGATAGCCCGTCCCACGTCATGCGCCCGTATCGCTTGGTGTGATCCGACCGCTTGGCCCGCTTCATGCCCTCCGGCAGCAGGTCGTGCGGAATGTCGCGCCAGCTCCCGCCGGGCGGGATGAAGGGCAGCCGGTCCATGTTGACCTTGCCCAGCCTCGGGGCCGCGTGATTGCCCACGGTGGTCGCGTTGCCGCGCATCCAGCGCTGGTATTTGGTCGGCTTGCCGTCAGCGTAGGCAACCCGGCCCGGGTCCTCGCCATTGTCGAGCGGGGGAAGGTCCCCGATTGCGTCTCTGATCTTGGTGAATGGGTCCGCCCGGCCCGGCCCGTGCGTGGGCTCCGGGTGCGAGATGGGCGCACCGACGCGGTTGCCGATGAACACGACGCGCCGCCGTTCCTGTGGCACCCCGTAGTCCTCTGCGCGCAGCACCGCGTCCTCCACGGCATACCCAAGGGCCGCAAACTCCGCCTTGATTGCCCGGACGGCTTCCCCGTTGGCGATGGAGTAGATGCCGGTGACGTTCTCCATCACGATCCACTCGGGCCGCAGGCCATCGACAATCCGCAGGTATTCCCGGAACAGAGAGGCCCGGGCGTCGTGCATCCCGCGCTGGTGGTTGTAGACAGAGTAGGCCTGACAGGGCGGGCCACCGACCAGAACCGACAGCTCGCCTTTGCGCAGCCCTGTGACCTCCATCAGGCGCTCAACGGAAAGCTCCTCAATCGGCCCCGGGATAAACTTCGCCCTCGGGTGCGTGGCCTCAAATGTCCGGCCAGCCGCGTCAAAGAGGTCATTGCCCGCCAGCACGGTGAAGCCTGCCATCTCAAGCCCGGCGGACAGGCCGCCAGCCCCGCAAAACAAGTCAATCGCCGTGTATGTCATCGGGCTCGCCTCCGCTTTTGTTCTCATTTTGTCCCAGACTTACCTTACAGGGGGTTAACTGGGCAACTTCTATTTCTGGGCCTTCGCCGTGATCCGCGCCTCAAACTCGCCCTGAGACACGGGGACGCCACCCGTTAGCCCGAGGGTTGCGCTCTCAAGCGTGGTGTAAAACTCCTCAACGACCTCAAGCTGGAACGGCGCGCCGGGTGCGGCCTGCTTGAAGTCAACGAGGAACCAGACAATGTCCGCGTTCGACAGGTGCGGGACCCGCTCCATCTTGCCCATCGAGTAGAAGAACGGGGCGTCAACGACCACTGCCATCTTCTTGCCCCAGCGCCGGAGGGTCGGAACCTTAGTCAGGAGCTGCGGCATCAGGCGCTTGACCCCGCTGCTGCGGTAGTCGGGGTGGCGCTTCTCTTGGGCCATCGACAGCTTGCCCTGCGTCAGCTTGAGGTGGTCAAACTCAATGCTCATCTTCTTGCCGGAGAAGTAGACGGCCTGCACCTCCACGGCCACCCAGTTCATCGGCGCGCCGTCCGCCGCGTTCGACTTCATAAGGATCATGTCGATGCGGCCCACGTCCTCGCCCGGGTCACTGTCGAGGTTGCCGGTTGATTCGAGGAAGCCCACTTCACCGGCGCGCAATGGCGACGGGTCCGCAAGAAGGCTCTCACCGATCTTGTCGAAGGCCGTGCCGTCCTGATGGAAGCGCCAAGGGCAGAGGGCGCGCAACCGCCCGCGTTCCCCGTCTATCGGCGCGATGGTCCCGGCATCCTCGTGGTAGATGCGGATTGAGCAGACACCGCCGGGCTTGGTGCAGGTCGGATGTGGGCTGTCGGTGCGGAACGGACACGGCAGCTCCTCCGCCTGCTGCTGGGCCAGCTTGTCGCGCAGGACGTTGAGCCGGTCGGCCTCCTTGGGCTTCAGCGTCCCTAGCGCGTCCTTCTCCTCAAGGGCAACCGTCCGGGATAGCTCTGCTTTCGACATTGCCGAGCCCCCCACGTCATGCCCGGCCAGCCTCACTCGGTCCCAGTCGCCTAGGTCCTTGAATGGGTGTCCATACCACTCCGCAATGTGAAACCGCTCTTCTGCCAATGGGTTGCCTCCGCGCCTTGCGGTGCATTGGACAACCTCCACAACATGTAGTCAATGATTCACCGGGAGCTGAAATCCGCCGGGTAATGCTGGGGTAATGCGGGCACAGGCGCGGAGTAGTCCCGTAACCGCTTGATTTAAAGGGGGAGATGGTGCTGTGAGAGAGGATTGAACTCTCGACCTCACCCTTACCAAGGGTGTGCTCTACCACTGAGCTACCACAGCATCCGTTTTCCAGATAGCTACCCCGGGCGTTACCCCGATGCAAGCGGGCTCTGGAAAAGCCCTTTAGTTTCAACCGCCTTGCCCCGCAGAGCCGCCCCTTACCAAGGGTGTGCTCTACCACTGAGCTACCACAGCATTGGCGGCGGAATTAGCCGTTTTGGTTTGGGGGTGCAAGCCCTCACTGGACCCTTTTTGCCCACCTTGATAAGACCACCGGCATG
>Ga0307930_1002358_pt1 | contig 14487 bp, 10 predicted proteins | sample OrgLakmetageno46_FD_203161 | JGI IMG/M metagenome (GOLD analysis project Ga0307930, IMG submission 203161) | Saline water microbial communities from Organic Lake, Antarctica - #46 | ecosystem: Environmental > Aquatic > Non-marine Saline and Alkaline > Saline | place: Antarctica: Organic Lake... | reverse complement strand
AGTCCCTCAGGCGATCCAGAAGAAGAGTCGCCCATCCCCGAGCAATTGCGTGACCCCATTTGCGTGCAAGCTTCTGTCTGAACAAGGCTTTGGCTTCTGAAAAGTCGTTTTGCTAGTTTTGATAGTTTTGTTGAATCACAAGCAAATGAGTAACATTTCGCTGTCGTTGCTCTGGAGATACATGGGCATGATCGTATTATAGGTCGTCAAAGGACATTTCACTATCCCGTTCATCAACGTTGTCCTCGAATGGCGTTGGCGTCTCACCAACTGCAGTATCTTCTATCGATACTTCTCGAATCGAAGTATCCTCAAAGGTGGTAGCACCAACCGCGATCTCTTCTATCGACACTTCACGAATCGAATTATCCTCAAATGTGCTAGCACCAACTGCGATCTCTTCTGATGAAAGTTCGCGTGCTGCGCTCTCTTCTCGAATGCTACTGCCGTTGAGGGCAGCCACCCAGCCCGGGGCGTCCTCTCGTGGCACGACCATGGTGGTTGAGGGTTCCCCGTCCGCGCTCTCAAAGCTTACTTTAAACTTGCGTCCCAGAGGTCCTGCTTTGCCACGGTCGACTGCGCTGCCTACCTTCACCTTGAAAGACTTAATGATTGTGCCCGTGTCCGTGCTTACTAATTCTAGCTCCCCTGTAGCGGGTGCCCAGCGTGCCGTGTAGGCAAGCAACCGTCGGCTACGGCTGCGACTGTTGGTGCTGTTGTCGTCAATGCCTGCTACCTCACACGGCCCTTCTTTGACAGAAGAAGCATCGGAACGGACAGCCGTCACCTCTTCTACTTCTGGTGGCGTATTGTACGCTTTCATGCTTTGAGCTTGAGGGGATAAAGGCGGTGGCGGCGGTGGCTCTGAGGCTGACATGGGCGGTGGCGGCAAGATCGGCAACGTCATTGGCGGAGGCGGTAAAGAGGATTCAAGCATGGCAGGCTCCAAAATTCCGCTATTACCCTCACCACCCTCACCGCCACCACCACCACTGCTACCAGCCTTGGAAATGTCATCGGAAGAGTCAATGCGGACAGTGGCAAAGCGATTGGGGGACTCCGCATTTTTTTCAGAAGGAGTAGGGTTCGAAAGTGAAGGTGGTAGCAGCGGCGGTGACGCCGTTGTTGCCATTGGCTCCGGTGGCGGCGGCAGCGGTGGCGTGGCTGTCTCGGGCCGGTAAGCCATAGTGGCAGCGGTGGCGGAACCCCTGAAATTGAGCCGAGTCAAAAGTGCCACGGTTTCTGGGTCCATGCCCTCGAAGTTCATGGCAGGAGGCTCCGCAAGGGCTGGGGCAGCACCAGACTCACCATATTGGTCTGCATCATAGCCAAGCTCCAGCAAACCACCTGTCGCCACATCCGCACCCCCACTGCCTCCTCCTCTTTCTTTGCTCGAGCTGCCACTGTTGTTGCCATTGTGAGGAGCTCCACTAGTGCCATGAGCAGCAGCAGCAGCTGCCTGAGTTATCGTTGCTGGCATACCGGGCATGGCAGAGGCGCGGCGAGCAGGCACTGCCAGGCCCAAACGGCCAAGCAGAGCTTCAATCGTCGGGTCGAGCACCACCTCGGCTGGACCGTTATCTTCTTCATTGTGGTTGTTGTCATCGTCTGCATTGGGGTTCAAAGCATGGTAATCGGGCGTCCACGACGGCAGCAGCGTCATGCGCTGGGTTGACGCTACGGTGGCACCTGACAGAGGCTGGGGCAGAGGTTCGCTGCTCATTGAGCCCATGCTTGACCGCTGCAAAGCACCACCTCCCCCTGTATGGTGCCGGAGGCTGGCGCTGTCCAACTGGCCAAGGGAGCCGCGGCCGAAGCGATCGGTCAAGTCCACCGACGCTTGTCGGCCCGATGGTGCTCGACCACTTAAAGCAGCCGCTCCTCCTGCCCCTTCTTTCCCTCCTCCCCCCCTTCGCCCTGCCTTGGCAGCGGCCTGCTTGGCAGCAGCTTCTGCTTTCCGAGCATCGAGCCGCCCTTTCGCGGTGCGCTTGTCGTAGCCGAAACCCGGGTCGAGGTCTGTCGGGGCACACCCCTGTAACACGCACTGCGCTGCGAAGTCTGCAGAAGGTCGCAAATACGGGTCCGGGTGCCACATGGCTACGAGCAGATCGCGCAATGGAGGTGGAGGCGGGAGCCTTTCGGGGTCGTCTGGCCTCGCTCCTGGCGGTGTGAAGGGACGGTATGGATCGTCGTCAACATCGTCATCTTTAGCGTTGCCATCGTTACCGTCAGCGCCACCAATGCTTGTTTGAGCTTTTGTCTTTGCTTGCAATTGAGGTCGTGCACCTTCGCACACCAGAGCGCCAATCTTGAATGGGTCATTCACATCTCCATAAGGTGCGCAGCGGAACCAGAGCTCCCACAACAACAAACCCGCACTGTACACGTCAGCAGCCTGCCAAAACGCTATGGGCTTTCCGCTCTCCACACCCGGCCCAAGGGGGGAATTGACGCGCTTCACTTCTTCCCATTTGATTTTAGCGAAAACTTCTGCAGCTTGAGCTTTTGCATGACGACGAACGACGGCTTCGGCAGCAGCTGAGGCATCTTGTCTGAGCTGCTCCACGAATGCGTTTTCCGCGGCTTCCAATTGTTTCATTTCTCGAATGGTGTCGGCGCGCGCGCGCTCTCGTTCGGCACGCGCAGCGGCTTCTGTTGCTTCTTTGGCTTGAATGGCTTTCTTGAACTCTTCCACCAGTGTTCGATTCTCGTCGCCTAGTTCATCCTCAGGGAGGGCTAGCAATGTTTCGAGTGCTTCCTGAGGAAGACCTCCCAGCAAGTCCTTGTCAATGTCTTTGTCTTCAGCCAAGTCCGCTCGAATCGACGCCATGTACTTCTCAATCTGAGTCTTCTTCGAACCTTCTTGGGTGGCTGCTGCCTCTGATTCTGTGTCATCCTCTTCGGTATCTTTTTCAGTGCCTTCTTTTTCTTCTTCTTCTTTTTCTTCTTCTTCTCCTCCGCCTTTTTTCTCTTCTTTTTCTTGCGTGTCATTTTTCAACGGTTTTTTAACCGTGTCAGCTCCTTCTTTTTCCTTCTCCGGGCTGCTTTGCGTAAACTGCACCGCTGCTTTCGCCAACTCTGCTTTGAAAACCTTGGCCTTAGCCGCTGCTTCTTCGAGTGCTTTGACTTTCCGCGCGTGCTCCGCCTCCAATTTCTCCACCGACTTGGCCAATTTTTGGGCCTTCAATTCTGCTTCCTCCGCCTCAGCCCGCAGGCTGGCCCCTGACTTGCGAAACAACATGTGGACCTCGGGCGCCCAGTACCGCATCGAGAGCTCTAAGCCCAAGGACGAAGGCTGCCGCCGCCCGAGCACCAGACCACTCAATTTGGCGGTGAACGTGCCTGGTTCTAGGAGAACTTTGTGGCAGCGCAAGTCACCGTGGCTGAGGCCATTCACATGTAAAGCGGCGAGACCTGAAAGCACTTCGCTACCGACGCGAATGGCCTTTGGAAAAAATGAAGAGAGACATTAAGATCGGAAAGTAGACCATAAATGTAGACGAGAATAGATCCTTAGAAATCAAGAACAAGCAATAAATAGAAGGTCTGCTTTAGTCGCATCCTATCCCCATCGACTCACACACACAGAGACATGCTCAACTCACCATTTCATTGGTAAACAAGCTGTCAACAGCGTAGTAAGCCCTTAAGGTGCCGCCCAGACAAAGCTCAGAGATCAGGACCAGTGCATCTTCCAACACTGGTGCTGTTGCGTCATCATCATCGACATCTTCGTCGTCACCCTCTGCCCCCAAAGTCGATGAAGGGTCAGGTCCCAACAAGTTCCCCTCCGTTGAGGCAGCCTCCTTCGGCTGTGCGTCCGCTTGAGCGATTCGTTTTGCCTCTCTAGCGTGCCTCTTCTCCACTTTCGCGTGTGCCGTTTTCAGGGCCTCAAACTCAGCTTCTGCTTGTTCCGCTGCTGCTTCCGCTGCTGCCAACAAGGGGGCTCCTTCGGTCACTGCACTGCGGGCCTCATTGATTGCAGCTTCTCGAACCGACGCTTCAAAGGTCTCCTTGGCTTCCCGCAGGCTTAGCTCTTCCGGCGTTTCGTCGCCAAGTAAGTCCGAATCTTCCACTCGCTGCGCGGCGGCAGTTTCCACCGCTACGAGAGCCTCTTCATCGGCTTTTAGAGCAGCAGCTAGATTTGCCTCGAGCGCGTCTTGTTTGGTTCTGGCGTCGCTGACAGCTGCCTGTGCCATTGCAACGGCCTCAGCAGCTACCTTACGCGCCTCTTCACGTGCAGTAGCTTCCACCTTATAGTCGACTGGCCTCGCAAACGTGAGTTTGGCGTCGGCGCACACTCCAAATACCCTCAAAACGTTCGGATGCTGCAATTGCGCGAGTGCCGCGACGTCGCGATTCAGCCGCACTCGTTCCGCTGAACTCAGGCCCAGCGTAGGGAGCCGCTTGCAGGCCACTGCCCCAAAGGAGGAGATAACACCCTTGTACAGGCCACCGGTAGACGACTCCGCGAACGCACGTAGCTGGCTACCACCACCACTGCTGCCGGGAGATGGAGATGCCGAGAGGCCCAAGTCAGCTGCCAGCAACGAAGGTGGCGGACCGCACTGCGACGCATCTGCAAAGCCATCGAAATGGTCAACGGTGCCAGTGCTATTGTTGTTGTTGTTCTGGCTGCTTGACGACACCGCAGCAAGGAGGCGGCCGCCCATGGAGGCGCGTCGGCCGTTGCCACGCAGCAATTCCGCTGCTGTAGGAGCTTTCTTTGGGGTGCGAGACAGTTCAACGTTGTGTTTGAGCTTCTCTTCGTCGTCGTCGTCGTCGTCTTTCTGAGAAGGGAACTGCAGCTTGAGCCCAACTGCCCGAGGATCGTAGCCGTCGCTGTCACTGCCGTCACCATCGCCGCGATTACCAGGGGACATTGCCGAGAAGACGTTTTCGCGCAGCAAAGCAAACCTAATAATTATTGGTGTACAAGGACCCGAAGGCGTGCACGCATTAAGGTCCACGCATAAGCAAAAAAAAAGAAACAGGTGTCCCAAGCATGGAGTATCGGTCAGATAAAAAGGAATTAAATGGTATAGAAAAGAATAGTTTCTATAAAAGACGTGCATTTGAGGATGAATATAGTACAAAGTAGAAGGAGGTAATCCCATGAACAGCATCTTTTGTGTTTATTAAATGAAAGCATTAGACACACAGGCTCACCGCTCATCGACGTGGTACTTGGATCGAAACTGCCGCTGTTTCCTGCGGAACACCCGAATACACACGGTCAGCAACACGGCTCCGATGAGGGCTCCACCCAGAATTGTGCCAGCAGAACTCAACCACGAAGTCGGTACTACAACCACTTGAGTCACGGCGGGCTGAGGCGTGGGGGACGCAGACGGGTGAGGCGTTGGCATGGGGAACGGTAAGACCGTAGGCGAGGGTGAAGGTATAAGCGTAGTGGGCGTGCCACTGACACCCTCTACAACCACCGAAGTCTCAAGGACCGTGTTCAAAGTGTTGGCAAAAGTTGCACTTGCAAATAAGTCCAAAAGCGCCACTTGGAAACCGGCCACCGAGGTATAGTTGGTAGCCGCAAGTGAGGTTGCCACATCAAAGGCGACCGCCCACGTATATGAGGCAAGAAAGCGCTGTGGTGGCGGGGCGTCCAAAAGTTTCGATGCAGGCAAATGCAGCTTCTTCTCGAGTGATGTACTATTGCTGCTTGTTATGAGTCGACGACGGTAGTCTTGCGTAGTGGTTATAGAAAAATGCGTGATGCTGCTCTCGGATACACCCGAAGCTCCCGCAGCTGCAGCCTTCAAAGCCCCTTCATCGCTGGGCGAAGGCAAGGCACTGGCCGCGAGATTGAAGGAGATGGCTACGCGCACCGTGTCGTGAAAGGAGGGCGGGCTGGTGGGCACCTACACTCGCAAAAGCCGTAAAAAAAAAAACAGAGCAAAGTGAGCAATCCGAGAACAACGCATTGTAATGAGCTACTAAGAAGAAGTGCTCACAGTCTCCCTTGAATCAAGTACAAAAAGCATAATTCAATACTTCAATTTACCCGCGAAGGTGTGGCGGTAGCGTCACACGACACACTCCCCGTGTTGAGCTGGTATTGCCCTACAGGGCACGCCAAACAAGTACCTCCTGCTACGGGGTTGTAAGAAGACGCGCTGCAATTGGTGCATCCCGTGCCTCCACTCGGGCTCGACCGCCCCCGGCTGCAGACTGCACACCGGATGGTGCCTGAACCCTCCGCGTAACGCCCGGCTGCACACGACGTGCACACTTCCTGTTTCGTGAATTCCGCGTAACGGCCCGCCGGGCAGTTTGTGCAGGTCGCAGCCCCCGAAGGTGCATAGGATCCCACGCCACAGGAGATTGTTTTCGCTGTGCCCACTGGGCAATAGCGGCCAGGAGGGCAGGTTTCGCAAGCAGTTTCGCCTGTCTGAATCTGGTACTGGCCTCCAGGACAGTCAAAGCAGCTCCGTTGTTGGCCCGCCGTAGGCATGTAGGTGCCAGGAGCGCAAGCCGTGCAGCCAATACCCTCGGGCAGCCAAAAGGAGCCTGCGTCGCAGGGTAATGGAGTCGGCAGGGGCGTAGGAGCAGGAGTGGGCAACGGTGTAGGCGCCGGGGAGGGTTTCGCAGTGGGCAGTGGCGTAGGGTAGGGTGTTGGTACTGGGGACGGCGATGGGGAAGGTTGCAGTGACGGCGGTAGGGTAGGCAGCGGCGAGGGCACGTCTGTCTTTGTGGGAAGAGATGTGGGCACTGGAGTAGGCCGCCTTTCGGTCGGCAAATTGGTGGGCAAACGGCTAGGCGGCAGAGTGGGTGACTGCGTCACCGACGGCAGCACGGTCGGGACGGCTGTCGGAGGCGTGCTGGGCTGCGGAGTGGACGAAGGCGCCGGGGTCGGAGCTGGCACGGGCACATGTGAAGGCAGGGGGGTGGGCACGTCCGTGGGTTGATGCGATGGTGGGGGGGTGACCGTAGGTATGATTGTCGGGACCTGAGTCGGCGCGTGCGTTGGCCGTTGCGTCGCAGTGGTTGGAGCCACGGTTAGCGTTGGTTGTTGTGACGGTGACGAGGTAGGCACAACACTGGGTGGCTCGGAGGGTGCATTGGTTGGTTGATGAGTGTCTGTTGGCGCCAAAGTGGGCTGCCGTGTGTCAGTCGGGGACGGCGTGGGTTGGTTCGTAGGCTTAGGGGTAGAAGTAGGCGCTGGAGTAGGTGCCCTAGTGACATACGCGCATAAGACGTCTCCCAGCGACAATCCCGACGCGAGTGACGCGAGTGACGCCAGAGGATTGCTACTACTTGCATCGTCACTGCCACTGCGGGCTTGAGCTGTGATGGCATTGACTGTGTTGGTGACGAGTCGATCTTGCAATGAGAAAGCCCACTGCGCTGCGGGGCTGAGTGCAAGTAACGTGTCATTAGAGGCATTGAAATAGTTGGAGTTGTACGAGCTCGCGTTGAACGACAAGTCGCGAATGTCAAAGGTCACTGCCCATTGGTACTCCGCTGAAGATTCAATACTTTCGGGTGTCAAAAGTGACACCACCACTTCCAAGGATTGCACTTGAGTCAGTGACACATCAGCAGCGGTGGCTAAGGCAGTTCGAAGAGCTTCAATCACAGCAGTGCTGGCCACGTCACTTTCCTCCCCAGATGTGTAAAGCTGAACGCTTGCAGCAGCCGTGACGGCTGCACCCGGAGAGGTCGGCGCCAGGGAAGGACCTGGGGACGGTTGTGGCCAGGGCGCGCGAGTTGGGCTTGGCGTAGGATGCGAAGTCGGCGGTTTGGTAGGCGCTCGAGTTGGCGCTGGAGATGGCGCATACACTTCTACGTTGCCCGTGACCACTAGAGCGAAGGACTGCGTAGGGACGTAGCTTAAACCGTGGGTTCTTACGGTCACCGTAATGACCTCCTCGGGTAAAAGCACTTCCGGGGCAATAGTGACTTTTTCGACGGTGTTGGTGGTGTCGACAAGACCAGCATAGGTGCCTGACGACGCACCGCCAAAGTTGCTGTACACTCGTACTTCACCGTTAAAGACCTAAAGAGAAAGAGCACGTGAAGAGGATGACGTGGAAATCAATGGCAAGAAGTTGAAATGAAATGAGCAAGGTATGCTCCCTTCGTGTCTTTCGCGTGTTCGTTTGATTTTGTTTGATTTGAATTTCAAACCTCGAGATCGAGGTCGTGCACCAGGCACCCATCGCCGCTTCCAATCGAGTAAAAGTAGCCACAACCGGCGGGTCCCGGCGGGTCGGTCCACACTAACGTGGCAGTGAACGGAGTGTCGGCTAGGGGCGAAGCGCGCATCACGAAGAACTCGGTCCAGGTGCTGTCAGCAGGCAAAGTGCTTTCGAATAAGAAGAGATCGAACTTGTTGTCAAAGGGCAGCACGTTGGTCAGGGTCACATGACCAAAGCCTTGATGGTAATCCAAGGTTCTGGCCGATTCAACAAAAGAGAGAAAGATAAAGAAAAACATGAGAGGATATGAACAACAAAATCACCAAGTAAGAGAACCATCGAGGGATTAACGAGTCTTCTGATAAAGAGTCATCATACCGTTACTGTAGTGTACATCGTTTTGAATATTGAAACCAACAACAAGGTAACAGGTAACCTAGGAGGACTGTAGAGGACGTTAATGGAACCGCCCAAACATACCCGCCCGTGCCTAGCGCATATGCCGTTGAATCGGCTGTGGGGTTTGTGGCGCTGTAAAAGTCGCGTAATTTTACGGTTTCTCCATCGTCCGTGGCGGCGTACGAAGCGTACCTGACGGTGCATGATTTCATTTGAGACGAGGATGGCGTGTAGGCGCGGACTAAAAGCGCAAACAAGCTCGTACATAGTAAGAATTATATTAATGCCAGAATGATTAAAGGAGAGACAAAACATAGGCTATTGTCTTTTAACAAGTCTTTGCGACAATACCCAAAAGGCAAGGGCCTCGTGGATCCAATCAAAAGTGCTTTCAAGAGCGCGCTCGAAGGGTTCGATGCATTGTAGGAGCTCATTTCATAGCCGTTTGGGCTGAGCCTAGCATGCAATTCGCGCCCCAATGCGTCCCTCAGGAGCACGGCAGCGCCGGCTACCGCTGGGGCAGCCAGAGACGTGCCCTGTAAAGTGGAGACTGCACAAGTCGCCTGCCCGGCAAATCCTGAAGCCATTGCTGACGTAACCTGTCGAATAATGCACGAAATCGGCACGGAATAATTAAAAAAACATCAGGATCAGGAAAAGATAATCATACTTTCTGTATCAACTAAGTTACAGGAGTCATCTTAATCGTCTTTTTCACGAATAATTGTTTTTAAGAATTTGTTCTCCATCTATTACCCCGTCGCCAGGCGCCACTAGATCGGGTTTGATCCGTTGGTCCTTGGTCGGCCCTCGGCTGCTGAAGTACGCTACGGTGCTGGGCTTCAGTTGATTCTCGGCTGCCCCTACGGTAATCACGTTCTTGCAGACCCCCGGCCGTCCAATCGACTGGTCGCCCGTGTGCGTTTCCCCGGACCCTTCGTTGGCGTCGTTGCCTGCAGACACGACAATGAGCGCGTCGGGGTAGTCGTACGCGAAAGTGTCCATCTCAATGGCGTTCTCGGAGTAATAGAAGTCGTTGAAGCCCCACGCGTGGGTTGAGATTTTGGCTCCGCTGGTGTAGGAGGGGAGTAAGAGGTCTTGGTAGTAGTCCGAGGGTGGATCGAGGTTGCCGTTACTGTCGCCCATGTCGAATACAGTGAGCTGCGCGCCTGGCGCAATACCTGTATTTGACACAAGGGTGGTGAGTTTGTTGCAAAGAGAAGAGAAAAAGAGACAGGGATTCACAGGAAAGAAGTAAAGAAGGTACCTTCCTATTTAAAAGGGCAATTCTCATTCAGGCTTTACATTGCAGTCTGACTCTCCAAAGCAATGAGGCCCTCACCTTGGTAATCGTCGCTGCTGTTGGTGTCGCTGCCAATCAGCCTTGCAGCATCATTGCGATCTGCATTGCCCGCCAGTACGCTTGCCACGTGCGTACCATGACCGTTGGCGACGTCTTGTTGGTACTCGGTCGCTGCGGATAGCGTCAAGTACTGCATCACTTTCCGCCGCGAGGCGTCAAATGTGGGTGAGGTGTACACGCTCCGCGCCACCTAGCACATGTGCAGGTGGCCCATAAATATAAGTGAAAAATGGAAAATAATACATCGAGCCGAAAGAGTGCACGGAAGATGAAGTATGAGTAGGAAACGGAATCGCAAAACCCACGTAGATAGAATACGAAGAAGCAAAAATACACATACTTCGCTTCCCTTCATACCTGGTAATTACTGTTGAAGCCAGTGCCATCCCCCAATCCTGTGCCAGCGCCTTCATCTCGCAAGAAACAGCTTCCGTCGTCAAAGCCCGAATCCGTCACGGCTACTAGCTGGCCGGTGCCGTTGACTCCGTAGCGCCACAGCGGCGTCGTTTCCAAAGCGCTTGCACCTGTCGTGTTGTCCCCAGACTGGACTGCAGTAACTGCCGTGTCTAACAAGAGTGAACGCCGCAGGTGCTGCACACTTGGAGGTTCCCTGATAGCCGGCGGCCTTACTGCCGATGGCAGGACAGGATAATTCTTACTCTGCAATGCTCTCTCGCTGCCACCCCTTCGGCTACTCCTGTCATCAAGACCGCTTCCCACTGACGCAATACGCCTAGAACCACGCATTGACCCATCCGCTGTCCGATAGATATGTTGCGATGGAGGTGACGACGCTGCCTCCACGGAGCTCACTTCAGGCTGCGACGAAAGAAACGCCAGAGTTGCCACTACGCAGGCATCCCAAGACGAGGAAGATGAAGTGTAAGATGAAGAAGACGACAATTCCTCAGTGGCGTCAGCGTTCACTGTCTCTCTTGAAGGCGATTCAAACGTGACCTGCAGTAAGCTATCCCCTAGCACAGCTGTAGCAACTGGCGCAGCAGTGCTGCAGTCAACACCTGCAGCTCTTGTTGCTGTGCGCCAAAAGGGCCCCATATCGTTGAGATCAATTGGACCCGTCGCGCGTTGGTCTCGAAAGGGGGGCAAAAAGCCCTTCGCCCACTCAAGCTCATGCACTGCAGGAGCTGCATTTGCACCTCTGACGTCAGGCATATCACTTAAACTGGGATGAAGACCGCCCCATCCCTGACTGTGCCACGATTGCGCGAGCGTACCTGCATGTCCGAGTTTTTTTCTGCCTGGGTTTCTGCTAGTTTGGCTATTCTTGGGTGCATCGGCGAGGAGGTCAGCAACATGAGAAGCAGCAGTGCTTGCCCTAGCAATGATGACATTGTCGAGGTGCACAAGTACGCCATTGGTTCGGACCCGAGGATGAGGTGCGAGTCCTGCCAAAGTCGCTGAATCACTCCAGTCGTCATGTGTTGCGTTTGCTTCAAGCCTGACAAGGCCCGGAGTCAACTTCGCAGCCGCTGGCACAGGTGTAGCCGAAAAGAAGGCACCTCGAGCACCCTCTACAGCAAGCAGGGCAGCAGCAGCAGCTGGAGACAGCGTGGCACGCCAGCAGGCAACTCCGAGAGTGCGGGACGCATACACCACCTGGTTGGGAAGGCGCACGGGATTTAATTATAAAGCTGGGCACGCGACGACTACCATGATTGAAGGGGGGAGAGATGCTGAAGGATAATTTACAATCTATCATCATTAAATTAAATGCTAAAAAGCGTAGTGTATCTATCTTTTAAAAGCGGTATAGGTTCCGCACATCAATTCAGAACAACATCTCACGAGAAAAGCGATACGAGAAGATTAAAATAGAAAATTGATATGTTCTTAAGTTTAAACCAACAAGTAGCTTTAACTCACTGGGTGACGGTCAGCGCCAGTGTAATTCTTTAGGGCGGCCCGAGCATCTGGCGAAGCTGATTGAGGCCCACACAGTACATAGGGAAATACCGAGCCTGGCAGAGCTACGGCTCTAAGGGCAGTCTCGTGGGCCAGCGCAGCTGTAAATCTTGCTTCTCTTTCATGACTGTTATAAGCTCCAATGAAGAGCGTATCGTCAAAATGAAGCACTTCGCTACTGGCTCCAGCGGGTAAAGGAATCACGTCAGTTGACGGCTTCTCGTGAGCATTAGTTGCAATTAGCGCAGCGAAATGCTTGGGAAGCGAGAACGCCACAATTTCTGATCTTATCTTAACACAAGTGGTCAATAATAATATTGAAGCCAGCTGCGGCACACTTGACGTACAGCCGCTCCTTTTTCTTTGAGACATTTTTAGTTGAAAAGAAGAGGGAAATTCGGACGAATCAGAGATAATAAATAATTGAGAAAACGTTCTCAAATTCTCACTCTCTTCTCCTGCCCTGCTCTCATGAAATCATCATGAATCATGAAAAAGTACAGCACTATCTGTACAGCACCTAATAAGGCGCACGTGTGGTGATGCTCACAGAGTGAAAAAAATCTTCAGCGCAAGACTCGCGTCGAGACCAGAGTTCTTCGTCCCTATCATTCGAAGAATACATATTTCTGTTATTCGACTCGTGACGACGTGACGACAGAAGCCTCCCTTGAACTCTAGAGAACTGGAAGCCGTTGTGATCGTAGCTCGCTTCGGAGTTAACGAAATGCGCTGTTTACAATATAGATTACTCTCCACGCTAGTGCTTGGATTAAATGTTGCAGATGGGGCCGTCACCTCATTCTCACCGACCGCCACAGCCTTGCCCACACGTCTTCCAACACGTGCAACAACCCTTTCTCCAACCCGACTACCAACTTACGTGCCCTCGCCAGTGCCCACAGTAACGCCTTCGCCCACAATGGTGCCCAGCCATGAGCCCACGCCTCAACCAACAAGTATCAATCCTTCAGTGTCTCCAACCCCCCGGCCCACAGCGGAGCCTACGCATGCACCCTCGCACTATCCCACGCCGGTACCCACTTCGCTTCCTACTCCACTGCCTACGCTGCCCCCGTCGCCCCAACCATCTCAAGTGCCAACTTTGCAGCCCACACCAATCCCTTCGCTCGTACCAACGCCCTTGAATTGCGTTGCGGGCTACTACTGGGTGCCGGGCGGCGACGGCTGCACTGGCTGCGCGGCGGGGCAGTATATGCCATTCAACGGCCAACAGCGGGCATGCTTCAATTGCATCAGCGGGAATTACCAGAACTTAGTGGGGCAGGCATCCTGCAAAGTGTGCGAAGCGGGTCGTTACTGTGAAGCAATCGCAACCAAATCTTTGCCCTGTGTTGTAGGAACTTACTCCACGGAAGGCGCCTCGAGCTGTACTCTCTGTGGCCTCGGCAAGTACAACGACGACAACAAGCAGTCCAGCTGCAAAAACTGTGCAGCTGGCACCTACGCGAATGAAGTAGGTTCGGAGATCTGCACTGCATGTTCGCAAGGAAAATTTTCGACGGCAAGTAGTGCTGTTTGCAGTAACTGCACGCAGGACACCTACCAGCCCCAGCCAGGACAAGGGTCATGTTTGGCCTGCCCACCTGCGAGGTTTCAAGCAGTCACAGGCGCAACCAGCTGCGACGAATCGCTTGCGCCTACTCACATACCCACAAGTTTACCAACCACAGTAGACACGGCAACAGTGGCTGTTAGTCTTACCCTTGGAACTAATTCTGTCGCTGCTCCGTCACGCAACGACAGCACTGCTGATGCCATTCGTAGTGCAGCTGCTCTCTCACTGAGCTTCTTAGGGAGCAGTACGGGTGGCATATCCCATTTTACAGCTACTGCAGTGAATCTACCAGCAACTCCATCTGAGCGACGCCTGAAGTTAGTGGATAATTCAACAAGTTATACGTACGTGTGGGCAGTCGCTTTTGACGTGTTAACCTCGCTTGGCGAACAAAATTCGACTCAATGGGTCAACGTCACAGTTACGAATACTACCAGCAACTCTTCGAAAGTGATGCGAGTGTTGCAACAAGTGACCTGGACATCTGTGGCTGATCTTGAGGCTGCTGTAAGCAATGCCTTGTTCGCAGACACTTTCTCAGCTAACCTTGCCACTCAACTTGGTGTGCCAACTGTGGCAATACAGTCTCTCACCATTGTGCCAACCACCTTTCGCCCTACTTTTGCGCCTTCTCAAAACCCTACGTCGATTCCTAGTGCGGTACCAAGCCAGCTGCCTACTGTAGCACCTCGAGCTCCTTCTGTGGTGTACGCTGTTGTGGCTGCAGCCTTTGCCACTCCCACCTTCATGACGGCACTTTTCGCAGCAATTTTGGCTGTGGTGTGCGCATGCGGCTACGACACACTTAAAGGGCGCCCTGAGCTTGTGTTTGAGCGCGACCAATGGGTTCACGATGATGGTGATGATGCAGAAGATCCAGGCCATTTGAAGCATGGGCCAGACGGAAACATCCTCCCGGGATCTCGCCGTCGCGCAAGCCTTGTCGACAACGAGGTCGTGAAGAAAGTGCAGCGCCGCGTTTCAACTTTCGTAACGCATGCAATTCAAGGCGATCTCTCGGCTGCTCTAGCTGGAGATTACTCCGAGGATGACGAGGATGCAGCAGC
>Ga0307930_1002356_pt1 | contig 14489 bp, 13 predicted proteins | sample OrgLakmetageno46_FD_203161 | JGI IMG/M metagenome (GOLD analysis project Ga0307930, IMG submission 203161) | Saline water microbial communities from Organic Lake, Antarctica - #46 | ecosystem: Environmental > Aquatic > Non-marine Saline and Alkaline > Saline | place: Antarctica: Organic Lake... | reverse complement strand
GTATAGCAGAGGTACACGTATAGCAGAGGTACACGTATAGCAGAGGTACACGTATAGCAGAGGTACACGTATAGCAGAGGTACACGTATAGCAGAGGTACACGTATAGCAGATGTAAAATTCATCAAAATGCGCGCAAAAAAACACACACAAACACACGCACCTGAATGCCTCGCGCAAACCCTTCCATGATTTCTGGCTCCACGGTGGACATCAGGCCAAAGTCTTCAAAAAGACGCACAAACAACCAAGAAAAAAAAGGGGGAGTATCAGAACAATTGAAAATATTATATCGACAGAGACCATATAAAACAATAATAGTGCGGCTTAGATTATGGGTTGTACCCACCCTCAAGCACACACACGTAGGCACCTACCGAGAAAGACCAGGCGGCCAGAGTGTTCGTCGAGCATGAGGTTGCCTTCATGAGGATCCGCATGGACGTAACTAGTATATTAGAGAGGAATAGAAAGTTAGGGGAAGAGAATATGTGAGCACGGAAAATGGCTGAGGTTAGAATAAAAGGTAGAGTACCAGCAGGACTAGCTACTTTTTTGGTGACGCACAAAGTGGAGATAGTGAGGTGCCCTAGTAGATGTTCTCGTGTGTTGGGCTTTCAATCATTATAATCAACAGCAACAACAACAACCAACCAAATCCTACCCTGTAAGCACTAAGCTCGCTGTGCAGGCCTCCACGGCCATGCTGGTTAAGCTCAAGCCCTCGTTCACGGTTAAGTCCCGCAAGTGCTTCCCAAACACCCACGAGGTGGTGAGCACACAGGGGGTGGTCAAAGACGACACCACTCGCGGCACGTCCACAAACCTTGATGGAGGTGATGATGGAAAAAGTTGGATTCATGAGCATTGTGTACGTCCAAAGAAAATCAAAGAAAATTAGGAAGATACGCTGGAGCTTACATACGGCATATATGTGTATAAGTGAACTCAGGCAACTAAAGTAACAGGACGCCACTTCGTTTTACGTACCCTAAGAAAGCAAGCGACTCTTGGAAGGTCTGCGAGTTTTTGGCTTCCTGGCGGTAGTTCAATTCCTGTGCGAAGAAACAAAGCCGTCACGCATTAGTTTCACAGGTTCTGTTGTACAACTGACATAGAAAAAAACCTTAAAAATTGGCGGGCCCCCTTTCTCAATTTGCATTTGCCGCAGACATTGCTGTTGGGCTAAAACGCAAAGCAAATTTACGCGCACGCAGCAAATCAACGCATTTGCACCCATAGCGTAACATAAGTACCTGGAACAAGTTGGACGCAATTTCGTCGGCAATTTTCCCGAGCGAGACCGTAAACCCCGAGGGCCTCGTTTTCCGCCAATAAGCTTCGAGCGCCTCCAGGGCCAGAGCCAGGCAGGTCCAATCGAGCGCGATCTGACGCACCGCTTCCGGGCGTTGCACCTTTTCATGGCATAGATTTAAGAGGGTGGCGGTGATGAGACGACGATGATGATGGCATGAGAGGGAAGGAACAGTGAAAGAAGAAAGTTAAGGGAAATACAAACATAATATTGCGGTGCCGATTTTGCGCTCAAGACATCATTCCTTTATCAACAATGAAGAGCACAAGAGTGAGCACTTCAACCCAGCAAGATCGCACCTTCACAGCTACTTCCAGCCTCGGATCGGTTGCTTCCCAATCCATTTCTCCTTCGCTCATCAGGCCTGCAGCACGCGCAGCTTTGGGGTCTAGCCTTGCACGATACACCTTCAGGAGTAGAATGGGAGTGTAATCGGATGATTGTGTAGGCAAAATAAAGTGGCAGGAAACGAAGTATGAAGGAACGAAACATCTGTATGCACACAGCATGCTTCATATATAGTATAGCGCTCTACTACATCAAAGGCGTTTTTCATGGCATGTTTTTTTCATCCAAAACTATGAACATCCAAACGCAAGCGTGCAAGTAAGCAAGAGCACCTGCCCAAGCGATGCAGACGCAATTGGCCTTTCGGTAATTTCCGCAAACAGGGGTGCTCCATGAGGGTCTGAACATCCTTTCGGCACTACACCAGGCGCGACTGGCCCCTTCCACCCAAGCTCCGTAGCCATGATGTGCATCGCCACCTGAGGGTTGAGTCACAGGAAGAAAACAATGAAAATGTACACACAGGAATCGTTCTAACTAGGAGAGGCTCAACTTCTAGTACTAACTACTACTATACAGCAGAAGTAGATTTTACTTCCCTTTCTATTCGCCAACTGGATTCAGTACCGTCTCCTCATTCATTTCCTGCGACCCAAGTAGCATCAGGTTAAAAGTGGGGAGAGTAGATCTACCTCATCGTTGAACGGCTCGTTTTCTGTCTGCAAAAGTTTCAGTTCTTTGCAAGCTTCTTCACCCACCTAACAAAAAGTTGAGCGCACCGCACCAAAGAGAAAAAAAGGTTAGCTCAAACACAGTCGAATAAAGTGGCCATCAGGGGTATACACAGCTCTGAATTTAATTGTGCACTTGAAGTGTATCCTCTAGAAGATGCGAATATGAGCCACGAAAAGAGAGGAGCCCTTTTGGTTCACACACCACATCCGGTCTTTGGCTCAAGGTTTGGCCGATTTTCACGAAGCACGGCCCCAGGCCCGAGAGCTTGCTGCGCACGATGGCGCCGCGCGTGCGGTCTTCAGCTGGCCAGTCTTCTTGGCGGTCCCATTCTTTCTTCAGAGAATTGAGGGTGCGGGTGACGGTGACGAGCCGGGCCGCTACCACCTATGTGAGAAAGGCGAGTGCAACAGGAAAATGGGGTGAAATTGTGATACTAGCTAAGGAAAGATTACAGCAATTCAGTTGTTTTAAAGAAGTCCATGAGAGATTGAGCAAAACAGCGAAGAATAAATGTCGAGGATATCTCGACGTACATGAGGCTTTTTAGAAAAGAATTTGATGAGCTTCGCACGGTCGAATCCTGCACATCAATTGTAGCGATCATTAGTACACGAGCACTTTGAGATGAATTCATGAATACATCAACTCAGAACGTACCCATTTCGCGAATTGGCGCATACTCAGCGTACTGTTTCACCACAGCTGTAGGTGCTTGTTCGCCTAGGACAATGACTTTTCTGCGCGAAGACCTCCACAAATTATCTGGAAATGTATTTTCACTGCCTGGCATTGAGCTCTTAGCAGTGGTGAATGCTGGTGGTTGATGTGGAAGCGCACGAGTATAACTCCATGACTGTGTAGGTGCCGTAAATGCAAAGGCAGCACCCGCAGGAAGAAGAAGGACTGCCCGCAGCATTATCGGCCCTCAAAGTATGAACTGCGGCACCTAGGTCTAAAATGTTAGCTGGATAACTCAACTTGAATCTACAGCAGCTTCCTGATTACAGTATGATGATAGTGTACGAACAGCTTTAGCTATTTGGCACTATTATCTTGCCGTCCTCGTTACATTCTGATGGCAACGCACATTGTGTAGCTTTTGTTGCCCCAACATCAACCAGCACACCAGCACCACACCAGCACCTCTTTCTGAAAATTCTCCAAAATGTCAGAATCTTTTCCACCGAAAACGATCAGTGAAGTACCGAGCCCCCTGGATTCTTTCTGTACGTGTTTTGCGATTACATATGTCGTTCGAGGGTCGATGTCGACACGTCGACGAAGAAAGCGTGTATATTTTTGTTGATCTCAATCGAAACGCGATCCAAAGCAAGCTGGTGGCCACACTCTGAGATGGCAGCTGAAGAGAAAATTGTCAAGGCGCCTTCTCGAGATGAAGAAGGGCGCCGCCCATCGGGTAATATGGAACCAAGACAGTATGGGAAAGGCAATGGGGTCACGAACTCATTACGCGAGTCGGTCTTTGAAGCTGTGTTGGATGTGCACCAACTGCTCAATGAGGCAGAAGGTTACTTGGGAAAGAAATCTCCGAACGGTTTTTTTCAGAATCGTTACTTTGTTGCCTATGGGCATTACTTGAAATACTTCAAGTACGAGAAAGATGCGAGCAACATTGACTATTGCCTTGCTGCCATTGATATAAAACTTGTCACGATCACGGACCCGTACGGTGAGAAAACAGCTCTTGGGACCTCCAAAGAAAAACGATTGTTCGACATCATATTTCCCGACGGTGATGAAAAAGTTGTCTTGAAAGCTGAAAAAGGGGACGGTGCTCAACGTTGGGTGGATGCGTTGCGAAAAATGAAGGAGGCACCCTTGCCGGTGCAGGACAATGTTGAAGATAGGCGGGGCACATCTGATGAAATCGCAGAGACAGGAAGCGATGATGATGATGTTGAAGGCGATGCCGTTACATCTTACGCAGATATTCAAGCGCTTACGAAAGCCACGCTGGAGGCTGCTTCACTCGTCACGACACGAGTGCCAAGGAGAAAAGCTATCCGACGGAAGTCGTCGGCAGAAACGGAGCTTGATACGACCGCGCTCAAGCCAAAGAAGGGCGAGGTATATTGACGATTTCGCATCTGATACATATTATTAAGTTTTCACTTACTTCGTTAAAAAACCTTGCGTTCAATTTTACTTCCTGTTTGCTTCTTTCATCTGCTTTGCGCAACTGTTGGCTAGGTAAACGAAGTCGACAGGACTGCGCTTTCGACCACAGCCGCGGGCCTTGAACGCGAGGTTCGTAAGCGGCACAGCCTAACTGCGCGTGCTTGTTGGGCTGAGGGCTGCGAAATGTTTCATATGCGTGATTCACCCTTCTGCCACGACCATGCTCACATCGACACGGAAAGCAATTTCAAGACCTTGGAGGGAACTTCGATTATCGAAGAGCAAATCAACAGAGCTGTGCAGCGCGCTCTTGACCACAAGCCCCCAGTTGCTCCCGATGCTATCGCTGTTGGTGAAAAACTCCACGCATCCTTGCCTGTCGAATTGCAAAACGAATTTGCACTTGATCAAGGTGGTGCGCTTGAGCTTTACCAGCTTCGCCGCCAATTTCAAGCACTGTTTGACGACGATGACGACGGAACTATCTCAGCAACAGAGATTCTCAACAGCGCGCGCAAAGCTGGCGACCTCATGGACGAGTCCAAGTTGAATGTGAGGTGGGCGCAAGTCATGATTTCGGGTATCCTGGGAACGAAAGATGCCAACGGCGACATGCTTCTCGACCCCAATGCTTCGCTTGACTTTTCACACTTCGTTCAATGCGTTGCCACGCAGCGCTCTAGTCGTGGCACGGATCTTGCATCCATTGCGGCGCGTGCTCGCTACTGCTTGCAAGGAAAAGGAGAAAAGGGAAACGACATGGCTGATCCTGACTCGGACGACGACGATGAAGGCGGCGAAGGAGACGCAATCCAATCAAGTGCTGCTGATCTCGTTGCCGAAGCTGCAAAAGATGATGATGCGTCGAAGTGGCTTTACCCAGTCATCGTCCCAGAGGGTGCAGTTCCAGATATAGTGCTCACGATACCCTTGCCGGGCAACGAGATTGCATATTGTCCTGTTCTGGAAGGTAAAAACCCAGGCGATACCATGTTCGTACCGATGACCGAGGTTTCTGTAAGCGCTTGCCTCAAAGCTGCTTCCGTGGCAGCTGCTAATGCAAGCGGTGCAAGCAGTGTAAGCAGCAGTGCTGCAGTCGATGAAGGTCTCGAAACATCGAGTGATAGTGGTGGCATGTTCGCAAGTATGATGGGAATGTTCTCGAAGGCGAATGATGAAGATGTTTATCAGCCTAAAAAACCATCACTTAAGCCCGGGCCTGGGGCAGATTACTGTGCAATGCGAGGGCGAAAATTCTTTTGCACAGACGTCTTTTCCTGCCTTCGTGAGGCTGCTTCGAGGGCTGCTGAACTGCCTCCACTCGAAGGGTGGATGCTGAAGCGTGGGAATAAAATGGCGTCTGGAAATCTCAACTCGTGGCGCCTTCGTTACTTCCGCCAGGAGGGACCTGAGCTGGTTTACTATAAAAAAAGGCCCGGAAAGGCGCTTGCAGAGTCCAACATATCTCGCATCAGCAAAACCTCAAGCCAGAATGCAGAAGTGGCCCAAGCAAATGCCGCAGAGGCCATGGACGAGAACTCAAACGAGCTTACTGACGAAGGAAAGGTGGCGGCACTCGCGGAGGCCATTCCACAAGAAGAGTTCCAGGACAAGAATTTGAAAGGCGCCATTAACCTCCGGGAAATTGTAGGTGTTTTGCTGTCCACGAAAACTTCTATGTCAATTTCTGCTGCCAAGATGTATTTTGCTGCCACGGGTGAGTCTCCTGAGTCCCAGCTGGCCGAGGCAATTGGTGGCGCAGCATCTCCGCGAATTGGCAAAGTTCGGAACGAGGAATATGCCGATGGAATGATTGTCTTCAAGGTTTACACTGCAAAAATGCGGCGTTACACGCTTGCTGTATCAATGAATCGAATCGTGCCACTCTTCGCCGCGTTTGCGAAGCATCAAGCTTTTGCGAAAAGTTCACTTCATTTTCGGCGACTGTATGGCTCGGGAGTCCCCCAAGGTCTAACGCTTGGTGAGCGCCTTGAGTACGCAGCAGCTTCGCCTGCGGGAAAAATTGCGATTGCAACCATTGGATTCCTTTATGCAAACAAGTTTTGCCGCGAGTATATCATGGTAAGAAATGTTTGTGGAAAATGTGCTCGAGGAATGCTTCTCCTTTTCGTGCCTCTAACATGCTTTTCTGCTGTCTCATCAACACACGCAGAAATTTGACTTGTCCTGCTACACGAGCCCCATAGCAATCACGCCCGCGCGAATTGTGACCGCCTGTATGGTTTCAAGTGCTGCCATTCATACTTACTACAGAAGTAAGTATGCAGCGCGCGAGGCGAAGCTTGGGATTAAGTGGCAATGGAAGAAAGATGCAAGGGCGTGTGCTCTCTGCGAAGTCAAATTTCCGACGACTGCCGTGCGCAAGGAGCGAACCAAGCACCATTGTCGGATGTGCGGACGGGTGATGTGCCATGCGTGCTCCAAGACGTACCTCTTTTACCCGGTCGAAGGCAAAGAAATGCGCACCTGTGACGACTGCGTCAAGAATGGCGGGCCTCCCAGCGAATGCATTCTCAAGGACAACTCCGGCCAGAAGTCTGTTTTGAGGCTTCTTTACGAGCAACAGAAAGAAATGGCAGCAAAGTCAAAAGCTGCCAAAGCGCACTTCAAAGCGATTGAAAACAAAGTCAAGATCAAGAAAATGAAAGAAGGAGAAAAGAAAAGGATTATGGAGCTTGAAAATGACGACGCCATCATTCTAGCGACGCAGACGAGGCTCCCGATGGAAGATGGAAACCTTGTCGATTGGGGAATCAAGGAAGGCTCCACCGAAGAGGATCCTGATTCGTTCGTCATTTTCTTGCCTCCTGAGAGCAAACCAGGCCAAAAGCTCGAGGTATATGGAATGCATTTTAACGTTCCATGTTACAAAATGCACTCTTTGCCTAGACTTCTTTTCACTCATTTTTCATTTCAATTTTATAGGTAATCACGGAGCTTGGTGACAGGCTTATGACCCGCATTCCTCGTGAAGCAGACCTCGAGGTCCAAGAATCTACAAGGCCTAGGATGATTCCGATCCCAGGGCTTGGTATCTCGAAGCAGTGGGGGAAAATGGACGTGAAGCGTGTATTGACTAAAGTCACTGTCGGGTATGGCCTCGACGGTGTCATGTTCGCCATCAACAAAAACTTGCCTGACCTTGTCGAAGTTGATGAAGAAAAAGAAGAAATCACGCTCTGGTCCCTGGGCAAGCAAGCAAGTGGGATTGATGTAAAAAGAATGGTCCAGTCGGTGAAAAGACTTGAGAAGGAAAAAAAATCCACTGAGGAGATTGAGAAGGAAGAAAATTCCACAGAGGAGATTACTGGCCCATAGAGAGCAATCATAGAGACAAAAAACAATGAAACTTCGCCAAGAGCCGCCAGCTGCACCGTTGCTCTGGAAACAGCTTATGTAGACGCCTAAGACGCAAGGAATCTAGAAAACTGAGAGGTTTGGTGCTGGCTGGCCACCTGACAAAAGCATCGAGCGTGCTCCAATGGCGTTAAAAGAAAGCCCGGAGAATAACCACGTGTACCTGGGACGTGAAACATACGAACTCAGGCCCACTTGAATAATAAGGAGGAAAAAAACAGGTGGAGCCCCCCCTGGAGGCTGGAGGGCACGGATTCATATATAGTTCATATATACATACCACATGAGATGGGCAGGTATGGATGTATAAGTAACCTCGAGCTTCTTCCTATTTCCCGGAGAACAAGCCTTATTTTTTTTGCGTTATATATTATATGTGCTTGGTAATTGGTAACATCCCCTCCGCTACATTGCTATGTGTTGTAGTGCGCTGCTCGATTTGCCACAGCGCTTTAATTGGTAATTGCATTTTCATTCCCATACTCGCCTACATCAAAAGAAGGGAAAGCGATGGAGGGCCATTCCTTCAAGTGTTGGCTAACACCGTTCGCTACTGCGCGGTCATTAACTTGCGTGGTTTAGAAGGACTTTCAGAAGCCGCTGCATCCATGTGTAAAGAGCCAATCAGAAGAACCTTCATGTTCCACTCCCTAAAAACCTACTGGCTTGTGTGTACTCCGCTGCTGCAAGCTACTTCCCTAGTACGACGCAGCATGGTATTTGTCATTCTCGGGAGGTATCGATTAGCTGATCGGCACATAACTTTCACAGCACTATTTCGTCGAGCAGGTCGTCGACGGCCTCAATGTGCCGCCCCCAGAAAATTCACCAGCAAGTAGAGATCGCCTCACGTCGCACGCCAGGCAAGCTCTAGGGCCTTTCTTATTTGCATGCATATGTAGATATGGCAGATATTCCTGGCTAAGCCGATGTAACCACGGCCAGATGAACCACATTTGCAGAATAAGATCTCCGCCATAGTACATTATATAATACATATTCTTGAAGTTGAATCATGCATAAGTAATTGTCTGGAGTCTGGAGGTGACGCGATTTCAATTTCGCTGTGCGCCGATTCTTGTTCTTACAGATTAAAGATAGGGCCATGCCACATAGAACACGGCCATTGAAAGCAACAAATTAATAATGTACGCCGTTGCCGGTTGGTGTGCCACGTCGTGCGTGATCTAGGGTTCAAGTTCAAGTTCAAGAAACCCCCTGGAAAATCCATCAACTGCCTGGCACCTGGCATGAATTATTGACTTCGAGATCAGAAAGAAGTACTACTAAACTCGGACTTGCCCGCTGAGAGACAATCGAAAAGGCTCTCCTCTCTCTCTCTCACTCTCTCTCGAAAGCCGGCGTTTTGAAGCTTTCCCAGGAAAAGTGCATGTAACCTGCGCCTGTACCTCGATATACGTAGTTAACAACTCAGGTCGACCTCGCTTGTTTTGCGGCCGCCGCTGCTAGTTTCGCTTCCTTCGCCGCTTCTTTCGCTAACCGCGCCGCTTCTGCTTTCTCTGCTTTCGCCTGTTCCTTCGCCTTCTTGTCCGCAGCTTTCTTGGCGTCCTGCGCGGCTTTCTTTTCTCGGGCTTCCTGCGCCTTTTGGGCCTTGAGTGCTTGCTTGGCTTCAGCGGCCACTCGTGCGGCTTCCGCTTTTTGCTCCTTGGCCAGCCGAGCCTTCTCGGCCTTTTCGGCCTTTGCAGCGGCCTTCACTTCTGTTGGGGTCAACTTGGTTGCTGCTTCGCTCGAGCCAGAACCGCTGAACTCTCCGTTCTTCTTAGACCCACCCGTTTTGACCTCTGCAGCCTTGTTTCCCTTCCCAGCCACTCCAGCGTCACAGGCACCTGCCTCGCACTCTCCTTGGCCACCTGAGGCGGTGCCCGCCGCTACAGCCGACTCCGAGTCAAATATCGACGAGGGTGCGTACGGGAAAAGGTTGCTAGTGTAGTCTTTGGGTGACACACGGTCCACGAGTTTCTGCAAACCGAAAGGGAGTGGCTGCCCTGTAACAACGAGCAATACGGTCATAGCCAAAAAAGCGCTCAGCGTACGCTTCAAACGCTGCGCGCGTGCTGAGACTACCACTGAAACAGGACGCAAACCTTTAGCACCAAGTTGCGCGCTAGCGTCATTGCTGGCATGGCCAATGTCACTCACTGCACGAGGTGAAGAGCTTTCCTTGTTATTGGGAACCGGAGCACAGACTTGCTTGTGTCCACCCTTCTTCCAGTGATTTACCTGGCACTGCTTTGAGCAATAGCTCACGGCCTGTGATGCGAAAATGATAACGATGATAGTTGAGAATAGGGTCGAGGAAGTTAGTGGAAGATGCTAATGATTCAATGCAAACAACGACACAAAAGCAACGTCTAAATAAAAAATGCACTTCGAATGACAACGATACTCCATTCGACCATTGAAACGCTAACTGAAAGCATGCGAACACGTACCTTACACCGGCCACACTCCATGAGATGAACGCCATTAGCCTTGTTCTCGTGCTCCCGGCAGTTGGCACACTCGCGAGTGCTCTCATCCCCAGGCATGACTAAACTCGATTACTAACACGTATTGAAAATGAAAGTCTCCTTAATCGGTCAATTCTACGAATAAATTATGTCTTGTACTTCACTTCAAATGAGTTACACGATAACGAATAGATTGTTAGATTGCAGCGACGGTGCGGTGAATGAGTTGTTGATGCGTGGTCAATCTGGACAAGGAGTGTTCATGGACAGGATGAACCGGCTGATGACGGATGACGGAGGATCGCGAGCGCGAGACGACGAAAAAATCTCATCTCCGATTTGACCTCCCTCCTCTGTAATGAGAATAATGAGAGGCAGTTCAGTCGTCTCGTCTGCAGTAGTCCGGCCGTCTGTCTGCGAGCTACAGATAACAGATAGCTGCGCTGCGACTACTGTAGCACTGTAGCTAGCTAGACTACTATTGTATCATCTTTTTTGCGCACTCGGAAAATGGCCTCGTGCGGCCAAAATTCATAAGCATTGCACGATTCAATGGAGGATATGGCCTTAACCGTTCAGTTAGCGCCGCCGTCCCCGTCAGGTGGGGACTTCATTTCTGAAAAGTGCCCCTTCGTATGAAATATAGCTTTGTTGTGAACCCTCCGTAGTAAACTTAGTCGCAATGCTAGGTAGGGATTTCTTTGCTGTACCTAGGCAGTTCTTGCTTCGATTATACTCCATTCTTTAGTCTGAATATTATCTCTCTTTCTAGGTCCTAGCCCGCCGTGCTTGTGTGGTGCTAGCTCATGGGTCGCCGTCAGCAGTGCGCCACGCACTGTGCACGTGCTAACCCTACGTAGACATTCAACCGCTCTATCACTGGGCAGTAGAAGCAGTGCTGCATCTCCTACATTTCGCGTAGGAGCAGTGTTACAGTGCCCTTCGCACGTGCAGGTTCTTACCACCACCGGTACTGAAAGCTTTATTGTTGGTGGCCGCTGTGGCCGTCTGTGGTGCATCGATGTTAACAATCTCCTAGGCCACGACAACGGAGCTGCATCGCCCGTAGCTTTAAGGGTGCTGTCAAGCGCCGATGCAGCAGCAGAGTTTGCGGGTCTTCGTTTGCTTACTGCGTGTTTGCCTTCAAGAGATGTTTCTACGCTACTCTCCGAAGCACCAATGTGCTCAGTCGTTGCTTCGGGTCTCTTAGCACCCGTCGCTTGCCTGACGGTTCCACGCCATCTATTATCCACTAATGGTAAATTGTCCTCAGAAGTGCAGCCATGTACAGTGCCAGTAAGAGGCCTCGGGCACGGTCAGCCGCCAGCGTCTTTCCTTCTGGTGTTGGCGAGGGCACCGCAACCTCTTATTCGTACGACTGGGCACTCAGGAGATGCCCCTACGCGTCCATTAAATTATAATGGAGCAGCGATAGAAGGGTATGTATTGCATTCATTATTATCGATAAGCTCAAATATGGAGCACCATTTCAACACCACTTTTCTTTTTTGTGTTCTTGTGTGATTATTCCAGGGCATTCTTCAATGCACTCTTTGGCAGTGACGCCCCTGATATGGTCGTTCTTGGGTCGTTCGATCACACGCAACGATTGCTTTGGTGGCCTGCTGTGACCTCCCCTTGTAATGCTTCGCTTTTAAGCGAGGCTCGAGCAGTGAATTTCATGGACTGTAACACTGACAGCAACAGTACTAGTGACGGCGGTGACAAGGAAGTAGCACAAGTAGATGAAGAAGGAAGAAACTGCACCTTCAAGACTGATGACATCGGCGATTGCAGAGCGCGACCCTTGTGTGTTTCGGCCGAAGCAGCCGTTCAGGCGAAAAGCTCTCCCCTGGCGGCAGGGCATAAAAATAAAGTGGTAGCACTGCTGACACTCCGGCCACCCAGCGCAATAACAACAGAATCTTCCTCCTCGTCCTCCTCTCCTTCGGAGCCGTTGCCCTCTCTTCCTGGTTGTGCGTTGGCCATCGTCACGAGCAGTGGGCGCGTTCGTGTGCTGGCTCCTGCACTTCGCGTGTCTGCTCCTATAACTTCTATTGCTTCTCCTATGGCCACTGTCGGTAGCTCCACCGATAACAGTGGGGCATCTGCTGCTGCTGTGGCCTACCCAGCCGCGCTGGGGTTTGCCGATTTCACCTTGCGGGGCGTGAGTGGTGTGGTGTGCGCGGTGAGTGTGCCGGGAGCAATTGTGCACTGCGATGGTCGTGGGACCGTATACGTCACCCCACTCTTTGACACTGACTCCTCTACCAGTAGCAGCAGCAGCAGCAGCAGCACTTCATCCACTTCCTCACGCTTAGTGCCCACTCCAGGGTTTGCATCTGCGCTGCCACTCCCACCGGGCACCTGTGCTCTCACTGTTGTTGAATCGATTGACACTTACGGTGATAGCCGTAGCAGCAGTAGCAGCCATAATGATAGCGGATGGTTGGTGATGCTACGAAGGTCTGGCGCAGTGTGCGCAGTGCCGATGCATCAATTAGCGCATGCAGCAGCGCTTGCTTTCGAAGATGACGTGGACGGCGAAAGTGAGCAATGTGAAGGAAGTCCTCGAAAACAATATGTTCAAGGGAAGGATTTGAATAGCAACGGTCAAATCAGCAGTGATGATGAAGTGGACTTTGAGGAAGAAGAAAATGAAAACAACATCGATGAGACGTGCAACCAACGAATGAGGCCTCATGGTGGCAGTGGTAACACTTCAGGCCATCTACAATGGGCCAGCAAAGTGGGCAGTACATCTGGTTTGCAATTTAAGCCAGCGTCTTTGCGTGAACCTGGCCGCGGTGCCGCTGCAATTCAGCTCAACAAACGGTTAGTTGGCCTTCGAGCTGCTACGAGCAGTGCAAATAGTGCCCGGTATCATCGACTGGAGGCGACTTTTGCTTTGGCAAAAATGGCCAACACTGCCGAATTTTGCTCGCGCTGCGCACGTGCTCGTGAAGCAAGCAACATTGGTAGTGCTAGCAGTGGTTCTAACGGGATTCATGGTATTGGTGCTTCCATAAAATCTGCATGGCTGAACGGGCAACCTATGAGCTCTACCTTTTTGTGTTCAGGATTTAAGCACGCTGTTCAGCTCGTTACAAATACAGAGTCCGGAAGTTGCCCTACTCCAAACCAGAACTCTAGGGGAATAATTGATGATGGCTTTTGGGTTGGCGAAAGCGGCCACGAAAGAACCTGGAGTCCTTGCGATGCAGCTACGATACAGGTTGAACTTGCCGCGGATAACGCCACGGCGCAGCTTTTATCTGGCGGTGGGTGGTCTTATAGCCTTTCTGTATCGCTCGACGACTGCATTCAGGACTTCAATGATTCTGAGATGCGTGCTCGTTCTGAAGACAGCACCAGGGATGATCGCCACGGTCACTTTTTAGCCACAGAAGGAGAAGATGAGACTCCAAAGAAATGGGCGCGAGGAGGAGAGGAGAGCCGGCGCTCGTTGGTTTTACCATTAGCAAATGTGCCTTGGCAACACATTTTGCCATCTGACCACAACAGCAACAGCAGTGACGCCACTTTATGTTCGAGCTGGACTACTCGTGTACCAGTGCCTCATTTTCCATCTGGACCTTCTGGCGCAGCGCGACCAATTCGGTTGAGCTTTGCTCTCCTTTATGCACCGTCTTCAGTAGACTCGAGTAGCTCCAGTAGCCTTGGCAGCAGCAGCAGCAGCGGCGATAACAATGGCGCAGCAGTAGATTTGGGAGCCTTGTGCGTAAGTAGCTTAGCGCTGAATCCCAAACCACCTCCTCAGACAAACGTCGACGTTTACCCTGCAGGCCTTCGTCGAGCAACCGCTGCTCTTCGCGCTCGCCCTCATGCCCCCTTCGGTGTCGCCGCTGTAGCAGCTGCTGCTGCCTCAAATGCTGCTGCCTCAGCCAGCGGTGGCGGTAGCAATAACCATGGTAGTAGTGTTGGTGGGGGTGGGAGCAGTAGTGGGGCACCATCGTCGTCTTGGTGGTTGGGCCCACCTCCACTGCCATCCTCCTGGGGTGGTCCTCGCGAACGTGGCATTGCAGAAGGACCCTCACCACACTCTATTCCTGTTCATACTTTTACGCAGCGCACTCAATTACGCCAACCTCCTGGTGAAGCTTTCGGGCTACCAGGCAATGGAAGTGATGGAACAGTATTAGC
>Ga0307930_1002355_pt1 | contig 14490 bp, 7 predicted proteins | sample OrgLakmetageno46_FD_203161 | JGI IMG/M metagenome (GOLD analysis project Ga0307930, IMG submission 203161) | Saline water microbial communities from Organic Lake, Antarctica - #46 | ecosystem: Environmental > Aquatic > Non-marine Saline and Alkaline > Saline | place: Antarctica: Organic Lake... | reverse complement strand
CTCTACGTGATGGCACTCTACTAAGGATAGTGAAGACAAATGGAGGCATTGAATTAGTAGTAAGAAAGGGGCAAGCCACGACAAAGGCAGTGTCGAGATTCGTGGCGCCGCTCCTCCATGGAAAGAAGTCTAAGAAATGATGACTAAACCAGAACGACTAAGGTCGAATAGTACGGCAATACCCGAGAGGTAATACTTATAATGGGGATGGAAACCCCAACCACCAATGCACACAGCGTCCCATGTGTAGAAACTGATCTTCCCTGTAAGTGGAAGTTATAAAAGACGGGGCGTGTGCTTAAGGCAGGGCACAGAGACCGTGTCAAAGTAGTCGGTGAATGAGGTTGTGATCTTCTTCTTCAAACAGAACAATTATACGGATTGAGCGAATGCCACGTCAGCACCTCGCGATGTCCATACGAATGCAGTACACCACTGAAGGTACCCATCGACTGGTTTTATGTTCTATACATAAGTAAATTAGTAGTTGGTTTAGGTATTATATTCTACAAGTCCAGGCGCCCGCGCAATGCGCGTTTTAGGGGCGCTATGAGTTCGCAGCAGCACACAGTAGCTGTGCTTTTGGTATCTCGGCGCGCGTCCTTCTTGTGGTGCCCGTGCCCGTGCCCGTGGTCCTCCTCGTCCGGTTGGTGTGCGACAGCACGAACAGAGCAGAAAACACTTCCCCTATACCGGTCCGTCCAAAAATATACGTGGGACACGAACCACGAACCACGGTCGATTTTCCATATAATATAAAGGGTATTTTGTTTTGAGGTTCCAGGTTACAGGGTTGTTCTCAGGTACAGGGGGTGATATCGCTGTTGACCGCAGGAAGCTTGCGACGTAGGTTTACGAATACGAATGATGAGGAGTGCACGGAGGCACGGAGTGCATCATGCTGTTGTTTGGATTGTTTGGATTATTCGAGCAATAGAGCCAACCCGGCCGGGGCTCGTGTGCACTCAACAGGTTGGCAACAACGCGCGCGCACGCTAACCTCCCATCTCCTAGTCGACGCACACATGAAGATGAATAATACATATCTCTTTCGCAGGCATCGTGTTGCATCGGTGTTATGTTCGTTAGTCAGTCATCACAGATTGCGCCCTCCTCACGTGGCAAAAACTCGCCTGCCTCTAAATATAGATTTGAACAAGTCGTAAGATATCCCCTTCCCCCTATATTATTTTGTGCTTGCTATGTAGTTTGCGTACATCTACTCTTTACCCATTGTTTTAATCCTTTGCATTCGCAGCATTGTTTCGCGTCGGCGATCATGGAAACTGGGGCGGTGCTGGGTTCGGCCCACCAGCACACTGAGCATGACGACTCCTTTGACTTGGACGACTTGGAGGGCTGCTTCGATGTTGATTCTTCCGGTGGACTTCTTGGGTCCGGCGAGCGGCGTGAAGTAGATGATACATCGCCGGACGACGTTACAGCCGCAGACGAAGTCCTGGGTTATTCCCCACAGCATCGAGCGACGATGCTCCCGTGGATGGAATTGTCTCAGGAAGACTCTCAAAAGAGCGCAAATGAGCTTATGGACGAGGTATATCTAGACTACGAAATCATGGATCCAACCCTCTCAAGCTGGGCACAGTAGTGGGCCCAAGTTTTTAGCGGGAGCTGGTCCGACCTGAGTGGCACCCTTTTTTTTCACTTTTTAATAAATACCTTTTTGAACCTGCAGATCGTGGCGCACGAATTACCAATGTTTGCAGCTTCGAATTCTGGGCCGGCTCATGCGACACAGTCGTTGCGCCCTCCGCTGCGCTGCAGCCAGAGGCCCAAAGCCGTCGCAGTGGTGCCCCCAGCCCAAGCACAGCCTCAGCCGCGGCGTGGTCAGTTTTATTTACATGTGCCATTGTACCAATGCACAAATACTGACCCTGTGCACTTGCGCGCGTAAATGCACTCGTGAATGTATACCGTAATCAATCTTTCCAAAACCGTTGCCCCTCTTCTTAGGTCGCGCCCCGGCGAAAAGCAGTGCATCCCCCCAACCCCCAAGCAAGCCAGCCCTTTCCCGCCCTCCGCGCGCCAAGTCGCCTCCTCCTTCTCAGACTGACGCCGCACTAAAGTCCCCACCCGGCCCTGGGCGCCCCCGCTGCCCGCACAGTAGAGTGGAAGGCGAGCGCACCTACGATGCAGGAGTGGTAGTGGCCATTTGCGCGGAGGGCTGCGGCTCGAAGCTCAAGCGGTGTCCTGACTGCTGCATCTGGGAAAACTACAAGTGAGTTGTTCACGCGCGTGATTGGAAAACACGCAGCCTTACTTTGCCCGTAACTATATCAAGTAGCTTCATCTTAATCGTGTTCTTTGAATGCGTCTCTGGATATTTTTTCCAAACCTGCAGCAACTTTCACCGCCACAAGAACAAGTGCCCGGGTCCGCGGCCCTCGGCGTTTGCCACCGTGAACCGGAAAAAGTCCAAGTCGCCAGCTCGACCCAAGTCACCTGCGCCAGGACCCGCGAAGAAGTCACCTGCAGTGGCGAAGGCACGCCGCTTAGTTGACGCAACGCCTGTGGCCTTGCAGCCGTCGAAAAAGATGAAGAAAGCCAAGGGCGACGGCAACAAGTGAAGCATAGTTTCGGTTGTGGCCTTTACCTTATCGGTATAAGCACTGGTTCGTGTTCTCAAGGACATCACTCGAACAGCTTGGCGCTCTTCGAGGCAAAAAAGATGAAAAATCCCTGTGTGTGCCTACAATGGCACTTTCGATCTTGCAGCTCCCGAAATTTGGCCGTAAAAGCCACGAAAGATACGACAATTTAGACATCACCAGCTCAGCACTCCATGCATATCTTCCCTGTTCTCCCCCACACACTTCCGCCTGCCGACGTCACGAAGATTCCCCATAGCACTGCGCGCGGCTATTGGCACTGGCACTTGCTGAGATCTCCTTTCTCCGTGTTTGTGCTTGCGCATCTTGAAACGTAGCAGCCCCTCTTCTTCTTGTTCTTATAATTATATAATACGAGGTAATGCAATGTATATGAGGCAAAAGGTTAGAAGCGAGAGGAGAAGTGAAGTTCGAAGCAAACGAAGCAAGAACTCCAAGCCACAACACCCAACAAGGCCAGTGGCTACAACCAGACCGTAATTTAAGAATCCGGGCGCTGAGTTTAGTAGGAATAGTACGTGTGTTGGGCTCTCTTTCGTAGAATTTCTTTGACATATTGGCGGCTTTCAAGAGCAAAAAGCACATCGGGAATTTAACCTAGGGCACACCGAGCACCAAGCACAACAGGCACAAGCAACTCGCATTACGCCACATGCTCGCTTATGCCTTCCCTAGCTCTGTAGTGCCTTTTACCAAAAGCCTCCCATGCTGCCGCCATCGCTGCGCTCGTTTGCTGAACTTCCAAAGAGGCCCATCAAGCGACTCCCGCCGCCATTGTTGTTCCCCGACCCCGGACCACTTCCTCCCATGGTGGAGCCGTGGTGGTTGCCGCTGTCGCTGCTGCTGCTGAGGCGCAAATCGGGGGAGCCACGGCCGCTCCCTACTCCTTGGTCCTCGTCGTCGTCGTCTTCGTCGAGCATATCGCCCAAGCCCGCTTCCGCGGCCAGGTGCATCAAATCCAAGTCCAAATCGTCAACTTGGCTCTTGTGGCTGCCTCGAGGCGGAGACGGCGGCGGAGGAGGCGGTAGGCTCGCAGCCGAGTCTGCTTGGTGTGGAAGCGGCACGGACGTCAGGCCCAGCGGCGCCACTGAAGCTTCACTGCTTCCAAAGAGCCCCGGAGGGGGGCCGAAACCGGGCGGCAGTCCTGGTGGGGCACCGAGGCTAGTAGCGGTGGGAAGAGGCAGCGGGGGCGGTGACGGCGAGCGATGGGGGACAAAGGGAGCTGCGGCCGGCGTGAGCGACAAGAAAGGCGACAACGCATCTCCACTGCTGCTGCTGCTGCTGCTGCTGCCTTCTCCTTCTATTCCACCCATCCCCACACTTCCTCTGCTCAGGGACACACTTCGGCCGCAGTTGGAAGGACCATTCCCAGCTTCCTTAGCATTACCACTTTTTCCCAACGGCGCCATTAAGTTCTGCTGTTGGGTCCGACTTCTACTCGTACGGGTAGGGTCTTTGCAGGTGCAGTTGACTTCGACGCAACCATTGCACCATCCGTCGCCGGGGCGAGGAGGGCGTATCGAGGGAGAAGACGACGACGACGACGACGACGACGACGAGGACGACGAAGATGAAGGGAAAAGCCCACTGGCACCTTGCTCTCCTCGAGCAATCGCCGCAAACGACACGGGTCCCCTTGGTGAGGTCCCACTGTTGCCAGTTGCAGCAGCAAGGGGAGCACCACCAGCAGGAGCAACAGGTGAAGATTGAGGAGTCGGCTTTTGTGGTTGCTGAGCGCGGATGCAAGGACGGCACACCGGCCCTGCATTCTTCACTGAGCTGGCGCCACCGTGCTCGCGTGGCGTTTGTTTCCCACACCGCGAACACGCAAAGAACTTGCCGCCCCCACCATTGCTTCCTTGTCCTCCTGATGATGCACCTGCTGATGAACCTGCTCCTGTTGCCGGCATCTGCGGCCATCCTTGGCCTCCTTTCCCCTGCTGAGCCACAGGAGCTGCGTTTTTACCACGCGAAGGTGGTGGCTGTGGTGGTTGCTTTTGCTGCTGCCCTTGCTTAGGGGGCTGCTGTGGTTGCTGCCCCTGCTTCTGCTGTGGATGAGGTGGCGGATTCGACTGTTTTGGCGGCGGCTGGCAGTTTTCAAGAGACGCTTTCAGAGCAGCCTGCAATTCGGCTTCTTCTCGATCGAGTACCTCCTGCTCTCGGCTGGTAGTGGCGGCCGCTGGAGCAGGAGTTGAAGCCGACGATGCCCCTGTTTTACCCTGCCACTGCTGCTGCTGCTGGTGCTGCTTCTTCGGCTGCTGCGGTTGCTTACCAGCACCACCGTGTTTTGACCCATTTCCGTTGTTGCTGTTGCCAGCGCTTGCAGCACTCGTAGCGCTGCGCTGCGCGGCTTCCATTTGTTCTCTTTGAATTTTCGCTTCCAGCCAAGCGGCCTGCCCCTGGTCGCGCGCGCGCCGCTCTTCCAACAGTTTCGCTCTCAGGGCCTCTTCTCGAGCTGTTTTCTCCGCTTCCCTCTTCTCCGCTTCCTTCCGGGCTTTCTCTTCGGCTTCGGCCTTTTTCTTGGCTTCTTTCAAGGCTTTTTCGGCTTTTTCTTTGGACTTCTTTTTCGCCTTTTTGCTCTTGCCACCGCTGCCACCGCCGCTGGCATCGTTGTGGTCGTCGTCTTCGCCTGACGTCAGGGACAGCGGCGCGCTACCAGGCGAAGATGACGAAGCTTTGTCTTTGCCACCGCTGCTGTTGTCGCCCTCGAGTTCTGCGAGCAGGGCCTGCGCCATGGCCTCGGCGGACTTCTCCGCTTCTTCAATCAGGGACATGCGCAAACACGCGTGGAGCTCGGCGATCGGCAAATCGTGGCCGGTGACCACCAAGAGATTGACCCGAGGCTCCCCCGGGGCCCAAGGACGAGATTCCGACTCCGAAATGGTCACCACAGAGTGAACCTGTGAAAAGTAGGAAAGAGTCACAAAAAAAGGAAGCACGCATTTTCGGAAGGAAGTAAGGGAGAGATGAGAAGTTTGGAAGCAAGAAACAAGTGGTTTTGATACGCGCTCCTGACAAGGAAAATCTTGATGGCGCAATTGCATCGACCGTAGCAGCAGCAAACACTCTATTTCGAAACATAACTTTATTTGACGCTACATCCACATCGTCTCACCGCATGAAAGAGCCACCGCGCGTCGTCGGTCTCCGCATAGCACAACTCCCCACGCATGCGAAAGATGTTCTCCTTGCACAGCCGCAGGAGCGCCGACATGCAATCCCGAAACCGCCGCTGCATCAGCCGTCCTTCCGCTAGGACAATGGTGGTGGACACCCCAGAGGGGGAAAGGGCGTGCGGCCTTGGCAACCGCAACCCACTCAAATCCAGCCGGTCGAACGCGGCAGCGCAGTAGGTGTTGAACCCACACACGCACTGAATCACGTCCCCTCCCACAAAGGCACCCGCGTTGCGCCGCAGCCGCGCTTCCGGGGCATCGGTGCCTTCGCCCGGAAAAATGCGGGGCAGCTCTTTGATTTGTGCCAGAGGGTTGATGCAACTGATGAGCTCTCGGGCTTTGGTAGGGAGCAACGGGCTAGGACTGGTGGCTGAAGTGGCACTCGCTAAGCACCCTCGGTTGTGGTCCGCCGGTGGACACGTAGCGGTCAAGCTCACCGACAGCGGGAGTGGGGTGCTGCCCTCACTGCCAAACCCGGTGTCCTGTGGGCTGGGCACCCGCGCTAGCGTCGCCAGGGTGGCCGAGAGCCCGCCTTCAGCTTCGTACGCCGTGCGTGGCGGCTCCTGCGCAAAAGTAACGGCAATGACGTCAGCAAACGCCAACTGCCGCGCGGTGTGCACCGTGTGGCCCAAATGGCTCACGTCCCGCCCATCGACGACGCACACCACGGAGTCTAGCCGAAAGCACTGCGACACTTCGGGGGCCACCACCTCATTGGCGTGCTCTTCAAACAAGGTGGCAATCACTGGCATCGGGTCGGACGCGGGGGCGGTGTCCACGACCACCAAATCAAACGAGGGGGCACCCGCTAAGGCTTCGTCGGCCAGCACGTCTTCCACGTCGCGCCGCACGGTGCAGCACACGCAGCCTCCGCTCACTTCCTCTGCCACCTGCACCACGTCACACCCCAGCGGCATCGGGTCCTGCACCGGCGGCCCGCCGCACCGCGCGAGCGCTTCCCGAAAGTCCGCCAGCGACGGCACGAGCGCAAGCACCTAGCATACACATGTAAATTACGCAGCATTATATTGAGCACATCATATGTTGACTCTCTTATGAATATTGACTTTCTTTTGAGTAGAGCCCGTGCACGCCCACTCCAGCGAATAAGTCGGAATTAGAAGCGAAGTGCAAGCTCTCTCTCTCTCTTACCCGCATGCCCTTGTAGGTAAACGCGTCGTGAAGCGTAGCGGCTGCTACGGCAGTCTTGCCTACGCCTGGTCCACCCACTACGAGCACTACAGGGACGCGGCAGTCGACATTGCCGACCGGCTGCACGGGCGGCAGCAGCGCTTGCAGCGGCGGCGGCGCATTGTTGTTGCCGCCGCCCGAGCCAGCGTGGCCGCCCTTGGACTTACTTTTCGAAGACAGCTTGAATGTAGCTTGTAGCGCTGATGCTAGGCGATCTGAAAGAAGTGTATAGCAATGCAATTTGCTACCAAGATTAGTATCATTTGATCCAGGCCTATTACATGCACGTGAGCAGCACTCCATCCATGTGTCAAAATGCAACAAGCTGCGCACTTCTCATTGATAGGATCTACAACATGCGCAGGGCATATTTCGTATCTAAAAATCAACAAACAACTATAATGCTAGCTTATTTCTACTGGAACGCACCCTTACTACGCTCCCGGTCTCCTCCGCGCACAATCAGGCGACCGGCGAGTCTTAAAAAGCTCCAAACACCAACCACGCTCCCGAAAATCTTAGGAAGTGATCTTGAACATCGTCGTTTTACGATTTTGATTGGCTACGCTACGTACGCTACGTATGAAAACGGTTTGGCTTTGAGCTTTGAAACCTACCTAAGAGTTGCCAACTTGCTAGGCTTCTTGTCTGCTAGCCGCTAGCCTCGAGCTTGGGACAGTTCAGCCATAAGATCTCTCGATTAATTATTGTTACTTCACCACTTGTGCAACTCCGGTATTACTTAGTCGACAATGTCAGCGCCACAACGGGAGACGATCGCCTTACAACGTTGTCAAATGACAGCTACGGTACGTTTATGGCACCTATGGAAAGCTGAAAGCACCACATGACCAAGTGTGCTTGCTGCCAAGATTTATGCCCCATTTTGATGGTGATCGCGCGTCAGCGTGCACCTTGGCTTGCTTCTGCTTTCTCTACCCCTCTCACTCCCTTTTCTTCCCTCTTACACACGTACTCGTAGGTCTCTTGTCTAGACTCTCAAACCATGACGGTAAGCTTGGTGGCGCATGACACTCAGTTGCGCTACCAGCGTTCCCTCTCTACGCCTGAAATTCCGGGTTTCTTCAAGCAAGTCAAGGGCAAGTACGACAAGCCCCCGCGGCTCTTGACGAGCAGCTTGAATGCGTTTTTCAGTTTACTGTGTGATGCTTTTGCGGCTGTAGATGGCGGCGAAGCCAACGACGGTTCCACTTACTTGACCACAGTAACACAAGCAGACCGGCGCCGCGCTGTGGTCGCCATCGAGTGCGCCCGCGGCGGAAGTGGTTGCGAAGAGGGGACACTGGGTCTGCACATCGCGTTGCCAGTGCGTGAGGATACAGGAAATAACAAGTGGGCAGGCTCTCGAGCCCACGGCAGTGGGAGCATCGGGAGCAGTGTTGCTAGCCCTGTTATGGGTGCTGTGGGTTGTGACCACCCGTCGTCCCGCGCTACAATGAGCCCCTCCACGCCTGTTTCGGCGAACGGACGACTTCATGCTTCTACCTTCAGTCCACCAAACAGCGCGACATCTCTCAACGAGAATAGTGGTACTCTTGCCTCTCCTCTCTCTTCGCCCCTGTCTCGAAGCAGCGCGAAGTTCCCCCTCAGCCCGGGGGTTCGGTCACCATTGAGTCCATCGGTTCCGACGGGTTCCTCGGTGCCGACGGGCCGATTGCCGACGGGCCGGCTGCTCAGCCCGCCATCATCATCTTCGTTGCCTCCGTCAACGCTTGAGCGTTTCTTGCGATTTTCGCCGGTGGAACAGCTTCTCGAAGTCGGCACGCCTGTTTATTCTGCTCACTTACTGTCCCCGCCACCACCGTCATCGCCTCATGCTAATGGCAACCAGGCTATCGCAACTCGAAGCCACTCACCCTCTCACGAGGACAGCTCCAACAACGATCGTAACGATGTGAAAGATACGGATAACACCAGTCCTGACGTCATTGATTCACACCCTTCCGCTTGCTCTCACGGGATAATCATCGACGTTCGCCGCGATGGCCCCTTTCCTTACTACATGGTGCTCCGCCAGCTCCAAGACAAGAAGGGCGACAGCCCACCCAACAGCAATACGGAAAGTGGAGACAGCAGCAACAGCACTGAGGATTTGCAATGCGGTCGCTCGGAGCTGGTGCCGGTGCTGCATCGCGAGTTAGTGGGGCAGCAGCACTTTCTTTCCTGCGGTTGCACTCCTGAGCTGTACCATGCTACAGTGGCATCAACGGGCGCACGCTTGAATGGAAACAACGCAAGCCCGGCTAATGTGCCATTGCCTCCACAGCCACCACAGTGGTGTCAAATATGCACCGGACAAGAGCTGCACCCGGTCATCGCTGCGGACTTGCTGCCCACTCGAGCAGAGTCTGACCTCTTGCTGGAGTTGCCTCCGATGGACTGCATGTGCAAACGGCCGCTGCTGCAGCGCCCCTCGATTGCAGCCAGGCGCTCTGCGGCCGCTGCCCTTCAACCAGGGCAAGGAACGGCGCCACTCCTCCAGCCCTCAACGAGTGGCACGACCAACGAGGTCACGGCCGGAAGCCTAGGCTTGTTAGTGTCTTCTGTGCGCATGACGAGCCCTTTACTGGGGGCCACTCAGCGCTTACCGTGCTGCTCCCTGGAGTGTGCTTTGCAATTCTCGCGCGGGAAGTAGCCCCCTACTACATGGGAATGTGCACGCGTGCGTGAACGAATGATATTCCTTAGTCGAAGGCAAGATAATAGCTGCCTGTTTTTACTACGAGTACGTGAATAGGATTATCCGGGATGCATCTCCCGTTCTTTTGGAACTATCTTCGATCATAATACCATCAGCATGAATTTTTAATCGACGTAATACCATCAGCATGAATTTTTAATCGACGTGGAACATGGAGATGAGATATAACAATGGAAACTGTAAACTGGGCTGCGAACCCCGAAGTCTTCGTGTATCGCTTGAGAAATTCAGACGCAGATTAGTTTGGATTGCTGATACCGGGCTTGAATTGTAAATTCTTTAGGCAGTTTGTAGGTCGAGGTCGATCGAGCTGAGCCACCGAGAACTCGAGATTGAGTAAATGTTCAGAGCGGATTGGCGGATTGCGGATTGCGGATTGTGCCAAATTGTGCTGGCTGTTGGGTTGGGATTTCTATTTTTCGGAATCCCGAATCAGCGGGACAATCCTATACATTAAATAGAAATTCGTTCGTACGTGGTTTGTTCGTGTCCGCCCTTTTTTTGTACCTACAGTACTGTAGTGCGGAGTGCGGATCTGTTGTACATGTGCAGTACTGAGAAAATCGGACCACGGGCACAGGAAGGGGAACGCACCACGGGCACTGCAAGGGCACCTCATTCACGGCACCTCAAGAACGCGCGCCAAGGCGCTAAGGGTAGGCACTTGCTGTACAGACACCAAAGCAAGTTTCCCCTGAACCGTGCATCGTGTGGGCACCTGAACTTGTCCTACGTAAGTACAGCCAGTTGTGGGTGATATGAAAGCAGGAAAACGGCCGACCCCCTCGTTTCTAAGGCAATTTCTTAAATTCCCGCGTGAGCCCCCCTCAGTTTCTTAGGTGACTGGAAGACAGGCAGGGCACAAAGGTTTACGTTTCTTAGTAACCAGAGCCAACACCCCTCAGTTTCTTTTAAAATTCACTAAATTTGACCCCTCAAATTCTTAACGGAAAGAACAACAAAATTTGGCATCCGTTTGAGTGCTTAAACTTCATCAGACTGTAAAAAACAGTTTCTTGGTATTAGTGCTATTTCTTAAGGATAATCTCTGTGTAATTTCTAGCTATGCGAGACACACCGTGGGCGCCAAGAGACGCTTTGCGCAAATTTTTCAAGCCCGTGGCGCAAAAACATGGCGACACGAGGACTTTTGGTCATTACAGAGGGGGGTCACCGATATTTTGTTAGTCTTTCTGTCAACGTGAGTGTTTCTTTTCACCTGCAACTAACTGGTGGCTGTACGTAATAAGTACGGTGGCACCGAAGGAAGTACGGCAGTGCCGGTCTTTCGTTAGTGCAGTTCCCGGAACTTCTAGGGAACCGAAGAATTAACGAACTTTCCCTTCGGTTCCGGGTTGGTTCACTAACTTTTTGCAAAGGAACTTTTAGTTCCGTTCCGTTCGTTAAGAAATGAGTAGCCGAACTTTACGTTCGGATCCGTTCGTTAAGGGTGGCACTCCCACTTCGAGTTAAATTCGGCGTCGAAGTACAAATCCACTTGCTATACTGGATATTTTCTTCTTTGAGATTCCGATAACTAGGAAAACGATAAGCATAAATCGGCTCTAAATCGATTTCCCCAATCTTAGAAGAAAAATCCGCGGTTTTTTAAGAAAGCAGCACGGTTCCATTCCGGGTTCGTTTCTAGTTCGTTAATTCTTTGGAACCGAACTTTTCTTTCGCTGCGGGTTCGTTAATTCGGCGGGAAACGAACTTTTCTTTCAGTCTGGTTCGTTAGTGTAGCAAAACCGAACTTTCCTTTCGGTTCCGTTCAATTCCTATTCACTAACGAAAGACCGGCACTGAAGTACGGCAAAGTAAGTAGAGGTAGTTCCGGGTGATAAGAGGTTGCCACGTCAAGGGAATAAGGGTTAAAATTCGGTACTTCCACCTGTTAGAAATCGATTTCCTTCTTACTGTATACTGCAGTACTAAAAAACGCTAAGAGAGCGAGGGCTGAGGCCAAATTCCCCCGCCCTTATTACCCGGAACTATCTGTACCTGTAGCAAGCAAGCGACGTCGAGCAAGTACGAAGTAGTCTTCGTAACTTCGTAACCGTAAGCAGCATCGAGCGCAAAGCGTAGAACGCAGCAGTCAAAAGCTAGCCTCACCTCGTGTTGCTTCTACTTTCTTCAAAGAGTACTTTGGCGCTTCTTAGACTACAGTAGTAATCGTCGGTGAATGATGAGTTCATGCAACGTGTGTGGAATCTCAAACACATACTTCGTGACGCTCTCTGGCGAGCCCCTTCGATTGTGTGCTGGCTGCGGAAACGTTCAGTCCACGCCAGACCCGCACGGGCAACACGCTGGTTGGAAGCGGCACGGCGTTAAGCTCACAGCGTCAAGGCAATTCGAAGAGGTTTAGCCCAGCGCACACCTAGGGAGCTGACTATCTAAGAGCAATAGCGTACACTTCACTGATTGTTGCTACACAAAATAGCACTTCACGACGCCAATAGACCTGTTTAGAGGAACCCTTAAGTCAATATAATGTCAACATTGCGGGTTGTGAATTAAAAAAAGGTAGAATTGCGACGACGGCAAGCAGTTGCAGACCTCGATCGAATGCTGTCGGCTATGGTGGCACATCAGGCAAAATCTGCCAGAGAACGAAAGGCAGCAAGTGACACAGAGCAAATTCTACGTGGCCGCCTCACCGAGTTCGAAAGAACTGAGAATTCAGCAACACCTCTGCGCCGAGCTGAGGTGAGTGAAATGCTTATTGTGATTTTTGTAGCTAGGCTACGATAATGATAATGTCCTGTGCCAACACTTCACATTTGCATAGGGCACTTACTACAGAAGTATGCCCTATTCTACAGCACCAACGAGTACTCTATTGTAAGAAAGTCCTGTGCGCTCCCTCGATGGCCCCTTTGTCCTTTGTTTTCAGTCAACTGCCGCAATTGAATTAGCCCTGGAAGACGAGCGAGCTGCCAATGCTCACTTGCGCGCCACGCTGGACCAAGAACAGGCCCAGAAAGCAGCGGCTGAGGCAGTAGCAGAAGACGCTTACCGTGAATACCGAGCTCATGTTGCTAGAACTCGTTGGAAATTGGCTGCTGCTGGTATGGGAGTGCGCGACAGTGCTTTGCTGAAGAGCCCGAACAAAAGTAGCAGCAAGATCAGCAGCAGCAGCAGCAGCAGCAGCAGCAAGAGCAGCAGCAGAGAAGGGACCATGAGAAAAGCAGGTTCTTTGGAAATGCGGTGCGAGGAGCTGGAAGGACAAGTGACAGAGCTGCGAGCGACTTTACAAGTACGGTGTTCATTATTTTTGTCTTATTTTTACAAGAAAATTATATTGGTTACAGCCATTGGATACTTGTTAGCTCCTGACTCGAAGCAATGGATCCACAGCAACGGTCATCAAATTTCTATTTTCTTCGTTTAAATAAAATTGCACTGTCCAGGCGGAACGTAAGAAGAAAGCAGCGGAGCTAGAGACGTGCTTTGCTTATATCGAAGAGCTCGAAGAAAGATAGTTACGGCAATGCAGATTGGATTGCATAAGTCCGTGCTCCTTTAAAGCGAAGAGAAGACACCGAGCAGCACAAATCTATGAATCGCCCAGTCTAGTCTAGTCTAGTTAATACTCCCCAGAACACAAAGAAACACCACTGTGGCATATAGCAACAGAAAAATGTAACCTTCAGAACAAGTCTGGCTGGGCTGGGTGTCCCTTTGCGAAATGCAATTGTAATCATTTACTCTTGAGGTGTCCTTCAGCCGCCAGGCATCAGGAGGTTTTGGGAATGGAGTGAGTCAGCTGTCTCCACTTCGACCTGTCCTTGGCAATGGCGATCCACTCATCAAGTTCCTTCGAAATGCCCTTACTTTTGAGCGCGTTCTCCAACGTCCTGCCCCAAATCGCCCAATGCCCTTAAAATCGCTCGAAAAGTATCACTGTTGACTTTTACCACGTGCTACACACTTGCTATATTCCTAGCGCTGGCCTTTTCTAACTGCCAGTCCTCTGACCGGACACTCGGATACCCCTTACCGGTCGAGAATCCGGATTCTGAGCTCCCCCGATATCTAATAGCCAACAGCCAACGGATTTCGTTGTTTCTTGGAGATGACAGCAATATTAAAATAGCGCGTATGCGAAGTTTCCTAGATATGAATTAGTGTGCGGCAGGCGACTTCGGCTTAGAATGGCGCCAATTCTAAGGCTTTTCGCTTTTCCAGGTGTGGTAAAATCGCGTCATTTCGGTATTGCACGCAAGCCGCGAGTTCTCTTCGAATCCTCAAGAGAAGACTGCACTGCTGACATTAGAGCGGATAATTATGAAAGCGGCAAGGAGAAGTAGCAAGAGCCAGCACGGTGACGTATGGGAATCTTCAAATTCTACCATCCGCAATCAAGAATCGAGAATCCAGATATGAATTCCATCATTTTCCCCTGTATCTCTACAGATACGCTTGGTTATCCGTTGAAGCAGACATTTGGTTTCCTCTAGTCTAGTCTAGTTAATACTCTCCCAAAATCAAAGAAAGACAAGTACACAGCAGTCACAGAGGCACATAAAGAATGCACTTGAGCTGCAAATGCGCTAGCGAATTCGCTCCAGAAGGCCAATTAAGGCTCCAACTGGCGCCTTTCCTCCGAACAAGTCGGCGGGACTGAGTGCTCGTTCGTGTATCACGTCCCAGGTCCACGAGGCAATTCTCTGGGCTATTTTTGCCCCAGCAGGGCATCGTCTCAATGTTTTTCTCAGGCGTCGGGCGCCAGCCGATCTCAGCATCGCCTGTCCTCTTTCTTGCTAAC
>Ga0307930_1002353_pt1 | contig 14494 bp, 6 predicted proteins | sample OrgLakmetageno46_FD_203161 | JGI IMG/M metagenome (GOLD analysis project Ga0307930, IMG submission 203161) | Saline water microbial communities from Organic Lake, Antarctica - #46 | ecosystem: Environmental > Aquatic > Non-marine Saline and Alkaline > Saline | place: Antarctica: Organic Lake... | reverse complement strand
CATCGGAAGCCGCGCCAGAAAGCAATGCACCTCCTCCTGCTGCTGCTGCACCTGCTGCTGCACCCTCCGCTGGGTCTTGGCGGAATCGACTGAAGAATAACGTGATGGCCAAAGTTGAGGAGTGGAGGGAGCGAAAGAGCGCAAAAGCTGAAATGAGTGTAACTTCTGAGAAGGCAGCGCCTAATGACGGAGCTCCATCGTCTCCTGGCTCCTCTCTCGAAAGTCATGACACGCTGAATGTGAATTCCAAAATTCAGGCTGAGGGAAGTGACGAGACTTCTTTGACATCCTCCAAACTTGACAGAACAGCAGAGGTTACTCAAAGCAAGGAACCTGCGACGGAATTGAGCAAAAAGACTCCCGAATCGTGGCGAGATCGGCTGAAAAAGAATATGATGGCCAAAGTTGAGGAGCGGAGGGAGCGAAAGAGCGCAACAGCTGAAATGAGTATTACTTCTGAGAAGGCAGCGCCTAATGACGGGGCTTCATCATCTCCTGGCTCTTCCTTTGAAGACAACGACATGCTTCGCGCTGACTCTACGAGATCGACGGACGAGGCGGCGCGCTCTCTCGCGGTGGCGCTCCGTGGGCTCGACCATACCTTAAATCCATGGTTTCTTGAAGCCGTCACCACGCAGCAGCGCGTTTACGCGTCCAAGTGGAGCGGGCAATGGCGGAAAGGGGTTGGCGCAGTTTTGCCTATTCCAGAAGAAAGCGCTCAAGGAGGCCAGCACAAAGCTAGTATGGTTTCAGAGCAGTGCTGGTGGGTGGTCGAGCGCCCTTCGGAGAGTGATCACGACGCGGCTTTCACCTTTGAGCTGGTGAATGCGTCGAGTGCAAGGCGTCTCTTCGCCCGAAAGTATACGCCCCACCGGTGGGCCTCGAAGGTGACGCGGCCTTCCATTTCTTGGAAGAAACAGGTGGGCGCAGGACCACCGGGCAAAACCTACCCGGACAATTTGTGGCGCGCCTTACCGCACCCAGAATCAGCAACAGACTCCTCCGAGATATCTTTCATGGTTCAGAACGTGCATTCGGGTCGCTTCCTTTATTCTCAGCAATTAAATTCTGCGACCTCTGGCAAGAACGGCCTCGAAGAATTACGGGGAGGAGCAGAGGCTTCGGAAAAGAGCGATTTCAGCTTTGGAGCAGTGGGCGCAAGCCAGCTTCATGAGGCTGAATTTTTGGCTAACGCAGCATGGCGGCTGGTGGTCTGCGACGATGGGTTACAGGGGAAGTTACCACCTCAAGAAGGTGTGTTGTCCAGCCTGACTGCATCGGAATTGAGCCGAGCCGACAGCGATAGCCAAGACGAAAGCGACGATGGTGAAGCGGAAGAATCTCAGGAGGATACTCCTGGCATGGATGTGCCAGCGACGAGCCAAGAAGAAGGAGCCATTCCTGTCCCTGGCGAGATTCACCCAGTTCATATGCCGGATGTGTAATCCCTTGGTACTTCAATTTTGGCCATATGCGACGTACTTCTAGAGGAAGTCTACCCTGATCCCGCTCCTTTGAACTAGCCGATTTGGTTACCAAAATCCGATGCGCCAATGCGCGACTTTATGCCCTAGAGTCGCTTGACAAAAGCACCATTTATCCTTTGTAGTAAAACTTACCACAGCAGCAGTATACTGCGGTAGTTGGGATGGGTACAGTATTTTACTCCCAGTCCCAGTTCGCTGTTCGCACAATCCGAATTCCGGTTTCAGTACATTTGTTTTTTATGCTCGAATGCTGAATGCTTCATGTGCGACACACCATACGCCAAACTAATACTTTAAGGCCTGAATCTCGCAGTATAACAGAGAGAGTGCTCTGAGTTCATTCCTGTCTAATTCAAGAATTATTCCGGGCATCAAATCATATCTTCGAGGCTTGCCTTCTTTGCTTTCTTCTTTTTCTTCTGTCCTTTCTTCTCGGGGGGCGCTGATGTGTCCGCTCGAAGGAAGCGCATGCCCGTGTTTTTGTTCAACCACATCACCTGCCCATCCTTCGTGTCCGGCATAATAACGAGGCCACCTTCGCTGCTCCCTTGACCGAGGAGGGGCTCGCCACCGAACACGCTCTCGTCTTTGATGGTCTGCACTGCGGTGTTGAGGGAAGCTGTGCGCGCTTCGGAGGCGCTGAGCGCGAGCGCAAGCTCCTGTTGCCGCTTGGCCATGGCAAAGATGAGGGACTCAAGCTCCCCCATTCGAGCGGCTGCCGCTGCTGACACCTCGCTACCCTCTCGAGCATTGCCACCAGCCGAGGCCCCAGACTTGGTGCCATTTGAAGCGGCATCTTTGCCAGCTCCCGCCTTTTCACCGTTGTCCTCGTCGTCGCTCTCGCCTGGCGCCACCTCCTTGTCGTGGCGGTGGAAAATGGTGAGGCCTAATATCTTGGCACGCGCGCGGAAGTGCTCGAGCTTCTCGAGGAAGCGCGTCACGGCAACGCTGCCGGTGTGCAACGGATCAACGTCGGCGAGCAAGACGTACTTGTCGTGGTCGCTGAGCGGGTCAACTTCCCGAGAAACTTCCAGCCATTTCACCAGAGCGTCGTGGGAGATCATGCCTGCGAAGTCCGCCTTACTTCGGAGCTCGAGAGCGCCCTTGCGCCCCACCGCTCGGCTCACCTCCAGCCACAGCGCGCGCAGCTCCTCCTCTTGCGCCAGAGACCGAATCTTCTTCTTGGGTGCAGCAGCATCGCGGCCTAGGGAGGCAAGCACGAATTGCACGTCACATGTGCCGTTGCCGTGGTCTTTCACCACCGTAGCTCGGAAGTAGTCACCGGACGAATGCATCGCCATCACAGGCGTGCCAGCCTCGAGCAAGTTCAAACTTGTGGGAGTGCCCTCGGCGTCCTCTTCTTCGTCGTCGTCGTCGTCTGACTCCTCGTCTTCGTCTGCGACCTTCTCAGCCACCTCGGATGGATCCGTCGCGGATAGCCCGAAGAGCCCGAGCATTGAGTTGACTCCATCCATTGCTTGCGCCTCCACGCTCTCATCCGGCACCACCAATTGCTTTTCAGCAAGTGCCTTGGCCTTGGCCTCCGCTCGAGCGATTCGGGCTGGGTCTTTGGACTTCAACTTGGCACTGAAAGCGGCGAAGGGCACCACGCCACTGTTGCTCTCATCCACGTCAGCCATTAGGAGGTCGGTGTCGTCTTCATCTAACGTCACGCCAATCGATTGCACTCCCTTGAAGAATTCCCAATAACTCAATTCTCCGTCTCCGGTCTCGTCAAATTGACGATATAGTTTCTTCGCGGATATGTCGCGCCGCCGCATGTAGTCGGACAGTTCCACCCAAAGCTGCTCGACTCGCTCGCTGCGCGCCTTGGCCTCTTCCTTCGCGCGCTTGGCTGCCTCTTCCTGGGTCTCACCGCGCCGACGATCAGCGATGCGAATCTCGGCCGCGATGGGCTCGAGGTTGTCTCGCAAGATGGCGCGGCGCCCTTCCTCTGCTTCGGATAGACCGCTCGTGGTGGCAATCGCCTTGGCGTTCAAGACGGCAAGGTCGGTCTGGAGTTTGAGAGTGCGGCCAATCTGGTCGCTCAAGTCGCGCGCTTGCCGTCGCGTCGCCATCAACTTTCCTCGCTCGGCCTCGGTGAGGGCGCCCTTGGCCAAAGTCGCGGAGAGCTCAGCCTGAAGCATCACGGACTGCCTGATGGCTTCAAGGTTTTGCCGCAAGTGCCGCTGCACTTCTTCGAGCCGCGACTTTTCTGCTGGCGTCGGTTTGGGCTTCCCACTCAAAATGGCCACTTCCTTTTGCCACTTGTTGTAGTTGCGAATGATGGCCTCAAGAAGCTTCACATGCTGCGTAAGCTCACCCACACGCAACTTCTCGTCCTCGGAGTGCCGCGGCTTGGCGTTGAGTCCCGCAAGCTCCTTCTGCGCAGCTTCCAAGTTGCCAAGCACGTTCACTCGGGCGCTGCCGCCGGTAACTTCCTTGTAGTCGCCCGCTCTTGCGGCTGCTTTCGCGCGTTGGACTTCGTACTCGAGGCTCGCTGCGCGCACGCTGCCCGAGTCTGAGGGGTCTAGCGCGAGCAAGAGGGTGCGCACCTCGGCCTCGGTGAGCTGAATCTTGCGTGCGGTCACTAAGCCGGTCAGGAGCTGGTCATACCCAAACACCGTCTTGCTGCCGCTGCCGGAGGTGCCCGCTTTTCGCACTGCTTCGACAGCTTCTACCCCAGTGGCCACGTCGCCGAGGACCTTGAGCCAGGCAGTGTGGGTGATCCGCTCCCGGTGGGCGCGCACCAGGAGCACCACCGCTTCCACCTTGGCGTACAGGGTGCTCCTGGGGTCCAAATCCTTCAACACCGCCCTGTACTCGGCGTCCGTCAAATCCACCCCGAGCTGCCGCAGTGCCGCCAGCAGCGCCGGTGTCGCGAGGGCGCTTCCGTCGCCAACAAAAGCCGACAGCTGCGCGCCACCCGAGGGGCCCAGAGCATCGCTGATTTTAGCGAGGGCTGCTTCAGTGTACACGTGTGAGGCCAAGTCATCTTTGAAGTCTTGCACGGCGATCTTTCCGTTGTTTTTGCTGTCCAAGCGCGCGAGCAGCATGGTGAGGTCTTCGTTGGAGAGTCCAACCTCGAGGGTTTTCAAGAACTCCACCAGCTGATGGTGGCTCAAGAAGCCCGCGTTTCGTTCGTCCAGCTTCGCTAACGCTTCGTTCATAGTGATGCCTTCGATGCTTAGCACGGCGTCAACTTTGGCATATGCAGCGTGAAGGGCTAAGCCGATCTGGTGGTCCATCTGATTCGCAAAGTCCGCAGCATGCACAACACCATCGATGCTCGACCCCAGCTGTACAAGCATCAACAACAAATCCTCTTCCGAAAGCTCGATGCCATTTTCTGCTAAGCCCGCTGAAAATTCAGGGTAAGCGACCCAGGACTTGCCCATGGTGAGCACGCGCGCTGCTTGCTCTCCGCTGAGCTGGCCGAGCGGGGACTTGCGCACGTGCAGCCATATCTGTTGGTTGGTGTGGGACCAGGCCGAGGCCATGGCGTAGACCAGCACGTCGAGCGCCACGTAGCCGCTGTCCTGAGTGTCCAGAGAGCTGAACAGCAACACCAGCTCTTCCGACGAGATGCTGGTCTCAAGGTCGTCGCAAAGCAGTTGCATCGCATTGTACGACAAGAGCCGTGATTCGGCCTGAGCATATCCGCTGAAGAAACTGCGTGAAGAAAGCCAAGGGAAATAGAGTAAGGATATAAGCAAGGGCTTCACATAACACAATACACAAGAGATAGAACACACACACTATTCCTAAAACGTGGGTATGATGGTAAGGCCATGTGCTGCTGCGCGTGTAGCTCATTCTTACCCGATGCCACCGTGGGCCTCAACGGCCGCGAAGAGCTTCGTGTACAGGGACGCTTCGAGCCGCCGCGCACTCGACGACAAGTGGGTGGCTAGGACCCCAACGTCCAAGGTGCCCGTGTCCATGGGATCGAGGACTTCGGCCACTAGGTCGAGCTGCGCCGAGTTCACCTCTGCTTTGTGGACCTGTCCCGATTATCGTTAGAGCGTGTGAGCGAGCTCTTCAGGACGCTCTACAGTCGATGGCGCGCATTCAAACTGACAAAAGACACCACCGCTACCTCCATGAACTTACCCTTAGAATCTCAACGAAGCGATCGCGGCCCACGGCGCCTACGTCCTCCGGGTCAAGGAGGCGGCTGAGTGCCTTGGCGTCAGGCGCTCCGAGGGCGTGGTACAGCAAGTTCCAGATGGGGTCCATCGGAGTCCAGGCGTCGGGAGACTTCGGCGGATTCGCCCGAAAGCTGCACAACAGAAATCAAAATGAGACCTCAGCGGACATAAAACGAAGCGATGCGATTGAAATTCTACGAAAACACGACGACAAAAAGGTGAGTGTATACGTGAGAGCACTTACGCATTCAAGGCGAGGGCGCGCTCAAACTCAATGAGGGAAATAGATCCTTCACCGTCGAGGTCCAGAGAACGCATCACCATCTCCATCCGCCCATCACTCAGCTTCACACCCAAACGTTCACAGCCTCTCGTGAATTCCCAATACGAGAGCTCGCCGCTGTTGTCTTCATCGAACTCGGCGAAAACCGTTGACGCAGACACGCGCAAATTGATCATATTTTCGCGAATCACCGAGAGCACATGGTCGACCATGGCCCGTTGGCGCTTGACCCGGAGTCGGTCATCCTGAGACTGCTTTACTTTCACTTCATCCAATTCGCGGTACCCTTTTTCGACCTTGGCGCCCACACCCTTGGCCCAGTCATACATGGTAGAGACCCGCAGGCTGGCGCTGCTGCCGCCGCCGCCACCAGGCGTGTCGTTGTAATCGGACTTCAGCACGATCTGCGGAGCATCGCTGCCGCTGATGAGCTTGAGAGAAGCCACAGAACACATGAAGGCTAAGAAAACTGCAAGCCCCAGTACCACGATCGGTGGCAAGATGGTGGCCAGGTACCTGAAGATGAAAACGGGTGAATGAGTTTGCGTGCTCTTGTCTCCTAACAACTCCCAGCTTGGGTTCACAGATCGAAATGGTAATCACTTACAAGTAGCCTGGTGCACTGGGAGTGGATGTTTCAGTGACATTGAGCGTCGTCATGAGGAGGCGCTCGCCCGCTCCCCTCAGCAAGGAAGCGTCGTCCATTTCCACCGCAGGAATACAACGTCAATAAGCCAATCACAACGCAGCATAATGATATCACGATTCATCTCAAACTAGAACAGAAAAAAATGCTTCAGAAATAATATCTTAGAGCAGAATACTACTTCTACCATGCACACCACACGGACGGACCGCACTCGGCCTATGAGGGAGAAGCTTATGCCCACCGCGAAGATCATCTAGACTGGCGCGCAGCCCATCGCGGAGGATCAACAAAACGAGCTCAGTAGCAGTGCACCCCTAAGTTATAAGCAGAAGGGCAAATCCTTCCATTTCCCCTCCGGAGGAGGGGTGGAAGATGAAAAACAGAGGAAAAAAAAAGGTCTCTTGCTCTCTTGGTTCATCCTTCATCCTCTGTAGAATGAGTCAGAATGCTCTGATGATTCGAGTAGAGTAGTGGCCTTGTTAGTTAGCCATAAGCTCAAAGTATCGGTCTCCGAGTGCGAGACGTCGTGGCCTCTTCAACATTGGTCCTTCGGCGCCTGCTAACATCAGTTGTTGGGCTGCGCCTGATACTCAAATTCAGTTAACGAGCTTCTGGGCTATATAGGCTTAAGGGGTCAACAATGTATCTTTTCCGCTGGCTAATTTCGTTTTCAGTGTTTCAAGCAGTTTGTGGCCTCGCGCCGCACTGGGCAACTGCTTCACCTAGAACTATTAATCAGTTTGGTACAGTCACAGGAAGGCAAATGCCAGCTCGTATGGCTGGGGGCATAACCATTGATAAACCTACGACAATCAAAAGCCCTGTGCGGCAAGTCGCACCTCCAGACGAATCTACGAATACACGAGGCGGTGGAGGCGCGAAATATCGTGTCGTCCTCTTTAACGACCCAGTTAACACAAAAGAATTCGTGGCACGAGCGCTTATGACAAAAGCTGGGTTGGATGAAGGGTCAGCGTTTCAGGTAAGAATATGAATGGACGGCAGACTTCTTTAGTCGGCAGTGTAGTCCTAGCTCGGGCATACATTCAATTGAACTCATGCTCCGCACTCTTGCTGCTCTATTTTCTTTCAATAGTGCATGATGCAAGCCCACAAGTTCGGCATGGGGCTCATCGGCATATGGCTTCAGGAGCGGGTACGTAGCGTGCCATTTACTTCTTAGTGCTTCGCGAGAATTGAGAGCGGCATCTGTTATTGAATGTTCTGATTTTGTATGATTACGTTATTTTGAAATATTACAAACAGGCTGAGGCTATCAATTCTGAGCTCACGGAGGCAGGCCTCATGGTGACAATGATGCCAGATGAATAGCCTTTACCCTCGCCGTAAGGCCTTCCTCGACATAACAATCATGGGGGTTCTTAGTTCTTGAATGAACAGATGGTTTGTCCATATGAGTCATGCATGTTACTTAAAGCACCAGGGACCAACCAGCGTTACTAGTGTTGTTTGCCCGGAGCTCGTTTTCACTGCAGCACGTATCTAGTGCCGCTTTTGGCCTCGTCTAGCTAGGGGGGGGGGGCTAATGAAATAGGGAGATGTTTGCGCTGAGCTGCTTGCTGCTTGCTGCTTGCTGCTTGGCTTTTCGCTTTTCGGTTTCGATAACACCTGGGTAACACGCAACACCAAGAAACAATGAGCAATTTAGCGAGGTAGCGAGTAGTAGAACTGAGATATATCTAATCATGGGGATTTCGGGCAAGAGGCAAGAGGTCTATCGCAAATGAGTTTCGAGTTGCCGAGTGAATTCTGGCCGCGGGTGATTAGATTAGATTAGATTAGATTATACTCCCCAATTGCAAAGAAACAACAACAAATAGCATAAAGCTGCGTTTTGATGAATCCCCCAGAACAAGTGTGACTGGGCTGAGTGTCCTTTTGCGCAATGCAATATTCATCTTTACTCTCATGAACCCTGTAGGGTCAATTCTCGGAAGGGTGAATTGCCATTTATATTTTTATATTACTATTAGTATTGCTAATTGTTAATACAAAACCACAGCCGATTTACAATTTCATATTGCATGTGGTACGTGGCCGGTATTGCAGTTAACTGAGTTTTCAGCTGCAATTACGAAGTAGCGTGGATTTAAGAGCATCCTATTAGCATAATACATATAAGTGTATTCTTCTAAGTCATCTATTATTGCAGGTGCTAGTCTAGTCTAGTTGATACTCCCCCAAAAACAATGAAGGGCAAGTACAAAGCAGTCACAGAGGCACGTAAAGAGTGCACTTGAGCTGCATATGCGCTAGCACAGGTGCACGGTTTTGTGTATCGTAATTGGCATCTGCTTTCGCTTTTTCGTTATTTGATACCGACTTGGGTGCGAATTAAAGGCCAAAAAAAAACTTTTACGGAACGCGCCGGAATACTTTTCGGAAATACGGAGGTGCGGTGCAGACCTTCAATATTACAAGTGGGCTGTATCCGTGTTCTTGGACCGCAATTGCGGAAGGCACGGAAGTTTCGGATGATCCAGAATTTCGGACCGCACCCGCATCCGCATCCACATCCGAAATTTCTACGTCCGCACCCACAAGCACCCGAGCGCAAAAACACGTTAGCGTGCTATTCTTTCTACATGCCCACACCTAGGTAGTGCCGTAGTACCTAACTGCCAACCGCGCTTGTTAAATGTTAAATACAAATGGCCCCAAAAGAGGCATATTTTTGTATATATCGAAATCTTATGAAAGCATGATTAGAATTAGAGTTAAGGACCGGGTTTCTGGTTTCTAGTCAGCAATGTAATTCGGCGAAATTAGAAACTAGAAACAGATAGTGGAGACTCCTTTCGTTCTGCATGGTAACTCACAACGAAGTAAATGGAATCAGCAATGTCGGCTAAACGCACTAGCGTAAGCAACTTCTGTCACAAAACCCCACAAGGAAGGAGCTGAAGGTCATTCGCACGTATTGCACACACCAACCAGCAGGAATTTCGTCGGCAAGCCTGGCCTCTCCTTGATGGCCATGGTAGCTCGAGTTGACCACAAGTAAGTCAATCGTGCGAAGTCTCCATGTGCATTCCCGAAGTTAGGCAAAAAATCATGGTCCGATGGCGAGGGCGCTAAGATTGTCGCTGGGCGCATTACTTGTCTCAACATCTCTGTGTCCAAGAGCTACGAGAACGTCAGTGGGGACGGTTGGAGTGGAGGCATTCGAAGTCTCTTTAATTTCTTCGTCATCCTCAGGATCAAATGCATCCTGAAAGTCATCGGAAGAACCGGTGCTACGACGCAAAGTTGGTCCTGGCTCTTCTTCAGAAAGCGCTGCAGGGGGTTCTTCAGAGGGCGTTGTAACACTCAGGGGCATTTCCAAAGATAATGGAGCCCCAGGAGTTGCTGGCTCTTGGGGCGCTGCACTGTGGGCTGCAATCAAAGCAAGAGCCTTTCGAAGACCGCTCGGGTATTTTTTCTTTTGCGCTAGTGGAGACCGAGTGAGTACGTTGGTGTGTGGATCCAAGCCGAAGGTATTGAGGACATGTATCGACGCTGAGTAGTCTATCAAAAACTTCACGCACTCGTGGTTGCCAAACCTGTAGCAGAGTAGCAATCATAAAACCATTCCATGATCACAATGGAGTTCAACGGATCTATGACATGCAGCTAAAGCCTTCTTAGCCATCAGTTGCAGACACCCACCATGTCGCCAAATGGAGAGCTGTGTCGCCCGCTTCGTTTTGAGCGTCCACGGCTGCAGCGTACTCGAGGAGAAACTGAAGAGTCCCCGTGTTGCCACGCGCAGCTGACACATGCAAGGGCTGCCGAGCACACAGGGTTGAAAGAAGAAAAGACAGCACGAGAATTGAAGGTGAGTTCTTACACATCTGTCGAGACTGTAGCTAGCATCAAGGAAGCTTTTTACCGTATTGCCAGTGCTATCGGTGGCCTCCACGGCGGCGTCAAAATCGCAAAGCAGCGCTGCCATCTGAAAAACATAAGTGCGCATGTAAATAGGATTAATCATAACTCACTGATGCTACACACTCGCACACACTAAAGAAAGATTCTTTCTTTCGTCGTGTACTTACATCTCGGTTGCCATTGTAACTGGCATAATGAAGTGGAGTGCGACCCTGCGTGTCAACACAAACAGCGGGCACCCCTCTCAAGATGAGCTGCTCCACGGTCTCGAGGTCACCAGCCATCACTGCATTCAACAAGAGGGCGTCGTCGGCGGCTGCAGCCTCGGCTGCTTTGTCGATGTCACCCGCTCGGGTAAGAGCCGCTTCGAAAAACTTGTTCCAGACCTGCAAGGACCTTGACTCTTCAGATGCAGAAAAAGAAGAAGCTTGCTCTTGACCACCAGCACCTGTTTCTACTGAATCATTCTCTTTATCAGCTGGTGTAGCTGTATAACCATCACCACGTACGCCCTCCGCATTGCCAGCTGAGACCGGAGCTGCATCAACTTCACCATCTTTTGTCTCTTCTGCCACTACTACTGTTCTTGTATCATCATCGACATTTTTTTCCCCTTCTGCCGTCACTGCACTCGTCTCAATATCAACGTCTCCAAATCCATTAGCTGTAACAGCAGATACCTCAGCATCATAATCACCTCCCTCGTCAGGATATTCCTCTTCCACCCATGTGTATTCCCATGATGTTTCGTCGGTAGTCCAGTTGTAGTAGTAAGTAGCACCTGACTCTTCGTCCACAAAAGCTTCCCATGCACTTTCTTCAGGCCATGTTCCCTCATTGACTTCTTCATTAACTGCGTGTACTGCTAATTCTTCATCATTCTCTCCCCAAACCTCTCCGCTCTGATCCTTAATCTCATGGGAGCTTTCATCGTTGTATACGGTCGCTCCTGCGTACGCATCACTTTCATAATCACCTCCCTCGTCAGGATATTCCTCTTCCACCCATGGGTATTCCCATGATGTTTCGTCGGTAGTCCAGTTGTAGTAGTAAGTAGCACCTGACTCTTCGTCCACAAAAGCTTCCCATGCACTTTCTTCGGGCCATGTTTCCTCGTTAGTGTCGTCCGCATTACCATCCTCTGCATACGTTTCGTCGTAATCGTAGTCCGTCCACGCAACTCCTTCCTCTCCACCATAAACGCCTTCATTACCCTCCGTGAGGGCTTCGTCTGGTGAAGCTTCTTGAATGATCGCAGACCCGTTTGGTGGTTCCCACTGCGACTCGCCGGAGATGGGGTTGTAGAAGTATTCACCATGTTCACTCTCGTAGCGCACCCATCGGTCCTGTTCCTCCATTGCCAAGAACGGCTCATCGTCAGAGGAGTAAGACATGTAATTATGACCTGGCGCAAAGCTATTCACAAGGCTACTATTGACAATGTATTGTGATTCCAGTGCAGCGCCCACCAATGAGGTAGCAGTAGTTGGAGTGCTCGAAGCTTCAGACATATCGTCTGTTGCATCACTTGCATCCGTGCTGCTTACTCTGTCAGCTAGATAATGTGCGCTGCCTAAGGCTGCTCGCTGCAAAGACCGCTCGCGAAAACGGCTCCGCGGCGATGTCGCTGACTTCCACCTTATTTTGCTGCTGTTGTTATTTCCCGAAGGACCATTGCTGTCCACTTCTTCAGCTGAAGAGCGCGACTGAACCACTACCTCAGCTTCTTCGAGAGCTCCGCTTTTAAGTTGCGCCACCTCCAGCTCTGGCGCTGCGAAGGTTTCCTGTACTAATTTGAGCTCACCCGTTGAAGCAGCTCCCTCCATAGCTGCAGCAGTATTCGAGGTGGCGGCGACATCAGAGCCACGACGTGCCTGTTGGACTACTTCTCGTGCAACTTCTTCCATGGCTGTTTGCTGGGCTTCAGAAAGCACTTCAAAAGCTATACCTTCCGCGGCTTCCATTTTCTCCGCAGCATCTCGCCGTCCCTCGGCTTCTCTTTTCTCTGCCTCTGCTCTCTCAGTGGCTTCCCTTTCCTCCTCAGCTTTCCGCCTTTCTAGAGCTTCTCTCCTCTCCGACTCCTCTCTCTCAGCAGCAGCTTTCGTCGCTTCATCTGTGGAGTCTCCCGACACAAGAGCCTGCATCACGTCAAGATGCCCTCCTTGGGCAGCTAAATGAAGTGGCGTGTCACCTGTGGCCGTAGGTACACTCTCTGCACCAGCAGCGAGAAGAGCCCGAACGCACGCCGCGTTTCCACTCTCAGCAGCCATGTGGAGAGGTGTGCACCCCTCATTGTCGCCAAGATTCGGGTTAGCGCCAGCATCTAGGAGGGCGACTACGTGGAGTAAAGGGTCTTGAATGGCCCCAGCTAATAGCACGTGAAGAGTGGATCGGCCGTGTGCATCTTGAGCATCAAGATAGGCGCCGTGCCCAATGAGAAGCTTTAAACCTGGCAGTGACCCGGTAGCCGCGACCAGATGTAAAGGGGTAGCTCCTGAAGAATTCTTCGCGTTGTGTGGTGCAGCCGGTTGGGCCACGGAAGGCTTTGCACCACTCTCAACTGAAGTGCCACCAGAAGCTAAAGGCGGAGAAGTTGGCCGTGGAGGGGTTGCTGGCGAAAGTGCCGATTCTCGCTGCGACTGTGGCGGCTGCAGCGGTAGTGACTGAGATGATGGCGGCGACGGTGGCATCGGCGGCACACTGAGCTGATCGAGCATCGATAAAGGAGCCCGAGAAGAGGAACCCGCTTGATCGGCATGAAACATGGTTCGTTCAGTTCGTTCTTCGTTGCTGTGATCGCCGCTAGACGCGCTATCGCGGGCTGCTCGAGGCTGGGGTGAGCTCCTTATAGCACGCTGGAGCATATCGATTGCTTCGATTGCATCATCGTGTACCACACTCGACGCAGTCCTCGCCTTCGATTCTGGGGACTGCCTTTCGATGTGCACCTTCACCCGCTGCTTTTCACCAGCCTGGCTATTGTCATTGCTAGGGGTTGGATCTTCGAAGTGATGGCTAAGGCCCGGGTCTCTGACGCCGTCTCCAGACATGCTTGCTGCCGCTGTCTCGTCGTCGCCCGCCTCCCACAACCTAATCGTTAAACCTCGATACTCACGAAGCATGCTCTCGCTAATGCGCTCACGACTTTGGCTCGTGCGCTCGATCGACCCGGACTGGCCCCCTTCTTCCACTCGAGCAGGTAGGAATCGTTGGAGGCGGTGCTCACTTTCAACCGATTGAGGCGACGATGAAACGTCGGAGCCACCGTCTAATGTCGTTGAGCCCAAGTCATCTTGCCCGACTTCTTGGTTTTCCATTTTTTTCCAAGCCGGCCCATCTTTCACCCATTGTGCGGGCTTTTCCTCCATGGCTTCAAATCACACAGTTTTAATGTAACGTGAGCCACCAAATCAAAATTATAATAGCTGTCCTACGTGATGTAGCTAGTGATGCTCACGCGTTCACCTAATATTGAAACACGACAGCCTTCTAGCACCGCTTCAATCGTGCAAGCCCTGAGACTACAGATAGTAGAATGCATTTTCAAAAATGCCTCATGTGCTCATGTGCCCGTTCACCGGCCAGCCTTTCACCTCTGCTTCGTTTCGTTCTCACTTTCTTGACAGTTGGCATAGAATAGAACAAAAGATCAAGAATCAACAAACATCACAAGATCACACCAAGATACCCTTGATCACACCAGGGGACATCAAAAAACATACCCAACAGACGTTGGAGCGCGTTATTGCGGTGCGAGTGGCCCACAGGGAGCGCACGGGCCTACAGAAGTACGCTGATTGCTGGACGTCATACCACGCTTTTCAGGCATGTTGCAGAGAGCTTATAAAGCATCGGACTTAAAAAACAAGCTGCTTTAGGAAAGTGTAATATCCTAAATAATATCAACGAGCATTTTTCAAAGCTTAAACTTTGTCATTTTCATGGCGACCTTCGCAATGTACTCGGCAAATTGATCAAGCAGAGCCTTGGAATATTCATTTAAGAATTCGGCAGCTGCAGTCTCGGGTGCTCC
>Ga0307930_1002348_pt1 | contig 14501 bp, 10 predicted proteins | sample OrgLakmetageno46_FD_203161 | JGI IMG/M metagenome (GOLD analysis project Ga0307930, IMG submission 203161) | Saline water microbial communities from Organic Lake, Antarctica - #46 | ecosystem: Environmental > Aquatic > Non-marine Saline and Alkaline > Saline | place: Antarctica: Organic Lake... | reverse complement strand
ATGCCCCTCTCCCTCCTGAATCATTCCGCACTTGCTTTGTTTGCGCAACGCACGCGCATTCCCACTTCTGCCCGCAGCATTGGCTTCTGTGCCATTTGGGTTTGTATTAGTTCGAGTTCGAGTTTCACGTGAAACGAAACGTAAATTCGAAGCTAGTTTCCTGTTTCGTTTCTACTTTTGAGTTTCATGCGAAACAGCCCCCCAAAAGTAGGTGTTTCGTTTCTTCACGATTTTCCTGTTTCAACTCTGGCCCTAATAATTGATACCCGCAGCCCGCAGCGCTGCCTCTGATTGCAGACAGACGACATGTTGGACAACATCGTATATTTTCAGTTCTCCCCTCGTCGGGGGAGGCGCGAAAAACAGCAAAAGCGTGTCAATCAACTTCTGCACGCACCACCGCCGCACCGCCGCTGTACCTTACTTCGAGGCTTTTGAGTGAAGCCACATCATGGCAGCCCTCAACCTTCCTGGCGCCTTCGGCGTTCATATGCCACAATATCGGATTCCAAACTCTTTGTACAAGGACAATCGCGGAAGGTTAGTAGAACTCTTTTCCAAAGAAGCACCCGAGGCAGCAGCCGGAGACGGCTCCGTGCTTCTCTTCAAAGGCGGCAATCAAGAGGAGCGGTACGATACCGATCACGAACCTGTATTTCGCCAAGAAAGTTTTTTCGCGCACCTTTTTGGTGTCACTGAAGCTGACTGCTACGCAGTGATCGAAGTGCCCTCCGGGAAGACGACTCTATTCATCCCGCGCCTGCCTGCGGAATATGCTGTCTGGATGGGCCCTATTCACCCACCGGAATCTTTCCAAACCAAGTACGGGGTCGATGCCGTGCTTTTTGTGGACGAAGTACCTGCGTGGCTGAAAGCTCACGCCGCCGTGGCGGCCTCTAGCGCTGACAAGCCTGCGATTCATACCATTTATGGCGAAAACAGCGACTCGGGCAACTCTGGGCCACCACTCCCCGATTTCGAAGGCTTCGAGGCCCTGAATTCAACGCACGCGGTGCTGCGACGCGTGGCAGTGGAAGTGCGTGTGCACAAATCACCTGCCGAAGTGGCAGTGCTCCAGAAAGTCAACGACATCGCTTCGGATGCCCACATGGCGACCATGGCACATGCCAAGCCGGGGATGGTAGAGTTTCAGCTCGAGTCCATGTTTCGCCACCATTGCTACTACAACGGCGGGTGCCGCCTAGCGGCGTACACCAGCATTTGCGGGTGCGGCCCCAATGCTGCGGTCTTGCACTACGGCCACGCTGGCGCGCCCAACGACCGGACCTGCTTGGAGGGCGAAGTGATGCTGTCGGACCAGGGCTGCGAGCTGCGCTGCTACTCGTGCGACATCACCTGCTCGTACCCGATTTCCAGCACCGGGAAATTCACGGCAGACCAGCGCTTCATCTTTGACACGGTGGCGCTCTGCCAGCAGCGGGTGATGGCCGCGATGCAGCCGGGGGTGGAGTGGGCAGCCATGCACGAGCTGACTTACCGCACCATTTGCGAACGGCTGGTGGAGTGCGGTGCCTTGGTGGGATCCATCGATGAAATGATGGCGGCCAACGTGGGAAGCCATTTCATGCCGCACGGTCTAGGTGTGTCACAAGTCGTCGATTTATCAAGTGCAGCTTTTTGACACTTTGCTCCTGAGAATACACTGTATCCAGCAGCTCTGGTATCCTACTAGCTCTTACTTTCTCTCCCACTGTTTGCGATTCGTCATTCTCAGGCCACCTCATCGGCATCGACACTCATGACGTGGGCGGCTACAATTTGCCTTCCTCGAAGCGTGACACCCGCGCGGGCTTCAAGTCGCTTCGCATGCAGCGGCCTCTGGAGGAAGGCATGACCCTCACGGTGGAACCGGGGTGCTACTTCATCGGCATTTTGCTCGACCAGCTCTTGGCCAACCCTGCCACCGCAGGCTTCTGCGTGCCTGCGCGGCTCGAGCAGCTGCGCGGCAGCGGCGGGGTGCGTCTTGAGGACTCGGTGCTGGTGCGAGCTGCGGGGCAACCGGTGTGGAACTTGACCACATGCCCGCGCACCGCCGATGACGTAGAAGCCGTGATCGCCGGAAAGATCACCAGCCGAGACCAGCTTACGCGCCTGTTTAATTAAGGAAGCGCACGTATTTGTGTCGAGCAGTATTCGAGCAAACAGTTTTGGTGCAGTTATAAAGATGCTTCTTGTAGGGCAGTGAGGCAGAAACTTTTTGAACCAGGGGCGCTGTGGATATGTAGATGAACGCAATTTATTGTGCTTCTTCTTTTGCTTTGTGATTTTCGGTAGAGACAATAAGACATTAAACGGAAGTAGAAACCAATTGCCACCTCCCTTTATTTCTTTACGCAGCCAGAGAAACATAGGGCCACGGCAATTGAAGTACTGGCGCATTTTTTTAAAATTAAAAAGGCAGAAGTAGCGAAGAAATACGGCGCCGTCGGTTTTGGCGTCATGAGCTGGTAGCCGTAGGCTTTAAGCCGTGAGCTATATCCGCATCTAAATGCCCATCGCCCCATTAAACTCAACTCCCAACCCCAAGAAAAAGGGAGGGGCAGGGGTCTAATGCCCATGAATCCATGCCCATTGACACACGCACTAGACACTAGATACATGGACAACCAACAAAAGCAAAGTAAAGGAGAGAGATATTACACGTGTTAAATTTCTTTTTTCACTTTGTGCCCACCTTGCTTTATCTAGAAGACTCCGCCTTACTCAACCCATCCCAAGCACCTCGCCGCCACCTCAAGAGGCACCAGGGCACCACTGTCGGCTACAAACACCTGCGAAGTGCTACTGGCAATTGAGGTTGCACCCGGGGTCGCAATTGGAGTGCGTGAAGAGCCGCGCTTGAAGTGGCGACTACAGACTTCACGGAGGGAGTGCTCTATAGGCTCCAGGACCGCGTCAATGAGATTCACTTTTTCAGCGAGATTCACGTGCTGAACACTGTACTGAGCCTCAAGGGGCTCTAAATCAGACGGGTCTAAAGTAGCAGCAGATGTTGCGCTGGCCAGCCGACACAGCAGCTCATTGGGTGCATCGTCTGGCAGCATCGCGATGCTCATAGCTCCCGCAGCAGTGGTGCCCTGTCGTTGCGAAGCCGCAAATTGCAGTGAGGTTAGGAAGGATTCTTTCAGGGCTGGCAAGCTAGAGCTGCTAGAAAGTTCCGGGTAAGAAATTTGCAAGTTGGAAACTTGTGGTCCAGGGGGCTGAATCGCTGCAGCAACCAACTTCAGCCGCGGCAAACAATTAACGCCTCGAGTGAGTTCTAACACTGCTTGTGGTGCTGCCTGAACCAATGGTGCTCGCTTTAACCCGGCAGTGGCCACCGAGTGATGAATGTGTGCCTGCAGACTGAGGGATGCTCCTGGCGGGGCCTCAACGAGTACCCAGTCTGGCAAACGTGTTTGTTGCAATACACGACCAAGAACACGGCGCACGATCATCTCTGAAGATGCTCCACCCTCTAATGCTTCTTCCGGATCACGATCAAGATTGGCAGCCAAAATTGTGTCCACAGTCTCGGCTTCTGCCACCAGAGCAGATCTTTCTTCGATAAAGTTCTGACAATTGCGGCTGCCGCTATCGATTTTTTCAACGTAGAGTTTGACAGTGGTGAGCACGAGATCGGCGGCATTCGAGCTGGCGGTTTTACACCCGCTGTAGACTGGCTGTGGTGCCCTCCCTCCGGTTTCCTCGCTTAAAGTCGCACGCCATATGACCACAGCTTGGCTACTTAGTTGCTCAGAAGAATGACTATGCGTGTCTTCCAATGATTCGCCATCTTTGCCGAGGCTGTCTTCGAGTTCTTCGTTTTCACCACTGTTCAAGACGTCAGGCGACCCTCGGACAATGCGATCGTTGAAGACATCGAGCTGAGGTAACTCAAGCACATCGGGTAAATGCCCCTGAGGCAGGCCCGCTAGTAAAGCTGGCACCCCACCTTGGAGCAATGGCACTCGGAATAATGAAGAGGCGGCCTCTTTGCTGGGCTTACTGTTGCTGCTACTGGCAGCAGTGGCGGCTCGGCGCTCTTCGAGATGGCTTGTGGAGAGGGACGCACCGTCCGGAAAGTTGGGGTAGACTAAGAAATAGTTCCGGCTAGCAGCGAGCTCGAGCATAAAGAGCCACTTCCAAGTGCGGCCATTGGTGCGACTCGGTAATCCATCGCGGCTAAACACACCAACACTCATAACGAAAGAAGACGCTTCATCGTATGCATCGTCACTTTCGCCCGTGTCGCCACTCTCCTCGCTTTTACTCTCCTCGATGCCCTCGGCATTGGTCTCACCACTGACAGCAGTGCCATGCCGGCCTTCCTTAGGTTCTTGTACCGGAGGGCTCGCCCAGGCCAATCGGAGCACAGCGTATCGTCGCAGCTCTTGCCACGTGTCACCGAAAAACGCAAACGCACCGCCACCGCACGGCAATTGCGATAAGTACGGCGTCAGCGCAGATGGCAGTGGCTCAGTTTCCTTGTTGTCACTGTCACTAGCTTTGGTTTCGGAGTTCTTGTTGATACCACTGTAAACAGAGCTACCTTCGCAGGATGCGTCACCAGTGCGGCAGCTGCTTCGACCTCTATCGCCAGGACTGAGTGTCGGTGGCTTAAATGGTTGAGGAAACTGAGTAGTACTGACACGGGGTGTATAAAGGCTGATGCCGTATATTTTTGCTCGCCCTCCACGCCCGTTCTCCAGCTTCTGCCGCTGATCAGGGTCGAGACGGTACGTCAGCGCGCACCATTTGATCCAGGCATAAAAGAGGGGCGATACTTCGTGGTCGTCCTCCAATAAAACGCCGATCTGAAGTATAGTTGAAGAATTCGATCATGTTACAATGAAAGACAGGGGGCAGAGAAGTTATGCATGTACAGATGAAGCGATCATAAGAACATACAAATTAAAACCTCATCAGCGTCGCTCGGCGACCAAGCGCCGAGAATGGTCCGCAGCAAGCCTTGCCGTGTGGCTGACACCGTCGCGTTGAAGGCACCAAACGGCCAATCAAATGCTCTGGCTTCGGCCATCACGGGCTCATGGTAAGGGCCTCGGTCGACGTGCACGAACAAATCCACCTTGGGGAAATTTCATTGGAGAGTAAAAAGTTGGTATGCAACGAATAAGAAAGCAATTGACATTGACTAATCAAGCAGGCGCAAGGGTGGAAGAGTAGTTTAAATTGATAATGCCAGTATAATTCAATGGTACCTGAAAGTAAAACAACTTGTGAGTTATTCATAGTTGAAAGTACAAACCTCGTCCTCTAAGTAGTGAGCAGCAGATAAGGATGCAAGGAGCCGCTGAAGTGGCATCACCGAAGGACGATTTGCGTCACACACTACATGAAGCGAGATCGCGGGAACACCCCATTTGCGGTGTGCTGCTCGCGTGAGCTGTCGGACCCACGCTAAGTGCTCGTGCTCGGCCGTTTGAGCGAGGCTTTCCTCGAGGTTCGCAGCATTGCGCACTCGGCGCTGTTGCCGTCCCAACGCTTCCACACCAGCTGCCCGCCTCCCAGCCAACACTACTGAAGCAGCTTCAGCCCGCATGGCACACTTCGCCTTGAGCGCAGCTTGTTTGTCGAGATACTGGCGGTGCAGCATTTTTTCGTACCGGTGTTGTTCTTTCGCCATGGCTTTTCGAGCTAGAGTAGCGTTGCGCTTCAGCTCGCGCTTCTCCCAACCCTCAAGCTCGAACACCTTGCCTTTGCGACGTGCACGCTTCTCTTGCCTGCTCCGCTCCCCGGATTGCCGATCGGCCTCAGCTTGTGCACGCTTCTTGGCTATGTCCGCTTCTGCCGCACGCCGTTTTGCTGCAGTCATTCGTTGCTCTTGCAAAGCTTTCTCGCGCCTTTGCTCAGCTGCCTCCGTTCGGTGAACTTCAGATGCCGACTTGGCAGCTACTCGTTGCGAGCGCATGTACGCAGACGCGTGCATTTGGGAGGGGCCAGTTGGAAGTTTCGCCTTTAATTCCCGGTGCGCGAATGAGGAGTTCGTGACAACCGTGGCATGCTCCAGATGTACCCATTCGTTTAGTTGACCTTCGTCCCAGGGCTCTGGCTTACATTCATGCCCAGCTAAACAAATAATGGTAGCCAACAGAATGTATCTTGTACCAAGATTAAAGCTCATACTTTGGTTCGGAGAATTATAAAGCCAGTGGTCTTGATGATAATTATTTCCAGTCGACGAAAACGGATATCGGGATTTCTAGTAGAGCTACAGCGCTACGATAACATTGCCAGAGCAAAACCAAAGCGCCTTCTATACAATCAGATTTTATTGCGAAATGCTCAAGCTGTGAGCAGTTCAGAATCATGCGAATCCTCAAGAATGGCGTCAAGACGGCTACCGTGACATCATGAAGCGATATGTCGATGAGTCAAGCATTAGTCATACAGCACCGTACAATGGCAAGGCCCGCCTTATGGATCGCGATGATTCTAGCAAATGTATTCGAAACTCAAATCAATAGCGGTTGGCATCCTCAATCATCTTCGCGTCATTGTAAATGTTTAGAATAGTCAATGATTCAAAAGTGGACAAAGCTAGCTAGAATTTGCCAGACTAAATCATCGTGTATTTCAAAGGAAGTATTGTAATACCACCGAAAGGGTTCGCAGACAGTCTCTTTAGTTTTGCTCTGGGGACTAGGAGGTGGTAAAGCCATGACCTCGATCAGATCAAGGTTACGCCAGCAAGAAGTTGCGAGCAGCATGGTCGATATTTTTTCTTGATGAGTCAACTTACGAACGACGAACGATAAACGAGAAATCAGTGAAGGACCATCATCAGATCTGCATCAGGTCGTCATCACCTCCCTGTCATCTTCGTGAAGTCGTCTGTCTTCCTCGCCTAAATCGCTGTTTCTGTTTCTATGCCATCACTGCTAGCGGGCAAGAGAAACGTACCCGACTGGCCGGCTAGCGGGCTGACGAATAGGGCCTTATCAATATCTAATTAGAAGTTAAACTCTCAGGCCGCATTGACCAACGAGTTTATATCTTTTTCTTTGCGAGCCCTTAACTATTCTGGCAGTAATCAAGGTGACATTGTGTACCTAAGCTTCGTCTGAACTACCGTTTAGAAGCAACATGGCGCTCTGGAGAGCCTTCCTAGGTTTAAAGCAGTTCAGCGCACACTCTAGCGTACAGCGAAACCTTCGCGGTGTTCCCATCGATGGCTCTTCTCGCTTCCGAGATGATCGGGTTGCATCTGAGAGCCCCAAACGCCGCTGGGACAATCGAAGTAAACAGTTTGTCGATGACGATGGTGAAGTAGCACCGGAAAGTGTTGTTGGAACCCCCACTATAAATCATCGCAAATCTCGCACGCCAGGTTGGAGAAAGAGGTCAGTTCCTGAGGTTCGTTCCGCCTCAAACGCAATGTCTCATGGGAGCCATAGCGACTCCTTGAGAGGAAACGCCAGACACGAAACCAGTAACGCCACTGCGAGTGCCAACAGACGTAAATACGAAGTGAATTACAATATTCCCACTAGTGATGGCTCCAATGTTAGCAATAAGGTGCCTCAGACTCCGGCCGTGAACTTTCAAACTGCCGACGAACGATTAGTAGCAGCCAAGTATTCAATTGCGGAAGCGCGCACTGTGGCCGACTTGCGAAGTGCTCTCGCACTCTTAACCAAGCCAAACGAGTGCCGTAGGATGGAAAAACGGCAGGCCGTGAAGTACCAGCAGCTCAGTTGCTCCTGGGCTCTAAGCAAGGCCAAGAAGCTCGGACTGCACGGTGACACCGCGAGCCTGCTCCTCTCCGACCTGCGAGCGTCGGGGGCTAAGCCCAACGTATACGTGTACGGAGCCGCCATAGAAGCCGTAGCCAGCGCGCCTGGGTCCGACCGCGTGCGGTGGCGTGGCAGCGGTGAAATGAACGGTGGCCGAGCAGCGCTACCGGGAAGGCCGGGACGCGGCGCAGGCGGTAACATTACTGCCAGTAGTGGTAGCGGTGCATCGGAGACTTCGGGGCGAAGTGAATCCAAACAGCCTACGACGAATTTCAACCCCGCAGCAGCAGCCCTTGAGTTGCTCGAGGCCATGCAAAAGGTTGACTATTTGGTGCCCAACGAGCATTGCTTTGGGTCCACTTGCAAAGCCCTCGCCCGCGCCCCTGACCTCGATGCAGCTGCTGACCGTGCTCTGCGCATCATCAAGGTGAGGTGTTTGTTTAGAGAAGAAAAGTCCTCGAATGAAAGTTAAAGCCACCGAATACACGGTTTCGCGTTGATAGGTGGAGATGCCGCGAGCCCGTTGCGTCCCAAACGTCGTAGCCGTTAATGCAGCTCTCAATGTGCTGGGCCGCGCAGGTGCCTGGCGGGAAGCAGTCGACTTACTCGATGATATGGTGATTGATCGGGGGACGGGTTGCGTTCTTCTTGCTCAAATATATTTAGATTCACTCTCTTCTCTGCTTGTTCTCGCTGCTTAAGCTTATCATTGACACATTCGAGCTAATCGTTGGCACACCATCTCGTTTTCTTTTCTTTCTCCTTAGGTGGTGGCGCACAAGCTCCGAGCCAAGGCTGTAGACGAGGCTGCTGCAGCTGCTGCCCATGCTTCTTCCCCGCAGGCCCAGTCGAGCTCGTCTCCGTCTTCTTCTGGTGGACCCTCGGGTGGTGCACGGACATCGTCGTCCGAAGATGCTGCTGCCTTGGAGCGTGTCTCGATGGCGAAGTGGCGTAGGATGCCTGCGCCGGACGTTGCCTCGTTCAGCGCGGTGATCAACGCTTGCCACGCAGGAGGGCAGCCCGCGATGGCCACTGGCGTGCTGCGGCTCATGGCGTCCTTTGGGGTGCTCCCTAATATAGTGTGCGTGAACAGTGCCATGGCGGCAGCGGCCAAAGCAGGCCACGTGAGCTACGCGCTACGGCTGATGGATGCTCTGAGAGGCACTTTTGGGACCGAAGAAGACGAATACGGCCGCCCCATCTTTGGCGGCAGCAATCGTGTGGCTGCAGTCGACAATCAAGACCAAGACAGCATTCGATACGACGGTGAAACCAGTCCTGATAATGATGGTGGTGGTGGTGGTGATGCTAGTCATGCTGATGGTGACACGGGCGAGCTTCCTGACTTGTCCCATTTGAAGCCCGACGTGTGGTCTTACGCCATTGCCATTCAGAGCTCGGCGCGGGTGCACAACTGGCGCGGTGCTTTAGCGCTTCTCGAGGAAGCCGAAGCGACTCCTGGAGTGTACGTGAATGACGTGGCCTATACCAACGCCATCGCGGCGTGCTCGGCCTCGGGGGAATGGAAGCATGCAGTCGGACTCTTGCGGCGGATGCACCTGCATCACGCCAAGCGCCTAGAGGCAATGAAGAAAGGTGGAAACAGCAGCAGCAGCGGCAGTGGTTGGACTAGGAAAGCAGAGGCAAGCTCAGCAAGCATGATTGATGGTAGTGCCTTTGGCAACCGTGATTTGAACGGTCCCGGTGTAGTGGCCTACAACGCGTGCATCACGGCTTGTGGGCGAGCAGGACAGGTCCAAGCGGCGCTCTCGGTGCTTCACGCCATGCTTCTGGGAAACTTCGAGCAAGGGCAACTGACAGGCTCCAGCCAATCCAAACAGGCGCTTGAGGGAGCTGGCGGCGTGACACGCGCTGAAGAGGCGGTGAAGGCCATCGCTCTAGCAGCTGCTGCTTCACAAGACGATGGACAAGTAATTCCTGATGATGATAATGAGGATGCCGCAGGGGCAGCTCACGAGCCTAGCACAAGGAAACTGCCGCGGCCAGACGCAGTGTCCTACAACGCGGCTCTGCACGCCTGCGAGCGAGCTGGCATGTGGCGAGTGGCACTGCAACTGCTCGACGTCATGCCAGCTCATCTTCGCGATGCCGTGTCGTTCAACACGGCGATGGTGGCGTGCGGCCGCGCAGGGCAATGGCGAGCTACCTTGGAGCTCTTGCATGACCTCGAAGCATTGAGCGACACGCTTGGTCCTCTGAACGCGCACAGCTACGGGGCTGCGCTCACAGCATGTGCGCAAGCGGCGGAGGTGAGCATCGGCTGCAACAGCGACGACGGGATCGCCGCAGCTGAAGCAGGGGCATCCTTACTCGAGCGCAGTGGCGAGACAGCCGCGTGGCGCTCGTCGGTGGCCTGCTTGGGCCCTGCCGCGGCCGTGCTGCGGGCTGCGGGGAAGTACGAAGAAGCGCTGGTCCTCGAGCTCGAGCTCCGAAAAGCAGACCCAAAGCAAGCCATGCGCCTCGACATGCGACGGCGTCTCGGCAGCGAAGCGCAAGTACCCAAGTGAGGGGTGCTCCTATGGGTGAAACTACACCAGAAGAACGGGCTGAAATGCGAATTAGATTAATCGATTAATTCAAGATTATCACGTACGTGGCATGTATGGCCAAGGAGGTGGGCGTTTGGATCCTCGGTCAACTTGGCATCGGTTTTTCTTTTCCACTGATTACAGGTATAAAAGATAAAAGTGACTACATATTATAGTCGAAATCGAAACCTAGACGAGAGGGGCATATTAAGAGGATTCTGGAATACAAGAACGCATCAGCGCAATTGTGCATTTAAAATTAAAGAAAGGGGCCTCTATAGCTGAACACGTGGCTCTGGTTTACTCACGTAGGTGCCCCTCGTCGGGTTACAAGGACAAGGGCACTAAATTTCTCAATTCGTAACTGCTCTACCTCCAATTCGATTGGTGATTGGCCATAAGGAATGGCAACACGGAAGACCCTAGTGTCTTTCGAGGGATTAATTGATACACGTGCGTGGCACTGAACGTGCACTAGCGCTCACCGCGCTTGACGGATTGAACGACTGGCGTGCAGCGCTCTACTTCTGCCTGCGATTCGGGGTAAATCATGCGAATGACGCACACGCCCGAGGGTTCTTCCGAGACGCAAATTTCGTTGGTGCGCGGCCGGCATGTCATTTGTGTCGTCAAATACACCGTGTATTTTTCATCGGAGCCTGAACTTCCTCCCGAGATGGCTGTCCCCGGAGCGCCGGGAGCATTCTCATCCGGCCATAAAGTTTCGTCGTACTTAAATTGGCCGTTCGCGGGCGGCAAGCTTGACCATCCATAGGCGTGCACGGATGTATAGGTGAATGCACCTCGCAAAAATCCTTTCACTTGCACGTCACAAGTAGTAGCATCGTAAGGTATTGTGTAGTACAGATGACGCGGGTGGCCTTTCAAGTCTCCTTTTGGGTTCGGCACGAGCACTGAGGAATTGGGCGTCAAGCCTTGAAATGCGGGGGTTCGACGGTAGATACGGCGCACCAACAGCCAAGCGACCTTGTGCAATGCTAAGGCCACAAGGGCGCCTGATGGGAGGCTCAAACTAAGAGAGCTCGGCGTCAAGACACCAGGCAAGAGCTCCGGCAGAAGCGATCCAGGCCATGCAGATGCTACAAGCAACGCAGCGTTAAGCGCTACCGCAGCTGAGAGCCGATGATGTAACGCGCCAGGACCATTTTGGGCAGGGTGCATGCCCGGCACACGAATTTGATTCCCGAGCCGTTCAGAAGACCCGAATGCAGCGTTTGCGGCAGATACTGCAGCTGCAGCCGATGACGCGCCTTTCACGGCGTTACCTGCACCAAACCAAACGTCAGGAGCCTTGAATGCTTCTCCATTGCGCGGACAATAGCACCGTAGGCACAAGAGTCCTTTGGATACATCGTCAGGAATTTCAATCCAGTTCGCACCAGGCCACTTTGGCTTCGCAGCTATGGTTGAAAGCACCACGGTATACGATCCATCGGGCTCGAGTGAGATTTCAGTGTCGCGAAGGCACTGCTTTGGGCTGTTAGATTTGGCGCCTGGTAAGAAGACTTGGAAACTCCAATAGCGGCAGCGTGGTGGAACCCCTTTCAAAAGCACAGGGCCTCGACTGAATGGAACTTGTGTCAAGACGCTGTTGAAATCATTCATTTCTGGGAAAGGTCCGAAGAAAGCTACGAGCAAGTAATCCAAAGAAGTCGGGTTGCCTGGGATGTTGGACACCCAGCGATTGTAGCGAGCAGCAGGAAGGGCAGCACCCAAGGTAATGTTGATCAAGGCCCGCAGAGCACCAGTAACGACCAGGAAATCGACGAACCCGAATACGAAGGCAGGTATCATGATCTCAAACATCCTGCGATGTGCCAGGCAGGTAGGCTAATTTAGTCCTGATAAGCAAAAGGAAGAGATAAAGACATGAATACCACATGGCCAACAACAGCTAAGAATAGATTGATCTGGTCAACAGTAACAATTTACCTCGAGCTGTTGCTCGCGAGCTCGTGAGACTCTACTTAGCTAGCTAGTCAGAGCTTTCGAGGTAATAAGCTACGAAGCTAACGAGTCCAGTTTGTTTGCTCGACGATCGACGATTGGAGCAGAAAAGTGAAAGGTTAAGCGAGGCACGAGGCGCACTTGCACTCTAGGAGTATTACAGTACTAGGAGAGGGAGGCTTCGTTTAACTCCGTGATATGGGATTATGGTACAGGCTATAACTGGAATTGGAAAACCGGAACTGGAGTTCATAATTGATTCAGGGGTCCATCGCGAATCGCGAATGACGTAAGTTTATTATTTCACTTCACCGCGAGGAGCTACTGGGGAAGTCAAGAGTCAAGGCATTAAGAATGAACTATGAAAGCAAGCAATTCTTTTTATCGGGCATGGGATTGTCGTCGTCGTTCTCGCTCGCCTCGTCCAGCGCTGCCCCTAAAGCACTATTCCGCCGCTGCAAATCACCTGCCTCGTCATAGCTTGCGCTGAAGCCACGCCCAGTAGGCTGATCTCTCGGTGGCGTAGGCGGCATCGCTGGCAGAGGAGACGAGCCATGCCGCCCTATGCTCACGCTTCGCCCATGGCTGTGCTTGTTGGAAGAGGAGCGGTGGCTCGTCGCTTTCGAAGCGTGGCTAGCTGCCGACCAGAAGCTCACGTCGCTGTGCTGCGAGCCGGCGTCCGACGCGGTACCAGACTTCGAGGAGGTGGCGGACTCCAGGTCCCACCCCCCCTCATCGGGGTTTTCCGAGTCGTCGTCTGAGTGGTTGTCGTAGAACGCCCCCGCGGAATTGAATAGCGCGCTGCTGGCGTTTGTATTGCTGTTGCTGTATTGCGTCGAGCCGAAAGGGGTATACATCGGTGGCGGCGCCGGTGAAGAGGTGCTAGAAGGTGAGCTGAACAGCTGCTGCGCGCCACTCGTATTGCCACTTCCCATGGAGCTGTTTGCACCGCCTAGCACTCCTGGAGGCAGCGGTTGTGGCGTGGTGTAGGCTACTGGTGTAGAAGACGAAGGCCCAGGAGTGGTTGGAGAAATGAATCGGTTCGAGCTGTGGGCTTGTGTTGACCGCTCAGGTGTGCTCGGTGGCCTCAACTCATGCTGTTGCTGCTGTTGCTGTGGCTCGAGAGGTTCAAGCTCAGGCTGGGCCGCGAGCTCATGCTTGGCCACGGCTAAATTGTGCACTGCGTCGTCCCACTCGGGTTTGAGCGCAACGGCCGCTTCGTAGCAAGCCACAGCGCGCCGAATGTCCCCAATGCTGTCGTAAGTTTGGCCCAAGTTGTAGTGGGCCTCAGGCCACTGTGGGTTCAAGGCTAAGGCGGAAAGCGAGCTGGAAACGGACTCGTCAAAGCGCCCAAGGGCGTCTAAAATGATTGCCAAGTTGTAATGCCCCTCAGCTTGTGCAGGTTGGTGCTGTAAGCTGGCTGCGTAGGCGTCGGCGGCCTCGGCTAAGTGATCTTCGTCCTCCAGCTCGCCTGCTAACCCAAAATAGTGCGCTGCCAAGGCCTGTGATTCTGCGTCATCTCTGGCGGCCGGGCTAGGTATAAAAGGTCGCCTGCTGCCGTTGTTGCCGTTGTTGCTGTTGTTGCTGCTAAGGTTGCTCTCTAATGTATCCGCCGATTGGGGCGACGTGACATTCACAGCCCCTGCCGCAGCCGCAGTAGCGCTCGCCTGAGCTTTGGTGCGTGCGACAGCGGCAGCGAGGAAACGCGCGCGGTTGGCTGCTTTGCGGTCCAGCACTTTTTGCTCTAATTTAGCTTCGCGAGAGGCCAGCGAAGTGACCATGGCGGCCACCGATTTCGACTTGTAAGCGCGTTTTTCCGACCGTGAGCTCGAAGTGCCGCTGCCGTGGCCGCTGCTCGTGCGCGAGTGCTGCGACCCAGTGTCTGAAAAATCACCGCCACCGGTGCTGCTGCTGTTGCTGCGCCCGCTGCTAATATGATTGGCTAAACCGTTAGCAGCTTGGCGAGCAACTTCATTTGCTCCGAAGGACGAGTCCAGCGCCGCCCGCTGCCGCCTGAGCTCAGCGAGCGCCACTTCATCTTGGGCTAACTCACGGGCTTCTTTTAGAGCTACTGCTTCTTTCTCGAACGCTGCGTCCCACTCTAAGTCTACAGGGCTACGGTAATTGCTCTTGCCATGACTGCCACTGGGGTTCCGGCTTGGCCACGGGGAGTGGTCATTCTCGAGGGCTGCAGGCCTCATGACATTCACTGCCTCGCGCGTGCGCT
>Ga0307930_1002345_pt1 | contig 14508 bp, 9 predicted proteins | sample OrgLakmetageno46_FD_203161 | JGI IMG/M metagenome (GOLD analysis project Ga0307930, IMG submission 203161) | Saline water microbial communities from Organic Lake, Antarctica - #46 | ecosystem: Environmental > Aquatic > Non-marine Saline and Alkaline > Saline | place: Antarctica: Organic Lake... | reverse complement strand
CATACGATGATCACATAGCACTTATAAGTGAAAAATGGAAAGAAGCATTAAAAAAATAAATATGGAGGATATTGAGCGTTTTTAGAGGATGTTTAAACGGAGTCTTTAGGTGGAAAACTAATAAGAAACTAATTGATTACATGATTGAAAAAAATATTATTTACAAAAGCGAGCAAACATTTAGTTTTTCCGGAGATGGTTTTGACTCAACGAAAGATTTTATTTTTCCTTTATATTATAATTCCACGACATATGAAATAAATAAAGATGTGTTACTAGATATGTATAATATTTTAGAAGATAAAATAAAAACAGAATCTGTTATATATGAAGAGCTTTATGATTTAGTCAAAAAACAGGAATTTGGAAAAGTTGACGTAAGTGAAAAAATAAAGGCATTAAAAAATGTCTACAGCGAGATTATGCAAAAAATCGATTCAATAGCTAATTATGAGCTTTATGTAAAACACATCGACAAGCCAACTTTTGATGATGAAAAAACATATTTGGAACAAGAAATAGATTGTTGGAAGTGCTACATTATAGATCAATTATCTTACACAAAATATAATTTTATAACTTATTTGGTTTCTCATGATTTTCCATTGCTAACACTCGATGATAAAGTTTTAAATGAATGGTCTTTATATAGAGCATGTAAGTTGATTTTTGAATATATCGAAAATCGAATATTAAAACTCGAGGGCAGAAATCAAAAGAAAAAAGCAAATTCAGATTTTGACAATACAACTCAGAAGATCATTTTGTTTAATAGTATATTAAATTCGAAAGATTGGAATGAACTTACCCCTAATATGAAAGGTAAAATATTAAGCCCTTTGTTAGGGCTTCATAAAGATACCATAATTGAATCAATAGACTTTCTAGATCCACATAAGGTTAATGCAACTAAGAAAAGTATTAAAAATGATTTTGATACTGTTGAGTCCTTTTTAAAAAAGTTAGGCGTAAGCTTAGGTGACCTAAGATATTAACAGGTAATAAGTTAGATATATTTTTGGCTCATAATTTAAAATCAAATAATTATGAGCAAGCAAATTTTACAAATTGAAAACACCAACAACAAGGATTTCAGAAATGAAATATTAAGTGGTGTGAGAAACATTCTTTCAGAACTTCAAAAGAATGTAGAGCCAGACGAAATTTTATTAACAAGAAATGCAACAGCAGAAATGCTGTCTATATCGCTTGTTACACTATGGAAACTTACAAGCAAAAATGTTATTCCGGCATTTCGCATTGGAACAAGGGTGCGGTACAAAAAATCTGACGTTCTCAAGGCTTTGACAAAGATGAATGACTTCGATAACAAAAAAAACAAAGGCTATGAGTATTAATAAAAACACAGATAGCCTTTATAACTTATTTGGCGGTAAGCAATGCGAAGTTAATCAATTTTTCAATGACTGGAAAAAGCCATTCGTTAAAAGAATTAAAGATGAAACAAAAAGCACGAAGCAGGTATTTACATTAAAAGATGCGATTGTAAAAAGTCAAGATAATCGATTGGACTTAGATAAAGTTATGATCGAGTGGCACGACTTTATAAGCTCTGATCCTTTATCGCAAAGCGATTATTACAAATATCTATTAAGCTACAAAAAAGGTAAAAAGCTAAAAGACAAATTTTTCAAGTATGATCTGCTCGATTTACACAAGTACTGCAAGAGAATAGATGATGATCCTCAATATTTTCCATTTTCTAGATCTAATTGGGAATCGTACGTGCTGTTTATGCTACTTAAATTAAATGATCTGTATGAGCCAGACAAAATGGACAAAATTTTTAATGTCAAAACAAAAGACAACAGAGAGTATAATCCGCTAACAACAATTGCAAAGCCATTACGTGACTTACTTCCAAAATCTCTAAGTTTAGTTGAATATGATATACGTCGGGCATATCCAACGTTTATTGATATTGAATTAGGCATCGAACGAAAAGCAGACATCTATGAGATTATGGAAAAAAAGAAGTTAAATACGCTCCTTAACACGCATAGCCAAATCGAAGGTTCTAGTCACAATACAATTATAAATGCTTTAAAGCCAATTTACGGCAATAAAGCTAGCCAAGTGATGACTTTAGAACGTTTCAACGAAAAGGGTAAAATGTTTAAGGATTTTTCAAAATACGAAAAAGAATATATTGATCAATTCCTAAAAGCCAATTCAATCCAAACTTATGTAAGGCTCCACGATGGAGTATACTTGCGTTCGCGTATAAAAGTAACTCAATTGGATTTTGGCAAGGTTAAATTTGAAAAATCAGTTTTAGAACCACCAAAGGTTATAAACACTAAGCAGAATTTTTACAAAATAGTAAATGGTAAAGTGCATACAGACGCTGTTACTTACAAGGAGTTTTTTATTCAAGAAAAATTCATTAGAATAACGGAGGATGGAAATGATAAAATCATTGTTTTCAAAAACACCAACAAGGTTGTAAAGCCATTTAATTTCTTGACTAATACAGCTTCATATTTAGCAAGTGAGATCAACGAATATGATACTAGCTTAGTTGAAAGAAAATTAGCAAAGGATTTGAGTAAAACCATTAAAGACGGCTTTTACTTAATTCCTCCTAAAACTTTTGAATACTACCGAGATGGTAAGTTGAATTTCGGATTACCATTTTATAACGGGTTTTGTCAATTAAACGCCAAGCTAGACGGTATCGAAACAGAAAGTTATGATGATGTTCAAGGTTTTTTTCCAGAACACCAAATCCAAAAAGCAAAATTTAACCCACAATTACAAAAAGGTAGTAAAATGTCAGAATTTGAAAGATTTATCGGAATGATAAGTGTTAATAAAGATCCGGAAAGTGAAAGCTTAACAGAAGCTGAGAATAAGACTAACTTAGAATATATAAAGATGTTTGGATATTCATGCCATACTTATAAAAATCCTTCGTTTAACCCTTCTATAATATTGTCAGACCATGATGCTGATGATAAAAACAGAAACGGAGGTAGAGGAAAAACAATCTTTGCGAAAGCTGTAGGTTTTGTGCAAAAACAATTGGTGAAAGGAGGTAAAGAATTTGATGGTGGTTATCGACACCGCTTTGCCGATCTGGACCATTCATTTTCAAGTTATCTAATTGACGATGTGCCTCCAAACTTCAAATATGATGATTTATATACTAATATTGTCGGTGATATAAGCATAGAGCCAAAAGGTTCTAAAGCTAAAACCATTAAATTTGAAAATACCCCTAAAATTATAATTACAACTAATTGGGCGGTAATGTTCGACGAAAATGCGTATTCAACAAATCGTAGGTTTTTAGAGTATAAATTCACTGATTATTTTAATAAAGATAGGTTGCCAAACGAAGTATTCGGGCATAATTTATTCACAGATTGGGATGAAAACGAATGGAATAAATTTTACAATTTTGTTTTTTTTGCTGTTAGGCTTTATTTGAAGGAAGGTCTCCAAGCCTTAGAATATGACAAAGGTTTAGACAACTATAGAGCTTTATTTAACAATGAGGCTGTTGAAAATGAGTTTGAAAGAATATTTGATGTGCTGAAGGAATACGGTGACAGCTTTACTGTAAACGATTTCCTGAGCATATACCAGAATTATGAAAACCAATTGCGCTATGAAAAATTCTTTCACAAGAATAATGTCAAAAAGATGATCAATGCCTATATCCACAAACATAAATTAAATATAGACTATGTGGAAAGAGATCGAAAATGGAAAGTGCAGGATAATTTCGATATGGATGATGTTGTAGACGGAATATAGATTACTAAAATTTGTATCGTAATTATTTTTAACGTTACGACCGTGACAACCCAAACAGAGTTTCACCAGAAAAAAAATATTTTTTTTCTGGTGTTATTCAAAAATGGATGTCACGGTTGTAACGTTTCGTATTATTTTCTTTATAGGAAATAATCTTGAATAGTTGCACAAACCAATAAAATAACGACATAGAGAACGACAATTAGTGTAAAAACTAGCAACAATGGAGAAACGATAACACCAAAGTGATTTATAGATGTACATTGCTATTGTACAGCATTTTATGTTTTTTGCAACAAAAACTTTAGGAGCTGACAAACGAGTTTAGAAACGAATTACAAACAATGCGACAAACGTAAAGTAAAACAATATGAAAACGATAATGTTTTGATGTTTTTCAAATATACTTCTCAGATTCACTTTTGCATTTTTTTGAAACTTTGGTTTGTAGCTAACGATCTGGTTATACAAAATAGCGTGTAAATAAACACTTCAGTTTTATTTTCAATTACAAACTTAGCAAATAAATCCCAAACTTCTCGTTTCAGCCTTAACCCGAGCTATTGCTTATAGCTATTATTGGCAGTATTTTTTATCTTATTTTAATGTAATAATATACAGAAATATTCTTTGGTCTTGTTTCAGAACCACCTTCTTTTGTTGTCCTTGTAGCTTTATCATTTCTCCACATATCATAAACAGAGCCACCACTCCTAGGATATTTATCGTTATAAGTTGTTATTCCGTGGTCGTGCGATTCAAACAAGTCTTGTTGAATTTGTCCAGATTTTTTGTTTTCAGGATTTAAATTTTCACTTTTCGGCGTTGGTACAGTTGGGTTGTATGCTCCCATATCATTAACGGCTCTTAAAAACAGTCCACGTAAATCAGGTGCTTCACCTCCTGAAAAAGCACCGTAAGTCCCTTCTTCTGTTCCAATTTGTCTTCCATCACAAGGAACCCAAATAACTTTGTTAATATCTCCCTCAAAATCAAGCCCATTTAACGCTAGAAAATCATTATAATTTAGAAGAGAAGGTACAATTGTTCCTATTGGTGTATCAGTATTTCATTTTTTATCTTTTCTAAATTCAAGTGGTAATTTGGCTGGTCCAACTCCACCTTGATTAAATGTGATTGTGGTAGTAATATTCTCGTCTGGTCGCAATTTAATATGTTCGTATAATACTTGTCCATCAAGAATTTCAATTCCTGATTCGAATTTCTTTCCTCCGACTACAGTTCCATTAGAATAAATAGCGTCTTTTATTGATATTTTACCACCAGAAGGCGAAGATTTAAATCTTAATTCTAAAACAACGAGATCTTCTTGTGTTGAAATATTCCTTAATGTTACACCACCACCTTGATAAACCGTTTTACATAAATCAAGACAACTTTCATATGAACTAAAGGATTTGTTGGGTAAAGCCGAATAGTATATTGATTGAAGCAGTTCATCAGAAATATATTAGTTTTCTGTACTTTCTTTAAAAAGAGAATAAAATTTGTTACTTGATGAACTTGAAGAACTTCCAAAACCCAAATCAATAGGGATAGATTCGATAACCAGCTTAGCACTTCCTTCAATTGAATTATCATCTTTCATTGCTTGACGGTTAGTTTGGTCAGATGCAAAATATTTATAAATAACTTCTTTTGATTTTTGAGAACTAAATGAACCATATTCACCTTTCAAATCTTTATCAAAAAGGTCATTACAACTACATTCACTAGTTTGACTGAAGCAAAAGTTAAACATAAAGATTGAAGCCAATAGTAGAATTTTTTCTTTTATTTTATTTGTGTTTAGTTAGTTTAAATTAATATCAACTAGCATATTTCATCAAATATAGACCACTTTTTCAAGTTCTTCACAAAAAATATACATTTTCAGGAAATAAGTATATTAACGCAATTTAAACTGTAGTGAATTATTAAGCAATTAGGTTTGTAATTTAACATTTTCCACGAAATATTTAATGCTATTCAAAAAGACAAAACATAAATGCAACAAGCCTGACAACAATAATGTTACAATAAAGCAACGAACATTGCAACAAAACATCAACAGTTAACCAAAAGTATAAACGACCTTAGAAACAGGAGAAACGAATATTACTCATAAGACCACCTGTAAAAGCACAATATTATTTTCGCTTTTAAGCGTAAAAAAAGTTATCGTTGCTGTGCCGTTACTCTGCCGTAATATTATACTACGCTATACTGTTACATTGTCGTTATCTTTTTTTACGACAAACTGAATCAATGCCGTATTTACTTTTTACAGTTAATAGACGCAATAGCACATCTACATTTTCATAAAAAGAGCTAATGCTGCTGGAAAACGAAATAACGATTATTAGTATTTTTCTAATCTACCATTGGAATCTAATACCGAATGTTATTTTAATGTCGCATAAATGCTCCTTAAAATATGCGTCGGTATTATACCCATAACATTTTATTAGCGACATTTCAAAATTAAAATGGTATAAGAAAAATATAATACCAACGGCAGAGCAACAATAAATCAACAAATAAAGTAAGCTTATAAACGTAAACGTTCGTGTTATAATACTATGCTATTAATTAGATTTAATGCCATTTCCCATCATTACTTCAAACCTGGATTAACAATCATTCGTTTCATCGTATCAAAAAGTGCGATTTTAAAAGCATCATCTTTTGCATATAGCCTATACAAATCAAGTTCTTGCTTGCGTTGTTTAGACATTACATCGTCCATTATTTTCTCAAAGGCAATACTCTTATTTTGTTCATCTAAATTATTCAAGTATTTAGTTTCAAAATCTGGGTGCGCTTGTATCGATTTTGTTAGACTTATAAACTTAACACGTTGATCTTCTGGGGTGGCATCCCAACCTTGAAACCAACGTTCATTAAAACTTTGAATAATTAAATCTAGTGGATCGTGTTCTTCGCCAGTTCCATGAGCGCCTCTTGGGTTTGGGTTTTGCGGATCTACTTCACTTTCAGAATCATCTAAACCGATAGTTTCATTTAGACGCACACGTTCTAAACCGTAGGTAGATAAATCTATAGATTCTAACAATTCATCCAAACCGTCTATAGCATCTGGTTTTACAGGTAATTTTGGAACTAAAAACTTTAAAAACCAAAATAGCTTTTCCCAGTTTACTATTTCAAAAGGCATAATGGCTGCCATTTGTCCGTAAATTTTTATAAACTGTTTGGCTTTAATCTTAAAATCCGCTTTATCATCATCTTCTAATTCTAGTTCGTGTACAAAACGCTCTGCGGCACGTTCTATAATTGGGCTTAATACTTGCGCATCTACTTTAGAAAAAAACAATTCATTAAAGTGTTCTACTTCGTTCCATTCATAAACGCCAACTTCATCTAGTACTTCTTTTAATTCGTGTAGCACATTTACATCGGTTGCTTCGCTTAATGAGGTTGCCGTGTAAAACGGATCAAAAGATGCTTTTATATCATTCACGCTGTTAAAGAAGTCTAATACAAAAACATCTTCTGTGCGCTTCCCTAATTTTGTGGCTGCTCGGTTTAAACGCGATAACGCCTGAACTGCCAAAACACCTTGTAGTTTTTTATCTACATACATGACGCAAAGTTTAGGTTGATCAAAACCAGTAAGGTATTTATTTGCTACCACTAATATGCGGTAATCGTCCTCATTAAACTTAATGCGTGTATCTTTTTCGGCAAAGCCATTCATTTCAGCTTCAGTGTATTCTATACCTTCTACTTTTTTGGTACCCGAAAAAGCAATGGCTATTTTAAAAGGATATCCTTTATCTTTCAATATATTTTGTAATGCCTTGTAATAACGTATAGCAGATTCTATGCTTTGGGTAACCACCATAGCTTTTGCCTTTCCTTTCAGCTTTTTCTTATTCACGATATTCGGAATAAAATGGTCTAAAATAATTTCGGCTTTGGTATTAATGGTATGTTGGTGTTGCTCTACATAGGCACGTAATTTTTTCTGTGCTTTGGTTGCGTCAAATAACGGATTGTCTTCTATCGATTTTTCTATCTCGTAGTAACTTTTAAGCGTGGTGTAATTTGCCAAAACATCTAAAATAAAGCCTTCTTCTATGGCTTGTTTCATAGAATATAAATGAAACGGTTTAAATTTCCCTTCGGAATCTTGTACACCAAACTTTTCTAGAGTTATAGGTTTTGGTGTGGCTGTAAAGGCAAGGTAACTGGCATTGCCTCGCATTTTGCGCGATTGCATGGCAGCTACAATTTTATCTTGTGCGTCTAGGGTTTCATCTTCATTGGCTTGTTGCCCCATAGCGGTATTCATACTATCATGTGCAGATCCGCTTTGGCTAGAGTGTGCTTCATCAATAATAACCGCAAAACGTTTGTCACTTAAATCAGCAATGCCATCTATAATAAATGGGAATTTTTGAATGGTAGTGATTATAATTTTTTTGCCTTGCTCTAAACTTGATCTTAACTCTGCAGAGGAATAGGCTGGCGCAATAATGTTCTTTATTTCTGAAAAACTGGCAATATTCTCTCGTATTTGCTTGTCTAGCAATCGGCGGTCGGTTACTACAATTACCGAATCGAATAGCGGATGTTCTAAACCACGATTTCCTGGTGTATTTAGGTTTTCTGGATAGGTTTCTATTAATTGATAGGCTGCCCAGGTAATAGAATTAGATTTACCCGAACCTGCCGAATGTTGCACCAAATACGTTTGACCAACCCCTTTTATACTGGCATCTTTTAAAATTTTACGCACCACATCCATTTGATGGTAACGCGGAAAAAAGAGTGTTTTGCTTTGTAAGGCGTCTTTTTTCTTTCCATCTAAACGTACAAAATGCTGAATGATATTGGCAAGGCTTTCTCTTGTAAATACTTCATTCCATAAATAATTGGTTCTGTGGCCTGTTTCGCCTTTTACCAATTCAGGGTTTCCTTTACCGTGTTTGTTGCCTTTATTAAATGGTAAAAAGAATGTTTTATTACCATCTAATTTTGTGGTCATGTATGCCTCGTCAGTATCTACCGCAAAATGTACAATACAGCGCGCAAAGTTTAATAGTGGTTGTTTGGTATCGCGTTGGTGCATGTACTGGTGTTGCCCATGCACTCTCGCATTTTGACCAGTCCATGCGTTTTTAAGCTCCATGGTTACCATAGGTAGTCCATTAATAAATAGTACCAGGTCTATTTCTTCTCTTGGGTTATCTAGCGAATACCTCAATTGACGTGTAACACTAAAACGGTTTTGGGCAAATTTATCTTTTATGCTTTGACTACTGCTTGCTAAGGGTAACTCATAAAACAAAGTAAAATTAGCATTATCTACCTGCAGGCCTTTTTTTAGTAGATGCAGCACACCATATTTCTTCACCAAACGATCGTAACGGTTTAGAATTTTTAATTTCCAATCGCTTTGTTTTTGTAACTTTTCTAATTCTTCTTTTTGGGTACTTTCTAAAAAAGACCAAAAAAATTGCTCGTCTATGGCAAATTGCGCATTAAAGTTATTGGCTTTCCCAATGTAGTAGCCTTTTCCTGTGCTATAGATTGCTGCATCTTCGTTTACTGCATCTATAGAAATACCTTGCGTTTTTATCTCTTCTTGGCAAGTACCCGTTAGTATTTTTTCTATGGCGCGCTCTAAAGCTTGTTCGTTGGTTTTAGATGTTGACATACTAAGTAAATTTTAATTCATTTAATTTTTTCTTCATAGATTCATCATAAAATGAATTAACGAGAACGTCCATCATTTCATTTTGATGTGTTTTGACATTATCTTCATTCCAGGTTTCAAACTCAAAAATTCTTAGCAATTTCAAACTCTCAATGCTGCCACCCACACTACCATTAACGCAGGAATCTACATGCGCCTTTTTAATTTCGTACGCCTCATTTTGCAAACTAGAATTTTGACCTGACGAAATCATGGCTAAATTGCCAAATTTATGAAGCATTTCATCATTTAAAATTATTTTACTTTCTCCTTTTGGAGTTTGCGGTGCAATATGTTCAATAGAGCGGTTAGGACGAAATACATAATGATTAGCGATTTCTTTTGTTTTGTCTTTGAAAAATTCTTCTCTTCTTTCCCACAAATAATAATCTAAACGCCAAAACCAATACCTGTTTATTGAACCATATTTTAAATCAATTTCGCTGGCATGCCTGCAATTATCCCATTCTTTAAGAAATTTTAAAAATTCAAAATTGTTTTCTGGTTCATCAATAAAAACTTTTTTCAATTCCTGCATTAGTGGTATTAACCAAATGTGATATGATGTACTGACATAAAGCATAGATTGATAGTGGATTAATGCTTGTTTTGAGTGGTCTGCATCATTAGATTCTAGTTGGTCTTTATCATCAGAATAATTTAAAGTGTAGGTGGTCGTTCTTCCATCTAGGCTGGTTGTTCTAATAATAAAATAGTCAAATAATAAACGGTATTTTAATAAGTTTTCAAAAAACGGTTTAATCTCATCTTGGTTATTTTCTAATTCTTCAAAGTTTTTTAGAAGCTTATTTTTGTCAAATCCTATATTATTTTTCAATGTCAAACCCAGTACAATTAATAGGAACTCTTGAAAATCTAGTATTGAACCTTCATCTCTATTTCTAACTTTGTATTGAGGCTTGTTATTGGAAGCTCCAATTTCTTTTATACTATTTTTACTCTCATGGGTGTTCAGATCTTTTTCATCTAATATGCTTTTTGAATTTTTAAAAGCATGAATATTTCTGTTTTTATAATCAGGGATTGATTCCTTTTCCTTTTGCCTGATTAAACAGTTATCCATTTGAGAAACAGCATTCCATACTTTTGTGCACTGTTCAAAATCTTCCTCATTTAATTTTTTTAATAATTTAACCTTTAAAATCTCATGATTTTCCAAACCTTTCCCTGCCTCATTCATTGCTTCAAAATATCTATTTAACTCAGTGGCTGTATATCCCACAGGAAGCTCTGATATAAAAAAAATAGTTTTTTGTTTAATGTATTCTTTAAAGGGTTCTAACCTATCATCTTCAACATTTTTTTCTAGAAAAGAAGTAATAGTACTAATTGCAGCTTCCATCTTCCTATTATTGTAGCTTTCAAGTTTATCTTTATTGCTAGCCCTACTTTGTAAATATTCCTCATCATTTTTTCTAGCAAAAAATGTAAGTCTTAATTCTCCGTTTATAAATAGAAAGTCTTCCCAACCCATTACAATTCCCATAAGCATGAGAACTGTAAATCTTTGCTGACCATCAACCAATGAAAACCTATCTTGAAATTCGTCTTTGAATACCGTTAAGACTCCTATATAGTATGGCTGTTCTTCATCTTCTATATAGCTTTGAAGTAAGTCATTTAATAGCTGATTTACTTGATCTTCTTCCCATTCAAACAAACGTTGATAGAGTGGTATTGTAAATTTATGCTTGCCAATTGTAGCAGGCGTTAATTTATTATTTTCCATGTGCTTCGGTATTAATAGATAAGTGTGGTAAGAGTTGCTTGTTAATACTTTCTATACCTCGTTTAAATCTCCACCTTGTTCCATAAAGATCTGTTTGTTCTTGGAACTTGTCTGTTTCTATTTTTAGTTCTCCAAGAAAAAAGGTTGGCGATGTTGCTTGGTCTATCATCATTACCACCTCGCTATCGCTTACATATTTAAAAACGGAATTTAAATAAGCGCGAGAAGTTACATACCTGTGTTGAGCTACATATTTATTTATGATCATGCTGGCATCACAGAGGTATTGATTACCAAATTTTAAATAATAAGCAAATAACAAAGCTTCCATTACGTCTCTGTACCACCAATGTTTATCCCAATTTAAATGCAAGTGCAACTGTTTAAATGGAATTGTTTCTTCAAAATCTTTGTAACGGTTAATAAAATGCTCAGCAAATGCAAAAAAATGAGTACCTCCTTGAATTGATTCATAAAAGTAAAACTGCTCACCAAAAGGTGGAACTTCTGGAATAATGGGTGCTGCCTCGAAGTGATTTTTTACTTTACGTTTTTCATAGTCATTCCATTGTCTTTTTCTCATCCATTGTCTTAATCTGAATAAGCATATCTCGAATGTTCGCGCCAAAGCTTGATCCTGATTTTGGTTATCGGACTGCCGTATAAGGTTATCCCACCTGCCAGCAACGTGCTCTGCTTGTTTTGGTAAATGGATAAACCTGAGATGATGAGATTTTAGCAAATCAAAATCGCTTAGAGGTTTTCCTCTACTGTTGTTGGCTGTGAAAAAGGTATAGGCTAAGTCTAAGTTATTACTGGAAAGTACTAATACTGAAAACTGTAAATACTTTAATAAATTCTTAGCTTCAATTTCTTTTGATCTTAAAAAATTATCAATTAACCATTTATTATAAGCGATGTATTTATGCGCGTTTTCTGAAAAGAAGTTTTCACCAGCTAAGGTGAATTCTTTATCAGGATCAAGTTGAAGTAAAATTAAAGTTAAAGTAACCAAACGTTGTTGACCATCTACAATATGGTGTTCTCCATTATCTTTTTTGTGCAGAATAATTGTGCCCATGTGATAAGGCTTGCTTCCATATTGATGAACATCATTTAGCAAGCGCATCACTTGCTTTTCTTCCCAAGAATATATTCTTTGGTAATCTGGAATTTTTAATTTGAATTTTTCATTGTCTTCCAGTAACTCTCGGAGAGTCATTCTTTTTAATTCTACTTCTTCTTGCAATGTTTCAATGTTTTCTCCCATACCTAACAAACCCTAACCTTACCAGTTACAACCCCATTTATTAAACTACTCTTATACTCTTTTAACTTGGCTATTTCTTGTTGTTTTAAGCTAACAGCAGTTTCTATTTTTTTATTATCACTTTCATATTTAGAAAGAATTTCTTTTTGTTCTTCTATTGGTGGAACAATTACAGAAAGTTGAGAATATTTATCTGCTCCAATGTTTTCTATTGTAGCTTTAATAAAAATACTGTTTTTCCATTTATTGAATAATTCCGAATTTGTAAACAAATAAAGAAAGTCACTTAAAATTATTTCTTCATTTGCTTCGGCTTTAATTAAATAGCCTGCGAAACAATAATCCTTTTCAATTGACATTGATTTTTTGAATTGATATGTTTTACCAACAGTAGCTCCACTTCGTGCAAATAAAATATCACCGTCCTTAAGCAAGTAATCTCCTCCGTTTTTCCAAGAAAGAGATAGCTTACTATCTTCACTTAGCTTTCCATCAAAACCAAAATCTGTTATTCTTACATAACGAGGTAAATTAATATGATACTCAATACCACTTTCATTTGCTCCATATTTCAACTTTTCATTTAAAATATACTTCAATCGCTTCACCTCCCAACCCTCAGGAATCTCCCCAATCCACTCCACACCAGAGTTTTTTAATTTTACATTTGGGTTTAAACCTTGTGTTACCGCTTTGTGTATGAGTATTTGTTTGCGCTCTTTAAGCAATTGTATTTGTTGCTCTTTTATGGCAATAGCTTCGTCTATTTTGCTGGTTTTATCGTCTAGAAATTGGGCAATGGCGGTTTGTTCTTGAAGTGGTGGAAATACCAATTCAGAATTGGCAATATGAGTAAAACTTAAAGTTTGCCTTACACCAGAGCCCAACGTTTTCATAAAAGCTACATCAAAAATATGAAGTAACCATTTGTAATAATCTTTAGATATTTCAGTAGAATTTTGAACAATTATATATCCAGAACTTACTACCACATCTTTATCAGACAATCCAATTCTTAAACTTTTAAGGTCATAATTCAAGTTTAAAGGATTTATTAGAAACTCTCCTTTGTTTAATACTTGATAAGACTTCTTTGTTGATTCAGGTATTTTTTCATCATCCTTATAAACTACTTTTCCAAAACTTATTGAACCACAATTTAATTCGACATTATGAGTGATTTTCTTCTCTTTAAAAATGTGTTTAAAGCGTTTCAATTCCCAATGCTCAGGAATCTCTCCCAACCATTCTACACCGCTATCTTTATAGCTATCGTAACGCGATACATTACTTTTTACAGCTGTTTCTTTCATTATTATTTCTTTTTTAGCTGTTTTTGAGTTTGGTCTAAATGCTTAATAAAATCTTTTTCGGCTTTTGAGAGCTCGTTTTTAATTTGGGCTTTATAGACTTGGTAATTTTCGTTTGCTTTTTCTATAGCTTGCTGGTGGCTTACTGTGCCTGCGTGTGTTAAAATACTGTTGCCGGTCATTTTTATAAAATCGTCTGCACGCTGCAACCAATCTTTCATGTACATGGGTTGTCGGTTTAGGGCTTGCAATTCTGCTAGTTCTAAATAAGCCGTTACCATACGGTTGAGCACATTTAGCTCTTCGGCATTTAAGTAATTTTTAGCAATGCTTACTTCTTTTTTTGTGGGTTGTTCGCCTTTAAAATTGCTTAATCCCAAATACGGTTTGGCGGCATCTATTCGGTTATAAATAACTTCGGCAGCGGTTTGCCCGTGTGCAGCCCAGTGCATTTTATTCTGTATGGTTTTAAAGAAATGTTGAGAGCTTTCTGCTCTAGGATCATAATCTACACTAGTCGCATAAATATCTAGTACTTTGCGCCAAAATACCTTTTCTGATGCTCTTATATCGCGTATGCGCTCTAATAGCTCTTCAAAATAGTTGCCGCCTCCAGCTTCTTTTAATAGGTCGTCATTAAGTGTAAAACCTTTTACAATGTATTCTCTTA
>Ga0307930_1002340_pt1 | contig 14525 bp, 7 predicted proteins | sample OrgLakmetageno46_FD_203161 | JGI IMG/M metagenome (GOLD analysis project Ga0307930, IMG submission 203161) | Saline water microbial communities from Organic Lake, Antarctica - #46 | ecosystem: Environmental > Aquatic > Non-marine Saline and Alkaline > Saline | place: Antarctica: Organic Lake... | reverse complement strand
GCCCAGGGCGGCGCTTTTTGTGTTTCTTAGAAACGAAACACGAGCAAAATCCGGGTTTGTTTCATATGTTTCCATTTCCCTGTGTTTCGACTTCGACCCTACCGGACGGTCTGCGAAAGTCGTCTGCGAACTCCGATGCTTGGGCACGGCTCTGCAGCTAGAATATAAAACGACGTCACTGTCAACTGGGATCTGGGATCCAAGAAAGCAAGAAGAAAAGAAACGATTTCAAGCAAAGGAAGGCGCACGAATAAGCTTGGCTCTTTCTTCGTGGGTTCAGCGGGGCGTGGGGTCATAAGGAGAGATGATTAGGTCTATAGTAGCAGTTGTTACTATAAGTACAAGGTCATCAGCTTTTTTCATTCAACGGGCGACGGATGGACGTCGCTTAGTGGCTAGCTCCGAGATGGGACGTAATGACAACTCTGGTGCATCAGACTTTTCTATGGTTCCAATCTTGCAGACGGGGCCATCTGCGGAAATTCAAAGAATGACAGCTGGAATTCGCCGGCACGCCGAGACTATCTCAGCCGAAGGATTCATCGTGAGAGTGCCCGGGCAGCCTGACGACTACCAATACGCGACTCGCACCAGGAATCTCAAACCGCCAATAGCTTTATCCAAGATTGTTTACACGTACGGCGGGCCACGAGGCCTCACAGAAGCCAATCTCATTCCCGTCGCGCAGAACCCCTTCACTTATTCTCCCAGCAATCCATCGATCCCGGGTTCGGATTTGAGCAATCTAGTGCCTGCTGCCCTAACTACTGCTCCCCCGCCGCCGATTCGACTGTTTACCCCTAGAGCATCTACCTTCTTTAGTCCCACTCTATACAACCCAAATGCAATTGTAGAAGCGGAAAATGCTCGCAACGAAGCTGTTAATGCTGCGATGCGACTTCGCCGCCATGGGAAGAACATCTCGCCGGAAGGCTACATTGTGCGAGTTCCAGGTTTTCCTGACGATTATCAGTACGCAAGCCGCACAAGAAACTTGAAACCACCTATTGCCATGTCCAAGATTATCCACACCTACGGTGGACCAATGGGCTTGCAGGAGTCAAACCTCGTACCAGTCGGCTCTCTCGATGGAGCTTCACAAACTTCAGTTCCGCCAGTTCCGCCAGCCCAGTCCATTGCACCTCCGCCGGCCCCGCCAAGTCCGCCAGCCCAGGTGTTTGTCGCAGAAAGCCCAACGATGCAATCGCAAGCGACACAGACGCAAGCGACTCAGCCGCCGCAGACCTCGCAGCCACAATATGCCCAGCCTCAAGTACCGCAGCCGCAGGCTGTCCCATCACAGCCTATGCAGCCACAAGCATCCGAACCACCGCCGACACTGGCACAATCTGCGCAACCACCAATGGTTCAGCCGCAAGAATTCCAGCCGCCGCCGGCTGCTCAGGCACCAGTTGACCAGGAGCAAGGAGCACCTGAACCTACGGTGGATGCCTCAGCGGCTGTTGCCGAAGCGGCTGCCGAGGCTGCTGCCGAAATTCTGAAAGCCCAGCAGTGGGCGGAGCATGAAGTGGCCGTCGCTCAAGCGGAGGCCAAGCGGCAGATGGACGCCGCACAAGCGGCGATGACGGAAGCGCGAGCGTGGCAAGAAGTGGCAGCCGCACAAGCGGATGCACAACAGCAACAACAGCAGCAACAACAAGAGGGCAGCGGTGCCGTGGCTGCCGCCGCCGCAGCCGCGCGAGCATGGGCCGAGCAGGAAGTCGCTGCTGCGCAGGCTGACGCGGACGCCGCTGCAGTTCAAGCCAGCGAAGCAGCAGCGCAAGTGCTGAATTTACAGGGAGAATTGGCGGAAGCGCGAAATACGGCCGCGGCGACTGCTGCTGCCATCGAAGGGCAGTCAACGCGCTCGGCAGAAGACCGCAACGCGCTTGACGCGCAGTTGATGGCTCAGGGGAAAGAAATTGTGACTCTTCAGGCGCAGTTAAGTGCCTTGAAGAAGGAGCTGGAGACGTCAAGCAGTGCTGAAGCCAGAGCGGCTTCGGAAGCGCGTGAGTGGGCCTCGAGCGAAGTGGCCAAAGCAACGGCGAACGCGACTGAAGCGGTGGCTCGAGCCGATGAAGCCTCTGTAAAAGTCGCGCAATTACAAGAAGACCTGGTCGAGGCACAGGCTCTCACTGCTGCGGCGGAGGCTGCTGCAGCGGAAGCATCGTCGGCAGCTGCCACTTCCGAGCCCCGCACTGCGCTGGTAGAAGCGCAACTGACTGCGGAAGCTGATAAGGTGGCTGCCCTTTCCGCTCAAGTGGAGGAATTGAATGCCAAGCTTGAGGCTGAGGCTGTGACGGCGAAAGCAGCCAAGGAGGAAGCTGTAGCTTCGCTGGAAGCCAAATTGGCGGCGCAGACAGCGGCCAGTGAGAAGGCTGCGTCTGCCCAAACAGCGGCAGCATCAGCCCTCCAAACGCGCATAAACGAGTTAGAAACTGCCTTGTCAAAAGCCATGGATCGAGAAGCGGAACTCTCAGCAGCAATGGAGAAAGCGAGCGCCGACTCCAAGGCTCAAGTCACACGATTACAGCAGGAGTTAGCGGCCGCGCAGACAAAGGCCGAAGCAGCGACAACCAAGTCGCAAGAACTGGAAGCAAAACTAACGCAGCTAACCGCTGAATTCAATGCCCTCACTGAAGACATAGCATCCAAAGCCGAGGAACTGGTGAAGTCAGAAGCTGCAGCAGGTCAGGCCACTGCCGATGCGGCCGAAGCTCGCACGTGGGCGGAGCAGGAAGTGGCAAAAGCGTACTCGGCGTTGAAATCCGAAGCTGACCGAGCCCTCGAAATGTCGGCCCAAGTTGCTACCTTGAAGAAGGACCTCGAAGCAGCGCAGGAAGTGTCTGCAGCCGCAGCGTCCAGCGGTGTTTCAGCTGAAGAGCGAGCAGCCTTGGAAGCTCAATTGGAAAGGTCTGACGCCGAAGTGAAAGGGTTGAAAGACGTGCTGAGCTACATGAACGCCACCAACAAAGAAGCCTTGAGGTGGTTCCACAAGGCCGCGGAGTTTGGGGACCCAGAAGCGCAGTTGAACCTGGGCATCGTGTACATGAATGGGCACGGAGTCGCGCAAAGCGACAAAGAAGCCGCGCGGTGGTGGCTCAAGTCTGCAGAGCAAGGCAATTCCATGGCGCAAAACAACCTGGGGTATTTCTACTGGAGCGGGCGTGGGGTGTCACAGAGCTACAAAGAAGCGCTCAAGTGGTACCGAAAGGCCGCCTACGAAGGCAACGCCAACGCGCAGTCCAACCTTGGCCTGGCCTACGAAAACGGGCAAGGCGTGGACCAGAATTACAAAGAAGCCATGCGGTGGTTTATGATGGCGGCGGAACAGGGCCACCCTACGGCGCAGTTGAACATCGGTGGCATGTACAAGCAAGGCAAAGGAGTCATGAAAAGCAACGAAGAAGCGGCGCTTTGGTGGCGAAAAGCTGCAGACCAAGGCTTAGAAGCAGCGCGAGCCCGGCTTGCGCAGCTGAAGTATTTCTGAGTGGGATTAGAAAAAGTTTATTGCCAGCTGAGAAATAAAAGAATAACTTAGATCGATATCTTAAGGTGACTAAGGCCCTGCTGGTACCTAGTTAGATAGGTTATGAATATATTCAGATCGAAGCTACGATATTCAGCTGCCATCCAAAGTCGAAATCGAAATCGTAAAAATATATATGATGAAAGTTGGTACAGTAGGCCGTTTTTCTATCTGGGTTAACTTGTTTTTCTCAGCTTTCTGGCCACGTCAACAAGAAGAAGCAAGAAGTCGTTGAAATGTTGCACATTTTCGAACGCGACGATGATGTTTAGCTCCGAACTTCTATGATTTCTGGGAGCAACATGATAGTTCTCGCACATAGCCTGCAACATTTGTTTCGTCGAAGCATTGACAATAATCAGTTACTCTAAATGCTGAAGGCTACTATCTATTTGGCTTTCGCACTTCGTGTAACTGCGCTGCATGAGCCGCTTCCAGGTGGCGCAGCAAGGCAATGGGCAAAGCAAGAATTTTCAAGCCGAGCCGCCGAGAAGTCTCGCTCAAGACGAATGGGTCCGAGTGGATCTGTCGATTGGCTAAACCAAGCCAATGCTCGCTACGGTATAACTCGAAATGGTCCTACATCGGCTCGTCAGTGGACTGGAGCCGAAAATCAAAGTCGACCACCGTTCATGGGCATGCCCTACGAACAGATGGGCGCTGTACCACCAAATCGGGGACCATTCTCGGGCCCTTTTGTTGATCCAGGCCCAGTTGGCGCTGCTATCCGGCAACCGATGTCGTCTCCAATGAATCCTCCTTGGGGTTATGGCGTTTCTATGCCGCACCAGATGGTCGTGGGAAGGACACCAGCTTATAATCCTGACGAACAGCAGCGTGCACAGGTACGCGATTACGTTTCGCTTCGACGATTCAATTTTGGCCTTGATAATTTAATCTGATTTTGGGCTATACTGGTGCACTTTTACTCAATGACTCAACGTGTTGTGATTCGTGTTTCAAATTAGGACGTGCTCTCGGATCTGGAAGCTGTCGCCGCAGAAGCTGCTGCCGAAGCCGAAGCTGCGAGGCAATGGGCCAAGCAGGAAGGTGTGTATTCTGCACAGAAAAAGGCGGCGCGAGCAACAGAAGCTGGATCGTCAGACGAAGCGCTCGAAGCTGAAGTGACGGTCGAAGCCGATCCTCTTGAAAAGGAAAGAGCAGCCACGGCCGAGGCGAAAGCCGATGCTCGAAAGGCGCGCGAATGGGCGAGCAAAGAAGTCGACGCTGCGCATGCAGAGGCTCAACGGCAAAGAGACCTTGCCTTTAAATTAACGGAAGCTCTGAAAAATGCAGAAGCCGAAAGAGTGGAAGCCTTGAAAACTTCCAAGGAGGAAGTCGCCGCAGCTCAGGCTGACGCAAAACAGCAACAGACAGCAGCCGAGGCTGCCATGGCAGAAGCTCGCACCTGGCAAGAAGTAGCCAAAGCTCAGAGCCACGCAAGGCGGCAAATGGACGCTGCCTACTCGGAAGCGGTTGAGGCGAAGAAGAAAGCAGAAAAGCTTCTTACCGAGTCGAACGCCTCCAAGGCCAAAGCTCTGACTGACGCGACTGAAGCACGCAAGCGAGCAGAGCTTGAGGCCAAAGAAGCAAAAGCGAAGGCTAGCGAAGCCAGGAACCGAGTGCTGGAATTGCAGAGAGAGTTGTTGCTGGCGAAAGGAGCAGTGAACACGGCAAAGATAGGTCCTGTTGCAAAAGATGCTCCCAGTGCCATGGAAGAAATTGAGGCAAAAGTGACTGTGCAAAGTGCAGAAGTCTCAGAGCTCGACGAGCAAATCGAAGACTTGCTAAGCAAGCCCCTCATTATTTCTGAAGACAAGTCACAATTCGGAATGGAACTTGTTCCTAAGGCTTTGAATGAGCCAATGCGGGAAAGCACTCTGACACGATCGCGAGCTACCAGTCGTGAGACCAGGAACAAAGCTGCACTCCAGACCACCAAGGAACAGCAAGTCGCTGCGTTTGCAGAGCGAGCAGCAAGACTTCGAAAAGAATTAGAAGATCTCATGCATTCAGATCTCGACGCAGATTCATGACACGTGCTCGAAGTCAATCCGGGTTTTGGCGTTCTGACCTGCGCGGAATAAGACCAAGATCTATCCGTATCCTAGGAGCATACCCCTCTTTCCTATTTAACATTTAAGCACTGAAGACTGCACACTGGACGTCTATGAGGCAGAACCCATATTATAGAGGAGCTATCTGTGAGCTATACCAACAAGAACTGAGTGCCCATACGGAATAACGCAGAGGCTAATTAACTACATTACCTATCACTCGAATTCGAGTTCATGCAACTCCCAACGTGACTCACAACCCACCAAAGCACTAAATAAACAATAACATCATGGCATCATGTCATTAAGGAAAGGTTTGCTTAAATGATGATATTAAGATTTTATTTTTTTTAAAAAAAATATTCAAGAGCAGCTATAGCTATTACTCAGTAAGCTCCGTAGTTGAGTAGAAAAACTAGCCTCGAGCTAAAGCATCTAGAAGAAAAGAAAGGCACAGCAAAAATTTCTATTGCTCTTAAAACTCTTGCCCAGCTTGCTCGAGGCGTGCTCGCGCGGCTTTCTGCCCTTGCTGCGCTGCCTTTCGCCACCACCGCACCGCTTCTTTCTCGTTCGGCGCTACCCCTTTGCCCTGCTTGTACAGGTCACCGATGTACATTTGCGCCATGGGGTGGCCCTGGCCCGCAGCTACGCGGTACCACTGCATGGCTTTGGCGTGGTTTTGGTCCACGCCCTGGCCCGTGTCGTAAGCCAGGCCCAGGTTGGCTTGCGCGTCGGAGAAGCCTTGCTCGGCCGCATCCCGGTACCACTTCACGGCTTCCGAGTAGCTCTTGGGAACCCCTCGCCCACTCCAGTAGAAATACCCCAGGTTGTTTTGCGCTACCACGTTCCCCTGTTCCGCAGACTTGAGCCACCAACTGAACGCGGTTTTGTCGCTTTGCGCCACCCCATGCCCGTTCATGTACACGATGCCCAAATTCAATTGAGCCTGCGGGTCCCCTTCTTCGGCGGCTTTGTGAAACCATTTCAGGGCTTCTTTGCCCGTCGTTTCTTTCACTTTCAAGGCCGACTTCAAGCTTTTGATTTCTTTCTCCGACTCTAACAGTCGGGCTCTGAAGTCGTCTGAGTTGGCTGCGGCTACTGCGGCTTCTTCCTGTGCGATGGTTAACTCTTCCTGCAGCTCCATAACGCGTGCCTTGCTGTCGTCCACTTCCTCCTGCAAAGAAGCCATGGAGGCTCGCAATTGCCTTTCTTGACTTCGCGCGTCGTCCAACGACTGCTCCAGCGCGTCAGTGCGGTCCTGAAGGTCGACCACCGAAGCCTCGCCTGCAGCGGCGGCACTGCTTTTGGCTGCTTTCAAGCCCTCGATCTGGGCTTCCAACGACGACAGCGTCTTCTCGGCCGCGGCCTTGGCTTCCGCAGCTTCCAAGGCCTCGGACACCAGCTCAGCTTTGAGGCTGTCAACCTGGGCTTGGAGCGTCGCAACTTTCTGCGACTCGGACGCTAACTGCGCTTCTAAGGCAGCCCGGGCGTCGTCGCCGTTGTCATTCCTGTTGTCGCCAGCAGCGCTAGAAGCAGCAGCCGCAGCGCTAGCTTGCTGTGCTTCTTTGAGCTCGAGCTTTAACTTGGCGACCTGCGCTGACGCTTCGTTGGCTCGAATCGTGGCAGCTTTTGCTTCGGCCTTTGCGGCTTTCACTTGCTCTTTGTAAGCTTGCTCACTGGCAGCGTCCACGGCATTGGTTGTATTTTTGACACTGCTACTACTGGATTCCGAAGCGAGCTTCTCTCTTAAGCTCTTCAATTCTGCCTCGTGCTTGTCAGAAACCTTCGACAGCTTTTCTCGCAATTCCTTTAACGATGCCATCGCTGCTGCTTCCTTTTCGAGCGCCGCGTCCAAACCATTCTGCAATTCGAGAACCTGAGCCTTGGTCTCATTGCTCCCTTCGTTGACAGCTGCCAACGACGCCTGCAAATCTTTCTCTTGAGCACGTGCTGCCTCCAAGTCCCGTTCCAGCTCCTGGGTGCGCTCCCGAAGGGCTTTCTCTGCTTCGCCGTGCGCTGCTGCACTGGCGTCGCTTGCCGCCTCCTGCGCCGCCACTTGCGCCTCTAAAGACGACTCCGCTTTTTCCACCTCGGCCTGCGTGTCTGCAGCTTCCCGCACTTTTAACTTCAGCTCCGCTTTCAAAGTCTCCACTTGGTCCTCTAACGACTTCACTTTCTCGGCTTCGGCGTTCAATTGCACTTCCATGGTAATGCGCGTGATCGCTGACGCCGCATTGGCTGCCATCACCTTCGCATCTTTCAGTTCTTCTTGCAGTTTCAACACCTTGGAAGAGGCTTCCTGCGCCTTCAGAGCCGCTGCTTTGGATGCAGCTTCCGCCCGTGCCACTTCCGCTCTGGACCACGCCTGAGCGGCTGCAGCGTCGGCTTCTGCTTTCGCCGCAGCCGCTTCCGCCTCGAGGCGGCCAGCAGCGGAGGCAGCGCGAGCAGCGTTGGCGGCGCGCGCTTCTTCTTGCAGTTCCAAGGCCATTGGGTTCACCCTGGCTTTCTCTGCCGCAATGGTGGCCTTCATGGAGTCAATTTTGGCCCGCATTTCAGTCCGCACTGTGTCGGCTTCTATCTGTGCCAATTCTGCGGCGGCTTGTGCCTCTTTGATTTTGGCTTCCGCGGCGGCCTGAGCCTCGACGGCTGCGTTGGCTAGATCCATTTGCCGCTGCACTTCGGCCTGCGCGGCGTTGACTTCTTCCTCGGCCCACGAGCGGGCTTCGGCGACGTCAGCAGCGGCTCTGGCCGCGGGGCTGTCGAAACTTCGCCGGACGCCCTTGGCAGCTCCTCCTGGCCCTTTAGCTCCTGCCATCGACGCGGGGCCCTTGCGACCACTGTCAACAGAAGAGGGAGGAGAAGAACCAGGCCCAGCACGGGATTTCGAAGCAACACCACCGCCACCGACGCCGCCGCTAGAAGTTGGTGGAACGGAAGCTTGGCTTGGCGATTCCTTTGGGAACGCAGGTGAACTCAACGGCGGCGGCGGTGGTCCCGCGTCTCCGCGCCCTCGCCGGTCCACCTTTGGAGTCGGCCGGTGGAAGTGCTCCATCAGGCGCTCTTTGCGGCGCGTCACCACGCTCGACATGTCCGGTGACGAGTTGGGGTCTTCCATAGCAGTGGGGTCCGGCCCGAGCGCAGACGACTGCGACTCCCACGGCGAAGTTTTCCCGCGCAGTGGTGGGCCCCTACTAGTGGGTGGGCCCCCCGGCGATGGCGGTTGAGGAGCAGGAGCTCCGGGTATTCGAGGCTCTTGGGCAGCGTTCTGAGCCGACGGCCGTGGTGTTGGTGGTGTGCGCGACTTTTGCTCAGCACCATTTGGAGGACTCATACTCGGCGGCCGCTGCTGTTCCTGCTCCATTGCTCTCTGAGCTGCCAAGGCACGAGCGGCCTGAGCTGCCGACGCACGCGCAAGCTCGTCCTGTGCTTGAGCGCCCTCCTGACCACCGCCACGGACTCCTCCTGGCGCGGCCATCGCACTACCAGGAGTCGATGAATAGGGCGACGAAGACGACGATGATGGCGGCGGTGACGTAAGCGAGTCTAAATACGACCCTCTCGCAGCAGCTGGCGCAGGCGGCGGCTGTGGAGGTGAGGACACAAACGGGAGGTCTTCTGGGTCCATCAGAGCGGCCGTCATCCATGGCTCTCGCCCCCCTGTAGGTCCGACAGACCCACGAGGGGGAGTAGGTGGGTATGGCGCACCATTTCTCCCTCCATTACTATTGCTGCTGCTAGAGCTAGCACTTCCTGTGGGCGGCCGCGCACCTGGAGGCGCTGCGAAACTACTGGGCATTTCGGGCGCGTCGTTCTCTGGGTTAGTGGTCAGCCAGGGCGGCGGCGGGGGCGCGCCTAGCACCGACTGTGGTGGTGGGCCATCCCGCAGTGCTGCTGCTCTTCCTCTTTGTGCACCTGGGGCAGCTGCTGCTCTCGGAGGAGGCGGCGGTGGCGGTGGTGTGCTTCGCAGCTGTGCAGATTGCTGCTGCTGCTGCTGCAGTCCACTTGTCTGTCCACCTGCCTGTCCTCCTGGCTGGGTGCTTTGCGCCCCTTCTGGGGGCAACCCACCTGGAGGTGGCGGTGACACTGGCTTGTCGTGAGCCCACAAGCCAGCGTAGAGCACCGTGCCGTCGGCAGCGCTTTGCACGCCTTCGCCGTGCGCTTCGCCGCCCGCCCAAGCGCCCACATACCGGTCTCCCGATGCCCACGTAAACGTGCCCTCGCCGTGCATTTTGCCCGCCTGAAACGTGCCCGTGTACGTCCCCACGGGCGTCTCGCCGTCGGCTTCGGTCCATTCCGCGGTTCCAACGCCGTGCGCCATGCGAAACCGCAGCTCGCCCTGATACGCGCCGCGTAGCATAGACCCGTCGTCATCCGTCGTCGTTAACGTGCACTCGCCCTGAAGGAAATAGATTAGGCGGCGGACAGAGAGGGAATAATCTCACGAAAGTGTACTCAAAACAGTGCAAAATTTGAACAAAAATGCTTCGTGGCGGTTGGGAGGGTCCAAGAGGAGTACGGTTGACGCTAGATTTCTCGTAAAGCATTCAAGACGCACCACGCTCGTCGGCGGCGCCTCCACCAGCCAGGGCGCCTCAAAGGGAGCATTTCCGCCCATCGGCGGGCCTGGCGGTGGCCTCGGGGCACCAGACTGATACGGCATCCCGCCTGGGGCACCTTGAGACGGCGGCGGTGGGGGAAGCGGCTCCTTTGAAGGCGTAGGCGCATACCGATTGTATTCGTCAGACGCAGGTGGTGGCCGCGACTGCGCAAACCGCTCAGAATCTTCTGAAGAAGCAGGAGGTGGCGGCGCGCGCCGCTTCGGCTCGTCCTCATTCGGAGTTGGTGGTGCTGTGAGCAAGAGATATCAGACCAGAAATGAGGTGATTTTATAAGGTTTGAAATGGGGCACGAACTGCCAAGAAATTACAAACAAGGAAGATCGGCGCACAAACTGCCGTGCAACAAAGACTTACGCCGCGGTCGTCCACCGCCAGCTAAATGGTCCATCATGCGCTGCTGGCGCCGATTTACTAAATTGTCAGCGCCTTCTGGAGCAGACGCCAACCCTAGGGCCAGCCGTGAAGGGGCTTGAGGCCCATGTATTAAGATAGCAGGTGATGCCCAGTATCCCTGAGCATGCGGCGCTGCCAGCAATAGCATGCCGAACAGCCTGCGAGGTTCCATTTTTAAGGACGAGGTGACCATTACGCTGCTTACTTCCTAAGCGTCAACCACGGCGCCGCAGTCTTAGCCTGTGAAGTGTTGACACGGCCGTTTGGGCCACCTGGAATTCTAAGCTGTTGCTGTTGACTGTTGAGCACTTTTTTGAGCACCGAACAATACAGTACCAAGTACCAACTGTACTGTACAGCTGTACTACAGCTTGAAGAAGTTGTCACAAAATGCGGACGACAAGAGTATGCACTTGGTAAAATGGCTCGGGAGTCCTGTATTTAGTAAAAGGTAGTCGTGCTTACTACACGCAAGGCAAGTGGACTTTGGCCAGTTAGCCTTCAGAAGTAAACCTAGCCAATTTAATCCTTCTATAAGTGAGCCACCTTATTTATGCAAGCGTCTATGGCGTATGGCCCTCAGTACTGTAGATGCGAATAAAAAGGTTTAGGCTGTCGTAATCATGAAAGTACGACCTCTAGTAGTCTCCATGCTGGCGTCATTAAGTGTTTATGGTTTCAAACCGCCAGTGCGTTGGAGTAAGGTTACGATCGACCGGCGGCTGTCGTCTCGGGAATCGATGGGCGGGCCTGATGGAGCCTCCGAAGCGAATGCTGGGCGCCGCAAACAACGCCTCGCCAACTTCTTGTCAACAGGCGATCGGTCCTCGGGCCCGATGTCAAGTCCAATGGGAGGACCTGGCAGGGCAACAATGGGAGGGCCAGGTAGGGCTACGATGGGAGGGCCAGGTAGGATGCCAGGTGGCCCTATGCCGCCAAGGAATTTTGCACCGCGTGGGCCAGCTCAAATGGGTGGCCCAATGTTGCGGAGCCCAATGATGCGAGATATTGGCCAATTTTCGCGCATTTCGAGTTCAGGTTCGATGATGAGCCCAATGCGGATAGGACCGATGCTTGGTGAGTCAGAAAGTGTCATGGACATACGTAATAAAAATCGTTTGAGAGACCATTTCGATGAAGGTCGCAGTACGATTGGGAGCTCGTTCTTTCGTGGACCATCCAATGCGATTGTTGCACCCTTCGTGCCGTTTGATTTGATCGAAGCCGAAGTAGACCAAGCGCGAGGTTGGGCGGCAGCATCCGTGGAGGCAGCTGAATTCGAGGCCCAACGACAAGTAATTGCTGCTGAAGCTTCCTTGGCGATGGAGGTTGATGAAGCTGTAGCTGCGGCACAAGTTGACGTCGCAGAAGCTCAGAAGTGGGCCAAAGAGGAAGTGGCTGAAGCGCAAGCAGAAGTGCTGCGAGAGAGGAAGGCAGCGGAGGCTGCAATGCTTGCAGAAGAAAAAGCGCTTGACGCTGAGGCTGAAGCTCTCCGCGAGGTAGCGGAGATTCGAACTTGGGCTAAGGATCAGGTAGAGGCTGCACAAGCGGAGGCACAACGAAAAATAGATGCAGCCCTAGCCACAGCGGAAGAAAGAGCCCAGGTCGCCGCGCAAGATTTGGAGAAAGAATACCAGGCCAGCACTGCGTCTGCGTCCATTCAATTTGATGCAGAAGCCGAAGCCGCCCAGTCTGCGGCTGACGCGGCAGAAGCGCGCGAGTGGGCCCAGAAGCAAGTGTCTGCGGCCTTGGCGGAGGCTGAAGCAGCGGCAACCCGAGCAAAGAAGGCGTCAGCCATGGTGGTGGAACTTCAAGGTGAGGTAGGGGTGGCGCGAGCAACGGCAGCAAATGCCACCTCTTTTCTGGAGCGGGCACGGGAGTTGGAGGCTGCTTTGGGCGCCAGGCAATTACAAGAGAAAGAGTTGCAAAAGTTACTTGCGATATCCAATACTGAACGTGAAGAGGCAAAAGCACAAGTTCTGCAATTGCAGCAGGAAGTAGATGCTGCACAGCAAGCAGCTACGAAGGAGAAAATCAAGTCCGATAATCTTCGCGATAAAGCTTTGAAGCTTGAAACCAAAATGGAACTCTTGAAGGAAGATACTGCTGCAGACTTTGCGAGCCGATTGGATGCTGCAACTAGAGGTGCTGCAAAAGATGCGGCGGAGAAAGCAAAGAAGCAAGCTGAGCGACAAGTTGAAGCAGCACAAGCTGAAGCTCAATTTCAAGCGAAAATTGCGGCTGATGCTCAGGCCGAGGTATTGCAGTTGAAAGACGAATTGATCGCTGCAAAGGAAGCTGCGTCAACGATGGTATCAGACTCAGTGAAAAAAGTGCGCGCCACCATGGAAAGACAGATGAAAGGAATCGTGGAAAAAGTCAAGGTGCTTCAATCCGAAATAGACAATCTGAAGTCTGAGTTGTCTTCAGAAGCGATTGAAAGCACTGAATCTAAGCAAGACAATCGCCATTTGACTGCATCGTACGAGGCCAAACTCGAAGCACAAAAAGCGGCTTATGAGGACGCTAGTATTGTGCGAGTGGATGCTGCGACGTCGAAACTTCGGGATAGAGTTCGCGAATTAGAAGAGTCTTTGTCGATCTCCAAGGCACAAGAGAAAATGTTGCAGAATTCTTTAAGTTCAACAAGAAACGAGAACGAGGAAACCAAGCTGCGCATGCAGAAACTCCAGCGGCAGTTGGAATCGGTTCAAGAAGAAGTTACTGTTGTGACGGCCACCTCAATAGAATTGAAACAAGAAATCAAGAAACGCCCAAGTGAGCCCATTTACAAGGAAGCCTTACGATGGTTCCGCAAGGCAGCAGAAGTTGGCGATCCACAGGCGCAGTTGAACCTCGGTATTGTATATATGAATGGGCATGGGGTCGCCCGGAACGATGAAGAGGCAGCTCGATGGTGGATATTATCCGCAGAACAAGGCAATGTCAAGGCCCAGAACAATCTCGGATACCTTTATTGGAGCGGAAGGGGAGTTCCTCAAAGTTTTTCTGAGGCGTTGAGTTGGTACCGCAAAGCAGCCAATCAAGGAAACGCTGATGCGCAGTCTAACCTTGGGCTCGCTTATGAGAATGGGCAAGGCGTTGAGACAGACCTTTCAGAAGCGGAGAAGTGGTACGAATTGGCTGCTGCTCAAGGACAGGTGATGGCGTCGCGCAAGCTCGAATCCATTCGGGCTCGGTCTCAGCAAATTTCATTATGAGGAATATTATAATTGAACCTAACTCCCATTATCGACTCGATTATGATGATTTCGCTGTTTTTGTCGGCTTTTGTGCGCCAAATGATTGCCCTGTTGCTGTTACAGCTATTGTACTTCCAGCTCACATTAAAACTATGTAATTGAGAAGCGACCAGGGGCTGAAGAAATGACTTGTCGCTTGCAGGGAACGGCACCATGCACCATGCACCATACCACATCCCAGTCGGACTTTTTTTGATTTACGTCGGGTTTACCCTTCTTTTGTCTAAATCCGACTACTTTTCGCTTAGGGCAGTTTTTTATTTGGGTTTAGGCGCCGCTGGGGTGTGCCCTCAACGGCATCTGGGTGACGTCGTGGTCGTGGTTATCCCGTTATCCCGTTCCGATGTGAAAGTTTGAGATCTTCTGGACAACGATGTAGATAAAGTAATAGAATGAGTAAGTAGACGATAGTTCCTTTGAACTCGAACGGTCGTGAATGGCCATAATGGTGAATGTGAACTGTACTTTGAAGTCGTGTTTGCGTTCCACCGTTCCACTGTATTGCGCTATTGCTATTGCTATATTGCTTTTGTGCTGTTTTGAGACAGGCCCCGAAGGGCCGGAATTAGAAGACTAACAGGTAGAGAAGAAAAGCAAAGCAGCGCAAACAAGACCTAAGAAGCTAATCAGGCGCACATGCCCGAGTGGCCATGGAAGTGATGGT
>Ga0307930_1002338_pt1 | contig 14526 bp, 9 predicted proteins | sample OrgLakmetageno46_FD_203161 | JGI IMG/M metagenome (GOLD analysis project Ga0307930, IMG submission 203161) | Saline water microbial communities from Organic Lake, Antarctica - #46 | ecosystem: Environmental > Aquatic > Non-marine Saline and Alkaline > Saline | place: Antarctica: Organic Lake... | reverse complement strand
TGAAGCAACGAGTGCCTTGAGTGAGCAAATAGAAGCGCAACAACTACATCGGATGCTATTGCCAGCATCCGTGTCGCAAAGAAGAGAGCCTGTTCAACCGACAGTACCTCTTTTAGCCGCGAAATTTGCGAAGCCAGAGCAGAAGCCTTTTCGTCGTTCTCTGTTTCCATTAATCGACGATTCGTTTCTCCGATGTTTCCACCATTGTTCCTGGCACCGCTGCCGGCTGTAAAGCCACTTCGACTGCGCGCTGCGTTCATAGCGCTCGGATCCTAAGAAAAAGTCAGCTAAATATCAAGGGTTACTACTTGAGAGGAATGTAGCACAAGATGGTCCCTAAAACTTAAACTTACTCTGCTCCTCATGAGAGACTCGGCAACGCCGGCAGCCTAGCCTGTATTGCTCGCTTGAATCGCGAAACAAAAATGAGGTGCTGTTGACACTGGAGCACTCGCCGGCGAAGTCTCGTTTCGAGTGTATCACAACGTAGAGTAAGAGATCTTGCTTGAAGGTAGTACTTATATCAAGCGTTTCATTCTCTAGCACGCTCAAGAATAATGAGGGAGAAGCCTTCGAGCTAGAGGCTGCTAGCTACTTAGTAGCTTAGCTGTACTTACAGATCTGTAGAAACACTTCTGAGAAGAAGTAATTAGTACAGATAGCTACCCTGTAGCCATCAGGCTTACGACGCTCTTTTTTTCCCTTTTGCCACGTCGGCGAATGGGGCTCTTGGACCGGAAGCGTCGAAATTCCAGAAGTAGCTCTGAAAAATGTTAAGGCCGCTGTTATGTTCAGTATGCGCCTCAGGCACCACGACACTGACTCGACTTGGAACACCACATGGTTCTCGAGTTCTCGGTATTCTGGCGCCAACGGATTTCCTCAACAGTTTCAGCTTCAAATACGGCCTTCGTTGGCCGCGTTCTACAGAGGAATTATGTTTTTCAGCAAAATGGCCCTTCTATTGGCAAGGTACCACCTTATCCTCGTTTCTACAACTACGACCCCGAGCTAAACCGGCGATCGTGTAATCACCAAAACCCCCCTCAAACCCGGGATAAAGCTAGCTAATAGCAGCACAGTTTTACTCTTGGATATGGTGGATTTGGTTTTTCCCTTTTTTGTTTTTATATCATACCAGTGCAAGTTTTTTCGTGACTTCTGGTTCACCAGCCCCGTAGTGCTCTAGCTAAGTACTTGGCTAGTCTGTGCTCATGTCGCATATTTGGGATTTTTGGATTGAATTCCGTCCGAAGGATATCTTCGTAGGAGCTGACCCGGGTGGAAAATACATGATGGGATGCGACACGAGCACAGACTAGCTAGGGCGCTACTGGGCTGGCGAACCAGAAGCCTAATGGCTACAGGGGAGAAGCGCGCCCTAGTAGCAAAGTAAATGTGATATATTCAGAATACAATGCAGTGCATTTGCCTAATTTTCGTGCTGCTGTGTGATACCCATAAAGATGAAGGCTCGAGGCAACGCCGAAAACTTTACTGATGAATCATAGACGTAGACACCTAGACACCTAGAGGTGAGAAGCGAAGCAGGATCGAAGTGCGGGGTGCCCTGAGCACAGGCACAGGAGCGGAACACTGTTAAGAACAGCAGTTGAATTGGATTCATATCTCATATCATGTTCATACACCAGCACCATATATCATATACCGTTAATTCGGAATTCCGCAATAAAGTTTAGGCTAGTCTAGTTAATGCTAACCAAATACAAAGAAGCAACCCTGTGGCATGTAGCACAGTAACATAAAGCAGAAAGGTGCAGCCTTCAGAACAGGCCTGACTGGGCTGAGTGTCCTCTTGCGAAAAGGAATTATAATCATTTACCCTCGAGGTGCCAACTGGCCAATTAAGCGAAGCAGGGGTGCATTGGGCTGCTCATTTACGGCCCTTCTTCGCCAGATCCTTTTCGTTCGCTTCTTTGACTTCCTTGTCTCGTAGTTTTTCGCCCTTGAAATAATGAAGGCAGGTTTGCGTTATGCCAACAATAAAAATAGATATCATAGAGGGGGAAAGTGCGAGCTAACGAGCAAGGCTGTGAAGTCGCAAGTAGAAGTGCGTGCGGGTTTCCCTTACCTTAAGTGCCTCAAAAAGCTTGGTAGCAACTGCTTCGCGGCCCTGGCAGCACGCCGTAAATTTGGCGGCCGATGCAATTGCCAAGCTCTGCCCAAGAACTCGGTTTGGTTGGTGCAGCTTTGCCACAAACTCATCCACAAAAGCCTGGGCTTGCACTACTTCTAGCAGCGCCGTCGCAGCTTCCACGGAGCTGTCCTTCAGGCCCCAACTTGCTGCCACTTCCGCGGCCGTCCAGCTCTGCACTCGACTGCGCACCCAGCTCGCGACCCTTGCGGCGTCCCACTTGCTCACCGGCACGTGCTCTGACGCTGCTCCAGCACTCACGAGTGCTTCCCTCGCTCGCTTCCTCTCGAGGTTTCGCGCTTCCACTTCTCGCACTCGCCTTGCTTGCCCCTCTCTGAAGACGCGCTCTCGCTCTGCTATCACAGCGGGGTCCTCCACTGCCGACCCTTCCTGGCCCTCGGCGTCCGCGGCCAGCTCACGGTGGGCAGCCACTAAACAAGCCGCCCACACCAGAGCGTCGCGCTGCACCTTGTCGCGGTCGTCGCGAAACATGGCGAAGAGCCACATGGCCCGCTCCACCACCCGGGCGTGCAAGCTCAGGTTCGCGGCCACGTCTTTCATCGCGAAGAAGGCTTTCTGCTTGTGCTTGTCCTTGTACGAGTCCCGCGTGCGGCGGTCGTCCTTATCTCGCTCCACCGCGCACGAGTCGTCTTCTACTTTCGCGTGCGCAGCCTTGAGCATGGCGCCTCCTTTCACGTCGCCTTCGATTGAAATGTTGGTTCGGCTGTTATACTGGTCGCTCATCAATGGATCATAGGGCTTACCTACACACACACACACCACCGAGAAGCGCAATAAAAAATTGACGGCCATACTCACAAACTAAAAGAGAGATATTTATCATACAACGCCACTGTGCTGCTCCTTACCGTGATGGGATCTGTCCTCTTCGCCCTCGAAGTTACGATAGAAGTTTCCTTCGTGCGGGCGGTGGTTGATGATTTCAAGCCCGCAGGACCCCAGGCCGTCAATTCCGAGGCAAATGACGCTACCTTCTACCTCACGAAAATTCACTTGGTCTTTGTTTTTGCACTTCGGGCAACTAAACTTGTTTAAATTTTTCGCTTGCCGCTCTTTCTCTTCGTTTTGTCTACGCGCAAAAGAGTGCACGGCAGGGGAAATGGGCGAATATTCATAGGCATAACGCAGTGATGAGAGAGACTGCTCACCGTTTCGTAGCTGCTCTTCCGGCATCAAGTACTTTATCAACAGCAGATTCGAGTAGGCATGATGCTTCATATTTACCCGGTTCCTTTTCGTTGTCGTCCATCTCTAGAAAGGAGCAAAGTATTAAGACACTATAGGCACTAGATCAAACTCAAGGTGGCGTTGCTCAAGTTGCGCACCTGACCACTGCAAAGCAGTCACGCCCAGAAGTTCTAATTCCAAGTCAGGGCAGAGCATTCGCCGAATTTTCGTCTCGATAGCTTCATGCGGAGCAGTAGTTGACGAAAGGGTTGGCAAAGACGACGAGGAAGGCTGAGGAGGCATTGACAACGCCATAACTCGCCTCGCGATGAGGTCTGAACTTAAAAAGGGAGGGCAGTCCTGTCGCTGTTCTACTCTTCCCCGATTTGCACCGTATGCGCACGGCAAGCCCCCTGAACTTCTCTAGCTCTCTGCCTTGCTTGCTTCTGGCTTCGGGCTGAAAAAACTACGTAGTTATGTACTGTAGTACGGCAGACGCTACCACGGACGATGCGAAGAAAGTTGCTTCTGTACAGGGAGGGGTGAAATGGTGAGTGTGCTGGGTACTGGGTTCTGGGTTCTGGGTTCTGGGTAGGGTGCTGGGTGCTCATTTTAAGTAGCTACTATACTAGTAGTAAGTTAGTAGCTACTATAGTAGCTGGGTGCTGGGTGCTGGGTGCTGGGTGCTGGGTGCTGGGGCGCTGGAGGGCTGGGGCTAATAAGTATCATCAAAACCAAAACGCTCTCGTCCTGTGTGCTGCCTGCCGAAGAGCTAGAAGCTAGAGCTAGACTCAGAGAACAAGGCAGCAACTATTGAGCAAGAAGCTAGCACCAAGACTCGCTAGCTTGCCGTAGCAACAGCTTGTCTTCCTAGCAAGTGATTTATCTCATACTACGAGCTGCGTACGCCATCTCACATGAACTGAGTGACGATCTCGTCTCTATTCACACATAATATTTTTTTTAAAGCGAGCACTGTTTCATCAGAATTGGCCACTGGTAGTTGCACTATCCACACTTTGCTACAATAGTAACATCTACCTACTGGCGAAAAGAGTTGAAGAGCTATTGAGCTACAACACTTTGCACAGGAAAAGACATACATCGACCAAGCGGCTTGGCTTTGGCTAGGCAACAATAACTACAGTGCGGCTAGAAACACGGAGCCGATTATGCTTTGTGGTCAGTACAGATGTGTAGTTGTCGCAGCGACTGCAACAGCTGCAGTTGGGGCTTTAGTATGCTGGGCACACAGTAGGCGTAAGCGGCGGCTACAGAGTGGCGCTGTCATGGGATATGCTGCGCTGATAGGCAACACTCCCTTGGTGACCATTCAATCGCTCTCTGAACTGACGGGCCGAACCATTTCAGTAAAATGTGAGCACATGAACCCCGGTGGGACTGGGAAAGATCGTATCGCTCAAGCTATGATTGCTGCAGCGGTACACGATGGCCGCTTGCAGCCTGGAGGCTGCGTGATCGAGGGCACCAGTGGCTCCACTGGCATTGCTCTTGTGTCGCTTTGTGCATCAATGGGCTACAAATGCATCATTGTCATGCCCGTGAGTATCTAGATCCAGAGGAAGCTAGCTTTCTCTGCTTTACATATTGGTTCTTGGGCCGAGCGTATTCGATTTTCGAGGAACCTAAAAATCATTTGTACATGCTTTCTTCTACGTCTTCAGGATGACCAAGCTAGCGAGAAAGTTGACTTCTTGTTGCGGCTCGGCGCAGTGGTGCATAAGGTCAAGCCTGCTGCGATTTCTAACCCAAAACATTACGTGAATGTGGCACGGCGCCTCGCTGAAGACACGCCGGGTGCCGTCTTCATGAACCAGTTTGAAACCTTGGCGAACTTCCGCGTGCACGCCAGCACTACTGGCTGCGAAATATGGGCCCAAACAGGAGGCCAATTGGACGCCTTTGTCATGTCTGCAGGTACAGGAGGTACCATTGCAGGAGTTTCTCAGGTTCTGAAGGAAAAGAGTAGTGGACGCGTGAAGGTTGTGCTCGCAGACCCGCCCGGATCAAGCTTGCTGAATTGGGTCAAGCACGGCGTTTGTTTCAATGCGCAGCAAAGCGAGCGCAAAGTGCGGAAGAACCGCTACGAGTCCATTGCCGAGGGCATTGGGTTAGACCGCGTGACGTCAAACTTAGCGCAGGGCCAAATTGATGATGCGGTTGGGGTGTCCGACCAGGATGCAGTGCACATGGCTCATTACTTACTTCGCCACGAAGGCCTTTATATAGGGTCTTCCTCAGCCATGAACTTAGCGGCTGCCGTGAACTATTCAGCACGCTTGCCGGCCGGTAGCCACGTCGTGACAGTTCTCTGTGACTCAGGCGCGCGCCATGGGTCGCGATTTTGGAACCAGACCTTTGTGGAGAACGAATTCAATTTGACGTGGCCAACACCGGAAGAAGCTGACACTGCAGTGGCTGCAATCGCACAACGAGAGCGAAATGCCAAGGGAAATGGTCCATGGGGGCCAAAAAGAGAGATTTAACGCGCCACAAATCAAAGCCAGGGGCATTCTGTTGTTCTGTTGGCATGCCTTGTGGAATTTCCTTGTGTAAATTCCATTTCAAATTATATGTAACTATAGACTATAGCTGTTGCTGTTGTCTTATCTCTGAAGTATAGGGTCCCTCCTCACAGACCCCAATGCCCAATGGATATCCATGGCAATAGCGAGGAGCGAGGAGCACACGCCAGGAAGAGCCAAACGCAATGCCCTATGCCAAGATATGTGGTGCGCCATTTCCCAACTCGGATATAATGGATATTGGTATTTGGTATTTGTTATTTATATCTCGGCCTTCGGCCATCAAAATCGAATATCAAATCAATTAATATAAGATTTCCGCAAAGAGCGGAGGTGGTACATAACTCTAAAGAATATCTCACTTATATTTCATCGCCACCCGTTTCGTTTTACTCGATTGGGCCTTCTAATTGGGCTGAGTCAATCCGGCTTACCTGGTGCCATCCTTCTGTTGGGCTGATATGGTAAACGTTGATGTAGCCGCCGGAAAACGCATCGCGGTGAGTGGCCCGTTGGATGGCCCGCACAGCGAGCGCGACAGCCTCCTCTTGGCTTAAGTCATGTCTTCGAACCTCCCCGTCGAGTACGCTGATGGCGTAGTTGCTACCAGATCCTACGGAGAATACGTCGCCGCGAACACAAACCCCAGAATCGTCGATGTAATAAATGCATGGTTGACCAGCGTTATCCGCGCCCATGATCATGGTACCCACGGAGAGGCCACGGTTTTGACGAACCATATTGACGAGGGTGTGCGCGGCTACCGTTGCCGAACAGGGAGCCCCTTCAGTAAGTTCCCATTGCCGCACCCGTGTGGACAGCGCGCGTATCCAGTAGGAGCAGTCTGCAGCACCACCTGCCATGGTCCCCAGAATGAACTTTGAAACTGGCAGCACTTTGTCTGTAGTCCGCGAACCTACTAGCTTGCCTAAGCTAGCCCGACTATCCACTGCAGCAATGATACCACCACCGTAGACAAAAGCCAAGGTCGTTGTGCCATGAAAGACGTCTAATGTTGTGCCATCTCCTAAATCTAGCACGGGCGGTTTGTCAAATGCTGATGATTTTTTTGCTTGAGTAATTGCCTGCGAATGAAGCGAGGCTAGTGGTGACACTGAACTACTTATTGGTAAAACTAGAGCAATCAAAGTGAATAGCGAGTACATAGCTTAAGGGGCTGCCTAGTTCGGGCTATTTTATGAAGAAGCCAGAGACGACTGATTGTTGTGTGCACTACCGAGTATAGATACTGATCCTTCGGTGTGTCTAGCTAGTACTATCTTAAGACATTGTCTAACTCCTTTCCTGCTAAAGAACCTGTATTCTCAACTTGATTAGACGGACGTCACTTGCTCATTGCCCACCAGCTCTTACGCTATCACGCCCTCACAGTCTCAGTGGTTAGGGTGTTAGGGTTCAGAACTCATCACTCTGATGACCAGGCAACAACCAGCAACCAGCAACCAGCAATCCAGCAACCTCCAGCACTCCAGCAATCCAAGAAATCTTCAGCACCTACACCTAACCCCCTGTAAAAATCATCTTACTTCAAAATCTGGCCATGGCAAGGAAAGATTTGCGTTCACAAAGCACAAGTGTCTAGTGCTGCGCTAAACATCATAGGGTTCATGCTTCTGTAGCACATCACAGCTTATTTATAGGAGGCCCTGAGAGCATACTACTGTAGTGCAACAAACTTATCACGTACCTTTTAGTCACCGAGTGCCTAATCTAGGAAGCTTTTGACGAATATTAACCCTTTTGACAATTACTCGAGCTGCTTAGCATTAGTATATAACTTCAAATTGGCAAATAGTGAAAACGTTGGGGATTAGGTGGACATCAGGATGCCCTCGTTGCTTTACCGCTTCGGCCTCTTGCTGCTCCTAGTTTGCTGTAGCGGCCAAGTCTTGTCACCGCGGCAGCTTCAGTCACGAGCTGTAACGCCCAATTTAGCGAATGTTCGCGTGGCGCACTGGGAAGAATTGTTTCGGAACCTTCGCCGCATCAAGAAGCTCGTCGTGTTGAAGCTGTCGGGAGGCCCAGCTCTCGATGAGCTCAAAGCGATGCTTCGACGGCGCATTGAAGAAGACGGCGTCGACCATTTCGCGCTGTCCGTAGCTTTGAATGAAATCAAACCCTGTTCTGCGACTGCTACTGAAGCGGGCATTCTTCTGTGGGAATGTTCACTATCAGCCTACTCAGCGCTGCAACCATTCTCGCCGACGGTGGCGTTTGCTATTTTGGTTGACAACCCTTTAGAAAATGCGGTGAAACGATTTTACAGCGCTCACGAGACATATCACATGAAGAGGCACGTGCCGATATCGAAATATTTTCGGGCTCAAACGAAGGGCACATTTAGCGAAGAACATTTACAGCACATTCGAGCATTCGTTGTCGGTGGCAAAGATTTCCTAAAAGGAAACAAAAAGTACGAGCAATACCATGACTTAGGAAACCCTCAATTCCGTAGAATGGCAGCGGACCCACAGAAGGCGCTTGATGTGGTGCGTGCTATGAAAATGGTGGTTACTTCCTCTGACGACTTTGACGCCTTTGTCCTCATGCTTCGTCGTCGGATGGGGTGGCCTCTGCGGCAAGTCCTTTATCAACCGCTCTTAGCGCCGAGTCACCCCACAGCAGCTGACTGGCCGAGCGTTTACATCAAAGCGCTCAACAACACGCCCAAAGTCAGGAGCGATTGGGTGTTTTACGCCGGTGCGATGGAGATAGCAGCGGACCAGCGGCGGGCCTTTGGGTCAGGGAAATTCATGTCCCAACTCGACGAATTTGGGGCCCTGCGGCAGGAGCTCGTGCGCAAGTGTGACCGACCTGACAGCGGCCCGCTCTTAACTTGCATGATTTCTACATACGACCGGTGCGTCATCCCTGAAGGCCGCACAAATAGAAACGTGCGCACGTGTGGCAACCTTCTTCGTGCCATTGGCGACGGCGATACAAGCTTTAACTCACTGAACTGAAAGATATAGATTGCCTTCTTCCTTTTCTCATCCCCAACCGAGCACTTTTACTTGAGATTGTTATTTTGGATTGACAGAACCAACAAAATTCTTCCCAGCTGGAACTCTCAGAGCTAGCCAGAGGTACCTCTTGAAATCCAGCCTGGTATCTGGAATAATGGGCCGTAGTGCGCACAGCGCGCCCCTTAATAATAATTTGAAGAATAAAGAGCTGCGATACCTCGGTGGCTTATCAATACAAAAAGTATATCTTTTTTGATATTGGGAGTTTTTCACGCACGGAAGCAGGGTCAGAAGTTAGAACTATGCAAGGACTTGATGTGTTCTAGAACGGCAGTTAGCCCGATAATCCGATTTGAATTGGTGGATCTGGTCTAGTCTAGTTAATACTCCCAAAAATACAAAGAATCACACTATCAAAGATCCTTATGCATAATGAGTAATTGAAATAAAATATAAAGGACTCGGCCAGATGTGCTATCCTCATTTTAATTTTTTGCTCTCTACTGGAAGGCCAGCTCCGTTACCGCGTGCTCTACGGACGTTGCTGGGGGACTGCCGTATGGTTCGCACAGCTGGTGCCGTGTTTGTAAGGTTTGAATGAGCAGTTTGAGCAGAAAACGCTTTTTTGGCAGCCTGCGCAGTTATCTCGCCACCGGAAGAAGGAGCGACACCTCGCGCTCTACTTTTCGTGGGGACAGTTGACTTGCCTTCTGCAAGCAAAGCCCACCGCCGCTGGGCCCCACGCGCGTTCGCACGAGGCACTATGCTCGCACCCACCAAGTCGGCCACCGGCCCCGTGTCGGAGCTCGAGCGATTGAGGACCCGAGCGGCTGCCGCGGTGTAGGACAAATACGCGGGCACGCCCGAGTAAGTCATCGCGGAGTACACCTCCGTCGGCTCGGTAGCTTTGGCCAGCGTGCCCGCTTGCTCGAGGAGGGCGTAGGTTTGGGTGGTCGGGTTCAGCCCTCCAGCCGTCATGCGGTTGAACAACGCCAGTGCCTGGCGCCAGTGGCCGGCCACGCGGCACACGTCCATGGCGCTGTGGTAGAGCTCGCGCGTGGGGGCAAAGCCGCACGCCTCCACTTCTTCCATGATGGGCACCACCAGGGACGACGCGGCGTGAGGCTTGGCGTTTTTGGCCGCCGACAGCAACGATTGAAACGTGGTGGGGTAGGTACAGGGGAGGCGCCGGTCGGAGAGGGTGCGGTAAACTCGCAGCGCACCCCGCCAGTCGCCTTCAGCAGCGCAGTATATTAGAGCGCGGTGGTAGTCCATAGCCAAGCGTGCCTCGTCGCTGCCTCGTCCTGCCACAACGCCTGAGAGCTCCGAGAGCATGCGATCCACCGGCGATTCCACCTCAACCCCACGGCGGCTTCTGTTGCGGCCACTGTTCCCGCTGACAACAGTAAGCTCCCCTAGAGCCGCTGCATCTTGAGACGGCGGCAAGTGCGCACCTGCGCGCTTCAGTTTCTCGGTCACCTCAAGCCGGCGGCCGTCGAAGGCTCGGTGCGCGCGTGCTGCCGGCGTCTCCCCGCCGAGGCTCGACACCCACTTCGCTTCGACCTCCTGCAGCCGCTTCTCCGCAGCCACCCGCGCCTCACGTATGGTAGCAAAGGTAGGGTTCAGCCGGGCTTCGCGCTCCATCAGCATTTCAGCCAGGGCGTGAAGCCGGGGCACCGTCTGTTTCGCCGTGTAGCCGTCGATGTCTCGACAAAAGTTTCGAAGATAAAGGGGGATGTCTGTGTCCGGGACTACTAGAGGACCACCGTCGCGGCCGCCGCTCGCTATAGGGTGCTTGGGCAAGCCCATTCCCCCGGCTTCTTTCGGGGCACACGCAGTAGCTTCCAGTTGGGTAATGGCGGCGTGCAGCTGGCTCCGCCACAAGCAATGTTCGGAAAAACTGTCAAGCCGCAACATGGAATGCAGGGCCTGAGTGATGGCATACCAGCTAAAGTTTTCCGCTGCAAATGAACGTTCATGCTCCTTCCGAAGCCTTGCTTCATGCCGCACTTGTGACAACTCAACGTTACGGGCTGCAACGCTCCTGAGGTACATTTGCACTCCTGCTTCCCTCAACTCTTCGAGCTCCGTAGCAGCCTCTTCGTACTCGGTCGCACTCTCTGCTAATCTGGCATGCGAGGCCATTCGAGCCTCGGAACTTTCTTGTGCTGCCGATGTTGCTGATTTGAGCTCAGCTTCCGCACCTTTCACTTGGCCTAGCAACGCGCGCAGCTTGCGCACACGCAGGCGATCCTCCGGCGTCTGGCTAGGAATACTGTTCGGCCCTTTTTTCGTGCGACGCGCTTCGGCAATGATTTCATCGATGCTCGGCTGAGCTGCGGCCTCGGTTTCCTCTGCAGTTGGAAGCGACGATTCGAGAAGTTTCTCCAAAGAGTCCGTATAGGTGACGCGCAGGGAATTCAAGCCTGGAGATGGCACGGGCGGGCTCATTTCGAGCTCCATAATGTCTCCGCCTTGTGGAAACACTATGTGCAATTCTAGATCTAGGCTTAAGCAGGACGATGCATGCAAAGCTCAAAAGTCATAGTGATATATCTTTTTGTACTGATTGATAAGGATGATGGTCTATACTAGCGATTGATCGGGCATGCCCCTCGAAGTCCACTATGAGTCTCGTAGCGTTGTCCGGTCCTCTCCACGTTACCATTCTTTTGCTCTCCATAAGGAGGGAATTGCTGCAATATCGTAATATGGTATGTAATACCATACTACGGGCACAGGCCATGCTACAGTGGGCGGTTCCCTTCCGCTCACTGTTGAATTCCCCCCTCTCCCACTTCTCCCTCTCTTCAATAGAGTTCTATGTCCCTCAGGAAACTCCCTAAAATACAAGGAGCCGCCGTAGATATATGTATACACCAAAGATAGCTCGGCAAATAGATCACATCGAGTTCCTGGTGGTACGCGAAAAGCGACTATCATGCCTTCATGGTCGAGTAGGCACTTACGACTGCCTTCTTCTTCCACTTCGCCTCACGCATTTCCTGGGCCGCTTGTGCTTGTTGTGCAGCCTCGAGTCGCGCCATTTCTTTTTGCACGGCCTCATCTCGCCTGTGCAAGCGCAATGTTTCGAATGAGAGTCACGAGCTCGCCACAATGAAAGGAATTTAGAGTAATACACAGGAAAAAGTCACATTCGCTTTCGTTACCTTTTCTTCTGAAGCCACTGGTCGTAAGCTTCGCGCTGTACAGCTACATGCGGATCGCTTTCTTCTCCTTCAACTGCATTAACATATCGCGGGGCATTTTTAGACGCGGAGTCCCCTCTGTGAACATAAGGCGCTGTACAAGGCTTCATCTTAAGATGCAACTTCCTCTTTTCCCGCAGCGCCGTTTCGACGTCGTGAAGCGATACCGCACCGCTGCCGCTTGGGTCAAGGTCTTGCCATATCCGGGCGAAATCGTCAGCTGGGAGAGGTACGCTTGCTCTATCCAAGGCATGCCATAACGCTTCGCGGCCCATAGCCCTCGCAGCAGCTCCGTCGCTTTCTGGGGCAGGGGCGCCGACGAAGAGGTCAACCGCTTTCAAACGCCGCCCTTCGAGCCGTTTCAGAAGCCATTGCCATGCTTCTGCGTTCGCGTCGGAAATGAGCCCACCATTTTCTTTGCCGCCAGCTTCGGGTACTGCAACTGCTCGAGAGGAGGTAGTCGCTGGTCGTGCGCCATTGTGCGCTGCTGCAGGAGAGACCAAGGCTTGCCGCCACTCGCGCTGCCCCCATTTCTGGCGGTCTTGCGCGATGGCAGCTGCGTCTTTCCGTCTAGCATCTCCTGCGTTTGCCACGTACTGCTCGTCGGCCGAAAGAGCTGGCTTACGCCGCGGCACAAGGTCACCGCTCGCGATGGTACCAAGCCAGCCATCCTTCGTAGAAACCACACACCAATTCGGGTCCCTAGAAACAGCGCGTTCTGACGACACAGATGTACTCGTGACTAGAACACCGCCACTACTGTTAGTAGTATTTGGCACAGGTGCTTTTGAGACGACTATTAGCGCATCAGCAGGCGTGATCCGCCTCACCCGCCCTGGCACAACTCCCACTCCACCTGACCCATTCGACGGTGGCGCTCTGAGCTCTAGCACCAGAGCACGTCGCACCTCCACTGCTGCACCTGGTCGCAGGAACTTGGGCCGCTGTGCAACGCGCTGAGCCCACGCAGCCACTCGAGCTTCACTTTTCGCCTGCTTCGTGGCAGCGTCGTCGCGGGCCGCCTTGGCTCGTGCCTCGGCTTCTTGCTGACTGCGCACGACAGACTGCTCGTCGCCAGCTTGCCATGCTTGGTAGGTGATGCAGCGACGCAGCCCTTTGACACGGCGCATTAGTAAAGCTGAGTCGAGCGGCGGCACCCAGAGCGTAAAGCATGGTCCGCCTTCGAGCTCTTTCTCATCGCCTTCTGCTGCAAACGACTGCGACGTCTCCGACTCCCGGTGGTCTGCTTCTAGGCATCCAGGCTCGCCAGCGTCCACCGCTGGAGCAATACTATGTACATCTAGAGAGTCTGAATCCTCAAGAGGTGGGCAATTTTCTACAAATTCTACGGGCAGTTCCATTGGCTGACCTCGCCACAGACGAAGGTGACGAGACGATGCGCCCACGAGGCCCTGCAAATGTGCTTTCAAGTCACCTATCAACCAACCATCCTGCAGCTGCACCTTCGTTACTCCAATTCGTGTACCAACAAGGTGTATATCTGCCACCGGCCCCATACTAGTACGGATTTCAGGATCAGTCGTTGCTTTAACAGCGCGTCGGTGCCAGTTGCATCCTGAAGCATGAGCGGTAGCCGCTCCCACTGCTCGAATAACATTAGCGCTGGCCTGATTCATAGCAGCATTCGAGAGTGTCTGCCTGGTCTTTTGAATTCTTCGAGGCTTTGGAAAAGACGGTGCATGCAAGGAGTCCAAGAGTCTTTGGTTCTCTATTTTTACTTCTTGTCTTGACGGTTGCAAATAAGACGAGTTGAGCGGTTTGTAGCGACCGCTGATGTAGAGAGGCTTCGCCATCACTCACGAGGCGCCGTGATGGCAAGAATAAATCTATGACTAAACTAAATCATGCGAATGCACACGCAACTACCACTGACAACTAGAGTTGAGCGCCTTGTTGATGCTTGGGCTAGGCAACAATGCACTATTTGAGTATACAATTCTGAGAATTCAGTCAGAATTGTATTACCAGGATCTGATCGGACGATTTCGCATTTTTCCACCCTGTTGCTCCTCGGATCATTGTTTTTTCTTGGCGTATTAGAGCATACGATTTCCAGAGAGTGATACGGCCCAGTCTGGCCCTCCTTAGGTGTCCAGTCGTGGGTTGTTCCGCCCCGTCACTCTCTTTCATGCAGGGTGGGTGGGATGGTCAGGAAAAAACAGCGCCTTAATCTCTTTAATCTTTTCTCGCACCGTTGCCGGCTTTGCGCTTGCGATATAGACCAGTGACACTGAGCGTCTGGCGTCAACACGTGTGATCTCACGGCTATGTCCCCGGCCTCCCTCTCGGGCGTTGCACTGATGGGGCGCACTCCGGCTCTGCACGTGTCTCCGTTCTCTCCTGTGGCGCGGTCGCCTGCCTTGCTTGTCTTCACTTGTTCTCCGTGTAGACGAACACTTCTAACCAATCCCAATCCGCCT
>Ga0307930_1002333_pt1 | contig 14535 bp, 11 predicted proteins | sample OrgLakmetageno46_FD_203161 | JGI IMG/M metagenome (GOLD analysis project Ga0307930, IMG submission 203161) | Saline water microbial communities from Organic Lake, Antarctica - #46 | ecosystem: Environmental > Aquatic > Non-marine Saline and Alkaline > Saline | place: Antarctica: Organic Lake... | reverse complement strand
CGTGCACAATTTGCATAGTATCTAGATTAAGGTCGATATCGATTTTCTCACTTTGGTGTCCGAGCTCAACGTGTGGCGTCACTAGATATCCGCCATTTGCCAAAGCAGCGTAGGCACGGAGCATCTGCATCGGAGTGGTTAAGAAGCCAAACTGCCCGATCGAGGTAAAGTAGGTGTCGCCTAATCGCCAATCGTCGTCAAACACTTCTTGCTTCCAGGCTGGGTCTGGTACGACGCCAGCTTGCTCTTGGGCCAGGTTGACTCCAGTAAGCTCACCCATACCAAATTTGTGGAAGTATGCTGCCATCTTGGTAATACCCAAGCCAGTCATGGCGGAATTAACACCCGCTTGCGGAGCGGCGTAGTCGGGCAGCCCACCACCAACGAGATAAAAGAACACGTTGGATGAGTAAGCAATCGCCTCACGCACAGTCATCTCGCCGTGAGCCCGCCAGTCGTTAAAATATGTAGGATTACTAGGACTGTACCGATTAGGAAGCTTGAGCGTGCCGTAACTAAACACACGAGTACTTTCAGTCACAATCCCCTCCTCCAAAGCGGCGTAGGCGACAAATGGCTTAACAATCGAACCGGGTGTGTACGCGCCACCGACCATTTTATTCAAAAACGGCAGTCGATCGTCAGTGTTATAGCTGGCGATAAGGTCAATATCGTCACCATCGGCCATGACTTCTGGGTCATACGATGGAAAACTCGTCAGCGCCAGGATTTCACCAGTATGGATATTCATAATTGCTCCGGCCCCACTACGGAATCCCGCTTGTACGCTCGAGGTCGCGATGATGTCGTACATGGCAGCTGACAATTCTGCATCAATCGATAACTGCAGCTCACCGCCGGGAGTTGGTTCGTTAAAGGCAAACTCACTGATTACTTCTTGCCGAGCATCGACCTCGATAATCGTACTGCCATTGTCACCCCGCAAGACATCTTCGTACGCCGCCTCAACCCCGCTGCGCCCCAGGTAATCGGTCCGGAAAAAGAACCCTTTGCTGTCGCGCTTGGGGTAGCTGACGTAGCCAAGTACTTGTCCCAGTCCGTTGCGATCGGTGTATGCCCGAATCGGAAAATCGTATTCCCCCGTCGTATCGAGCTCATTCCAAATCATTGATTCACCGGTGCGGTCGACTACCACCCCGCGCTCGGCAATGATGACCGCCTGATCGACTTGGTTGTTCTCTGCAATCGCTCGATAGTCAGCGCCCGAGACAATCTGTAACGAAAATACTTGGTATAAAAAAACAATCGCAATCGCAATAAACAACCACCACACTACCGACAGGCTGCGGTCAGTAATCCGCAGCTCCCGCTTGCCTTCCATCCGATCACGGTTGAATTCAGGAATATTTGAAGCATCAAGCAACACTTCTTCTACCGACACATCGGTGGTATAGCGATCTTGTAATTTACTTCTACTCATAGCTTGATTTTACACCAATCAGTCGTAACTTCAGAACTTCTACCATAATGGCAAAGCCACCAAAGACCAGACTGTATAAAGGTAGCTGGTCAAAGCCACCATAGTATCCGTCTACGCAAACGCCAAGGGCGAATAACCAACCAGCATGAAAACGATACACAAACAGGGTCGCACTGCCCACAATCAGCCATGCCCAGCTATTGATAATTCCAACAGCGCATAAAAATAGGAGTATAAAGCCCAGTATTATCATAAGGCAGGTGTCGTGCTAGTAGCAATATCAACCGAGCTGGTTGCGGTACTGGTAGCAGTACTACTGGCCAGGACAAACCCAGACACCACCAGCGCATCGGTCTTAATTTTCTCGATGTGCTCACTCAATTGGGCAATATCAACTGTTACGTCTGCTGCTGAACCAACTGCTACCTGATAGAGACTTTGAATCGGTATTTCAGGAGTGATGTATCCAAATTGCTCCGGCTGAGTCGGCTCACTTTCGATCCAAGCAATTTGGCCATACAGACCTGGTTGCACGCTAGGCACATGGACCAGATCTCCAATCTGCATGGCGATACCTTGCGGCATCTTGACCCGAGCTACCCCACCACCGAGTCCTTCGAGGGTAGCTGTCACGTCTGGACCAGTGAGATACACCGTAGCCAAAAAGCCCGGCGTGGTAAACAGTGTCACAAAGGAGTGAGTCGGGTAGACATCCGAGACCAGACCAATCACCGAATCGGCACCGATATACACCGGAGCACCCACCGTGATACCCGACTGTGCCCCACGATCAATCTGTAACAGGTCATATGGTAGCTCGGTGGGTTTTGCTACCACTACCGCCAAGGTCCGCGGCGCTTCTATATCACCCAGCAGACCACGCAAACGATTGTTTTCTTGAAAAAGTCGTTGCTCAGTGAGACCTTTACGGCCTAATTCGGCAATGCCTTGTTCTAGTTCAGAGATATGTTCTTGCATGGCGATTTTGTCACGCCAGAGCACTGGTACGACCATACTAGATTGTGCCAGCCAGTTTTCGACCAGCTGCACTGGATACATCACCACGGACCCCACCATGCGTACCACCGGCGGTATCGCCAGCCCAACCAGCAGCACCAAAAGCACTGCGACTACCAGCCGAGTGATCTTTTTGGTATCAGATTTGCGACGCAAATGTTTCCGCATGATCAATCAGTAGTTCATGATAATAATCCAAATCTTCGACGATGATACCAGCCCCCCGGATCACAGCGCGCAGCGGGTCTGGCACCACAATCACTGGCACCTCCAGTGCGTGTTCTAGCAATGACGCCAGACCCGGAATCAACGCTCCTCCACCAGAGAGATGGATGCCGCGCTGCATAATATCAGCCAGTACTTCTGGGGGTGTTTCTTCTAGCACAGTTCGTACGTTATCGACGATGGTTTCAAGTTGCGAAGCAACCGCATCGCGCACATCACTATCAGTGACGACCACTTCCCGAGGTAACCCAGTCACAACATCACGCCCGCGAGCAACCATTTCTTTGCCGGCCTGCGTATGCGCGATCGAAGCCAAGGCAATTTTGGCATCTTCGGCAGTCTTTTCCCCTACCTGAACCTTAAATTGATCTCGGATGTACTTTACGATTGCAGTATTGAGATGGTCGCCGGCTACGCGTAAGTTTTTAGAAACCACCAAGCCGTTAAGCGACAACACAGCGATATCGGTGGTGCCGCCGCCAATATCAATAATCATGCTGCCAATAGCCTTTTGCACGGGCAATTTTGCCCCAATGGCGGCAGCGACTGGTTCTTCGACGAGGAATACTTCGCGAGCGCCGGCATTTTTAGCAGCGTCTTGGGCCGCTCGCATTTCTACGTTGGTGATCCCCGAAGGTACACCGATCAGCATCCGAGGAGCAATAATCGTACGCATGTCACTCCGAACCTTGTTGATCAAGTACGCCAACATTTCCTCGGCGACTTCAAAGTCAGAAATCACCCCATCAACCAGCGGCCGAATCACATCAATATGCTGCGGGGTACGCCCTTGCATAGTCTTGGCTTCATTACCCACCGCTACCAGCTGCCCGGTTTTTTTATTGATGGCTACGATGGTGGGTTCGTTTAGCACAATCCCCTTACCTTTGACATACACCAAAGTGTTGGCTGTACCTAAATCAATAGCAATGTCAGTAGAGACAGTTGCCAATATCTGGCTCAGGTAGCGCGACACAACATTCATCCAGTCATTATACTACGAATTAGATATACAAACAAAAAGCCGGTTACTGCTAGCTGTATGGGATGATGTTAGAACTTTTATTACTTAATAACTGACGATACAAAGTCTAAATGTTCTTTTTTTCGTAAAACTCTGAATACTGACTCCCTTCCAATATAGATTCCAAGGCCTCTTTCATAAATGGTACAAACTCTGAAAGTCGATCGCCTGCTGGAATCCACATTACTTCACTACACTTTTGTGGTTCGGTATTGACAGGAACTTGGTCACAACACTCAATCTTGAAATAATAATGAGTTCTGTCATGCCTACCATCAACATTCCGGTTATATTGTATGTGAACAAAACTAATGTCTTCAACTGAGACATCAATACCAGACTCTTCTTTGGCTTCACGCACTGCTGCTTCACGAGGAGTTTCATCAGGGTCGATATGACCGGCAGGCATATTTAGGCAACCATCGCAATATCCAGTATTGCAACGGCGACCTACAAACCATTCACCATTACACTCCAGTATTAAACAAACAGCGGGGATAATTACATGTTTTTCCATTCAATGAGTATAACAAAAACTATACATATCGGAGACTTGAACTATTATATGTTGTTATGTAGGAATAAAACTGGCTGATAGCTTTAGGGATGACGTTAGAACTATTGATGCCAAACAGATACACTAAAGCACTACAATTATGAAGAAAAGTCTGCAAATAGTTTTTCTTCGGTGAGATTGCGGACTTCTCCGGTGGCTCTAGTTACCACCTCGAAGGTACCAGCTTCTTTTCCTTTTTTACTCATTACCACGCGGTATGGCATACCAAGCAGGTCACTATCGGCGAACTTTTCGCCTGGACGAGCTTCACGGTCGTCGTAGAGGACTGAGACACCTCGAGCCTTAAGCGCTGCGTACACGCCATCAGTCCAGTCTTTAATCTCGCTGTCATCCCCATTGAGGCCAACCAGGTGCAGCTGGTACGGCGCCACAGCCGCCGGCCAGACAATCCCCTTGTCGTCTGATAACAAATCTACAATCGTTCCCATTGCACGGGCTGGTCCAATACCATATGACCCCATGATCACTGGTTGTTTTTCTCCGTGTTCGTTATTAACTTCCAGTCCAATCGATTCTGAGAACTTGGTTCCTAGTGAGAAAATGTTCCCTACTTCAATACTCTTGTATTTAGTCAACTCATCTTTAGTCACCCCAAGCTCACTCAAGTCAGTCTCTTCGAGCACTTCTTCGTTTACGGCAATCCCCTTTTCTTTATTGACGTACACTACATCTTCACCAGCCTCTGCTAGGGTTTGGAATTCGTGACTAAACTTGGTAAAGGCACCACCTGATGCAAATGTTTTGTAAGTTTCATCACCGATTCCGAGGCGATTAAAAATCTTCATGTACGCTACCGCTGCAGATTCATAAAATGCATCATGCTGCTCTTGATTGGCACAAAACGAGTACATGTCTTTCATCAGAAACTCCCGGGTGCGCATGATACCGCTCTTGGCCCGCATTTCATTTCGGAATTTGGTTTGGATTTGGTAAGCAAATAGTGGCAAGTCTTTGTATGACGATACATACTGTCGCATCAAGTCAGTAATGACTTCTTCGTGGGTCCAGGCAAGTCCGACAGTTCCACCTGCCTGTAGTTCAGTTTTGAACCAGACGTCTACCTTGTCTTCATCCCAACGATCACTTAATTTCCACAAACGATCTTCTTGTAGTGACGGCATGTGCAATTCTTGTCCGCCAATAGCATCCATTCCTTCTCGAATTATGGTATTGATGTTCTCTAACACGCGTAACCCCAAAGGCAAGAACGAGTAGGCTCCGGCCATATTTTTATAAATATATCCAGCTTGGATTAGTAGCTGAGCGTTTTTTGCTACTTCGTTGGCTGGGGCTTCTTTTTGGGTTTTGGTAAATAGGTGTGATTGTCGCATGAGGATAAGAATAGCAAGCGATGAGAACACTTGCAATCACTACTCGACCGATTCGTACGCTCCTTGACTGCCCCAGCCAAACCCACCCAGTCATAGTTGCTACTCACTGATTAAGTAGTGATTGTTAAGTAGTGATTGCAAGTGACTACGGATCAATAAAGTAACGAATTTTGAACCTCTTAGAGACTGCAAATACGCGGCGAGCAAGTAAAAAGCCGCGAGTGGGGCTAATGCCCAGCGAGCGGCTTTTTACGAAGCTCAACAAAGTAGATGCGGTCTATAAGAGGTTCAAAATGTCGTTGTAGGTGACTAGGACCATGAGTAATAGCAACAACGCAAACCCAACCAGATTAATCCGCCCAGCCCACTCTGCAGGGATGTCTTTCCCGGTTACTGCTTCGATAGCAACAAATACTAACCGTCCACCATCGAGCGCTGGGAATGGTAGTAGGTTGATAACCGCTAGATTGAGCGAGATAATCGCGGTAAAGGTCAAGAGCGCAGTAATCCCAAAGGCTGCAGCGTCATCAACCATTCCAACAATGCCAACCGGGCCAGCAACTTGGGTAAAGTCAGCCGAACCGGTAAATATCTGAGAAATGAGGGTAAAGAGCCCAACCGTGATTGCCTGCAAACCGTCCCAGGTAGCCGCTGCTCCAGTTGTGATAGCGTCAAAGAATGACATTGATTGATCTTCTACCAAGGCTAGTGATGCACCTACCACGTATCGCTCTGGCTCGTCGGCAACTAACCCTTGTTCAGGTACGATTGTAACCGTTGTTGACTCGCCTGAGAGTTCGTACGTGACTTCGATCGACTCTGGAGCAACTGTGGTTACAAACTCTGTAAAGCTGGTTGGAGTAACCGTTGGTAATACCATATCGCCGCCAGCAACCGCACCAGTAACTACTGCTCCAGACGGAATCACCGACGCTGGGCTATCTGGCAAGGTTTGGACGATTACCAACTCTGCACCTGGTCCAGCGGTGGCTTCGTCTACCGCTGTTGGCACCCCAATCATGTAGGTAACCGAAAATAGCAGCCAAGCGAACAGTACGTTCATTACTACTCCAGCAATCAGCACCAAGGCCTGCGCCCATTTAGGCCGAGAATTAAAAGAACGAGAGTCACGCTTAATGGTTTGTTGACGCTGAACCCCACCTTCGCCTGCTTCGGCCTGCGCCTCAGATCGGCGATCGAGCGCTTCGCCCTCGACCGGAGAAAACGGCTCCTCGCCGTTTTCTCCAAAGATCCTCACAAACCCACCAATTGGTAAGGCATTGAAGGTGTATTCAGTTTCTCCCTTTTTGACACCAAACAGCTTTGGCGGGAACCCGATACCAAATTCGTCCACTCGCATGCCAGTTTTTTTGGCGACGATAAAGTGTCCCCACTCGTGAACCAGTATCAATACAAACAGGACCAAGAAGAAAATCAGAATAGACATATGACTAAGCAGTTAATTCGTTTTCTTTGTTGGCAAGCATAGCCTCGAGACTGTTGTTGGTCGCTTGTACCTGTTTTTGTACTTCGTCTTTCTTGGTGAACTTTTCGTCTTCACTCATATCACCATCTTTTTCTAATTTCTCGATTTGTTTCATCACCTCATCGCGGACACCTCGTACCGTGATTCGGGCGTCTTCGAGCTTGCTCTTGGCTAGCTTTTGCAGCTGGACTCGGCGTTCCGCTGTTAACTCGGGGAAAATTGCTCGTACCCCAGCTGAATCTGTAGCGGCTGAAACTCCCAAATTAGACTCTTGCAACGCTTTTTCAATTGCTGGAATAGTGGCCGTGTCCCACGGTGAAATCCGCAACGTGCGGGCATCCTCTACACCAATGGTCGAGACCTGGTTAAGGGGCATAAAAGCACCGTAACTTTCGACAGTAATTCCGTCTAATAACGCTGGTGACGCTTGCCCGGTTCTAATCGCAGCAAACTCTTTTTTGAGCCAGTCGACGGCTTCTTGTAAATTGTTTGAAAATTCGTTCATATCCATAGTATCGCTAGTGTAGCATCAGATGAGCTATTTTCGAAGTGGTAGTACCAAGGCAAGATGCTCTAGTAGCATTTTGTTGCTTGCTCCCCTGGTCTGGAGTTTTTGGCCTACAAACTGTAGTACCTGCATAGCTTCTAATTCAACTTCTTGGCTACTCACGCTATGCACGCCGGCAACCATCTGTGAAAGCCACTGAGGATCTTTGGATTTTTGCCAGCTATCAATTTGTTGTAGACGGTCAGTATAAGAAGCCGCCAGAAATAGAGTCCAGGATTGATTCTCACTACTGTCATCAACTGTGGTCTCCTGACCGATTCTGGACTGTAAAGTTGGCAGAAGTTGAAAGGCTGGAGGGACAACCAATACAAATGCGGTATCAACCGGCGGCTCCTCAAATAATTTCAGGAGCGCATTTTGTGCTTCGTGAGTTATAAATGATGCGGCTATCACAAACAACTGCCCAGCATCAGTAGCTGGTCTCAGCTGTGCTTGTGCGGTTATAGACCGCGCATCATCAATCCCCATTGTGTCCAAAGTGGTGTTCAGTACCGTTGCGGTGGTATCTGGGTGCTGGTAGGTACTAACATCAGCAGTCCGCACGAGTTGCGCATGGTGGTTCATATATCTCTATAGTGCGACCTATGGACTATTTTTGCAAATCTAGGATATGTCGTATTACTCGACGTAAGTAGTGATCAAAAATTTCTCCTTGTTCATAAATGATTCCCTGTTCGTAGCGCCAGCCATTCATGTAGTCGGTCACACTTTGTTTAATTTCTTGAGTTGCTCCCTCAAAGCGGCCAGCTAATAACAGTGGGATTTGTAGGTCTTTAACCTTGGCATAGAGTGGGTGGTCAATTCCTTTTGGTCCGGTTCCAAATAGTCCACTCTTTTTGAATAGTGACCAGTCAGACAACAATTGATTGAGTCCGTTACTGACCTCCTTGGTATACAACGGGTCACCTGTTTCAGAAGAGTTGATTGAAGCCGCCGTTGGTACGTCGTCAATGGTTTTAAGTGGTGTAGCACTATCGTTAAGCGACTTGATTACTGGCGCTCGAGCCGGAACTGTCGCTGCTGCTGGTTCGCCTGCTGGCTTGACTGGTACAGTCTCAGCTGGGCTCGGGGTTGCTGGTGGCTGTGGCGCAGCTGCTCCCCACCGGTCGTTTGCTGTGGCGTTTATTTTGGGTTGCGATTGTTCTACTGGTTTTGGAGTAGGTGCTGGCGTAGGAGCTACCGGGGCCGGGGTTGGTTCTGGTGACGGTGGTGTAACCGGCTGTACTGGTGTAATTGGTGTAATTGGTGTGGCCGGTTGCGGAGTCGGTTCGACTGGCGCTGGTGCTGCGACCGGCTGTACTGGTGGCGCTGGTGGCGCTGGGGCAGCAGCTACCGGCGGCTGTGCTGGTTGTGTTCCCTTGGTCTTGAGGACTTCTTCTACAGCTACGTACGCAGACTCAAGCCGTTTCATTGCGGGCAAGGTGCTGTTACCAGAATTAAGCTGCTTCATCGCATCAAGCAGCGCCGACATATACTCTCGTCCGACGACATTATCAATATCAACCAGGTTAACCGGGTTCCCAACTTTTTGGTTAACCAGTGATTTGATTTCGCGAATACGAATCAAAGCCTCATCTGACTCAGGGTTTACTGACTGGCTGGCAGCTGGGGTTGGGTTTGCCTCCACCTTGGCTGGCGGAGTTGGTGCTGCAGGCACCTCGGGCATCGTTGCCGGAGCTTCTGGCTCAGCCTCAGGTGGTTGCGGTGCTGGTTGTTCAGGAGCAGCTGGTGCTACAACAGGTTCTGGAGCTTTGGCTACTGGTTCTGCTGCCGCTGGAGTAGGAGCTGGAGCAGCTGGTGCCGGCGGTTCTACTGGAGCAGCACTGGGTTGAGGATCTGGTTTTGGAGTTGGAGCACTTGAGGCTTGGGACGCTTTACTAGGTGTAAAGGTTGGCACATTACGAGCTGAACCAAAATCATGTACCACTGGAGCCACCGGTGGTGTCGCCGGGGCTGGAGCAGCCGCCAAAGCTACCCCAAGACTTTGTAGTCGTTGTGAAATTTGAATTTGGACTGAAGGGTCTTTGCCACCATTGGTGTAAGACAGCACCAAGTCACGAAGTTCGTTCTTCTGGTCAGCGGTAGCGTCACTGGCTCGAATAGATGCCAACACACGTAACACGGCTTCTGGTGTATCAAAAGAAAAGGCTTCCCCCAAAGAGCTGGAACTGGTCATATACTGCAATAATACCATCCTCTAGATTCATTCCAAGGGACTGTTAGACCACCCCTGTGCATTACGCCGCTTAACTATCAGTTAGATATTCATCAACAACTTGCTTGAAGGACTTGTGTTGTGCTCGGTCAACCACCTGCTCCATATCGGCAAACTGTTGCGACCACTGATTAAAAACTTCGTACTTAATTTTCTGCAGCTCTAGCAAACTTTTGAATTCAACGTACGTCCGCGAGTTCACTGGTGCGGCGGCCATATGCGCTAACTTTGCAAACGGCATCTCCCCCAACACTTTATACGGACTTTGATAGTCGTTAATCCAAGCGTCAAGAAAGCTGACTTCGGCCGCCTCTATTTTATCAATTACCTTCTGCAGGGCGATGTCTGGTGCATCGGCTTTATACAGGGTCTCAGGTCGTGCTGGTGCCGGTTTAGGGTCGACTGCTTTTGCTGGAGCTATCGGTCGATCTGGCAGACGATTATGGATAAAAGTAGCTTTGTGCTCAGGCACGACCTCTACTTCGACTGGTTCTGGTTCAGCTTTCTTAGACTGAGTAATGATTATACTCTCTTCCTGACCTAAATCTTCGAGCACCATGTCTTTGCGGGATGGGCCGACATACACCGAAATAATCGCCGGTTGCTCTACTTCAATCGCCAGCTGATCATAGAGGTCTTGTATGGCTTGTGCTTGGATGTCTGTAATTTCTTCACCGAGTAACTGGGTTTCCTCAATGTTGATTAGTGCTGTTTGTAGTTCTGCTACTAGAGCAAATACCTCGCTCTCAGCAAATAGGTCTGGATCGTCAGCTACATCACAGGTCAGTGCCAGGTTTTCGATTTCTTGTATTAGTTCTGCACGTCCTTCGGACGACTCAAGGTCAACCTCTTCTGTGCTGAGATCTTCATCATAGGCATCATTCTCGGTAGAAATAGCTGCCGGTATAATCGCATAATCATGGGCTGATTTATGGGTAGAAGACATAACTAGGGCAATTATACACTACAACTGAATCTGCGGTGTCACGGCCGGTTTTTGGTAGCGAGCAGCGATATCTGCCTCAATTTCTAGGCGTGATTTGCCGTGCTTTTGCGCACTCATGGCAATCATCTGCTGCACGCGAGCTAGATCGGGTTCGGCTGGCGCCATCGTGGCTGCACTAAATGGCCTGGTTGGGGTTCCGTTGGCTAGTACACGCAAGAATGCATTACGATTAGGTACATTCATCAAATCGCTAGCACTAAAGGTCGGTGAGTATTGCTGCTCTAAAAACTGCGCATCTTCTGGACCAACCCGAAAAGCGGCCATTGATCCAACGTTTCCAAATACCGCGTCTTTAATATCTGGCTGTAGCTGAGCAATAAATTGGTGTGCGATGGTAAGTCCCAACTTGTATTTACGTGCTTCGGACAAGATCGCTGAGATCGAGTTAGTTGATACATTCTGAAACTCGTCCATGTGGAGGTAAAATGGTGGGAAACCTTTAGTTGGATCATCCACTCTTGATAATGCCGCCATCAGGAGCTTTCCAACGATAATCATTCCAATCAGATTAGCGTTGATTTCGCCTAATCGACCCTTGGACAGATTAACCAAGAGAATCTTTTTAGTATCCATCACTTCCCGGAAATCAAAAGCAGATTTTTGCTGGCCAATAATCGGGCGCATGTAGTCGTTTGCGGTAAAGACGTCGAACTTCGATACAATATACGGCACGATATTCTCGAGCGACGCTTCTCCGCCGGCTTTGCCGGCGATTTCTTTCCAGAATTGCACTACCACCGGATTAGTGGCTTTGCGCAGTTTCATTCGGCGGTATGAGGCGTCTGACAACACCCGTCCGATATCCATCAGCGTGTTACCGCTATCTGGGTCTTCCATTACCAACATAGTCGCATTACGAAAATACTGCTCAAACATCGGCCCCATTGATTCAGGGTTAGCGCCGTACAGTTTTTGAAAGATTGAAAACAGCTCATTGACCACAAAAGTCTTTTGCTCGGGTTTACTGTAGTCGTATTCGAGCATATTGAGCCCCACGACACTGTCGGTGTTAGACGGGTCAAAATAAATCACATCATCTGCCCGCTCTGGCGGAACTGCCCCCAGGACATCCTCGATATCGGTCCCATGCGGATCGATCATACAGACTCCATCCCCGCGCAAGATATCCTGCACAATCATGTTTTTCATCAAGGTTGTCTTCCCGGTTCCCGTTTGCCCAATAATATAAAAGTGACGCAATCGATCTTCATCACTAATAAAGATTTCTTTGTCAACATTGCGATGACGATTGATCCCGAGTAATGTGCCACTCTCTGGCATATCAGATGGTGCCGGGGCAGTTTTTGCATTTGACTCTTTAAATTGGTGCGCTGCCTGTACGCCGTGAGCTGGAAAATGAGCCAAGGTAGCTAATTCGTCGAGCCCAAGTGGTAGCACTTTCCGTTGGTCAAATTGCCGAAACGAAAAAGCCTTCTCGCCTAAACGTAAGGCACTTCCTTTGAGAGGTGTGAATTTTAACTGGTTGCTGTGAACGGTATCGAACTGCAGAAAGGCTGACTTAATTTCTTCGAGCAAGTTGTGTACCCGAGCACCATCCGCAGCGGAAACCACCAATCTAATATTTACCTCGACAATATCCTTGGCGGTCTTTTGGCGGAACAGCTCGATGCTATCGGTATCGATTTCTTTTGGCTGTTCTGATTCAGACTTTTTTGCGCTACTGAAAAACAAACTACTAACCTCGGCCATGATGGCACCGCCGGTAGTGCTACGCGAGATGGCTTCGTGAGGCTTACTGCCCTTTTCTACCAATTTAATGATGTCTTTGTAGATCGGTAAATATTTCCCCTGGGGATGACGAATCGCAAACTGTACCGCCGCGCCCTCGGCCCGGCCGATTTTAGAAAAGGCGTTCAAGAGCACTTCAAGCGGATCGGCGGCGAATTCAGCAGCTGACTTGATTGGATAAATCGGGTGTTTTGTAAGAGTCACATCTACCACCTGGGTCACCCCGCCGGGCATGTACACATTGTAATCGTGGGGCTGCACAGTGAGTTCCGCATGCGGGAATAACGATAAGGCTTGCTTTTCAAACAGCGAAGTAAACTCGTTTGGTACCGCCACGTAAAAGACGATATCTTCGCTATCGTTAGCGACAGCGATTTCAAATACAAAATGATTACCAGTTTTCTTTGACCCAATGGTCCGTAGTCCAGCCAGTAACTGTTCCATCTTGCCCACCAATTCAGCAAATGGCAGTGCCGCTGATTCAGCGCCCTGGCTGGCAGGCAGTGTCACCGCAAACAACGTCATATGCAACACATGCCATGGTGGAACCCCTTCTTTCATATCAGCAATGCTGACCCCACTGGTGATCAGCTCGATCAAACGCTTGTGAACTTCGTCAATAACATATGGGTCGTTGGTACTATCAAGCACCGATAAGGCATTTTTGATACCTTTCTCAACTGCAATCTGCAAAATCTCTTCGATTGGGTCGGCAGCCGTCTCGACCATGGCGACCGCTTCGTGCATGTCCTGGCCTGACAGTTCATAATTTGGGTCCAATACCATTTTAGGCGTAAAGCTGGTGTAGCTCTTTAGCTCTTGCTTGCCGAGTGACTCTCGGTCGGCGTGATCGATCTCGGGCTGCCGATCAAGCAGCGTTCGCTCACGCTCTGCCAACTGAGCGCGCAAAAATTCCACTTCTTCCTGTGGGTTTGAGAATTGTTTAGGAACACCTTCCATTACTTACATCATACCAGGCAAAGGGTCGAGGCTTCTTGCCTGTGCCCACATATATTTACCCACCAAACAACCTAGCAAAGAAACCTTTCTTTTTAGGTACAGTTTTTCTATCCGCTGGTCGCGGAGCTTTGGGATCATATCCAAGTGGCACACCAGAAGGTTTATAATTTTTCATCAGAGCCGCACCGCGAGCATCAGCCACAGCTGAGTAACTTTCGTTGTATACATTATTCTCATTATCAGTGTCATCAGGAACAGCATCTAGCACCTCTGCAGAAATAGAAGCATCAGAAAAGTCAGATTCGAGTGAATCAAGACCTTCTATTGTCACTGCATCAGACTCTTCTGGTATTTCGTGGGGAGACTCAGCCGTGACAACTCCGCTTTCATTTAATATCTCGGCGCGCCGTTTATCAGCTAACCCTGGTTGCAATAGATAGGCATTAGGCATGACAGCATCCATCGAATCCTCAGCGTTTACCTTCTGCCCATCAGGACCAACAAAGTCTGACCGCAGCTGTAGTAAGTTATCAATCTTTTGCTGTAGAGACTTTTCCCATTCAATCTGCGACTCGATTTCTTCTGCCTTAGCTAGGTGATGTAATATCTGCTCGGCCATGACTCTAGCAGTTTGCACAATTTCATGTGTATGATTGCCAAAAGCAATCTCTATATCTGCCAGAGCATTTCCAGTGTTTTCTCTGGCTGCCATCTCGTCAAACGTGGCCTCTGATTCGACCGCAGATACTGGCTCAGGTATTACTTCAGCTGTTGCTACCGTGGTCTCAGTGGCACTTTCAGCTTGTATTACATCTAGCGCTTCTATCATCGCCTGCGCTTCTTCTGGTGTGTAATGCTCCACTGGCTTCTCAGCTGATTCACTAGTCTCTGCATCATCCCAAGCAGCGTTAATTGCTTCGTATTCTGTCTTTGGCT
>Ga0307930_1002331_pt1 | contig 14540 bp, 24 predicted proteins | sample OrgLakmetageno46_FD_203161 | JGI IMG/M metagenome (GOLD analysis project Ga0307930, IMG submission 203161) | Saline water microbial communities from Organic Lake, Antarctica - #46 | ecosystem: Environmental > Aquatic > Non-marine Saline and Alkaline > Saline | place: Antarctica: Organic Lake... | reverse complement strand
GAGGTCTGAAGCCTCTCCAAATCTTGGAGAGGCTCCAGACCTCTCCAGACAAATCGGACTCCAGAGGGTGATTTTTGCACCCTAGAATATCCTCTGGACCTCTGTGATTAGAGCGTGAAGGCCTCTAGTCTGTCTCGTTCGTCACTTCGTCACTCGTCACCTTCCGAAGATTCTTGATTATAGACGCGCGCATCTCTCAGAACGTTAAAACACCCCGATAGCGCTGCGCGGCTTGACTATGTTGCGCCGTTTCCCAACCATTAGTAGCCGTATTGCGGTGCCCTCTGTTCGAAATGCTGCTTCGAAAGTATCGGCACGGCGGCCGCTGGCTACATGGTCGCAAATGCTACCGCCACCTATCAGCGCACTGCCTGAGAAGACCATGGGCCTGTACAACCCGGGCCAAGAGAAAGACTCGTGCGGCGTTGGCTTGGTAGCGCAACTGAAACGCAAGCATAGCCGAGACATCGTGGTCGACGCCAACGAAATGCTGGTAGGGAGTGACTTCTTTGTTTTTTTTTTCATATTCTTTTTGAATTGAAGTGCAAGTTGCTGACTCGGCGGCACTTGAAGGGTGCAGGATGGGTCGAGACCCCGGGGTTGCGCAGCACCTTCACGTGGACTAATTTTCAATAAACCTAAACATTTTCCATCATATCCTTTATACTCTAGCGTTGTATGATCCTGTATAAGCTGTGTGATGGTGGTGGGCCTTTTTGGCCTTCCACGCACCCTGTTTTGAATGCCACTCGCTGCTTGGTTCTGATGGCGAAACCAAGCCTAGAGGCGCGCACGCTTCTCAGCACGCCTATTCTTGTATGCTCTCTTGCATTTTGTCACATTTTTAGTTGCGTGAGTACCTTGATCTCGATCATAAATGCCACCAACCTCAAAAATTGTTCGTTTTTTTTTTATTGACGTGTAGGTGCGGATGAGCCACCGGGGCGGGTGTGGCTGCGACCCGCACGACGGCGACGGCGCGGGGATGCTGGTAGGAATGCCCGACGGCTTCCTGCGCAAGGTGGCCATGGACGAGCTGGGCCTAGAACTGCCCCCCAAGGGAGAGTACGGGGTGGGGAACTTGTTCGTGGCCAAGGACCCGGAGGCGATTGCCGCAGCCCGGGCGCTGGTGAACCGCACCGCCAAGAGCCGCGGCTTGGAGGTTAGTGAGCGGGGACTCAACGAATCAATTAGTGAGCGGTCGGAGTGGCTCTCATTGATGAGAATGGCGCTTGCATGTAGGCTGCGTGCTCGTGTGTTTGCTTGGCATCGAGAGAGGCGGGGATCAGACGTGCTTGAAGCTACTTACTCCAGAAGACACGTTGCCTGCCAATGATTTTAGTGCACATTTCCTGTGCTCGCCTCTTCGCTTCACTTTGCACGCCCATCTTTCCTTGTCGCCACGATACCACATTAGGTGATTGGCTGGCGCACGTTGCCGGTGGACAACTCGGACCTGGGCGCGGCGGCCAAGGGGACCGAGCCTTCGTCGGAACAGTGCTTCGTGAAAAACGTGAAAGGTGAGGGTGGCAAGTATGTGTGTGCGTAGTGCTGTTGCAAAGACGACCACTGCTGCGAGGAAGATGGTGACATGGTTGTGGCTGTGGTGATGGTTTATACATGCGTCACCTGTATGTGCCACCTTTCTTTACCTTCCTTCCTTGATCTCATAATGTTTCCATACTATCGGATGCCAACAAGTGATAATCATACATGCATGAATGCACTCAGGTTACGACGCGGCGTCGTTCGAGAAGGAGCTGTACCGCTTGCAGAAGAAGGCCAGCTCAGAGGCCAACGAAAGCGGGTCGGCGCTGGAGGACAAGTTTTACGTCTCCAGCTTGAGCAGCCAAACCTTGACTTACAAGGGCCAGCTCACCCCTGGGCAGGTGCGAAAAAAACGGAAGTAGCTTCGTCGCCTGTTGTCTGTTTCCATTCATTCTCTTCATTTCGCCTCTGTGTGTGTGTTTTTTTTTCCAAGACACACTCCTGTCGGAGTTACCTCGTGCATTTGCGCCTCTCTGTGTTCCCACAAGTAAAACCGTTTTGATATCTAAGTCCTTTTCGCCTACACTCTGTAGTGCACTTCACATGTAACGCTTTCTAACCTTCCTAAACATGTCCCCATTGTCTATTGTGCCACCACCTCAAAAAGGTGGTCCCATACTACAAGGACTTGCAACGCCCCGACTTCGAAACGCACATGGCCCTGGTGCACTCGCGGTTTTCCACCAACACGTTCCCCTCGTGGGACCGCGCTCAGCCGATCCGGATGATGTGCCACAACGGCGAAATCAACACTTTGCGCGGCAACAAAAACTGGATGCACTCCCGGGGGGGTCTGCTGGAGTCGGGCTACTTTGGCGACGACGAAACCCAGCGGTTGCTGCCGGCAACGGGCGACAACATGTCGGACAGCGGTGAGTATGTATAGATTAGTGCGTGATTTTATGATAAAGTGCTTTTGAGTATTGATAATGAATGTAGTTTAGGTCGTTCACCTTGGTTATTTATATCTTGATGCGGCTGAATATGATAGCTTATTCGAAGCTGCTTCAGGCCGCATTTATAATACGCCCACTTCTACACGTCTTTGCTGTTTCTTGTTTGTGTGCCCTGTCTTTGAACAGGCAACATGGACTCGGCGCTGGAGCTGTTGGTGAAAGCAGGGGGGCGTTCTTTGCCGGAAGCCATCATGATGATGATTCCCGAAGCCTGGCAAGACAACGATTCCTTGTCGGAAGCCAAGGAGAACTTCTACAAGTTTCACTCGTGCCTGATGGAGCCGTGGGACGGCCCCGCCATGGTGGCGTTCACTGACGGGCGGTACATTGGCGCTACGCTCGACCGCAACGGGCTGAGGTGAGAGGAAACTGGGTTAGTACTGTAGCTGGTAGGAGGAAAAGTTAGTAGGAGGGTGTGCATGTCATTGCGGGCTCTAGAATTGAGACCCCGATTTCGAAGTTGCACGAACCCACCGTCAGCGAAAGAACGCATCAATATTTACCCAATTATCCAGCTACACGCTTTTCCATTTGGCTTAGACTCCTTGTCTGCCTCATCCTCGCTTCCTTCCCTGTCATCTCCATTTTCAGGCCTAGCCGTTACTACGTGACCCATGACGACCGTGTCTTGCTCTCTTCGGAAATTGGAGTGCTGCCCGACTTGAACGACAACGAAGTGAAGGTCAAGAGCCGTCTCGAGCCTGGCAAAATGTTTTTGGTGGACTTTGACGAGGGCGCCCTCATTCCAGATTCGGTAAATATAGATTTGTGTTCCTCTCAAAGCTGTTTTTTTAAAGTGGTTCAGTCTGATGGTCTCACCTTGGTCCATTTTTTCTCCCATTCTTTCCATTTTTTGTCCTTTTTTTTTTAATACTTACTACTCTTCCCTCTCCTCGCTATCTCTAAAAGAGGCTGTTACGTCATTCTTCTCACCCCCTTCCCATTCTCCTTGCCTCTTAAGGTGGTGAAAGAGACCATTGCCCAGAAGCACCCGTACGGGGAGTGGCTGGCCAAGGAGCTCTTCACCCTGGAAGAATGGGACAACGCCGCCAAAGCGCAAGGACTGAAACCGCCGGGCTTCTCGCTGCATGACACCACTCGCCGCCTCAACTTGTTTGGCTACACCACGGTATGTTTGTGTACGAGTAGAGCACGCACGTGTGCTGGCATTTTGAACTTTTGAGGCCTAGAGAACTACGGAAGCTTCCGCTGGTGTTCGCCTCTCCTTCACCTTCGCGCACTAATTCTCAAGTTGCGCCACTAGGCCTGCGCATCCTCCCTTGTCTCCTCTCTCTTTTTTTCTCTTTTTTTCTTTTTTTTTTGTTCCTTTCCCATGTTTTTTTTTTCCGCCGGATGTTACTCGTTCGTAATGCTCTAGCGTACCCCGTGTTCATTATCCCATGCTTTTCGACGAACAGGAAACCCTCGACATGTTGCTCTATCCCATGGCGGTGGGCGGTAAAGAGGCTCTGGGTAGCATGGGCAACGACGCAGCCCTGGCCGTGCTCTCCACTCAACCTAGGAACGTGTTCGACTACTTCAAGCAGCTGTTCGCGCAGGTAATTGATGACTGTTTGGGCTTCCGTTCTTTTTGGAACTGCTTCACAACAGTAGATGGGTTCGTGGGCTCTTTCTCTTCGGCCTTTAATATATCCTTCAATAATTGAACTGAGAGCGCACTGACGCGCTTCCTCGTCCACTGTTCGTGCTCTCCAATGCCACATTAGGTCACAAACCCGCCCATCGACCCGATCCGCGAAGAGATGGTCATGAGCCTAGTGTGCCCCGTGGGGCCAGAGGCCAACCTGCTCGCCCCCGTAGGGCCCGAGCACTGCGGCCGCCTCGTGGTGCGTCAGTGGGGGTGCTTGTATTCTGCTCAATTGTGTGTGCGTGGGGGGTCCTTGCGTTGGAGTGTATTGAGTGTGAATTGGGTATATTTTGGGGGGGGGCTTTTACGTGGCGTTCATCACGCTAGATGTGGTTTTTGCGACTACGATAGCTTCCGATCTGATGTGCTTGTTGCACTTGCCCGCTCTTTCCCTCTCATTTTCTTCCTTTTATCTCTCTTCCTCTCTTTTCTCAGGTGGACCACCCCATTTTGACTTTGTCGGAAATGGAAGCCCTGAAATCTCCGCAGGGCCACCGGGGCTGGAAAACCGCGGTGATTGACTCCACGTTCGGAGTGGGCAGCGGGGCCGCCGGGATGCAAGACGCCATTGCGCGGGTCTGTGAAGAAGCCAGCCGGGCCATCCAGGGCGAGTACGGCACCAGCGGCGTGCAGGTGTGGGCGCGCTGTGTTTGTGAGCGCGCGTGTGTCGCTGAATGGAGAACAAGGAAGATTTCGGGGAGCACAATGCATGTGTTTCAATGTTTTTTCAAAAAAATGAATAGAAAGGATGAGAGAACCAAGGGCAGAGAACCAGTTATTGACTCTTGGGACTCACAACGTTGCGCTCACTTGTAATCGTATTCTGGTGCCCCTTCCCCCTCCATAACCGTCACAACCATCCTCAGGTGGTAGTGCTCTCAGACCGCTTTGCGGGGCCCGACCGCCTCCCGATCCCCTCGCTCTTGGCTACAGGGGCGGTGCACCAGCACTTGTTGCAGACCCAGCAGCGGCCCAAATCCGCCCTGTTCACCGAAGCGGGCGACGCCCGGGAGGTGAGACGCATGCGCCATGAACTAGAATACAATAGAATTAGCACCGACTCTAGTAGGTTAGCAGTTCAAGAAGGCGTAAGCGTGCGCCTCGCAGGAAATGTCTTGTCGTGTCGTTACATCCAGGGGTGCCAAACATCATTTTTTCCTTCCCAAAAAAACACATAAACATCGAACAATCTAGATATTTTTTTTTTCGTTTCTCCCCCCCATGAATGTCCTCCTCCTCTTCACGCCTTCTTTTCCCTTGCGTCTTTCTGTATGTCTTAGGTCCACGACTTCTCAACCCTCTTGGGCTACGGCGCGGACGGCGTGTGCCCGTACGTGGCCTACGAGGCGCTGGCCCAAATGAACGCTGATGGGCAAATCGCGGCGCGGGCCAAGAAACCCGTCACCAACCAACAGCTGTTTGACACCTACCGCAACTCCGCCGCCAAGGGCTTGCTCAAGGTATAGGAGCGAATGCGACAAGAGAAAGACCACGAGGAATTGGCATTGAGGAAAGAGAAGAAGAAGGAAAAAAAGGAACTTTTGGTTCTGCTCTGGTCTTCTTGTCTCATATCAGACGCGCTTAAACTCTGCACCGTTGCATCTTCTGTTTAATTGTTTTTCTGTCCATTATTGGTTTAGTTTTTTTCTTTTCTCCTCACCTCCTCGTGCTTTTCTCTTTCATCTTTTCTCTTGTCTGCCTCTCCGAACCTACTCCAGGTCATGAGCAAGATGGGCATCTCCACCCTGCAGTCGTATAAAGGGGCTCAGGTGTTTGAAGCCATAGGCCTCTCCGAAGAAGTGGTCGATGCTTGCTTCACCGGAACGACCACGCGGTAATGTAGTATAATTGAAAAATATATTAGGGAGAATATTAATATGAAAGCGGATGACTGTTGATGAACTGAACTGAACTGACTACAAGTGGTTCGAGTAGAGACATTTTTTTTCCTTCGAAAGCATGACCCGTGTTCATCCACACTGGCAGAACGTGCCCTCCCTCATTTCTGGCCTTCGTGTTCATGTTCTCATCTTTTTATTTATCACCTCACCCCCCCACACTCTTCGTCACCCACAGCTTATCGGGTGCCGGTTTCGAAGCGCTGTACACCGATTTGAGCCGGTTCCACGAAGCGGGCTTCGCCAACGTGCGCCAGGGGGGGGAACCACCGCTGGTGCCCAACCCGGGCCAGTTCAACTACCGCGACGGGGGCGAGGCGCATCTGAACACTCCCTCTAATATGGTGGCCTTACAGCAGGCGGCCAAGACCAATTCCCGGCAGGCGTACCAAATGTACTCCAACTTGGTCGACCAGCAAACTGCCAAGGTGAAGGAATGAGGGATGAGAGGGCCATGAGAGGAGAGAGGACGATTGGTGTTTTAAATTAAACGTTTGATTAGAAGTGAAGAGGAAACATTGCTTTATCTAGAACGCCAGAACTGATTGTAGGTGTGTTTCATTGTTATTTTTCGTCACCTTACTTTCACCTTACTGAACCCCCCATCCACTATCGTTCTCCTCGTCACACCAAACACAGGTTACTCTGCGCGGCCTCTTGAAGCTGGACGTGGACCCCTCCAAGTCGGTTCCGTTGGACGACGTGGAGCCAGCCGCGGAAATCGTGAAGCGGTTCGTGACCGGCGCCATGTCCCTTGGGAGCATCAGCCAGGAAGCCCATGAAACGCTGGCTGTAGCCATGAACCAAATAGGCGCGCGCTCCAACACTGGTGAGTGTAGTAGTGAAGAAGAAGAAGAAGAAGAACGGGTAACACTTTCAGTCTTTTTCAAATGCCGCCTATTTCCTTTCGTGCTTGAAACTGCATCTTCTTTGAACAACTTATACACAACCAAACAAATAGAGTCCTTAGTTCAATTTTGGCGAGGACTATTTCATCGTTTTTCAATTTTATTTTCTGCCACGACGCTCTTCACGAAACGCCCTGTGCCTTTTCTTCGCAGTATGTCTCTCCCCCTTACACATCTTCACACGCTCTCACAGGCGAAGGCGGTGAAGACCCGATCCGATTCTTGGACAACCGCCGCAGCGCCATCAAGCAAGTGGCCTCGGGTCGCTTCGGGGTGACGTCACACTACTTGGCCAACTCGGACCAGATTCAGATCAAAATGGCCCAGGGCGCGAAACCCGGGGAAGGGGGGGAATTGCCAGGTTTCAAAGTCTCGGACTACATTGGGGAATGCCGCGGCACCACCCCTGGCGTGGGCCTCATTTCGCCACCGCCACACCACGACATTTACTCCATTGAAGGTAGGTGTAAAATTGGCTCCTTTGTGTTGTTGTTTCAATGATTGCTTCGCTACTACTACCTCTTCTCTCGATCGGGCTTTTTCGTCGCTGCTTTTTCCGGTCTTCACGGTCTCACCTTCGTCTCCCATCCTTCGTCTGTGGAAACCCACCCGTACCTGCGCCCTCCTTTCCTAGACCTGGCGCAGCTCATTCACGACTTGAAAAACGCCCAGCCCACGGGCCAAGTGAGCGTAAAGCTGGTGTCCGAAGTGGGCGTGGGGGTGGTGGCGGCGGGCGTCGCCAAAGCCAAAGCGGACCACATCACCATTTCGGGGGGGGACGGGGGCACCGGCGCGGCGGCGTGGACGGGCGTGAAAGGGGCCGGTCTGCCGTGGGAATTGGGCATTGCTGAGGCTCAACAAACGCTGGTGAGGGAGGGAGGGAGGGAGTGGGTGGGCGTGTGTTTACATGCGCCAATAGTGCGTGGCAATTCTCTTCATGGTTTGTAAAGCTTCTTACCCATCCTTTTTACAACCTCGTGCAATGCACGTCGCCAGGTCTCTTAATTCGTACGTTCTTTTCTTCTTCTCCTTTTTATTAATCAGGTCTTGAACGACCTCCGGTCTCGCGTGCGGCTCCAAACCGACGGCCAGCTCAAGAACGGCAAGGACGTCGTCATCGCAGCCTTATTGGGCGCTGAAGAGTTTGGCTTCTCCACCGCGCCCCTCATTGCGCTGGGGTGCATCATGATGCGCAAGTGCCACTTGAACACGTGCCCCGTCGGGATCGCGACCCAGGACCCGGAGCTGCGGAAGAAGTTTGCGGGCCAGCCGGAGCACGTGGTCAACTTCTTTTGGCTCCTCGCCGAAGAGGTACAAATGAGTGAAGACCAGAAAAAAAAAAGGGTAAATTGATTGAATTAGGTGTTATCCAAACAAGTAATGAGTAGTGTGTAAAAGCAGCTGTTTCTCTGTGCGTTTCTTTTCGTTTTCTTTGTCATCCATCTTCCGAACCCCTTCTCTGAAGATCCTTGCTTTACTTTGAGACTGCTTGTGTGCATCCTATTTTATTCTTGCTTGCGTGTATTTTATTTTCACATCATGTATCACATTAGGTCCGGGAGCACATGGCGGCCCTGGGCTACCGGAACTTCGACGACATGGTGGGCCAAACCCAGCGCTTGCAAGTGGCGGAAGAGCACTTGCACTACAAGTCCCGAGGGCTGGACCTCCGCCCCCTGCTGCGGCCCGCAGCCACGATCAACCCCAACGCCTCAGCCATCATTCACACCGAGCTCCAGGACCACGAAATCGACGCCACGGTGGACCGCGAGCTGATTGCGGGAGCCATGGCTGCGCTGGAGCAGAAAACGCCTGTGGTGCTGCACAAGGTGAGAGCCCATGAGAACCTTGAAAAGTGACGAGCTGGAAAAAGTTACACAAACGCCTGTAGTGCACACGTGAACTAAAAATCACTTTTAAGTGATATTGTGCCTACCAGAAGACACCATCAGGTGATTTTAAGGAATGTGCGACTCTCTCGACAACCATTCTTATGTTCGTCCTGACTCGTCGCCCTTTCTCCATCCATGACCCATCGTCAGGTGGCAAACAACTTGCAGCGCACCCTGGGCACCATGCTCTCGTACGAAGTGTCGAAGCGGCACGGGAAAGCAGGCCTGCCCGAGGGCACCATTCAAGTGAAGCTCCAGGGCCACGGCGCGCAGTCGCTTGGGTTCTGCCTGGCCCCGGGGATCGACATCGACCTGGTGGGCGATTCCAACGACGGCGTCGGCAAAAGTCTGAGCGGAGGCACCATTGCCATCTACCCCAGCGAAGAGGTGGGACTGGAGAGAGGATACGCATAGGCGAGAGGTCGTAGGTACATGTGTGAATTAACGCGGGTTTCTTTTACGTGTGACTTGGAAGGCGCGTTCGCGTGCGCTGCCTGTGCACTCGAGCGCGTGTTTGTTTATCGTTATGCGTGTGTCTTTAAAGGCTTGAACTTCACACCTCCACCCATTGCATGTATCCGCCACTACCGTGTAACACCCACATGTATCCGCCACTACCGTGTAACACCCACATCCACTTCAGGTCCGGTCCCAAGGCTTCCGCGCGGCTGACAACGTGATTGTAGGCAACGTGTGCCTCTACGGCGCCTCTTCCGGCAAGGCCTTCTTCAGCGGCCTCGCGGGCGAGCGCTTTGCGGTAAAGATTACATCAAATGCATGGCTGTGTGTTTGCATGCCGCATTCGCACATTATTCATGCATATGTAAAGATCAAAGGAAATTTGACTGCTTCTCAAAGATGAAAGCATGTGAACTTGAATGTATACCCTTATGAACTTAATTCTTCTCTCATCTCTTTTTCTTGTCCTCTTCTTTCTCTTCTCCATTCTCTTCTTCTTCATCAACAGGTGCGCAACAGCGGCGCGGTGTCGGTGGTAGAAGGCGTGGGCGACCACGGGTGCGAGTACATGACGGGCGGCAAAGTTATTGTGCTCGGAGAAACGGGTCGCAACTTCGCTGCGGGCATGAGCGGTAAGATCCCTCGAAGATGGAGAGATGGAGATGGTAGTCGAGGGTGTCATTGAAATAGAGAGAAAATGAGAAGGATGGCTGCCAGAACCAACACCATTATTTTGCATTTCAATAACATCTTATTTTTTTTGTATTTTTTTGTATCTTTTTCTCTTTTTATTGATTTTTTTTTGCATTCTCGGCTTTCCCGCCAATATCACTCACAGGCGGCATTGCGTACATTTTGGACCCGAACAACAAGTTCCCGGAGCGGTGCAACATGGGGATGGTGGGCCTGGAAAAAGTAGAAGCCGGCAGCGAAGAAGAGCACGACGTGAAAGCCATCATCGAAGAACACGTAAAGCGCACCGGCAGCGCCCGCGGCCAGGTGAGAGAGAGCGGAAATCATAGAGCGGTTGCAGACACGCATGTATGTTTGCATGTAGGCTTTCCAAGGGCAACAGTCGTCTGACATTGCTATTTTTGCTTCGAGCCATTTGACGTCATACCACTCTTCCATTTACTCACTCACACCTTCCGCTCATTCAACTCGCCACTCATTTCCCAGGAGCTATTGGACGATTGGTCGCCTTCCACTCTGGCGTCGTTCGTGAAAGTGATGCCCACCGACTACAAGCGCGTGCTGGAAGCCAAAAAGCAGAAGGAATTGGAAGCGTCCAACTTTGCGGCGTGAAGACGACGACGATGAAGGGAGAAGAAGAAAGGAAAAAAAAACACTTCCGGGCCTCTTCAACTAGATGGTTTGGTGATGGAATGAAAATAAAAAGGTCGGAATAAAAAATTAAAAAAAGCCGGTTGTGAGAAAAAAATGTACAGAGAGAGCCCCTATGTGAATGAAAGGTCATTGATGGCAAGGGATTGCCAATCGCGATTTCGATTTGGATTGCCAGTCCCGATGCAATAAGGGACTGCCAACTCCGTATTCTGTATTCTGACATGTGGACTTGCCATTGCCCTAATCGGTGATTCGTACAGCTGAAGCGATGAAGCTACCAGCTAGACTACCTTTTAGCTTCCGAGCGAATTGGCGGCCAGCTGGTACCTGGTTCTAGCATAACTGTTGATCTCCTCCCAATCCAAAAAAACAGATCAGCAATAGCAAGAAACAAGTGAACGCCAATTCCAATGGGATTTGGTTTAATAATGTTTTTAGAGATCCGAGTGGCCTTTTCTTCTCTCACGCCTTTTGCCTCTCGTATGTCTGCCAAATTTCTAAAGAAGTAAAATATATGAAATAACGAACGGATGTAGAAGCCCTTGTTTGATGTGAAGTCTCCCAGTTGCGAGTGGGTTTTAACTTTCGTGTTGCTCACATGTATCTCTCTCTATCTCTGGTTTTTCTTTTCGCGCTTTATGCCAGAAGGCACGCAGTCCTGGTGGTGAATCTGCTCATCGCGAATTCTTGGAACATCATTTTCGTTCGTTGCCTTGACCGTTCCTCGTTTTGTTCAGAAACATGATCACACAGCGATGCAATGTTGAACAAGAGAAGAGCTGAACGATGAAATCATGTCGAAAAACTCATTGCATTCAGGATTGAAATCATGCCGAAAAACTCATTGCATTCGGGGTTCGTTGCACTTGAAGCAAGAGGCACGCGACGCAAAGTTGTTCGCTTGGCATCCGACACAGATCCAGTCGCCAGGGCGAGACTCGTGCTTGCGCCCACCGCCAGAGAAAGACGAGAAGTCGCCGTCTTGGCGATCGTAACCGCCACCGCCATAGCCGCCACCTAAGATTGAAAAACGAAATGTTGATGCAAGTGGTACAAATGAGCGACATGTAGGGCAAGTGTTGAAACGCAAATTTTCTCAACGAACCAAATGGTAGATCTAACTGTAACAACGCACCACCATAGCCGCCGCCGCCTCCTCCATCAGCACGGGGCTCATTGCACTTGAAACAAGCATTGCGGGACGCAAAGTTATTAGCCTGGCATCCGACACACAGCCAGTCGCCTGGGCGAGACTCCTGCCTGCGCCCACCGCCAGAGAACGACGAGAAGTCGCCATCCTGACGATCGTAACCACCGCCACCGCCGCGACCGCCACCTGCAGTAAATATCGATAAAATGGATGCATGTTAATTGATTAAGGAAGAGCGATATAGGTATGAAGAGAAACTTCTAACTACACGGATCAAAACTGCGTTTAAACGGACACGCATCCAGGATTTTCCTTAGCGAAACGCACCGTAACCGCCACCACCGTAGCCGCCGCCTCCGTCAGCACGGGGCTCATTGCACTTGAAACAAGCATTGCGGGACGCAAAGTTGTTGGCCTGGCAACCCACACAGATCCAGTCGCCTGGGCGAGAATCTTGTTGTCGACCGCCGCCGCCGTAGCTGCCGCCGCCACCGCCGCGGCGCGAACCGAAGGACGAAAAGTCGCCATCTTGACGATCGTAACCGCCACCGCCGCCTCCGCCGCTACGGCCGCCCTCTATAGAGCATTTAGAACACCGGGTACAACAATCAACCAATGTGCAAACACCAATTAGAAACGCTATACGAGGCGTTGATCGCAGAGAGAAGCTGCTTAGCTGCCTCATAGAGTAAGAAGCGCTTAAGGTGTACGAAAAGATGCACAACGCAAGTGTCAGTATACAGTTGAATCTCCAACGGGAATGTTGGAATAACCCATGCGCCCATGAAAGATTTCAGCACCCTCTTTCAAAGCACGCACATTTACGAAAACAAATACTCACTTCCGCCGCCTTCGGCTTCTAGCCTCGCTCGCCTCTCCGAAGGCCGCTCAAATCGCTTGGGCGCATTGCCTTTGCCACTGCCTTCACCGCTGCTGGCGCCGCTAGCGGTGCGCGCAGGTGCAGCCTCCTTGGCTGCGACCGCCATTTCCTTTTTTAAAAAACATCAAAGAAAGGTAAAACATGAACAATATCAAGGTGATGTGTTGAAGAAAAATGCGAGAAAAAGGGTAGGTGAATTGGGGTTGCAGCAAAGCTACTAGTAAGTGATGCAAGAGATTCCCAAGAAATGAAGAACGGAGATTCAATAGGACGAGAAAAATCGAGATGAGCTGGCTAGGAATCGAACAAAAGAGGAAGGAAATACTTTACCTTAAACTTGGCGACCATGTCATCCATCGCTTGCTGCTTCGCCGCCACTGTGCCCGTCAGCACCTCCTTCGCCGCTGCCCCCTCGGCCGTAGCCTCCAGCTCGGCTTTGGCCGTATCCAGCTCCGCCTGAAACACGAACATTAGGGCACGACAACAACAACATGCAATCGCGAGATGTAAGCAATACGCTCAACTTATTTGCAGTGGGCACTAAGGTTGGTGCTTCATTGCTTCTCATGGAAGGCACGCTGAATGTCTCCTTGACGACAAAAGTACTGAAAGATACAGCTCGCGCATCCTGTTTCTCATCATAGGGGTTAGGCCTCAATAAGTTGTGTTTAAGTTGTAAAAGTTGAAGTCTTTCTACCTGCAGAGCGTCCACTTCTTCTTGCTGAGCCTTGGTGAAGCGCAGCGGCCTCGCGGCCTTCAACTTTGCTTCCACTTTTGCTTCTTCCGCGATGACGTCAACGCCCTTGGCTTGGAGCGTTACTTCCCGCGGCTTGGCTGCCCCAAACGGGTTGCTCTTGGCACTCCCTGCTGAGGCTGCAGTAGATGTTGAGCTTTCAGCAGCCGAAGTTGACCCGCGCGGCGCAAGCTTCAACTTCGGTGGGCCCGTGGCGCCCGTCGAAATGGGCGCCGCTGCCTCTTCCGGAGGCGCATCTGGCAGAGCCTCGTTTTCCATTTGGTCAGCCCACGCAGACTGGCGAAAGCAAGAAGAGATTGGTGATGTGTGGCCTTAGGACAATATTCTTCCATGATTGATACGTTTGACGGGGAAGTGGTGGACAGTGCATTGTAACATTGCAGAGAGAGATGCAAGGGGGCTTACCATTGTTGATTCTTTTTTTTTTGACACGAGAAACAGCGATTTCAATTTGTTTCTAAAGATTCAGAACTCTAACGGAAATATTTCTGTACTTTCTCCCCTGTAGCCTACAGGGCTTGGGCTAGACTTCCCCTTTGGAGAACCCGTACGTCGTACGTATTGAAGTCTTCGCTCTGGAGTGGGATATCGGAGTAAATTCCTTTGAACCGAGTGAAGACTCCGCGTGTGGAGGCGCGTGGATGTCGGCGGGGTGGTGGTGGTAAAAAAACAGAAAAACGTGCAATGCAGCTCAGAAACCTCTCATTAACTCTCTGACTCTCGATCATCCGTTTTTCTGTCGTAGTCTTACTGCTCGACTTGCCTGGTGGGCACGGGAGCAAGCGGCGTTAGTGGAGCAACTTATGTGGTTGTAACAAACGGGCTCTGCTCTTCGCCCTGATTGGGCACGTGGAGAAATTCAAATGTCCGCTCCAACGGACAAAAACGCGTATACAGGTGGGGTCTACTGCAGTCCAAACAACTTTGTAATAGACTTGAGGCGATGCACGGCGAATGCACGCAAATTTCACTTCATTTCTTTGGGCCTAAGCTTCAAATACCAGCCCTCTGGGACCCGTGCCAAGTATGTCAGAACTACGCTGTAATACTTCTCGTAGGTTAGGTTGAACAAAGAAACGTCAACAGATAGCAGAAAGCTG
>Ga0307930_1002328_pt1 | contig 14550 bp, 17 predicted proteins | sample OrgLakmetageno46_FD_203161 | JGI IMG/M metagenome (GOLD analysis project Ga0307930, IMG submission 203161) | Saline water microbial communities from Organic Lake, Antarctica - #46 | ecosystem: Environmental > Aquatic > Non-marine Saline and Alkaline > Saline | place: Antarctica: Organic Lake... | reverse complement strand
TGAAAGGCACACTTCGACCTCTGCCGAGTGGACCTCGTGTTCCGCATGTCACGAGCTTCTTTGCTCGCGCGCCTTCCTCTTTATTGTTCTGCGGAGTGCGCAACACCCACAAATTCCTCGCTTTTTGTAATATTTCCGAGGAATTTGGCCAATGCCCCTCTCCCTCCTGAATCATTCCGCACTTGCTTTGTTTGCGCAACGCACGCGCATTCCCACTTCTGCCTGAAGCACTGGCTCCTTTGCCATTTGGGTTTGTATTAGTTCGAGTTCGAGCTCGGGAAATCACTGTAGTCAGAACTTTCATAGGTGTGTGATCTGCCATTCCTTAATCATAGAAACCGCCGGCTATCTCTACAGTCAATACACAATTACGCAGATCACTGATAAATCACGCCAAGGACCATAGTTCAAACTAAAATACGAAACTTTGGCCCGGACCCGGTGGCGCCGGGAGAAGAGGACCTAAAGGCAAGAAAGGCAAAAAAATACTCGCATTGGTTATAGAAACAGTTGCAGATAAAGGTGCTTCCTTGAGACGAATGTATTTTCACGTATTTGTGGAGCGAATCGCCTTCTAAGCGACGGACAGATGGACAGGCATATATATGGGATCATTGTCCCGTGTCCCGGAACCTTTTCCAGCAGCTCTACAGGAATGGCAGAATTTCAGAAGGGCCGCACGAAAGAGCACGCACGCCAATGACAAATCTAATCCCAATCCCACCCACACGCATGGCGCATGGTGCTCACGCCAATGCCAATGCCAGTGGTCAATGGCAAATGGCGCCCTATTTCCTCTGGCGCCCTATTATTTCGACCTAGAATGTAACCTCGTGCTCCGGGCTAGGTTCGGATTCCCGCGAGAAATTCTGCAGAATTCCCGCGGAAAAGGGAAATTTTACCATTCAGACGTGATTTCCGCGACGGGAATTTAGCAGTGCCTTTATGACCACGGCACGGGAAACCCGTAGAAGAGTAGAAGGAACTCCTGCGGAATTACCGCGGAAATCCCACGTGAAGTGAAAATTATAGCCATCTTACGGGAATTCCGCGGAAACGGGTATCGCAACCCTGGCTCCGGGAGACACGGGCACTCACACGGCTTCCTGTTTCTAGTTTCTACAGACCGCACAATAGGCCGCCTTTCCCTCAAAAAATATTCCGCAATTGCTTTATTTGCGCTGTGCATGCGCACTCCTACCTCTGCCCGCAGCATGCATCATTGGCTTTGGCTTATTATATCTGTGCAATTTACCATTTTGGTTCTACTAGCTACTAGCTACGATAATGCCGATGCCCTCATGAGTTGTTGGGCTATGTAGTCAGGAGCCATTAACCCTATACCTGAATCCAAATGATGCTTGGCACTCACAACGGGCGTACTTTCTACAGATTAAACTGAGTGCGCTGTTCTTGTAAGCCAATGCCGCCCCGTTTGCCCAGCCACTCGTATTCGCCAAACTTGGTGTCGAAACTGCCCATTTGAAGCCACCGCAACTTGAGCGTAAAGCGCGGGCCAAGTTCTTGCAGTTTGGTCTTCACGCCCAGTTCATTGCCCGGCCTTTCCACGGCCAGTTTCCCTTCCGACACCCGCTTCGCCTGGGTTTCTTCGAATTTCTTCCGCGCGGCAGCGTCTTCTTCGTCGAATATGTAGCGGTGGTGCCGCACGAAAATGAAGTCGCGCTGGTTGTGGAACGTCACCACTTGCCGCCCTCGAAAAGCGGGCGCGTGCGGCACGAGGCTGCCCAAGAATCGACCTACGCGGCGGCCCAGCCGGGTGCCAAAGTTGTTGAGAATCACCTCGGGGTGGGCGTCGGTGGTGCGGCCGTGGTTTGCTAAATCAGCCGAAATTTCCACGTTGCTCACTTTAAAGTTGGCCGTAGGGCCATGGGGTAGTCTTGACAACAGCATGCCGTTGCAGACTTTCGCTTTCTCGCCGAGCACTATCAAGTGCGTGAATTGTTTGTTGGTAGCAAACCCACAAATCGACTTCACGTCAAAGCCTTTGCGAGGATAGTAGAAACAGTTGGGAAAGGTCTGCATGATGTCGCCTACAAACCGAAACAAACCCTTCGAGGGCCGCGGCCGTGTGGTAAGCATGATTTTGGGGCTTTCGCAGTTGGCGAAGATTTCAGCGAACTCGTCGCCTGCTTCGTCGCCAAAAACCTGAAGTGAACGTATAGAGGAGGACGCCAGCGCTAAGATCAAGAGCTCACCAAAGTAAATGTTAAAGCGCCCTCAACGAGCATGTTAGTAGGCCTTAAGGTCATTCCAATAAATGGTACTGCAATCAAAGCACGAATGCACCAACGAATAAAGCAGAGACAATACTAGTGTGCGAGTTCACCCCGTTGTACCTCCTCGTCGTCATCCTTTACGAAGGTAGGCTCGTCAATCCGCGTGTTTTCCTGAGTGCGCGGCTTCTTTCGCGGTGCTTCCTCGCCTAGCGTAACCGCCTCGAGGTTTTGCCGTTGGTTTTCTTCGCGACGCTTTCGTTTGTCCTTCTTTTTTCCTGTCCGCAGCTTCGCCATCACCTTGGCCCGCTTGTCCTTGTTCTTGATTTGCGACGGGTTGCCCCGAGCCATGGGCTCATTGATGTCCTCACGTGGCATTGTCGATTGAACGGCAAGGTTTCACGGCCGGAGTGCTATTGAGTTGCTATTCTATTATGATTCAGCCCTCAGCCCAGCTTCGAGCTCTTTGATTAGGGTGCTTGTAGTAAGGCTTGCTTAGGATGGTCAAAGGAATCGGCGAAACAGCGACAGCTAAGATTACAGGGAGGAAAAAATCTGAGAAGTGCTGCGGCGCTGCTGCCTGCGTGCTCTGCAGTCTGCAGTGCTTGCGAGCTGCGAGCGGCTTTTTTTCTTGTCCAAATTCCACAAGGATTAGGAGACATCTATTCGAGCGGGTCCACAGCAGGCACACAAATAGTCCCCTGATGGTAAGTCTATGAACTACTGCCTCACCTTACTCTAGTTGCAGCGCTTGAGTTTCGCGCAAGTAATGTTCAGAACTATGTGCCTGCTAGCGAACTTTTGACAACGGGAAAAAATGGCGGTCTGTTGAGTGTGTCAGTTTTAGCGTGGGTAGCCGTGACACCACAATGATGATTGTTGCTATAACCCTTCGCTACGTCAACGACACCCTAATCAATCGTGGAGATTTTATGCCATTTTCAAAGATAATTGCACCTTGTAAACATGCCGCCACCATTTCAAGGAGTCTATCGTATCTAAGATTGCGACAACGCCAAAATAAATGAAAGCATGCTCCTATTATCCGAAAGACATCGTCTACTCGCCCTGCATCTAACCGATAGCGCTTTTAACTTTCATTATGATTCAAGGCTCACGCAGTCCGGCCGGTGGCTCCATGTCAAATGCCGCAGCGCACTTTCAGGGGCTACCTATTTATGATACTAGCTGTGCTAGCAATGATCGCAGGTAGCGCTCACGCAGGAGGGCCCATCGATGTTATGGACGAACAAGACGCTGAGAAAAACAGCTTACTCTTGAATGCTGCTTGTGAGCGCTCTGTCGGGCAAGTGCACACGCTGCTGCAGCCGTCGTTTCCTTCCAGCGGCCGAGGCTGGACCCAGAAGCTCATTTTTCTCGCCATGCAGTCGGCCGGCGCAGGCAACTTCAACGACACGCACGAGTTCAAGTTCGGGTACAAGTCTTTTCCCGTGACGCGGTCGAAACCTGGCCCGGGCTCGCCTCAGCCTACCACCATGGAATGGCTCTTCACGCACGAGTCCGACCGACAAACCGAAGCGAAAATGGCCGCTCGCGTGAAGTACCCGCAACGCCCTCCATTAGTCTTTCGAGTGGTGCGCTCCGCGCTCGAAAACGTGGAAGCAAATTACCGGTGCGTCGTACATATTTGTTGTGGAATAGTGAGCCGGGCAGGCTCGACTGTGAGTTAGGAAGTAAAGGAACCTGACAGTTCGCGATGATCTGGAAGAAAATAAAGCGCTTCTTTCAATTATCTAGTGAAACTATATGCTTACTCCCATAAATGCTTTCTCATCAACGACCAGATACGTCAAAAAGGAAGGCGGAAAGACAGGAACATGGGACAAATTTGCTGCTGATAAAATTCAACGCTACCGGAAGGTTTGTGAGGGCGCTTACTCAAAGGAGGTTGATCAATTTCTGAAGGAATTACATTTTGAGAGGAAAAGCGGAACTAAGGCACAATCTTTAGTGGATACTTACCTACAAGCTTTAGGAACAATATAGATTTTGTGCAGTTTGCGGCCTATTCTCATATTTTGCCGATTGTGCATGTTTTTTGTTGTGATTTTAAACTTCTTGTTTCAAAATGACAGTTCCACCGGTACTGGGACCAGCGCTGTGGGTACAATGTGCCTGGTGGAGCTGCCGTCGACTCCAGGTGCATGATGACCCTGACCTTAATTTTTCTTCGTTTACGCCTTGTCTTTGGCTTTCTATTGCATTTTTGGTCAAATTACGTACCACGCAGGATATTCCTAAAATTGTGCACTTCAAGAAGGTGTGCATGTCTGTGCATTCGATTTCGGCACTCCTCCTCCAACAACTACCAACTAATTATCAACTTACCACCATTGTTGCACCAAATCAGGACCACCCCCTGCTGCATGACGGTAACCTACGAAGACTTGCAAGGCGAAGCTTTCTTGCGGAGGGCGCTTCGCAAAGTCCTGCAACTGTGGGCGGGGCAAAGCGAATACTTGACTTCCGAGGCGCTGGCCAAGGGCGCCGAGGCTGCAGTGAACGCAGTAAGTTTTGCTTGTATTATCTTTTTTTGCTTGATTGTTCTTCATTTTTTTCCTTGCACGTTGGTTTTTTAACCTTGTATGCCTGCCCATCTATCTCTTTTTTCTCTCTCTATTTCACTCGCTACGCGTACTTTTTTTGTGTTTTCACTAAAATCCTGTTCTTTTTAATTTCCTGCGAAACGAACTATTCTACAGGTGCCACCCAAGCACAAGGGCATCGTCGACTTGTTTTCTTCAGGAAAGCGCTACACACCAGCGCACCATCTCGCTCTCATTTCGCCCCTTGCCCTCGATGAATCTGGAAAATTGAGCTGATAAAACAGAGGTGGACTCATCAGCAGATGCAAGGCGCAAGGCAAAACCAAACAGCCATGTATGTTTTCAGTTTGTTCTATCTCATATAATTCAGAGGGGCATCAGAAATAGGTCAAAGGGCTCCTGCGTATGGATATTATGAATTTGCCAGAAATGGTGGCGTGGAATCGTCTTCTATTTGCGTATGTCGTAAGTTCCATATTTCATAACCAGTTACCAGCAAGGAAATGGCCGTACTACAGGATTGAGATTCCCGTTTCCGCGGTGAATTCCCGCGCGATGGCTAAAAATTTCACTTCACGTGGTATTTCCGCGGGATTTCCGCGGGTTTCCGCGGGATTTCCGTGCCGTTGTCATAAAGGCACTGCTAAATCCCCGTCGCGGAAATCACGTCTGATTTGTAAAAAAAATCCCTTTCCGCGGGAATTCCGCGGAATTTCCCGCGGGAAACCGAACCTAGCCGTACTATGTACTATAGTAACACTAATACTAATACTATCATACACTAGCCAGGCTATATGCATCCTAATTTCCCCTGTTGCTGCGTATCGTTCATCGAACGCGCTGCGTAAGGAGTAAACAGAGAAAAAGAATTCCCTTAACTAGAAATCCGGGTTATCAGAAGATGGCCCGTGGCCAATCAGGGAATTAATCGAAGTATAATTCAGATGAACCAAATACGGGAGTGCGATGGTGTGGCCTCAGAGGATTAGACATTGACGTAGCACGCGATACAAAGCAGAAGCTCCGCCTGAGGTGCACTCAATTCAAACTTTGGTAGACCAGCTTTCCATCCAAGGCCGCGCATCCATCATGCCTTGTGCTGAAGAAGCCCACTCCATGACGATGGCGTCATCCTTGGGTAAAAGCCCTTCTGGCGATATTCCATCAGTGCTATTGTTGCTGTCGCTGCTGCTTTTGGCGCTGTGTTTTGCAAGCATGTTTCGCAACAGGCTCGGCCTCTTGGCCCACAGTGCTAAATCTCGCACCGTGCACACTTTGTTGGCGGCAAGCTGTTTTACCAAAAGATTGCGGCGGTGAACTTGGCGGAGATCTTCTTCATCTTGTATTGTTCCACGCACGATGGCATGCATAGCACGCGTGGCTTCCCGGTTGCGCGCAGTTTTGATCCATTGAGTAACGTCACTTTCTGAAGGGGTGGAGGCAGCTGCAACCGCTGCAGAGGAAAGGGAAGACGAAGAAGAAGGAGAAGCAGCAGTAGCAGCAATGGATTCGCGCAAACGAGCAGCCAGCAAAGCCGGGTCGGTTTGATCTGCCAACGCTGCGATGAGGTCATGTGACGAAAGCAAGGAAGGAAGTTGAGCAGCGCAGAGGGCAGCCCACCTATGACCAACCACCGCCGTTATAGAGTCGACCACATCCTCATCCTTCTCAATGTCGATGGAAATAACAGTAGCACCGGTTGCCACGTCACTGCCCGCAGCAGCCTCGCCCACTGACGATACAGAAGCTCCTCCACTCATCGTGGTAGGAGGAGCATTGGTGGTCGAAGCAAGCTCCTGGTTGCCACTGTTATCTGTAGAAGGAACCTCTTTACTCTGTGTTTGTTGTGCTTTCTGCCGCAGCTCAGCTGCTGCTAACGCGCGTTCTCGGGCGCTCGGGACTCGAGGAGATGCTGCTGCTGCTGCTGCCACTGGCGATACGGTTGCCGCTGCCGCTGCTGCTGCAGGTTTATTTGCGCCTTGGTTGTCATCTCCAACAAGACTGACTTCGGCGCTACTCTCGCCACCAACTTCTCCGTCAGCCATCTTGACGTCGTCGTCGTCTTCTTGATCATCGTCGTCAACCAGACGAGCTGCTTGTCGGTCATTTTCGAGGGCTTTCGCCGAGCGCGCTCGTGCACGCTCCCGCAAGAACCGCCAATCGAGGTCCGGCAGCAACTGAGCCAGTGAGGCTGGCAAATCCAGTCCGATGCTTGCAGTGCTGCCAGCACCGCCGCTGCTGCTGCCGCCACTACTACTGCTGTCGTTCCGATCAACTTCGAGGTCAGCGTCTACGTTCAGAAGTTGGTTACCATGGCGCAGCACTGCCCAAAAGACTCGAGGAGAGCACAGGGCCATGTTTTCTGGCTTGAGCATGTCCCGGGACTTGGCGTCGGAATGCACTTCGCGCACCACTGCGCACACCTGCGACCGTTTATAAATGACAACAGGTTGGAAGACACCAACTTAAGCACAAGTGTAGAGATCTTTTAATAGTGCATGAAATGCATGTATTTTAAAATCTAACCACAATACTCTAATATTATGGGGCGAGGTTGCGCTAGGCTTTACCTCATCGCGCGAGTAAGGCGTCAGGCCGCTGTCTTCGTGGCTCTTTTTCGCAGACACCTCCATAGGAAAGTGCATGACGTAGCACACGGTTGACCCGTTGCCCAAGTGTCCGCTTGCGGCGTCGTCCGTGACTGTCCAAGTGCCGGCGCGGCTTGCCGTAACACGGTCCACCTGGCATCAATTATATGCAAGTAAACACACACACACAAGTACCATGCGTATGCACGAAACTTGAGATATGCATCTGTGCAATCACAGACCTAAGCTACAAGCGCTACATATGCACTTCTTCACAAGCACTAGTACGAACGCGAAAAAAGGTTTGTACCGCTTTGGTGGTTTCGTATTGGTTGCCCACAGCTGAGGACATCACTCGGCGCCAAAAGCGCGTGTCCTCACCACCGGCACCGCTCTGCATGGCGGACAAGAGCGTTGAGCCCACTTGATCAGCAGACCCGCCAATGTTGAGCTTGCGCTTTTTCGCCCCACCACCTCCACTACTACTTCTACCGCCGCCGCTACTGCTGCTGCCACCAATTTTGCTGCAACTGTTGCTGCTGCTGCTCGTGCTGCCCCCAACGCTCTTGCCTCGGCCAGGACCACCACCGCCTAGGGTGTGAATGTTTGGGCGGCCAGGAGCTACTCCCGATGCCTTCGGAGGAGATGCTGCCTTCTTAGTTTTTGCTGAAGGCTTAGCAGCAGGCGCCTTCTTCTTCGCGGGAGCTTTCGGTGCAGCTTCTGCGGTCGCAGCAGAGTTGGACTCGGCCACCTCCACCTTGAGTGACCCCATGTTCTGCAGATGTCCATCAATGGGCTCATCCGCCGCCAGCGATAGAGGACTAGGCGGGAATCCGGTGAGCACTTTTACGCGATCAACGAGATCACTGTCAGGTACTGTATTCAGCCCCAAGCCTGCCTTGAGTTGCTTCAAAAGGTCGAGAAATAAAGTAGCGGTTGTGGCTTCGAGACGGCAAGACGAACCCTTTCCTCGGGCAACAAGCTTTAGAGTGGACATTGTTTACTTCTTAGATTAGTTCCTAGCCAGGAAAATATTCGAAACCTTTAGAATTTGTAAACGTGTATCTTCACGTGCGCGTGGATTGCTGTAAAGAAAATTACAGCCTCTTCTAGCTTCAATTTTCTACTTCAGCTTCTTGTCAACCACGAAGAAATTTCCCTTTTTCACGCAGCACGCACACGCGCTTTGCTTCCAGCTATCGTAAAAATACGTCCTCAACAAAGATACGGAACAACTCCTCAACAACTCATCATCCTCCTTCTGAATGAATTCGTCATCAGCACTATTTCTTATTACAAGGAGCCAAAGGGCATCAGAAATAGGAAGCAAAGTTTTCACAATATTTTCGAGAGGCTAGCCAAAAATGCTTAACGCACTTTTCCTTCTACTGTTCACCACGCCGTCGGTGACTAGCTTTGCACCTCGTGTACCAAGCTTCGTGGGGCGGCAATCGGCTCTTGACTCGACAGCCGTGGAAACAGTTGCGGACGAATCGACTGCAGTGGCTTCGAATCTCATGCCTCGTGAGCGCTACATTGCGACGAACCGCTTCGAAGTTCGAAAGGGCAAGGAGGCGGCCTTTGAAAAGCGGTGCGTTGGAACGAAGTAGGCTTCCGAGTGTTCAGAGAGCGCAAGATCGATATTGAAATGATTACGTTCATGTATTCGTCCCTTCCCAATCTTTCTACTACCAAGGGTACTACCAATGAGTCAGCGTTGGGCTGTAAGAATGAACGATCTCTACATTTGAGATCATTTTTGAGGATCCTTAAAGGCTGCAGGGCGAGCAAATGCCTAGCTAGGTTGCAGTCCGCACATTGTAAAAATTTTATTAACTCATTATCATCTTACCAGATGGGCAACTCGGAGGTCTCGTTTGGCAACCTTGCCAGGCTTCAAGTATTTCCACCTCATGCGCCGGGTTTCCCTTGATGAGGACGGCGCAGAAGCTGACGATGAGGACAAGTACAACTACGTGAGCTTCACGATCTGGTAACTAATTCTATTGTCGTATACCCCATTCCCCGTATACGTTGCGAGTTGTCTTCACATGCCTTTAGCCGTGTTGAATGCGCTACGCTCCCTGCATTTTCTTTGATAGCCCTGCTGTGTAGTGCGTCTCAGGTGGTGACCTGAGTTGACTTTTGACGGCAGCTTCATGTGCGCGCTCTCTCCTTATCTCTCTCTCTTTTCCTTGGTTCTGTGTTTGTGCTGTTTTAGGGAAGACAAGAAGTCGTTCAACGCGTGGCGCGCCGGCGATGCCTTCAAGGAAGCCCATGGGGGCACTTCCATCAGTGCTTTTCTGGGGGCCATGGTGAGCTCATTGCGGGTGCTTCGCGGGGCGCCCAAGCCAGCTTTCTACGACGGCCTCCTGGTGCAAGCTACTCAACCTGAAGACATTCCTGAAACGGTATGTTTGAAGTGTACTACTACTCGTACTACTACTACTACTACTACTACTACTACTACTACTACTACTACTACTACTACAGTATGTACAGCACGCTCACCTATGTGATTCGCCCTGGCCAGAAGATGCTTTGACAGATTTTATCTCTTTTTTTAAAAAACCTTAATGCTCTTATTCTTCTTAATTCTTTGAGCAGAGCCACAAATCCTTCTGCTACCCAATTATCTCTGTTTTTTTTTTTTCCTTGACAATCTTGATTTACCCAGGTGGACGGGTGGCGCGCAGTGGAAGCGGACGGCGTCTCGCTGTTGCCCACCGAAGCATTCGTGGCCTGCAACCAGTTTTACGTCTCCGGCGAAGACAACTGCGCGGCCTTTGAGAAGCGGTGGGAAATGAATTTTCATCTTTTCTCTTTCCTGCAGGCTGCCCCATTATTTTTTTTCTTTTCGCTCTTAGTATACACGATTCTGCACTTGTGTTGCTCGACTTTCCTCTCATGCTCTTTGATTCTGCGGAGGTGCTTTTAAGACCGTCCAATTAACGTGATTTATCTACAATTATGCACGCACACACACGGTCATTTTTTCTTGACGCATATCTTACGCTTGTGATAATATAAAACATGCTCTTATTTGCACTTCCAGATGGGCTGCCCGTGAGTCGAAGCTGAAGGAGTGCGACGGGTTTCAAACGTTTTCGATGCTTCGGCGGGACGTGAAGGCCAAGGGCCACGGAGTCTCACCGCTTGCGGAGGGCGAAGCCAACTATCAGTCCACCACGGTGCGGCACATGAAATATTATGGGGTTGTTTGCTCCTGCTCTTTCTTTGTTCGGAATGTCCTATTTCTTCGAAGAGAACCACTGTATTTTCTACATCTTTTTTTTTTTTTTCTTCGTGCTTTGCTTCAAAGCATACATGCCAAACCTACCATAAATTCGTCGACGAAGACGTTGATGTTACACTTATGAACATCCTTTCGTGCCTTCTCCCTCGGCTCCTACTATTATGTTGCCATGCGCGTTTTAGATTTGGCGCGACCGCGCCGCTTTCGACGCCTGGCGCAACGGCAACGCCTTCAAGGCTGCGCACGGCGCCACTCCTCCTCCTGCTGCCTCGGCTGCTGCTGCACCTGCTGCCTCGGAGGCAAAACCTGAAGGAACCGCAGCTGCCAAGCCTGACGCAAGCAGCAGCAGCGGCAGCGGCGGTCCACCACCTTGGATGCGCCCCCCGCGCCCGGTGTTTTATGAAGCCACCCTGAAAATTGTGTCCCCCACCGGTGCTTAGAGCAATTGAAGTGGTTTATGCGAATCCATCAGTAAACTCGAGCTGACTTTGGTTCTTCATTAATGGTCATCTAAAGTAGTTCACAGAGAGGGCTGAGTACGCGCATGAAAGAACTGACTACATCTCCATCTCCCTACACTTCGAGATGGATATCACCCATAAAATATGGCATAATTTATGATTTGCTTCTCCCTGGCTGCTTCTACACGGGCCACAGGCCCCGAGGTGCCATAATGCGTAATTAGAGGGTTAAAAGGCAGAAAGTTTGAGCTGTTTTGCTTTTAATTACCGCCTGGTAGCCTTCTAATTCCTAATTCGGGGCTCGGGGCCTGCGTCTGTGTCGAAATATCGAAATGCACTTCGCAATTCACCATTCAAAACAGCAGGCGCACTCCACTCCGAAACTCCTTGATACCTGATGGCTTAAGGACACCTCGAGAAGAAATGATTAAACTTTCTTTACGCGAAAGGGCACTCAGCCCAGTCGGAATTTTTCTGAAGGCTACACTTTTCTGTTGGTATATGTTTATGTTACTGAGGTGTTTCTTTGTATTTGGGGTTATTCAATCGACTAGACTTGGACTAGGAAAAGAAAGAGCGAACTAGAATTAGCCATACATATTAGTGTGGCAATAGGTTTGGTGACGGCGTTCGAAAGTCCTGAAGTGGCCCAAAGTGTAGCAACCACACATTCCTTAGAAAACTTGCTTGTTTAGATATGGCAATGACTACTCGGGGTTATGGAATTCGTGCTATGCCGTTCTACTTAGGTGCCCATTATGCTGTAGAAACTTATCTCCCCTGTAAGGGGAAGTTACAGAGGTTGAAGGGGTAGAAGTAATAGAAGTGCTAGGCATTAGTTTAATAGAAAAGGTTATGAAAGGAAAGGGAAGTGCACAGCAGTTGTGACTTCAACCTCTGTAACTTCCCCTTACAGGGGAGATAAGTTTCTACATATGCTCAGTAATAGTCTTGATGTCTTGATGCTTAGGCACACTCAGTCCCAAAAAGATCGGAGATTTAAGCTATTCGATTACTGCAGAGAGGAAGATATCCAGTCCGTATTGGTTCACTTGGTTGACGACGTAAATGCCGAATGATTGGCATCCTTCGCTCGAATTGTTACTAAACCCAGAATCGGGGGGTCAATGTCAGAAATCCTCTCTATTAAAATTGTTGTTTCGTTCGTTCGTACATGGTTCGTTCGTGTCCGCCCTTTTTTGAGACAGACCCCGAAGGGCCGGAATTAGAAGACGAACAGGTAGAGAAGAAAAGCAAAGCAGAGCAAACTAGACCTTAGAAGCTAATCAGGCGCACATGCCCGAGTGGCCATGGAAGTGATGGTAGCGGCCCAAAGTGGCACCTTTTTTCGTACTGCACTACAGTGCAGTTCTGTTGTACTAGCGCTCCACGGGCACAAGAAGAAACACGCACCGCAGTCTTTACACGGGGAACTCATCCACGGGCACCTCAAGGCCGCAAAGAAAGGTGCTAGGAACACAGACCTACTGTGTGCCGCGCAGCAAATCAACTGCGGCTGGACCGCGCATCGCGCGGGCGCCTGAACCTCTGTGTCAAAATGCCACTTTGGGCCGCTACCATCACTTCCATGGCTACTCGGGCATGTGCGCCTGATTAGCTTCTTACTTATTATTTACGCTGCTTTGCTTTTAACCTCTACCTGTTAGCCTTCTGATTATGGCCTCACGGGGCTTGTCTCAAAAATGAAAAATAAATTTATGAGTTTATGAGTGGTTCTCCCCTGTAACCAGAAAAAATCAAATAGCACTTTCACGTGCATGTCGTTTGCTCTCATTATCTCTCTATCTGCCCGTTTGTTTTGATTCTGCCGTGGTCCTTCAGCTCGACTTGCCTGGAGGGCACAAATGGGCGTTAGCTGAAACAACTTTGTGGTTGTGATCAAACGGCCTCAGTTCGTCCCCTGATTCGGCACGTGGAGAAAACCAAATGTCCGCTCCAACGGACAACAACGCTTGTCGCTCTCGCAAACTTCCTCGAAAATTCTTTTCCGGTGAAACTGACTTATGACATCCTCGGACGCAGAAACGAATTATTCAGCACATCAAAGCTACAACTACAATTCTACGCACAAGGCTCCTTCACACCACGAACAAGTTATCAGCCCGAAACATGTCCATTCAGCAAACTGCCTCAGACTTTCCGAGCATGCATGCCATCCGCAATGCTGCGCTCTTAGCCAAGGTTCGCCAACTCGAAGCCTGCGTCGAAGGCTTGACCGCCGACAAGGAAAGGTTGGCAGCGCAGCTCAGCGCAGAGGTCGACAAAAACAAAGAGCTCACCGAAGAGCTCTCGTTAGCCCGCTCAACTGCTTTCGAAACGCACGTGGACTTGCTCGCCCGGCAGCGCCACGAGGACTACACGGATTCGTCCATCGACACGGCTGCTGTCACCAAGAAATTCTTCGGAAAGGCGCAGTTTGCGCACCGGAAGGCGCTCGCCGAAGAGAATGACGAAGCGAAAGAAGAGGTAGCGGAAGACTTACGAATCTATGAGATAGAGATGCTGCCGGTCTTTGACTTCGGATTTGAGTCGGCGGAATCGTCGAAGTCTTTAGGGCAAAGGCGCCGGCACCACATGAAGCGCCTGCAGGTGGAGCGAGCAACAGCATGGAACGCAAAGTGCGCGCACAAGGAAGCCAAGAAGGCGGGTGTGTACGGCGCAAATGCTGGACGCCGCGCAAAGTCGTTGCGTGTGGCAGCTCTGGCAGAGGGAAATTTCGTGCCGTCGTTCGCGCAAGGTGGCGTGCGGCACAGGAAGTCCAAAGCGACCAAGGCGCACAAAGGCAACAACCGGCACAATGGCAAGGAGCAGCTAGTTGGCCTAGGTGCCTTGCAGTAGATGCACTTGCTAGACGGTTAAAGAGGAAATTTGCATTCTTTATTTGTACCATTATATGATCACTTCTAATCTAATTACATAGGGTTAAAAATAAAAAGGCGCCTTGAGGCCAGGAAATTAAATGATTACACGGGATACACAGCCTCACAGCTCACAGCTCACAGTGCCTTTAAGGATTAGAGACATTCGTAGTTTTGAGCATAAACAATCTATTGAACTCACTGAGATAGCAGAACATGAGTATTGAGTTCAGCAGCACTAGTCCCTTATAGCAGCTTTATGCCAAACCCGCATTGTATTTAGTATTTTGATGTATTTCTCATTTCAATAATCAAGATTTAAGGGTTCGTGGCTGTATTTGCTCGGGAAATCTTCCAGGGCAAGTATGGTACATTTCTTTACACTCCTATTTTCAGGGACAAACCGGTAGTTAAAGATGGTCTCTTTACGCGGAAGTGAAGATGTTAAATTTTAAGCCATTGTGGCTTTTTGAGACAGGCCCCGAAGGGCCGGAATTAGAAGACTAACAGGTAGAGAAGAAAAGCAAAGCAGCGCAAACTAGACCTAAGAAGCCAATCAGGCGCA